>Ga0182030_10000434_pt1 | contig 77192 bp, 64 predicted proteins | sample 812S3MmetaG_FD_121299 | JGI IMG/M metagenome (GOLD analysis project Ga0182030, IMG submission 121299) | Permafrost microbial communities from Stordalen Mire, Sweden - 812S3M metaG (Illumina Assembly) | ecosystem: Environmental > Terrestrial > Soil > Wetlands > Permafrost | place: Sweden... | reverse complement strand
TGTCCTACTCTCCGCGCTTACTGCACCAGCAGCACCGGCGCCTGCCAGAAGGCGGCTTTCTGGCCCGTGGGGTCGATCACGGTCACCTGGCACTCGTACTTGCCCGCCGGTAGTTTATTCAGCGCCAGGCTGAAACGCAGCGGCAAGGCTTTCGACTTGGGATCCATACCTTCGGTGACGGCCATTCGTGTGGTTTCAAATGCTTTGGTCTGTCCGCGATAGAACGTCACGTAAGCGATCAGCGGCTGCGTGCTGGTAGCGCCGCGTTCGTAGGCCTGCAGGTAAACGAACATGTCGTGGCTCTTGCTGAAGACCCGGTTGACGCTGGGAACCAGCTTCTTGCCGTCCTGAATCAGCGGATTCACGGTGGGCGCTTTGTCCTTGCCGGCGGTGTAAATGGACTCCTTCAAATCCGCGCGCTGGCTGCTCAACACCACGGAGCTGATGGGGAGTTTGCCGGTGTCTTTCAGCAGATTGGGAACCACGAACTTATGCATGTAGGTGCCGATGCGGCCGGTTTCATCGTCGCGCACCAGCAGCTTGATGCTGTAATTGCCCGGCAGCAACTGGAAAGCGCCGTCGTATTGAATGGGCTGATGCGCCAGTTGCGCGGCGGTTTCGCCGGTGAGCCGGATATCGGCCTTGTCGCGGATGTTGGAGACTGTCGTGCCGTATTCGTCCTTCACTTCGCCGATGAAATCGATGACCGTCCGCTCCGCGCCGCCCTTACGCGCCAGCGCCAGTTCACTGCCCGGAATCTTCGCCACAATCGGCACGAAGTATTCGGCGGAGTTCAGCTGGAAATAATTAATCTCCATCGCGATGGTGATTTCCGTCATCGGGTCTGCCATCATCAGGGCGTCCATCAGTTGCCGTTCTTTGTCGGCGGTGGTGAACTTATTGAAAGTCTTGTTGGCTACGTAGCCCACGCGGTAATCGAGCTTCGCCGTGGGATCTTCCTTCAATGAAATCTTGATGCGGCGGAATTTGCCATCCAGGTTGCCGTTGGTGGTGTAGTAGCCAACAATGTAGTAGCTGGTAATGGCCTGCTGCGCCTCGACAATTCCCTGCGAGAGATCGTTGTTGTCGAACAGGGCTTTGCCGCCCGTGTCCACGGCCAGGGCGTACATGTTGTCCTGGGTCTTCTGGAAATTGTTGACCACAGACATCGCCGATGCGCCATTGTACATTCCGGAACCGCCCGGCGACCCGCGGGTTGCGTCGCCCAGTGGCGACAGCGCCACCAGGCCGCGCGAATCCACCGCGAAGAACTTCACGTTGGCGCGGATGGCCGCATTGGTGGTGGCCTGAAACTGCGACTGGTTGTCGATGCTGTTCAATTGCAAGCCGCTCGCAAAATAGAGCAGCACCTTCTGTTCGTTGAGCGTACCCAGCATCCGCACGGTGCTCTGCAGCGCGGCCAGTTGGCGGTTGGTGTTGAAGAGATTGAATTCGCTATCGTCTTCGCCGAAGGCTGAGCCGTAATCGGAAGAGCTGTCGTCGCTGAGCAGCTCGTCCATGCCTTGGCCTTCGCCCAACACCAGCTTGGTCATGGTCTTCATCAGGTCATCGCGGCTGGAGGTGAAATCCTGAAGCACCTTCACGGCCGTGCCGTCGTACTTGATGATGGCCATCAGATCCGCGCTGGTCATCTGTGTGCGGATGTACTTGGTTCCGGCGTCGAGTGCGCGCAGTTGATCGGCCTCCGGCATGGCGCTCATATCGAAGTACAGAGCCAGCAGGCGCTTGTCCCGATACTTGATATCGCCGGGCGCTTCCGGTGCAATCTGCATGGCCACCACCGGATCCACCTTCGGCTTCTCGGGCTCGGGTGCGGAGGGAATAGAGGGTGTGTCGGTGGCGGGCGGCAGCGGATCGTTAGTCAGCCTCTGGAAGTCGCAGATGGTGACGGTCTGCGGCACATTGTCTTCCGTCACCACGAAGTCCTTGGCCGTGAGCCCTTCGATGACCTTGCCGCTCTTGTCCTTGGCGATGACCGTCTCGATCACCAGCTGTGTGCTGGCTTGGAATTTCACGGGACCGCCGGCGGACGTGGCTGCGCTCTGTTGCGCTCCGGCCGGCGGCTTGACCGGCGGCTGTTGCGCAAAAGCGACCAGCATCAGAAATAAAAGTGCGAGAGAAAGCTTCGGCATTTTATGGGAACCTCCATCGCAAAGTGGCGGATAAGCTGCGCATACCATTGGCGGTGCTGGGATATCCGAACGTGTTGCTCAGGACGCTGGAGCCCCAACTCGGATAGGTGACGTGGTTGATCGGGTTGGAACTGTTCAGCGTCAGATCGAACTTTTCGAAGGATCGCGACATGATCGCGTTCATGGTGAACTGGTTCGGGCCGGTGAGCGAATCTCTTCCGGCATTGCCCCACTGGCCCGTGGGAGGCGCCGTGAATGCATTGATGTTGAAATGCGCGCCGCCGGTTGTCGCGTACAGCGGTTGGCCGTCATACTCCGGCCGGACGGGACCGGAAACGCCGGTGACGCCGACCGCCACGGGGTAAGAAGGTGTTTCGGGCAAGCCCGTTCCCAGCGTGATATTGCTGACGATGGTCCAGCCCTTGATGATGGCGCCGCGCCAGCCGCTGAGCAGCGTGCCGCCATGGACCCCTACGCCCGTGCTGTATTGCAGGTTGATCTGCAAGTTGTGGCGCTGGTCGAAAGGCGACAAGCCGCGCTCCGCGCTGAGGTCCAGCCAGTTCTGCGCAATCACCGAACTGCCCTGCGCTCGGCCGCCCAGGGCGGCATCGTCGATGGATTTCGAAAACGTGTAAAGAAATGTAGTGGACAGGCCGCCGTGGAAGCGGCGCCGCACATTCACCGAAGCGGCCTCGCGCGTGGAATTTCCGTTCGAGGTCAGGAACGTGTAGCCAGGTTCGCAGATGGCACAGGGATTCACCACGCCCGCGGGATACGTGTTGGGCAGGAAGGCCTGCACCGCATGTGTACCCTTGATGCCGTTGTACTGCGCAGTCAGCACCATGGAGGCGGTCAGGTTCTGCTGCACCGAAACCAGCCAGTTCTGCGAATAGCCGGGCCGGAAATTGGGATCCACCGCGAAGGTGTTGGTGGTCACGTTGGGCGAAGCATTGAAACCGTTGGCCAACGTCAGCGGATCGGCGGCGCTGTTGGCGACGCTCAGGCTCTTCGAGAGCGGCGATTGCTGCGCCATCTGGTTCGCCAGCGTCTGGTAGACCGAGGTGTCGAAGGCCACGCCATAGGCCCCGCGGAAGATGGTGGAAGCGCCGAAGAACGGATGCCACGCGAACGATACGCGCGGCTCGAAGGCGCGCTTGTATGGCTTAATCAGCGAATCGGGGTAATGGAGTCCGCTCACCGCTCCCACCGGGCTGTTGGCAACCACGGGGGTCGGGTTGGAGAAGCCCGGGCCAAGATCCAGGTTCACCAGGCGCCCGCGTTCTTCGGTGATGGGCGAATTGTATTCCCACCGCAGACCATACTGGAAGGTGAAGGTGGAAAGCACCGTCCAATTGTCGTTGAAGTAGGCGTCGTAGGAGTTAGTGCGGAAATACTTGTCGGCGTTCCCGAAGGCGATGGAACTGGTGTCGGGAATTCCCAGCAGGAAGTCGGCAAAATCGGAGCCGGTGCCTGATACTACGGCTCCGTTGACCACCTGACTGGTGGCCGTTCCGTCGAATTTGAAACTGCCGCGCGGGTTGGATTGTGAAACCGGGTCGAATTGCAGCAGACTGAAATCGCCTCCAAAGGTGAACTGGTGCGGGCGGCGAAACCAGTTGATGCTGCCCGTAAGCCGGCTGGTCTGATTCCGGTTCGAAGATTCGTTGGAGTCGCTGAGCCCCGCCAGGCCGCTGTTGAAGTTCAGGCCGGGCGGTCCCCAGTTTTCGGGAGTTTGGTCGTTGCCCGTAATTCCAGCCTTGCCCGATACGTTCACGCGGTTTTCGAAGTAGGGTGTGTTCTGGCTCACCGAGCGGCTGAAATTGACGCCGAACACGCCGGTCCAGGAACGGTTGAAGGTGTGCCGCCACGTGCCGCCTCCGTTCAATCCGATGGAGTTGGAATTGTCGATGAAGGTGAACACCGTCGGGTTCAGGCCGCGCGTGTCTGAAAAATTAAAGCTGAAGGCCAGGAAGTTCTTGTTATCCACGTTCTTGTTGACGCGCACCTGCAAATTGTCGACATCGCTGCGGCTCACGAGGGGAACCTGGTAGTTGTAGCGCGAATTAGCCAGGAAATTGGGCTGCGGATAATAGGCCAGCAGCGCCTGTGCCTGGGCGCTGAAGCAGTAAGTGGGAATTTGGTTGCCTGGAAACTGCACGCTGGCGCCCTTGCTGTAGCAGCCGGGATTGGTGTTCTGCACATTCGCAGGGGCAGGGGGTTCGTAAATGGTCACAGGAAGGCCCGTCAGCGGGTTCAATACCTGGGAGAAATCGCCCCCGCGCTCGGCCGCCGTGGGCATCAACGTCGGGTTGGTGGTCTCATTGCGGCTGCGCGTGCCCTGGTAGATCACGGTAAAATTTCCGTTGTAGCGGAACAGGTGCGGAATCATCAACGGGCCGCCCACTGTTACGCCGGGCCGCAGCAGGCTGAGGTTGGGCCTCTGCGTGTCCTGCCCGGACACGGAGAACGGGCGGGCATCCAAAGCTGAGTTGTCGACGAACAGGCTCAAATTGCCCGTGAACAGCGAGCCCTGGCCCACGCGGAAATTGCCGATGGCGCGCCGTTCAATTCCGGTGCTGACGCTGCCATTCACCAGCAGCGCGTCAGACGTGCCGCCGGGACTGGCGTCGGCCGCGGATCCGGCGCCGCCCGCCAGGCTGGTGTCGGGCGGTGGGGCGTCACTGGTGGCGTTCACGGCGGCGCGTTGAAAGCCGGGCTGCGTGGGAGCGGCCGCAGTGGTGCCTTTTTTCGATGCCTTGCCCTTCACCGGAGCGGCAGAGCTGGCGGTGGTGGTTGTGGCGGCGCCCGCTGCGGCCGCTGCCGGCGCCGCGCCTGGCGCATTGGCCGCCGGCGCGCCTGCTGTGCCGATTGTTCCCGGTGCTGCTCCTGGCGCCGCGCCCGCCGGCGCCGGTACGGGTGCGGTGGTGCCCTGCATCAGTTGATCCAAGGGAAGCATTTTGAGCGACCACTCCGCCGGGGGAGCGCCCGCGGAAACGCCGATTTCCTTTTTCAGGGCCTCAAAGCAGAGCATGTCCACCTGCAGGTTCCAGACGCCGTCGGCCAGTTCGGGAAATGAATAGGCGCCGTCCTGGTCAGTGACTGCGACCACCTTCTTATCGCCTTGAGTAGCGGTCACGGTTGCTCCGGGAACGGGCACAGCGCCGAACTTCACTACCCCATGGTGTTCGGCGGCAGCCAGCACAAAAACGGCTACCGCGGCGAGTAGCGGGTATCGGAGGTAGTTTGCTATCCTCTTCCACTTCATTGAAAATTCGTGCTCCTTTTCTTGCTTCCCGCTACTGTTTGCTCCGCAAGGGAGACTTCACTCGTTCTCAGTGGGCACCTTGTTCGCGTGGCATTTTCATCCCCCGACGGCCGTCGCCGCTCCAGGGCATACCCGGCCCCGGGGTGCAATAGCCGCTTGTGATTATGACGATGATCCCCCCCAAAGTGTTCGCCCTCATTCCATTTTTATTTTGTTAAGGGCGATGGTTTTCCACAGGATATTGCCCGCGCGGCCGCTCAAACTTCCGAAATCTTCGCCGCTGCCATCAGTTTTCCACCGGTACCCTCTCCACGTGATCCACCATCAGCATCTCTACCGAGACTTTCTTCTCTTCGATTTTGATCCCAAGCTGCTGCTGCGCCAGCTGAACAAAGATGGGAATCACGTCGCTGATTCCCATGGGGGTGCCCGGGTCGAGAACATTAGACACGTCGATGGTGAAATCGTATCGCCCGGTCAGACCAGTCTCATCGATTACTGGAGCCTGAAGCGGCCCCGACAGCAGTTCCACCAGCTTGGCGATGGTGGCCCGTTGAATGGTTGCGCCCGCTTTCCCGGATGGCTTCATGTCCATGTCGCCCTCGGTGGTCGACTCTTTCATCTTGAGGCCCGTTTTCGCTACCGAAGCCACAAACGCCCGCATTTCCTTCGATTCGCGATGGAAAGTCAGCTTGAAACGATCGGCCAGCAGCGTCTGCATCATCTGCCGCTGTTGATCCTCCGAGGTGACGCCGGCAGTCTTACCGATGACGTCGTAGCGATCCCCATCCAGCCAGCCGGGTCCGGAGACCTGAACCGCTTGCACGTGGTACGCCCATTGAATCACGGCCTTCAGAGGGACATTGATCATGCTGACGCCGGAAGGCGACGGCGTGATGTTCAGGCGCCCGTGTCCGCCGCCATCGTTTGTACCGGCAGAGGCTACCTTGACGGAAGCCACCTCAAAAACCGGCGGCGCCGCAGTCTGGCTCATCGCCCACCCCGCATTCAAAAGAAACAGACTTGCCATACCTATGATTCGCAGCATTCGGACGATCTCCCAGCGCCCCAACGTCCACCCGGAACTCCGGTGGCCGCCACGGACACTACTTCTCCTCTTAGACGCCGGTTGACCCTTGAAATTGCAGGAATGCCGCCCTTTTTTTTTCTTTTCAAGACGTTTGCATTTGGGAAGCGCCGCGCGGCGGCATTTTGTGCCGGACGGTTCGAGGTTGTCCAGAATGCGGCCCGGCCGGTCCGGTGCTGGTTTTCCAGCAGGCCTGCTAGAAAATTAGCACCGGCGGGCTCTGGTGTCAACCTAATTCTCGGTGGGGATGTGTTCGGCGTGGTCGATGATCAGCATCTCCGCCGGAGCCTTTTTCTGGTCCAGTTGCAGGCCCAGAGTGGCCTTCAGGGCTTGGGGCAGGTTGTAGCCGCCGGGATCGCTGGCAGCGTCAGTCGCCGGGCCTCGGCCGCCGTCCATTCCGGCCATCGCCCCAGCCATGGCTGCTCCGGCCGTTCTCATCCCACCCATAAAATTGGCGTCGTTGCCGGTCGGCACCCAGCTCAATTCGATATCGTAGGTGCCCTTGAGTTCAGTCATGTCCGTGACGGGGCGGTCCAGTGCGTTGGTCAACGATGTGATCACTTGAGCCATGGTGAGGTAGCCGGAGAGTGTGCGGTGCATATACCCGTTGCTCATGTTCATGCTCATGCGGGCATTCAGACCTTTCGGCGCGCCGCGGCCAGGCGCCATACCCGGAGGCATGCCGCCAGGTCCCGTGTCCATGCTAAAGGTCATGGCGGTGGCGCCCGGCGGTAGCGGAGGCATGGGGGCCTGTCCAGAAGTTCCGCGCGCGGCCATCGGAGCCGGTGCGGGCGGATTGGCCGCTTCATCTTTCAACTTCTGGAGCGTCGCCGCGTCCACTTCCTTGAGTTTGGCGCCGCCCTTGCCTACCGACAGCACGTAGACATCCATGTTCTTTGTTTCGCGGTGGACCACAACTTTGAAACGCTCGGCCAGTAAATTCTGCACCATCACGTAGAATTGTTCCCTGGTGGTTCCCGGCGGCACCTTGGCGGTGATGTCATACCCGTCTGTATCGAGCCACGCCGGGCCTTCCACCTGATAGCTCTTCAGCCCATAAGCCATAATGATGAGCGCTTTCAGCGGTTCATTGTTGCAGGTCAGCGTGCCGGGATCGTTGCTTCTGGGCAGCAGGCCGCCGTTGCATCCGCGCGAAATGAAGAGCCGGCCCTGAGCGTCCGGCTTGGGCTGTTCGGCCACCTTCACGGAAGCCACCTCGAAGGCTGGTGGAGGCGTGGTGGCCTGTCCGAAGGCCATCGAAGAGAGCAACATCGCGAGGCTGGCGCCGGATATGGATCGCATCATAGAATAGCTCCTGGGTTCATTCGTGTTTCCTTATTTCACCACATCGGGCCAGGGCTGTCCGGCATCGGACGGCTGCCATATTCCTCACAAGTTGTTCTGACGGTATTGCCTGCAAAACGGTGCGACGTTCCAGAAAGTTTTTCGAGTGGGTGGGGCAGGCGATCTTGCCGCCGGTGTCTGGTCAGCGAGCACGTGAAAACCGGCGGCAAGACCGCCGGCGCTACAAGTTGACAGACGACAAAAACCGATCGTCTGTCCCACTGAGCTACACAGAGCTACAAGGCGCTATTGCACCGTGATCATGGCGTTGGCATTCGACGATACGCCGCCTATCGTTACCACGACGGCGTTGTTGCCCGACGGCGTTCCAACCGGAACAGTGAGATTCACCTGATAAAGCCCGGAGCCAACCATCCCGCAGTAGTTCACTTGCGCCGGCGCGCTCCCCACCGTGGCGGTCGGTGTCACCACGCAAGCCTGCGCCGTGGTCACAATCGTGCCGCTGGCGATGGCTGGAGAGGTCTGGCCGAAGCCGGCGCCAAACAACGCGATGCTTTCGCCCCCCGCTGCCGGTGTGCTGAGCCCCGGATACAGCGTGGCCGCCCCCACTATCGCGCCGTTCGAATGCGTGGCCGCAATCGACGCGTTGTCCTTAAACAGGAAGAATGCCGGCGAATACGTCTGCATGGTGGTGCTCATCGAATTGCTCACCAACCCGTTGTCGGACACCACCACCTGCACCGGCCCGGTCGTGGTGTCAACCGGCGTCAGCACGTCGATTTGTTTCGGGCTGATGTAATAGACGAAAGCGGCATTGCCATTCACGGTGACACTCACGCCGTCGAGCGAGGTGGGCAGCTTCGTGCCGGAGAAATCGCTGGCGGTCCAGTTGCGTGTGACGGGCGCCAGATTGGCTCCATAGATGCTGATGTAGGTATTCATCGCAATGCCGCTCTGGATATCCGCGGCGTTGCTGACCGAAGTGATGGTGGGGGAAGCCTGGAGGCTGGCCAGCAGTCCGTGCTTCTGGCTGGCCGCACCCGCCGCCACATAAATAGCGTTCGCGTCGCCCCCGGAGCCGCCGTTGCCCGGAATCAAAGCCCACAGCCCGGGGAAGCTGAGAACATTGCCGTTCTGATCCTGCAGCGTGCCGATGGAGGCTCCGCTGTTCGGGTCGAACGCACTGATGGTGCCGTCGCCGAAATTGCCAATCAGCACATCATTAGCAAACGCCCCGAAGGTAGCAGGTGCAATGGCCACGCCCCACGGCGCGTTCAAGGGTCCGTTCGAAACCAGGTGCTTTACCAGTGCGCCGCTCAGATTGTAGATGGATACGTAACCCAGGCCCGCGCCCAACGTGGCGAAGGTCTTTGGCGCGTTCTGTTTGGCGTACATCACGTAAAGGCTGCCGCCGATATTCTGAATGTTGAACGGCGCGTAGCCCGCCGGCACGGCTGGATCCACGAACGCTCCGGGCATCGCCACCGGCTTGTAATTGGTGTCGAAGACATCGATGTTGCCGCTCGCAAAATTCGCCGCGAAGAGCAGCGGCGCGGCGTTGGTAGTGGTGGCGCTGATCGCGAGCCCGTAATACATTGCGCCCGTGCCGGAGTTATCCACCATCAACTGCGCCTGCGTGGCGCTCACGGCGGATGCCCAGCCGGAGACGGTGCCATCCGCGGTCACAAAAATGAAGCTGGGCGCTTTGCCTTGCACCAGGAAGCCGCCGGTAGCATTGGCCACGATGCCGGTCGGTGTCGATGGCGAAGTGCCTTTGGCCGACGGCGGTACCGTCGGGTGAGTCGCGCTGGGCGCGCCATTGCTGCTGTAAACCGCCGACAGGCCGGCGCCGGCGTCGTTCACCCAAAACGGACTGCTGCTCGTGGTGGCAATGCCCCACGGGTTCACCAGGTTGGGATCCGTGAAATCGGCGATGCCGGGTTGATCCGCCACCAGGAGGTGTACCAGGTAGCCGTTGACGCCGGCGGCGGCCGGCGCCAAACGCGCCGCGGTCAGTAACAGGATTGTTGCGTACAGTTTACTTGTAGTCATCTTCGGTCCTCCAGCTTGCGCCCCAGACGACTTGAAGTATAACCGCGGTCCGGTACCGGCAGATGTAAAAAGTGGCGGATCGCGCGGCTCCCGCTATAATAAACGTATGTTCTTTCGCAGAGAGCAACCGAAGACTCCGACATTCGCCGACCGCATGGAAGCCCTTCGGAAGGCGGGTTTTACTACCGCTCCACAAGCGGGCGGCGTGGTGCGCGCCAGCCGCGGCAATTGCGCCGTGGATTTAACAGGGGATCATGGCTGCGTGTGCGTGGGTGTGGCCGGCATGCTGATGGCGAGTGAGATCGGCGCACTGGTGGATGGCGGTTTTCAGAAGTTCTTCCGCACGCCCTCCGGGAAAAATCGTCCCGCCCTGGCCGATGATTTGAAGGCGCTCCACAACTTCGAAGAAGACCTGAAAGAAACACTCGGACAGGCCATCTATTACAACCTGGCACTGGGCACGGTATCGAAATTCTATCTCTACGATCGAGTCAAAGACCGCGACCGTGGCGTGCCCAAGCGCGCCTGGGAGTAAGCTCCGTTACTGCTTCTTTACGGTTGGCGTCGTCCGTTTGCGCAGTTGCTCGAAATATTGCTGCACATACGGCTGCATCGCTACGGGGATTTCGTCGCGGCTGATTTCCGAACCGTTCTGCGTGTGCTCCGCGCCACTCGGCGCGTAGGGAGTGTGCAACTGCTGGCTGGTGGATCGCACTTCCACGGTGGCCTCGCCCGTGATGTTGGCTGAGCGCTTCCCGAACAGCTCGGTGATTTTGCCCATCGCCGCCAGATCCGCCGCCTGCTTGATGGTCTTGTCGCCATCCTGATTGCCAATCCCGCTGCCGGGCTGCTTGCTGGGTTGTTGCGAATCGCTCTTGCCGTCGCCTTTTCCTTGGGGGTCCTGCGGAGTCTTGGCCTGCTCGCCGTTCTGGCCCTCTTCGGAATCGCCTGGGTTGCCCTGGTTCTGTGGTTGCCCGTTCTTGCCCTGTTCCTGCTTGCCGGAGTTCTGCTGGCTTTTACCCTGCTGCTGTTTGCTCTGCTCGGAATTCTGCTGCTGGCTGCCGGGATTGGTCTGCGGCGGTTTGACGCTGGAGAGCAGGTTCTCAAACATATCCTTCACCTTGTTCACCAGGCTGGAATCGTTGTTGTTGGCTTGCTCCGACTTGCTTGCGGAGCCTTGCTTGCCGGAATCCTGTTTGCCGTTCGGCTGGGGATTTTGGTTGTCGGCGCTCTGCGAATCGTTACCCTGCTCGGCCTGCGCTTCCTCATTCGCGTCGCCCGCCGGGCCGCCTTTGTCGCCCGGTTTCGTCTGCCCCTTGGATGCAGCCGATTTTTCACCGTTGGGATCGCCCGCGCCGTCCGAAGTGAAGTCGCCGGCGGGATCCGGGTTGCCGGCCGGGTCCTCGGAGGGCTGCGCCAGATTCGCGCCGCTGTCGTCTTGGCCGGGGGGCGGCGGCTGATGGCGCCCGGTGTTCTTCGCCACCTCGGTCTTACTGTGAAACTGCAATCCCTGTGGCAGCAGGCTGGCCAGAGCCGGCTTCAGATCCAGCCGTCGGCTCAGGCCGTAACGCAGGCCGAAAAGGCCTCCGGCCACCAGTAGCAATGCGCATGCCAGGTACAACGTCCGCGGCGCCATGTAGGGAACCGCCGCGCGTACGTCCACCCGTTCGGCGGCAAGGTCCGCACGTTCCATCTGGATGGCCAGAATTTCTGCCCGCGTTCCCGTGGGGGCCGGTTGCTCGCTGAAGTACAGCGCGGTGGAAATGGTGTCGGCAAGACCCTGCCGCCGGTCCACAGCCTGGGCCACCGCATAGGCCGTGGGCATGCGTTTGAGAGCGCCATAAATTGCCGCCGCCGAGGCCACGCCGGCGATGGCCACAATCCAACGCCAATCTAGAATCTGCGTTCCCACCAGCAACAGCGCGATCAACGCCACCAGCGCCACGCTGGCCGCATTGGCGCCTTGCGCCATGAGTGCATTGCGAAGAAAGCGGCTCCGCGCCTTGTTCACCAGAATCAGCAAATGTTTCCCTTTTGCGCACACCCGTGCCGCAGCTCGGCACGGAACTGGATTCGTTTTCCATCCTATCATTTTCTTGCGGCGCTCCCACAACCCGAATCCTTACAGAAGCAGCGTAGAATAAACTTAGATTTCTCCAGGGAAGGAACATCAGGCGTGAAAGTTCTGATCGTAGACGATGAGGCGAACCAGCGAAGCGGTCTGGCCGCCATGGTTGCGGAATGGGGCATGACCGCGGAAACCGCGGCCGACGGCAATGAGGCGCTGGAGAAGCTGTCCCATTTCCGGGCCGATGTGATGCTGACGGATCTCAATATGCCCGGCCTGGACGGTTTTGGCCTGCTCGAACGGCTGCGCGACTCCGGAGAAATGCCGCCCACCATCGTGCTGACGGCATTCGGCAGCATCGAAAAAGCGGTGCAGACCGTCCACGACCTGGGCGCCTACTGGTTTCTCGACAAGCCAGTTCAGGCTTCCGTCTTGAAGGTCCTGATTTCTCGCGTCGGCAGCCATGCGGGCTTACTTGCCGACAAGCGCAACTTGGAGCGGCAGCTCGGCTACAAGGGTTCGCTGGGCGAAATGGTGGGAAAGTCGCCCAAAATGCAGGAGATTTTTGCCCTGTTGCAGCAAGCCGGTCCCAGCAAAGCCTGTGTCCTGATTACCGGAGAAAGCGGCACCGGCAAGGAACTGGTGGCCCGCACTCTGCACGCGCTCAGCCCCCGCAGGGACGGTCCGTTCATCGCCATCAACTGTGCGGCGCTGCCGGAAGCTCTGATTGAGAGCGAACTCTTCGGACACGAAAAAGGCTCCTTCACCGGCGCGTCGGAACGCCGTGCCGGCTGTTTCGAAATAGCGCAGCACGGCACTTTGCTGCTGGACGAAATCGGCGAAATGCCCGTCGCCACGCAGGCCAAGCTCCTGCGCATTCTGGAGGATTCGAAGGTGCGCCGCCTGGGCAGCAAGACCGAGTTCCAGGTTGACGTCCGCGTGCTGGCCGCCACCAACAAAGTGCCCGAAGAGGCCGTTCGCGGCGGCCATCTGCGTGAAGATTTGTATTATCGCCTGAACGTCTTTCAGATCCACATGCCTCCTTTGCGGGACCGGCGGTCCGACATCCCTACGCTGGCGGAAGCGCTGTTGGCGGAAATGAATCGCAAACACGAGTGCCGCGTCGTGGAGATTTCGCCCGCGGCGATTGAAGCGCTGGAGGCTCACAACTGGCCCGGCAACGTGCGCGAACTGCGCAATGTCATCGAACGCGCGGTGATTCTGGCGGGCGAAGGCGTCGTCGAACGCAAACACCTGCCGGCGTTCCTGACGGGTGGTTCCGCATCTGCCGCACCGGCGGTTACTGAAGACGGCGACGCCGTCCGGTTCCCCGTGGGCACCACGGTGGGCGAGGCCGAAAAGGGTTTAATTCTGCAAACCCTGGCCCACACCAATAACAACAAAACACGCGCCGCGGAAATTCTGGATATCAGCCTGAAGACTCTGCACAACAAGCTAAAAGAGTATGGCGGATCAAAAGGCGACAGCGCCGCCGGGGTGTAAGGGAGGCCTGATTCCTCACCACTCGCAGGTGTTTTTCTCCGCTTCTCCGCGCCTCCGCGTTGAAGATGTTTCTTCTGCGCGGCGAAGCCTTACCGCCCGGTGTGCAGATTATTGTGGATGGCGTAGAGCGCCAGCTCCAGGCGGTCGGAGACGCCCAGCTTGTCGAAAATGTTGTGCAGGTGGTTCTTCACCGTCTGCTCACTGATGAACATTTTCTCGGCCATCTCTTTGTTCTTGAAACCCTGCGCCACCAGGGCCACAATTTCCCGCTCCCGCTGGCTCAGCGGAGATCGTTCGCGGTCGCGCGGCGCTGGTTGGGCCGAAACCGCCGGTGCTTCGTCCGCCGCCACAAACTGCCGGATCACCGCCGCTGTCGTGTGCGAGTCCAGCCAGATTTCGCCGGCATGCACCTTGCGAATGCTCTTGATCAGCAATTCCGTTGCGGTCTGCTTCAGGACGATGCCCGATGTTCCCAGCTTCATCGCCTGTACAAACTCATTCTTATCGTCAGACGCGGTCAGCACAATCACCCGCGTCTTGTTCTTCACAACCTGCAAGCGTTGTAAAGTCGAAAGCCCGTCGAGGCCCGGCATCTTGAGGTCCAGTAGAAGGATGTCCGGTTCGTACTGTTGCAGCACATCCAGTACCTGCCGGCCATCCTGGGCCTGGGCCACTACTTCGAAATCTTCTTCTAACGCCAGTAGCTTGCAGAGACCGTCCCGGAAAATGGGATGATCGTCCGCTACTACAATCCGAATTTTCGATTTTGCTGGAATCCCCAAAGTAGACATTGGCTCACTGTTCGCGGCTGTCTTGTCGGACATAGCCCTGTTTCGCTAGCATCCATTGTAGAGTTCTGTTAGTACTGTGTCAAATCGCAGAACGCCCATGGGTGTGCCCGTCTGCGGAATTCAGGTGCCGCTTACCCTTCTTCGCGCTGTGTCCCCAGGTAGCGGCTCGCTAGAATCGATTCCGCCAACGCCGCGGCGAAGACCAGCAGCATCACGTACCACCACAGAGATTGCGGTGTCTGTTGAGCCGTCGCCGCGCCCGGTGCGGAAGCGTCCTGCGGCGATTCTCCTTTGCCTTGCCACAATGCCAGAACATCGCCCGGGATCACGTCCAGGTTCGATTCCTTGGAATCCGGATTGACGCCGACTTCGTCCTGCCGTCCATCTGCCAGGCGCAGTTGGTAATAGCCCGCCTCCGTGAGTTGGAACGATTGCGCGGACGCCGCCTCGCTCAACGTCAGCGGGCGCTTTCCCTCAGGGTCGGTGACCTCGACGCCCTGGCCGCGTTCCTTGGCATTGCGAAGCTCCAGGTAGGCGTCCACAGTGCGCGCGCCGCCCTGCCGTTCGCTGCCCGCCAGATAGCGCGCGGTCTGCTCAATGAACGGGACGAAGGCAGGATGCAAAGGAAAATCGTTGGTGAGGTTGTCGAGCCCGGAAGTGAACAGCACCACGCGGCCTTCGCCAATTCGCTTTTCCAGCAGCAGCGGCGTCTGGTCGCTCAAACGAACAATCACGCGCGCGTCGCCTGGATCCACATCCAGGGCATAGAAAAACTTCACGCCGGGCCACCCGCCCGCCTTGGCCACCGTGGGGTAAGAGGAATCGCTGGAGCCCACTCCCATGAATCGATCCGGGGCGCGGTTGTAATCGCGCGCATCCACAACTTTCGCGCCGAAAATCGGAATCTGCGAGCGCGCCCCCGCCGTGGTGCCCGCGGCAATCAGCAGGCTTCCGCCGGAACGCACGTACCCGGTGAGGGCATTCTCCAGCATGGAGGGCAGGGAATTCAAATCGGAGAGGATGATGAAAGCGTAATTGGCCGGCTGCCGGTCGGCTGCCTCGTTCACGATGATCGATTCCAGAAGAAACGCCGATTGCGCGGCGGCCGTCAGCGCTGCGCCCACGTAAAGCGGCGAACGGTTGTCCGTGTAGTTGTGGATCAGCAGGGCCTTCTGCGGGTCCGACCGCTCCACCGCAAAGCGGCGCTGGTCGTCCGCCGGAAAGCCGTCTGCGCCGTCGATCGCCACCTCGCAGCGGCTGAACCCGTAAGGCACCACCAGCGAAGGAAACTCCACATTGGCCCGTCCGTTCGCCGGCACCGCCACCGTTTTGGTCGCAGTCGTCTTGCCGTTCACAATCAGCGAAACCGTCCGCTGCGCCGCCGGCGTGCCATAGCCCGCAATCACGGCTTGTACCGGAACCGGCTTGGCGTCCTTGCCCCAGACTTGTCCGGGCGCCTCCACCTGCTCCACCGTCCAGTTGGGTTGGGCCTTTGTCACCACCGCATGCGTCACCAGTTTGACGTTGGCGGCAAGCGCCATGTCGGAAAACGTGGCTGCCAGATCGCCGCGCTGCATGTCGCTGAATACGTGCAATTCGATCGGTGTGTGTACCGTCTCCGCCATCGCACGCACGGCGCGTGACAGTTCACCGAAGTTGCCATGGCCGTCGCCGGGCCGGATGGCCTCGACGGCTGCACGCAGCGCCGCTTGATCCTCAATCGGCTGTGTGATCACCCGCAACTGCGAGCCGAATTCCGCCACCTGCGCGCGCGCCGCGCCTTTTCCGGAAAGCACGCTCAACGCCGCGGCCTGGGCATCCGCCAGGCGCGTGCCGGCCCGCATGCTGAAAGAGTTGTCCACCACCAGCAGCACCAGCCGGTTGCTGGCCAACGTCGCCGTGTTGCGGTTGATGAATGGATTCGCGAACGCCAGAACCAACAGCAGCAGCACAGCCAGCCGCAGCGCCAGCAGCAGAAAATAACGGAGCCGGCGATGCCGCGTGGAGCTTTGGGTTCGCGATTCGTACAACATCAACGAACTGACTGCCTTCGGTGTGCGCGTTTGCTTCTTCAGCAAATGCAGATAGAACGGCAGCGCCAGCCCCGCCAGGCCGGCCAGGAACCAGGGCGCGAACAGTCCCATTTAATTTCGGCCTCCGCGCAGCGTCAGATATTCGCGAAGCGCTTCGTCCAGCGGGCGGTCCGTCATCAGCCGGAAGTAACCCATACCGGCGGCCTGTGTGCGGTCGCGCAAATCGGCCAGATGCGCTTCCACTTTTTCCCGGTACTCCTGCTTCGTGTAATCGGGCGTTACCTCAAGCTGCGCGTTCGTTTCCATGTCCACCAGAATCGACGGGCCGTTTAACTTGGGCTTCACGTCCTCCGGATCGAGCACGTGGAACAGCACCACTTCGTTGCCGTGGAAACGCAGCGGCTCAATGTTGCGGATAATGCTTTCGGGCTGCTCCCAGAAATCGGAAACAATCAGCACCATGCCCCGGCGCCTCAGGAACTCCTGGAAATACCGCATGGGCTTTGCGAAATCCGTCCGTGCGCGCGCTTCCGCCTGTTCCAGACCCGCCAGCAAACGGTGCAGTTGTCCCTGCCGCGTGGACGGCCGGATATAATTGCGGATCTCATCGTCGAACGTAATCAGCCCGGCTGCATCCCGCTGCCCGTTGATTGCCAGATAGAAGAGCGACGCGGCCAGGAAGCGCGCGTAATTCATTTTGTTGACGCTGTGCGAACCGAACTGCATGGAGTTGCTGGCGTCCAGCAGAATCGTCAGCAGGCTGTTGGTTTCTCCGTGATAGCGCTTCAGGTACATGCGCTCGGTTCGCGCGTAGACATTCCAATCGACGTGGCGCAGATCGTCGCCCGGCGTATAAGCGCGGTATTCGGCAAACTCCTGGCTGAAGCCGAAGTCCGGCGAGCGATGCAGTCCGGCAACAAAGCCATCCACCACGGTCTTGGCGACCAGTTCGAGGCCGGAGATGCTGGCCAGCACGGAAGGATCGAGGAAGCGCTGTAACATAACGAGCTATCCTTTGTTTGTCGCGCTGCCCGAAAGCCGTGGCGCACGCACTCTTGCGTGCCGCGTCGGCACTCTTGCCGACGCCTCTTTACCCGCCGCACTGTGATTCAAACGATCCCCCATTTCCGCCGCAGCCACCACTCCGTAAATCGCAGCAGCAGTAACACCAGAAAGATTAGCGGCAGATTCCATAGATCCTTCGTCTCCCGCGTGGTCATGCCGGCTTCGGAAAATGGAATCGCCGCGGGCAAGTTTCCGAGGTCGGCGGGCTTCCAATACTGCCCGCCGGTTTGTGTGGCCAGCCGCTCCAGCAGTTCCCGATTCTGCTCCGTGTGGAAATGCTCCGCCACGCCATCCATGCGTTGAAACGTCAACACGTCGCGTCCCAGTTCCCGCGGCGCGCCGCTCTTCGGATCGTTGTGCTGCGCCGTCACCTCCGTCAGATACGCGCCGGGCTTGGGCGCGGTCCACGTGGCTTGGAACTGCCCCGGATTGTCCGGCACTGGTGTCATCTCCACCAGCGCGCTGACGCCGCTCGGTCCCAGAATGTGGGCTTCCACGCGCGCGTCCGGAGCCGGGTTGTATTGTTGGTCGCGAACGTCGGCCGTGAGTGTCACCGCGCCATTGTCCAGCAGCATTTGTGCGGGCATCGAAGCCGCTACATGGCCCGGCGTATCCGATACCAGCCACCGCAGAAGCTGCTGCCAGAACAAATCGTGAGCCGTGTCGCCCAGCGGTGAACTCATCTGCCAGCGCCAGCTGCCTCCGGTGGCCATGATCGCCGTGCGGCCGCTGCCGAAATTTTCCGTAATCAGCAGCGGCAGGTGCCGGCCTTCAGCCGTATTCATGCTGGCCAGAACCGCTGCCCCCGGCTTGGGCGTGCCGGGGTCTTCGTAGTCCATCAGGTAGGGCAGTTTCTTCCATTTGGCGGTGTTGGCGGCGGGGTCGTCCACCAGCCGCGTGATAATGCTGTCCACGCCTGCCGGCGCCAGTTCAGCCGTGGTATGCGTGGTGCCGTTCTTCGGATCGGCCTCGCGATGGAACGTGCCGGTTTGGGTGGGCAGCACCGTCGGCAGCAGGTCCGTCAGGTTCGACGCGTTCCAGCCGCCATCGGCCAAAGCGAACTGCCCGCCCAACATCAGCAGACCGCCGCCGCGCCGGTCCACAAACTCGCGAATGATTTCCTGCTGCTCGGGAGAGAAATAGCCGGCTTCCACTGACCCGATAATCAGCCCCTGGTAAGCGAAGAGGTCCTCAGGGCGAGTCGGGAAACCGCCCGCCAGCTCCTTCGGATCGGCAATCCCCTGGCGATAGAGTTTGTTTTCGCTGGTGCGGTCGATGGAGACAATCTGCACCATGCGGTCGTCCTCTTCCGCCTGCCGGATAAATTTGTATTCCCAGCGCGGTTCACCTTCCATGTATAAAATCCGGCGTGGCTCGGAGCCCACATTCACTGCCCGGCTCAAAGCATTGTTGGCCGTGTTCTCCTCGCCGGGAAGCGGCGCAGCGGCAATTTCCAGCGTCCGGGCGCCGGCGCTGCCGATGTCAAACATCAGAGTCTCGGTCTGCTGGTTGCCGTCCACTCCCAGAGTGATGCTGCGCGTCGCCAGAATCTTACCCTGCCCGTTGCCGTCGCTCGCCGCCTTGTCGTGCACCGTCAGGTTGATCTTGCTGCCGGCGTATCCGCGCTGGTGCAAAGTAACCTTCACTGCGATTCGTGAACCGGCCAGCGCGCGTGGAGCAACCACCGCATCATCCAGTTCCACGTCGTGCGCGGCGCGCTCTTTTCCGAAGCCCACCGTGTGAACCGGAATGTGGCGCGCGCGCAGCGTGTTAATGGCGTCTGCGCCGATTCCCCCGCTGTTATCGTCGCCATCGCTCAGCAGTACCACCGCTCCAATCGGCAGATCGGAAGTCTCTTCGCTCAATTGCTTCAGACTGTCGCCGATGCGCGTCGAGGGCGCGTCCGGTCTCAGGTCGTTCAGGCTTTCGACTCGCGCAGGCACGTCGTCAACCCGGTATACCCGCGTCTGAAAAGACTTGTTGAGGCTCTCCAGCACGCCGTCCTGAAGCGCCTTGATGGCCTGCGCCTGGCGAGTTGCACCGTCTTCGGTGATCCCCATGCTGCGCGAATCGTCCACCAGCACCGCGATGATGTTTTGTTGCGGCTTCAGCTCCGCGATGGTAATGGCGGGCTGCCACAGCAGCACCAGGATCAGCGCCGCCAGCAGCGTCTGCAAGCCCCACGTCACCCAGGCCCGCCAGGAACGCAGCAGCGGCGCGGCTTGCGCCATGCGTGAGCGGATCAGCCACGCCAGCCCGGCTGCCGCGGCTACGATTAGCAGCACTAGCAGCCACTTCGGCCACGCCCCCAAGAGCGCGAATTGGCCCCGTGTATAAACTGAGCGCGGATACTTAAAGAAGAATTCGAACATGGGCTCGGGGTCTGGTCGTAGACTCTGGGAAGCGCCGTGAGCGGTTCATGCCTAGTGGGTCATGGCGTACGTGATGTAGTTGAGGACGACGCGAAACGCAAGTCCGGAAAATTTCTCCGGATACTGCGGGCTGTCGGCCCACTCCCAGGCGTCGCCCAAGTGCATGTTGGCGCAGATTGCCACCATGATGCGGCCGTGGTCTGAGCGGATGGCGCGCCACTTCGGCACATAGCCGTCCTTCTCATAGGTCCGCCCCGTGTTGACGTAGACCTCGCTCGGAATCTGAAATTTTTCGTTGATGTCGTACAGCACGTGGTAGATTTCGTCGCCATCGGCCAGATCTTCCACCGGCCGGTCCGGCAGCACCATGCGCATTCCCGCCATGAAATGCTCCCAGTCTTCCGTGCCGTGGAAATTGTCCACCATCAGGAAGCCGCCCTTCAGCAGATAATCGTGCAGTCGCTTGGCTTCGGCTTCCGTGAAGGTCCAGTTATTCACGCTCACCGCGTAGATCCACGGGTAGTCGAAGATATGGTCGCTATCCATATCCGTCACGTTCAACGGCGAAGGGGAGTTAATGCGCGTCAAGCGCCGCAGGGCAATCAGGCAGTCGTTGTCTGCTTTGGGATAATCCTGACGCCAGCCGCCGCGGCCGCCACCGCGAAACCCGTAACTGCCGCCGCTGGCGTAACTCGAAGTGTATTGCAGCCGGCTCCAATAAAATTCCGAGGGTACATTGGGTCCCGGCTGGTAATAATCCTGACGCCCGAATCCCTGACCTCCCACCTGCAACGCAAACAGCCCGAGGCTGAACAAAAGCAGGAGGGGAGTGGCGGAAATGTGCCGCACCAGCTTCATAAATTGCATCCTCGTAGGTTTCTTGAAGCATAGCAGAAGAAAGCCGCCTGTGGAGCGCTCGCTGCGGCCGGCGGCCCTCTGCACCACCCCTCTTCGCCCATGAAGATGAATCTTCCGTCGCTCAAGCCCCGCAGGGGCGGCAGATCATAGCCCAGCGCGTTAAGCGCCGGGAATGCCGCGCCCAAAAACAGAGCCCCGGAACGGGGCGGAAGAATCTGGTGTGCCTCACCACGCCTAAGCCCCCGCCCGCCCGAGGTAAGATAGTCCAAGCTCGGTTTTCTTAGCACTCCTCATGCGACGACGCGATTTTGTCAAAATGGCCGCTGTAGCGGCTGCCGGCGCACCGCTTGTGGGACAGGAACACCACTCGTTCATTACCCCAACCGGCTCGCCGGACGTTGCCAAGACCGATTTCACACTGGAGATCGGTCCCGTCACCGTGGAGTTGGCGCCAAACCGCATCATCAGCACTTTCGGCTACAACGGCACATCGCCCGGCCCCTTGCTCCGTATGAAAGAAGGTGTGCCCGTTACCGTCAACGTGGTCAATACCACCGACGTGCCGGAGTACGTCCATTTTCATGGCTTGCTGATTCCCTCCGACGTGGATGGAGCCGAGGAAGAAGATACGCCCGTTGTCCCGCCGCATGGCAGCCGCCGCTATCAGTTCACTCCCACTCCCGCCGGCACGCGCTGGTACCACACCCACACCATGTCCATGGAGGATCTGCACCGCGGCACTTACACTGGCATGTTCGGCTTTCTGATCATCGAGGGCGCGCAAAATCCAGGCCGCTACGATCAGGAGCACTACCTCGCGCTGCGCGATTGGGAGCCCTACTTCACCAACACTTTGATGGACACCGACGATCTGGATCCCGCCATGGCGCAACCCGAGAGGCCCAAGGTGATGGATACCCGGCCGGCCGGCCTCGAAGTAGCCGCCGACATTTATTCCATCAACGACAAAGCGCTCGGCGCCGGTGAGCCCATCCGCGTAAAGCCAGGTGAGCGCGTGATGTTTCATTTTCTCAACGCCAGCGCCATTGAGAATCGCCACCTTGCGCTGCCCGGCCACAAATTCAACGTCGTCGCGCTTGACGGCAATCCCGTGGCCAGGCCCGCCGCCGTGGATGTCCTGATGCTGGGTCCCGGTGAGCGCATTGACGCCTGGGTGGAAATGAATCAATCCGGCGTCTGGATTCTGGGCGCTCCGGAGGACCCGGTGCGCGAAGGCGGCCTGGGCGTTGTCATCGAATACGCCAACCAGCATCGCACTCCGCAGTGGGTGGCCCCGCCGAAATCCGCCTGGGACTACACCATCTTCGGCAAGCCGCCGTCCGGGCCCGCGCCCACCGAGCGTTTAGACATGCTGTTCGAAAAGGTGCCGCGCGGCGCCGGCAAGTTCAATAGCTTTACGGTCAACGGCAAGCCCTATCCCCACGACCGGGAGTTTCTGCTCAATCAGGGCACTCGTTACCGGCTGACATTTCACAACCGCACCGACGACGCTCATCCGATGCACCTGCATCGCCACCAGTTGGAGATCGCGGAGATTTATGGCAAACCCACCGCGGGTGTCATCAAGGACACCGTGGTCGTCCCAACCTATGGCCGCGCCAGCGTGGACTTCACCGCCGATCAACCCGGCCCCACGCTGTTTCACTGCCACATCCAGCACCACATGGATTACGGCTTCAAAGCCCTGCTGCGCTATTCGTAGCTGTGGGGCAGCCAATCCTGGCTGCCGCCGACTTTCAGGCGGCGCCTTGTTCATCCCCACATTCCCGCCGTCCGTACACACCCTCGAATCCGAGCCGCGCGCGTTAGCAAGCGGCAACCCCCGTCGCCGTTGAGTGCCGCCGTCCCCTGGTATTACCGCCCCGCGCTTGCAATATCTTTGCCCAGTTTCTTGACGATAGTCTGAGCCGCCCGGCGCGGTCCATGGGGCCGCAGCCTCCCGAAGAACAGCGCGAAGTCGCTTGCCTGCGCGCTCCAAACCTCTTTGCCGCCGTCTGCCGCGACAATCTTGACTTGAATATAATGGCCCGGCGAAATCAGGTGCGATCCCAGCTTCTGGTAAAGGCTGCTCATCACAAAATCGGCGTCTTCAGCCCGCGGAACCATCTCCACCCGCGTCCCCTGTTTGCGAATTTCCGTCACCACATATCGGTCCAGATTCCATTCCATCTGCGAAACGTATAGCTTGACGCCGGGTTTCAGAGTCGCCGGTTCCTGCCGGGCTTCTAATTGGCTCGCGACTGGAGTCAATAGTAAAACCACGGCAAGCAGACGAGGCGCGTTTCGATAACTCATTGATTGCAAGTCTAGCATCGCAGTCCGCCGTTGTGGAGAAGTCACTGGGGGGAATACCGCGCTCATTTGTGGGTATGCGCGGTGTCCACTGGCGCGACGCCTCGGCAGGCGGCACGCGCCCTCGGCTAGAATACGGAACGGAGACAAGGTCGTTCCGTTCATGCCACACTTGCTGGATCGCCGCGGGCTGTTCCGTGGGACTGCGCCACTTTTGTTCGCTGTGCTCTTTTCGTGGACTCCCTCCACTGGCGCTGAGTCCGGTCCGCAGCCTCCTTGCGGCGTGGATCCCCTGCCTCCTTTTCCCGCCTTGGACTCCGCGCCCACCGTTAGGACCTGGAACTCGTCCACACTCGCGCCGGATTGGAAGCCCGCCGCGTGTACTGGCTGGAGCGCTTCCGATTCTCCCACTGTCGTCGCCGTGGTCGCGCGTTTCCGCTTCACCGGAGGCCTCGACGCTTTACGCCTCCGCATCGGCGCCGTCTCCGCCACCAAGGGAATGCTCTATTGGTCGGTCACGAGTAAGAAATGGCAGCAGTTTATTCTCGATGCCCACGCTCTGTCAGGCCCGGACGGCGATCAGGTTCGTGCCGATTTCACGCTGGGTGAGATTGCCGAAGGCCGCACCCTCTACGTGCAACAGGAGGACAACCTGTTCGGCAAGGTGCAGTACAAAATGCAGATTCGCACTGCAACTGCCGGCCGCTTGGTCCTCGACATCCAGAATGCCTCCACCATGCGATACCTGCTGATTCCCGTGTTTGAACCAGGCCAGGTGCAGTCCATCCACTATCTCCAGCAGGAAAGCGACACGGTCTGGCGATACTATGGCATCACTCGCACCAGCGGAAAAACCGCGTCGCTGGTTGCCGATCATGAAGCATCCGCCGCCAACCGTGCCCTCGCGTTCTTCCGGTATCTGGCCGGAATTCCGGGCGACCTGGAACCTCCAGCCGTGCGCTGAGCCCTTTCATTTCGCCGTGGCCTCAGCTTTACGAATCAGGCCCGTCGCGCCCCAGTCCGCCAGCCTGGTAATCCGCCCTTCACCACGCGGCGAACCTGTTTCCCTGATTTGAAAACTCGCGCTCCCGCCATTCACTTCCACCAGCGCGTGGCCGAAAAACCAGCCGTCCTCGTAAGCTCCCGACAGCCGCAAGTGTCCGCCCGCGCTCGGCATGGAAACATAAGTGACGCCTTCCAGTTCCAGACGCAGCATCTGATGCACGTGCCCGGCCACCACGTATTGCACGCCATATCGCCGCGCCAGTTGGTGCAGAGCGAAATTCGGATTCCGCAGGGCCGCATTCAGTAACCAGGACGGCCTGTGGCTCACAATCATTTTCCATGGTTGCGCCGCGTGGGCCTTCAAGTCGGCTTCCAGGAACGTCAACTCTTCGGCCGGCATCTCATCCGAGCCGCTGTTGTCCAGAATCGTAAAATGCGCCTGGCCATAATCGAAACCATAATGCAGCGGATGCCCCGCGTACTGCCGGAACAGCCGTTCCGACGCTGCCGACCACACGTCGTGATTCCCTGGCGTCAGGTACAGAGGAATCCGCGAGTAAGGTTTCCAGGTCTGTTGCTCCTGCCGCCACTCCGCGTCCGCGGTCTGGTCGTTCGTCCCCTGAATCGTATCGCCCACGCTGACGACGAAGGCAGGCTCCTCCGCCGCCGTCTCCTTCCACACCTGTTCGTAAACGCCCGGCTGCGCCTCGCCGGTGCGGTCGCCCAAGATCGCGAAACGGAAAGAACCGCGCGCCGGCTGGCCCCAGACACACAGGAAGGAGACACAGAGGAAAGAGAGACTCAAGAGCAAAACAAACCGAGGAGAGACCAGCCGACGCCCCATCGCCGCGGGCGAGTGGCCGGTCCGTCCTCTGCTTCGCAAACCGTCAGTCATCCATCATGCCAGAGCCTGCGTGCCGGTCATCCACGGTTTCAAGTCGATCGTTACTTCGTGATCGCGCCGCAAGCGACACGGTCGCCCGCATTTCCCGAAGGATCGGTTTTCAAATCGTCAGCCTTGGCGTGAATCACCATCGCCGTGCCACCGTTGGCAAACAACGAATGGTCGCCGCTGCCCAGGTTCACGCGCGGGTCCGTCACCGTCAATTTCGCCGTGCCGTTGGCTTTCACCGTGAAGTTCGGCATGTCGCCCGCATGCGGACCGTCCGGATTATTCAGGCCGTGATGCTTCTGGTCGGGATTGAAGTGCCCTCCCGCCGTCGTGAACGCCGGTCCTTCGCATTTCGGCACCTGGTGAAAGTGGATGGCATGCTCGCCCGGCGTCAGGCCCTTCACGTCCAGCTTGATGGTCACGCCGCTTCCGCCCTTGCCTTCGCTCACAACGGCGGATCCCACGCTCTTTCCGGTTCCATCTTTCAGTTCTACCGTGACAGGTTTTTCAGCGGCATAAATGGCGGCGGCGCCCATCAGCCCCGCAATAGCTCCTACGACAATCTGTTTGGTCATCCTGTTCTCCTTCTGAGATAGTCTCACAAAAGCGTTGTGGCCCGTCGATCCAATCTCACCGTTGTGCGCGATTCCTTACTGTTTCCGGTTAGACTGCCTCAGCGCGTTCGCACTCTTGGCAGTTAGCGAAACTCAGCCAGCCTCAGGGCGCGGGAGGCCGTTGATGGGAAGAGTCTCTTCGTCGGGAACCTGAGTTTTTCAGTCAGTGCGGCTCTCCTTCGCTCTTTGATGGAGACTTACGGCCCGGTGGCGCGCGTCGGCATCATGACCCGCCGCGATACCGGTAACAGCCCCGAGGTCCCGGTTTCGTCGAGAGGGCCAATGACGCCGATGCCGCTAGTGCCATCGGCGCCTTGAATGGGAAAGATCTCGAAGGCCGCACGCTCAACCGGAATGAAGCGCGCCCAAAGTCCCATCACCCCGGCAGCGGAGCGGGACGCAAACGCTGGTAAGCTTCAAGCTTTCTTGGCTGCCCGTTTGGATGTGCCCGCACTTGCCCGCGAGCTGGCCCAGCGCCGCTTGGCCGCCTCACTAATTGCTTTCCGGCCCGCGGCGCTCAATCTCCTGCGCTTCTTCTTGGGAACGGCATCCTCTTTGGCCGCTCCTTTGGCGGCCGGAAGTTTCGCGCCGCCAGCCAGCATTTGTTTCAGCTCACTGATCCTGGCGGCTAACTCCGCCCTTTGTTGCTCAAAACCGACCAGTGCCGCCTTCAGTATCTCGTCGCTATGCTTGGTAGGCATTTAGAATCCCCCCTAAATTGTACATCTCTATAGCCCTCTAACTCGGAACCATTCAGTGATACCATGACATTACCGACATTTGATTCCTTTATGGGTTGTCCGGATGGGCCCCTTCCGGCCTGATACCTGCGAGTGACGTGCCGGAGAGAGGACTGCGCCAACGCCCGGTTGGCGCCCATCTGCGGACTCATGAAAATCCTGCTCTACAACCCGGACAACGGCGTCACTCAGAATTTCATGCCTCACCTGTGGATGTTCCTGCTGCAGTCTCTCACTCCCAGCGAACATCAAGTCGTGCTGATTGACGGCAACACCCAGCCCATGACCGACGCCGAACTCGTTCGCTTCGCGCTCGATCAAGACATCGGCCTGGTCGGTATCGGCGCCATGACTCGCATGATCGCCAAGGCCTACCGCGTCGCCGACGCGTTGCGCGCCGCCGGCATTCCCGTCGTCATGGGCGGACCTCACATCACCGAAGTCCCCGATGAAGCTCTTGGCCGCGACGGCGGCCCGCGCCATGCCGACGCACTGGCCCTCGGGGAAGCCGATGAAACCTGGCCGCGCATCGTCGCGGATGCCGCCCGCGGACAGCTCAAGGAAATCTATTCCCCCATCGACGCCTTCGGCCAGGACCACAAACCCACCCTGCAGGATTATCCCGCCATCCCCTGGGACACGCTCGATCTCAAGCAGTTCAATCGCATCCCCGCGTTCTTCGCCCGCATCATGCGCCACTATCGGGTCGATTGGCAGACTTTTCACATCATCCCCATCGAAAGCGGCCGCGGCTGTCCGTATGGCTGCGAGTTCTGTACCGTCACCGGATTCTTCGGCGATTCCATTCGCTTCCGCACCAACCAGAGCATTGTCGACGAATTGCTCATGCTCAAGGCGCGGGCCCGCGCCACCAGCGGTAAGTTCGCCGTCTTCTTCGTGGACGATAACTTTGCCATCAATGTGAAGCGCACCAAGTCCCTCCTGCGCGACATCATCGCTGCCGGCGCCGAACTCAATTGGGTCGCCCAAATCAGCGCCAATCTGCTGCGTGACTCGGAACTCCTGGATTTGATCGCGGCTTCCGGCGGCAAGTGGATCTTCATCGGCATGGAGTCGCTCGACCCGGCGAATCTCGCCAGCGTCAATAAGAGCTTCAACAAGCCCTCCGAGTATGCCGGCGTGCTGGAGTCGTTGGCCCGGCGCAACATTTACGCCATCACATCGTTCATCTTCGGTCTGGATAACGATACGCCCGGCGTGGCCGCGCGTACTTTGGACCAAATGCGCGACTGGCCCCCCGTGCTGCCGGTCTTCGGCCAGATCACTCCTTTCCCCGCCACTCCTTTGTATACGCGCCTCCAAAAAGAAGGCCGTCTCACGCGCCCCAAGCACTGGCTGGAATTTGCTCCGTTCTGCATGGCGCACACTCCCCTCCGCATCACCATCCCCGAAGTGCAGGATGAAGTCCGCTTTGCCTGGATGAATTCCTATAGCCCGGCAGCCACGCAACGCGCGCTCGATTCCATCGCAAACGAACCGGCCGCATACAAAATCAGCCATCTGATTTCGCGCATCTTTTTCCGCGGAATTTATTTGCCGGGCAGCATCTGGAACTGGTTTCGCTTAATCGCGCAAAACCGAGGTCCCGTCTACAGTGTGGTGAAGGATTGTTTCACGCGCTGGCACGGCGCCCGCCGCACTCCCGAGCCTGTTTTCATCCCGGAAACGCAGCCCGAAACCGGTGTGAATTAACCGCGGGGTGGGGCATGCTTAGCTTGCCCTGCCAGATGCAAACTCCACGCCCCACGCTCGCATAACCGCCGCCATTTGGGACGCGGATCGCTAGTGCTTTTGTCTCTGCAGATCATGGACGATCGAAAGTGTGCGCGAATCCGCCTTCAGGTAAGCCAGTAGAAGGTCCGTCACGTCCACCTTCTGGACCTGCGGCTCCGCGAAGGCCAGATCCGGAGCGATCAGGTTGACGCCGGCGCGCTTCGCAATCTCCGGCCGCCCGCGCTACCGGCCGCCGGGAAATTCACCATGAACAGCGAGATGGGCTCCCACCCGTGCCGCGATCTCGGCGACCAATTGCGACCCCACCTGTCCCGGATCCGCAGCCGGCCGGTCATACGTCTCCGACCAGATCACCTTTCCCGTGTGCACATCCACCAGCCGCGCGGTAATCCGCAGTCGGTCGCCGGCTCCTCGCACCGAACCCTCCACCAGAACGTCGAGTCCCAACAGTCGCCCCATCAGGCCCATCGAAATGCCTACCCACTGGTGGCGCCGCACCGTGCTGGGTGAGACCACCTGCACTCCGTCCAGTTTGGAGATGGCGGAGACCAGCGCATCGGTGAATCCCTGCGTGAAACCAGAGCGACTGCCGTCTGCGCCGAGTGCCTTGAAGGGAACCACCGCCAGCGAGGCAACGCCCGCACCGCGCCTTACGAATCGCGAAGGCACATAAAATTGCCAGTAGATCAGGCCCGCCAGCGCGATGATGAGCGCCACCAACGCAGCCGGCATCCACCGGCGGCCCGCGCCTGCCGCGTCTGCCGGCGCCCGCGTTTCGCAGGCGGCGAAACGGTATCCGCGTCGTGGAATCGTCTCGATGTAAGGAGTCTCCGCACTCTCATCCCCCAGAGCTTTGCGAAGCAGTGAGATGTTCCGCGCCAGTCCCACATCTTCCACCACCGTATCCGGCCAGACCAGCTTCATCAACTCGGCCTTCTCCACCACACGTCCCCGCCGCTCTAGCAGGACGTGCAATGTGTCGATCGCCTTGGGCGCCAGTTGCACGGTCTCCCCGCCGCGGAAGAGTATCCGCTGTTCCGAGTCATACTGGAATGGACCGAAAAGGTGGATCACGGTTGCCGCCGCGTCAACCTCACGCGCATCGGCCGGTTCTGCCGAAACAGGGAGCCGTCCAGCGCCTCGCCGTCGGCATCGAAAGGCGCCGTGAACCGCTCGCCGGCCAGCGCGCCCGTCACCCGATAGAGCGAGTTGATGTGTAGCAACCGCCCAAACCAGCTTCTGCCGTAGATAATATGACCCTCCGTGATGGCCGTTTCCCCCACCGTGCCGGTTACCGAGCCATCTACATGGATGGAAAAATCGGCCGTCACCGCTCCCGTGCCGTGCCAGTCGCCCGCCAGGCTGTTGCCGGGCCGGAGCGTCGCGGTCATCAGCGGCGGCTGGCCGAACATTTCATTGGCGAACAGTAAAAGAAAGAGCGCCAGCGCGCCAACCAGAGAAATCGCAACGCCGTTCGGCAAACGCCAACTGACAAGACCCGCTGGCGGCCCCATTCTAAGCCGCACCCAACTCACCACGTGCACCGCTCCCACCACGGCTGGCGCCCAAAGGGCCCACATGTGCCAGTAGGTGGTGTTGATGGCGCACAGGAAGCCGAAGCTCGCTACAGTAATCGCACCGCCCAAGCCCTCCCATTTCCACGCAATCGGCAAGCCGAAAAAAAGGGTTGCCATCCCTAATGCGTGCATCCGTTCGGCCGCCGTGAGCCGCCACACGTTCGGTGGGCCTTCACCCAGCAGGAAAGCCAGGAAGAGCAGGAACAGCAGCGTTCCGGAAATACGGGCAGCCCAGCGGCCGATCACCGCGGCACGCCACGCCACGACTTCTAGGACGTTCATGCCTCAGTTTAGCGAAATTCAGGTGCGAAACTGCCTTCTGGAATCCTTCGGAAGTTCTCGACGTGGCTTCCAGCGAGGCGGAATTCAACAAAAGCAACACGGCCTGGCTGCCGCGCCGCGGGACCGGCCTCGCGTAAACTCTAGGGCTGTGTCCAGCAACGAACTGAACAACCAAAAGTCCGGCAAGGCATCCATCTGCGTTTATCGGTGTTTATCGGCGGCCAATAATAAATCTTGAGAGGTATTGGTTTGCTACGGCAAATAAAGTTTGGGCCGCCGATGAACACAGACTTAATCCGCCGGCCGAGCGCGTGCTGGGCGCAGTCTTCGACCGCTTCCTGGACGCTACTCTACCCCTTGCGCCACGGTGTCATTTGCTGCCCCGCTTCCGGTTTCCGGCGGTGTGGCCCAGGCCTTCGCGATTCCGCCCGCCGCACCTCGGCCGCTGTCCGTTCCGCTACGTACGCCAGCAAGTCGTCATTCGTCAGTTCATGGGAGCCGGCCCGCGCGGCCACCACATCGGCCGTCAGTTTTTGTGCGCACAGCACCGGACCTTCTTGAATGCCCACGCGGTGTCTCAGGAACAACACCATGTCGACACTCACCACGAAGCGCGTAGTGGATTTGTCCTCGGCTTTGAAATCGAATTTGTAGACGCGCCGATTTTGCGCCTGATCAAAACCTAAGTACCGCAGTTCCACCGCTGCCTCCTGTCGGAACATAGGGTGTCCTGGTTCCGAAATCACTCTTTCACGCCAGTAGTTTCACCAGCTGGTTGGGCGCTTTCGCCGGTTTCGTCCGTGCTGTCCAAGGCCTCGTCTGTGTCGGTTTCGTCCACGCCGTCAATTGGATTTCCGAATTCATCGGTGCCGTCCAGTGAGATGCCGGCTTCCCGGTTCAGCTTACGCTGTACCCGCTGGGCCGCCTTGTCACGCTGTTTCTCGACGCGGGCGAGTTCTTTCTGCCGTTTTTTGAATGTGGTTCGTGAGCGAGTAGGAATAGCGTTCGCCTCCTCAGGGTTAAGCCGGCCTTGACGGCCGGCTCCCGTACATCATTTTACCAGTGTGTTCTGCCGCTTACCAACGCGGTTCGCGACGCTGGCGTCCACCGCCGCCGCCGCCGCCCGGACGTCCGCCGCCGCCGCCGCCCCTGCCGCTGTCGGTCTTGGGACGCGCTTCGTTTACGTTCAGTGCGCGGCCATTCATATCCGTGCCGTTCAAACCAGCGATTGCCTTATCGGCCTCGGCGGAGTCCGCCATTTCGACAAACGCGAAGCCGCGCGCGCGGCCCGTTTCCCGGTCGGTTACTACGTTTACGCGATCTACAGTCCCGTACTGCTCAAAAAGCGAACGGATTGACGATTCGGTGGCGGCAAAATCCAAGTTGCCTACGAAAAGGTTCTTCATTTAATTTTCCTTTGTTTTGACAGTTCAGGCGAGAGCCAAGGCAGAAGTGGATACCAACCAAGCTGTAGCGGGACGATCAAAGACTACATAAGTATAGCAGGTTTACCTGAGCCCCAACGCCGCACCGGTTCTGGGGCGTGGGACGTTCCGCCCGCACGTCGTCACTGACCCGCGAAATCGCCAGGGCCGCCGCGGCGCCTGCCAATCCGGCGATCACGCTCGCGTTGCAGCTCCGCAGTCGGCGCGTCGGACCGATTCCGACACAATCTCCACCCAGGCTCAATCCGCCGCGCTCACCACAAGTTATTGATTTGGTTGATCCGCGGACGGTCGTCGTCCCTACTTCTTGCGCCGCTTCGGGAAGGCTTTATCCAGCTCCACCACGCGCATTTCCTGAATGCTGACTCGCGGAATGTGAAGCCGCCAGCGCCCCGGCTGAATCTCCGCGTCCTGGTTAAATTCCATCCCGATGACCACCGCCTCGTCGTTCTCCCCCAGCAGAAAGCCCACCTCGTGCAACTCCACCAGGGCCGCGTGCGGAGGGTTGGTTCCGGCGGCTGAGGCTTCTTCCGAAACGGCGTCTTTCCAGCGGATGTATGCAAGCTTCACGGGGTTCAAGGTACCATTCTACAGGCCTTCCCGCAAGGTGAAGGCTCATGGATCGATACTATTTAATGGTGCAAAGGAGGCTCTCCATGCGCATTTCACCTCTGGTTTTGGCCGCCGCGTTGCTTGCCCCGCTGGCCGCGCAGCCCAAGCCGCAGTACGAAGTCTATGCCATCCAATACGCTACACTTTCCGATTTTCCCGTCTCCAGCCTCATAGCCGGCGCCGACCGCGCCCGCAAAATGGACATCGCCATGATGGTCTGGCTGGTGCGCGGCAACGGCCATACGATCCTCGTCGATTCCGGCTTCTACCGCGAGCAGTTCATGAAGCAGTGGCATCCCACCAATTACGTCAAACCGTCGGAAGCCATCGCGCGCCTCGGTTTGAAACCCGAAGACATCACCGATGTCGTCATCACCCACATGCACTGGGACCACGCCGACGGACTGGACCTTTTCCCGAAAGCCCGCATCTGGTTGCAAAAAGATGAACTGGAATATTACGCCGGTACCGCCTGGCAATCGCGCAACGCCCACGGCGGCATCGATCCCGACGACATTCTGGCTGCCGTCAAGCTGAATACCCAGGGCCGCGTGGGCCTGGTGAACGGCGATGCCCAGGAAATCCTCCCCGGCATCACCTGCTATCTGGGAGGCAAGCACACCTACGCCTCGCAGTATCTGGGTGTCTCGACCGCCGCCGGAATCGTCGTGCTGGCCAGTGACAATATGTATCTCTATGAGAATCTGGAAAAGCACCTGCCCATCTCCCAAACTCTCGACGCCGCCTCAAACCTGCGCGCGCAGGACCGCATGAAGGAACTGGCTGCCGATCCGAAGTTCATCATCCCCGGCCACGATCCCGCCGTAATGACCCGCTTCCCCAATCCGCAACCCGGCGTCGCCCGGATCCAGTAGGACAGGCCTCCCGGCCTGTCGTCTTCGTCTTACAGCAATGAATCTCCTTTCGCAGGCCCGCCGTTGTTCAAGCCCCGCAGGGGCGAAAGATCATAGCCCAGTGCGTGAGCGCTCGGAACCCAAGGCCTCGAATCGGAGCCCCGGAACGGGGCGGAAGAATCATGCCACCTGCGTCGTTCGCCCTGCCCTCTTGTGGGACAGCTTATCCAGGCTGCGTCTGGCTGCTTCACGTTCGCTCTCATTTCCGCTCCAGAATGTTTTCCCCTCTTGACAATAGTATCCATTTGCGTTAACTATATTCCATGCAACCCGCTCCCAAGAACTTCCCCCGCTTATCCTCCGCCATCTTCTATGACGACGCTGCCGCCGCCATTGATTTCCTCTGCCGCGCGTTCGGTTTTGACGTGCGCCTGAAGATTGAAGGCGATGGCGGCCGCATTGAACACAGTGAACTCACCTATGGAGAAGCCCTCGTCATGGTCTCCCAGAGCGGCTCCCGGCCCACCCACCCCACCTGGCCGCCCGGCGCCAGCCCGCGCTCCGTGGGCGGAGCCAATACCCAGTCTCTGATGCTCTATGTCGACCGGTTGGAAGACCATTGCGCCCGTGCCCGCTCAGCCGGCGCCGCCATCCTCGAAGAGCCCGCCGTTCACGAGTACGGCGCCGATTACTGGTCCGACCGCAGCTACGGCGCTCTCGATTGCGAAGGCCACATCTGGTGGTTCACCCAGCGCCTGCGCAACCCGCCCGGCGAATAACGTGCCCCGAACCGAGCTCAACGCCACCCTCTCCGCGCTGGCCGACCGCCACCGCCGGGCGGTGATTGATCTTCTCCGGCAACAGCCCCACCGCGCCGGGGAAATTGCCGCCGCGCTCCGCCTGACCCCCGCCGCGCTCAGCCGCCATCTGCGCGTGCTGCGCCGCTGCGGCTTGATTCGCGAACAGGGCGTCGAGGAAGACGCCCGCGTGCGCATCTACCAGTTGCGCAAAGAGCCCTTCGACCAGCTTCGCGCTTGGCTTGGAGAAGTGGAGTCCTTCTGGGTCGGCGAGTTGACCGCCTTCCGCGATCACGTGGAACGCGCCAGGGCCGAACGCAAGCCGCGCGGCGGCAAACCATGACGCCGGCTTCCGATGTGGTCACGGTCAGCGTCACCGTCTCCACAGATCCTGCCGCCGCCTTCGCCCTCTTCACCACCGAAACCAACCTGTGGTGGCGCTCCGGCCCAAGGTTTCGTATCGCAGGCAAACAGCCCGGTGTCGTGCGTTTCGAGCCCTGGTTGGGTGGCCGCTTCATGCAGGAGGTGGAGCTTCCGTCAGGGCCGCGCGTCTTCACCACAGGAACCATCACCGCCTGGCAGCCGCCCTGCCGTTTCCAGTTTGAATGGCGGGGCGTCAACTTTGCTCCGGGTGAGAGCACACAGGTGGAAGTCCTCTTTGAGGCCGTGCCTACCGGAACGCGCGTCACTGTGCGCCACTCCGGTTGGGCCGCGCTGCCTTCCAATCACCCGGTGCGCCACGGCCGCCAAGGCTCAGCGTTTATCCGTGCCATGGGACTGTGGTGGTGTGATCTGATGACGTCCTTCCGCGAGTGCGCCGCGGATCCACCCGCTCGAACCCGCTTGTGATGTGCCCCGCTCAGCGAACCGGCGTCGCCGGCTGCAAAGCCGCAGCAGCCAGCATCGTCCGCACTCTGGCCTTCAGCGTCTCTCCGTCGAACGGTTTGGGCAGAAATGGCAGATCGGCGTTATGCCTGAGGATTTCGTCCATGTCCGCACCCGACATCACCAGCACTTGAATGCCAGGCCGCTCCTTGAACAGTTGAGCGCACAGATCAGTGCCGCTCAACCTCGGCATCTGTACATCGGTGATCACCAGGTCGACAGTCCCCCGATACTGGCGCGACAGTTCCAATGCCTCGTGGCCATCCGCGGCGGAAAGTACAAGGTACCCATCCTGCTGCATCAGCAAAGTCACCAGATTGCGGATGAGCGGTTCGTCGTCGGCCACCAGGATGACACTCTGGTGCATTGCCGAAGACCTGGCTTCCGGCAGTTCGATTGGTTGCCGGGCAGCCTCACTCTTCGCTTTGCCGGGAGTTCCTGAAGTCATTGTGCGCCGTTTGTGAATCGCCTGGTGCGATCCAACCCTGTGCTAAGCAACTGATGGACCATTGTCCGGCGCGACCCAGGCCCTCAGTCCTCAACAACTCGGGGAAATCCGGGCAGCCGTTATGCAGGAATTGCACCCCACCCTGCGGCAAATGCATGTAAACGCCGGTCCCGTTCAGCCGGTGATCCGAACGTTCAGCTCTCCATCGATGGCCACAAAACTGCCATGTAAGTAAACCAAGATATCGGCTCTATGTTCAAAGGAGAAATGAAATGCTCGGATTAGGGCTGCTCGGAACCATCATTGTGATCGTGCTGATTGTCTGGGTGGTCCGCAGGGTTTGAAGCGGCCGCTCGAACCGCCCCCAGCACGTTCTTGGATTGAGGCTGACCGGCCGCCAGTCGCGGCTCGGTCAGCCCCAGGCGGAGCTACCGGTAATGAATGGTAATCTTCGTCGCGCCGGTCGCATCCGAATCAAACACTTGCCCGAGGGCTTTGGTGATGGTGACGTGGGCGATCTTCTCGTGGGCGTTCTTGTGCGTCAGGAAGTTGGCGTTGCTGCCCGGTTGGAACGCGCTGTACGGTTCCATCGTGAGACCCTTGCCGTCTTTGCCGGTGCGGAAGTAAATGTGGCTGCCGGCGTAGGTGATATCCACGATGCAGGCTTCCGCATTGAACGGGATGGTCTGGCTCTGTCCCTTCACCGTCAGCACAACGCTGGTGACGGATTTCGCCGTGCCCGGATGCGCCTTGACATCGCCCGCGCCCGTGTATTGCGACCACGGAACCGAGGATTGAATATTCAAGGAGCCGTCCAGAATCACAATCGGGGTGTCGCCACCCTGTGCCAGGCCCAGCGCGGATAACACCAGCGCCAGCGTAACAATTACGGCCAGACTTCCAGCCACGCGCAGTCTATGCTGTTTTCTCATTCGCTCAAGCTCCTCTTCCGATAGTGAAATCGTGCGCCGGTTACTTCAACGCCGCGAGTCGTGTCAACTGTCCGCGGTCGAACTGGATATCGGGACGCGCCGTGTATCCAGCGTAGCTAACAGAGTCCCACTTCTGGCCCAGAGCCGCAAGTAGGTTTATCGCCTTTCCGGCATCGGCCCGCGCCGCAACAATATCCTTCAGCGCGGCAGCCGCGTTGGCCGCGGCCAGCCACGCTCGCCATTCCTCTTCCTGGTTGCCCGCGTGGGCGAACCACTGCTGCGCGGATTGCGCGCCTGCGAGCGCCCTGCCGGCATCGCCCGCAGCCAGCAGCGCCTGGGACTGCCCCAGCGCCGTATCGGCAATCAGCCACGCCGAACCCGATTTCGCCGCTAGCGCCGCGGCCGTTTCGAGCGAACCTGCCGCATCCCGTCCCGTGCCCGGCGCGGCCTGCGCCAGTCCCACTGCCTGGTTCACGCCCGCCGCCACGTCCGCGCTCAAACCGCTGCCGGCCAGCACGCGCCGCCCCGCTTCCAGGGCTATGGCAAACTGTCGCTGGCTGAGCGCCATCTCGGCCTGGATCTGGCCGGCCAGCGCCACCGCGCTTTGCGATGCGCTGGACGCCGCCTGCGCCAGCAACTGCCGGGCGTCGTCATAGCGACCCAACCGCCAGCTGACTTCGGCGGCATTCAACAAATCGTACTGCAGGCTCAGTGGATCTCCGGCCTGGCGCGCCGTTTCACCGGCCTCCCGATAGCGTGCCAGCGCTTCCGGGTATCTGCCCTGCGCTTGCAGCACCGTCCCACTGCCCTGCTCGGCCAGCGCCACCTGCGTCAGGTCGCCCAGGTTGCGCGCAATCTGAAGCTGCTGATCGAAGGAACTGAGCGCCGCCGTGAAATCGCCGCTCTGCCGCTGCGCGCGCGCCACCAGAATCAGCGCCTGCGCCGTTTCCTTTTGATATCCGCCGCGCCGGTAAAATATCAGCGCCTGCTCCACATTGCGCAGGCCGTCTTCGGATTGCCCGTAGCGCATCTCCAGGCTGCCCAGCGAAAACAGAGCCCGCGCTTCATTGCGCTCCGAATGGTTGCGGCGCGCGTATTCCAGGCTCTGCGTGAAATACTTCTTGGCGTTCTCGGAATCGCCTTTCAGGAAGTAAGTGTTGCCCAGATCCACCAACCCGCGCGTCGTCAGGCCTTCCATCCCGTTGGCGCGCGCCAGCTCGATGGCTTCCGTAGCATCGGTTTGAGCTTCGGCGAAATGATTCAAACGATGCTCGGCGCCGCTCAGTGCCAGCAGCACCAGAATCTCCTGCGCCTGGCTGCCGATATGCCTGGAAAGCTCCAGCGCCTGCTCCAGGTAAGCTCGCGCCTCGGCAGTCTTGCCCAGGCGGTTCGCCAGCACCGCGCGTTGGTAGAGCACCTCGGCGACGCCTTCAAAATTGGAAAGACCGCGGTAGATGGGCTCGGCTTTGGCAAAGGCCTCGGCCGCTTTGGCCTGGTTCATCTGGCGGCCATAGAGAATCGCCAGCCGCAGCCACGCCGCCGGATTCTGCGACTGCCGTTCCGCCGCCTGGCGATACGAATCCACCGCTTCCTGCAGCTTCTCGTTCTTTTCGTAGGCGCGGCCCAAATCCAGATACGCTTCGGACTTGGCGGGCTCCGCGGCGCGCCTGGCAATTTCGCGATACCGCTCCACGGCGCCGGCGAAATCTCCCGTCAGCGTCAACTGAAGGGCCTGTAAGTACAACTCTTCGATTCGCGTCAGCCGCGGATGCGAACCCGGCGGCGACGCCCGCAGCATTTCTTCCCGGGCTTTATCCGCGAAGTCCAGTTCCAACCACGCCTCGGCCAGGCGCGCATGGGCCAGCGTGAATCGCGGGTCGCGGCCCACGGCCTGTTCCAGAGCCTTGCTGGCCTTGGAATAGGTTCCGTCGCGCAAAGACGTGAGGCCTTCCTGATACCATCGCAGCGCTTCCGGCTGCGGTTGGTAGCTTCCCGCCGGCCACAACCAGAATGCCGCGCCCACCAGCGCCGCCACAACCGCCATCGACACGATCGTGGTGGTGCGGGAACGGCGCAGCGGTCCGGCCAGCGTGCGCAGGCTGCGTAGCGCCATCGTCAAGTGGCCGTGACGCGTGTTCGGCGGGAAGGCCAGCAGTTCAGTCTCCTGCGTGTCCCGCTGCGATAAGGCTGCCCGCTCCGCCTGCAAAGCCGCAATCATCTCGCCGGCCGATTGATACCGCGCCTTGGGATCCTTTGCCAGCGCCTTCATGGCGACCGTGTCCATGGACGCCGGAACCTGCGGATTGAGTTGCGAAGGTGGCGGCGGTTCCACGTGCAGCACCGCGGCCAGTGTGTCCACCGAATTAGCGCCCGAAAAAGGCGGGTGGCCGGTCAGGCATTCGTAGAAGACGCTGCCCAGGGAAAATAGATCGCTGCGCGGCGCCATGGGCCCTTCCCGCGCCTGCTCCGGCGACATGTAGGACGGCGTTCCCAGCACCGTGCCCGCCGCCGTTTCCGACGTCAGCCGCTCCGTTCCGGCTGTTTCGGACGGCGCGGTTTCTCCGAACTGTTTGGCCAGCCCGAAATCCAGCACCTTCACCTGCCCTTGATCGTTCAGCACAATGTTGGCCGGCTTGATATCGCGGTGGATGATGCCGTGCCGGTGCGCTTCCGCCAGCGCTTCGGCCACTTCCTCGACAATCCGCAGGGCTTGCGGCACCGACATGCCGCCGCGGTGCAGCAGCCGCGACAGGTCCTCACCGCTCACCAGTTCCATCACAATGAACGGCTGGCCGCCCGGCGTTTCGCCGTAATCGTAAATGCGGGCGATATGCGGATGATTCAACGCCGAAGCGGCGCGCGCCTCACGCAGGAAACGGGCGCGATACTGTTCGTTCTCCGGCGCCGCCATGGAGAACTTGATCGCCACCTGGCGCGCCAGGTGCGTATCTTCCGCCAGATAGACTACGCCCATGCCGCCGTGGCCGAGTTTGCTGAGGATGCGGTAATGTGAGACGGTCTCGCCGACCATGGGTTCCCTCATTTTCCGTCAATGGCGGCGGCAACACAAGCTCGGGCGCGCTGAAAACGGCCCCCATCTTATTTACAATGGACCAATGAGAATGTTCGCCGTTGTGCTTGCCGCGTCCGTCGCGCTTATCGCCGGATCCACCGCTAACACCAGTGGCAATACCTATGGAGACCCGCATGCGCCGGTGTTACTCGAAATCTTCAGCGATTTCCAATGCCCCGCCTGTAAGACGCTCCACGACGAAGAGTTTCAGCTGATCATGAAGGACTACGTCGTGCCCGGGAAAGTCTTCGTCATCTATCGCTATTTCCCGCTTCAGATGCACCCCTTCGGCCATCCCTGCGCCGAGTTCGCCTGTGCCGCCGCGCGCATTGGCCGCTATCAGAAAGTGGCCGATGCGCTGTTTGCCCAGCAAGCGAGCATATCTCAGACGGGCAACGTGGAAGCGGTGGTCAATAGCGTTCTCACACCGACGGAAGCCAGGAAAGTGAAGGCGCTCCGGCTCGACCCCGCCGTCCAGCATGAAATCCAGGCCGACATCGACGAAGGCAAAACCGTGCCCGTGACCGGCACTCCCACCCTTTGGGTGACTCACGCCGGCAAGAGTCAGGAGATCTCCTGGCCCATCAATTACTCCCTGCTGAAATCCTATCTGGACTCCCAGCTGAAGAAGTAACCGCCGATCCGGGTATACTGACAGCAAATGGACTGGGCTGGGTGCTAACCTTCGCGGCCCTGGTTCGTCAATTTGGGTACACGTTCCCTGCAGCCAGACCGTCTATTGCTCAGGAACGTACTCTGCCGTCTGGAGGGGACATGGGAATCCGCCGGATACGCTACAACAGGCCCTCGATTCTTGTCATTGCCGCCGGGGTTGCGGGGCTCTTCGGGGTAATCCTGCGGGCTCAAACCACCGACGCCGCCGCTACCTTGCAATTCGACGTTGCCTCCGTCAAGCCGACCGCCGATCACGACCAGCCGGGTATCATCACCCGGCCACCCGGCAGCCGCAGTTATCACGGCGTCAACATGCCGCTGATGAACTATCTGACGGTGGCTTACCAGGTGCGGCCCACCCAGGTCAGCGGGCCAGACTGGCTGACTACCGAGACCTTCGACTTGGAGGCCAAGGCCGACCGCGTGTGCACGGTGGATGAACTGCACACCATGCTCCAGAATCTGCTTCTGGAGCGCTTCCACATCAAGCTGCATCGCGAGTCGAGGGACCAACAGGGGTACGCCCTGGTGCTGGACAAGGGCGGCCCCAAGCTCACCGATCACGATCCGGCCGACACCAAGACAGGCCCCATCAACGGAGGCGTCGGAACTCACAACGCAACTAACGTCACCATGCCTTACTTTGCCTTTTACCTGTCGAACACCCTCGACAAGACGGTGGTCGACCGGACGGGCCTCAACGGCCATTACGATTTCAAGGCGGATTGGGGCTTCGAAGGTCTACCCGGCATGCAGATGGCGATGGGGCTGCCACCGCCGCCGGGCGCCGGCGGACCGGATCGGCCCATGGAGATGCCGCCGGAAATGGCAGCGCAGATGGCCGCGCTCGCCAACATGCCCAGCATCTTCGACGCGCTCAAACGTCAACTGGGCCTGCGCCTGGATCCGACCAAGGTTCCCATAGAGCACCTGGTGATTGACCACATCGAAGCGCTGACGGAGAATTGACCGTCTCCCGCAGCCCGCCGAAATGATGCCCTCGACCCGCTTATACTATAAGAATATGAAGCTCTTCACCGTAGCGCTGGCGGCGCTGTTGCCCTGCATGGCAGCCACTCCGGCAGTTGACCCAGGCAAGACACTCGGGCAGCCCACAGCGCCCGTCCGCATGGAGATTTTTAGCGACTTTACGTGCCCGCATTGCCGCGTGCTGCATGAAGAGACTCTGCCGCTGCTGATGAAGGAATACGTGGTTCCCGGCAAGCTCTACATCGTCGACCGGGCGTTTCCGCTGGGCGGCGCGGGCCACCAGTATTCGCGCGAGGCGTTCGGTTATGCCGTTGCGGCCGCGCGGATCGGCAAGTATCAGATCGTGGCCGACGCTTTGTACGCACACCAGCAGACGTGGGCCGCGGCCGGCAATGTCTGGGATTGCGTCTCCGCAGTCCTCAAGAATCCTGCCGATCAGAAGAAGGTGAAAGAGCTGTCCAAAGACCCCGGCGTGCTGGCGGAGATTGAGGCCGAATACCAGGAAGGCGTGCAGAGTGGCGTGAACCAGACCCCGACCATGATATTGACCGTCGGCAGCCGGCGTATTCCGCTGCCGCCTGCTCCGAACTACGAAATCCTAAGGTCCCTGATCAATGAGTTTATCCCGAAATAAAGCGGTGGCCGGTGTTGCGCTGGCCATCCGCATCGTCTTGGGAGCCATCTTCGTGTACGCCGGTTACGTGAAGCTGCGCGACCCCTGGCAGGTATTTGCGATGGCCATCGACAATTACCACTTGGTCCCGTTTCAATATCTTCATGCGCTCTCGCTGGCCATTCCCTGGTTCGAAGTGGTGGTGGGCCTGCTGCTCTGCTTCGGGCGCTTCCTGCGCCTTTCCTCGTCGGCAGTTTCCCTGCTGCTCTGCTTTTTCTTCGTTCTGATGTTGCGGGCATTCATCAATCATCAGGAAATAGATTGCGGCTGCTTCGGCTCGGGCGGCGGACCCATTTCCAAGTGGACTCTGCTGCGCGACGGTTCGATGCTCGCCGGCTCCCTGTTCGTGACATGGATGGCTCTTCGCAACCCGCGCCGGACGGCCTGATGACCGATCCGGAAGTTTCCGCGCGCGAACTGGAGTATCACGAGAAATTGTATTCGGGCTTCGCCCAATCGCACTTTGCGAGGCCCGCTGTGCGCGCCTTGCGGCGCCACATGGTGGAGCGGATTCGCGCGCTGACCGGCGTGAATTCCACATCCCGCGTGTTGAGCCTGGGCTGCGGAATCGGCGATACGGAACTTCTGCTGGCGCCCCACGTGGCGGAAATTGTGGGCGTGGACCTTTCTCCCGCGGCCATTCAGCAAGCGAATCGGGATGCGGCGGCCGGCGGAATCGGCAACGCCCACTTCGTTTTGGGAAGCGATGCCGAAGGCCGCTATGACGCCATCATCGCCATCTTCTTCCTGCACCACTTGCCGGATGCGGCACTGGCTGCGCTGCCCGGCCAGCTCTTCGAGCGGCTTGCGCCGGGAGGCGTCTTTTATTCGCTCGATCCCAGCCGCCGGCGCCTTTCCGGCGCCATTGGCCGCCTGCTGATTCCGGGCCTGATGAAAAAATACCAGACGCCCGATGAGCGCGAGCTCGAACCTGAGTCGACGTGCCGGCTCTTCCAGACCGGATTCGACGCGCGTGTGGAAATGTACGACTTCGGGTCGTCGCCGCTGGCTGGTTTGTTCCCGGGCTGGAGCGCCGGCTACCGCGCGGCGCGCGCCGTGGATGACGCGTTGCTGCGCGTGGCAGCCCTGCGCGCCCGCGGCAGCAACTTCGAGATTATCGCCCGTGCCCGCCGGTGATGGCTTCCACGCTGGAAATGCGGCCGCCACGGGCCACCATCTCCTCGATGGCGCGCCGTGAGCCTTCCGGCGTGAGCGCCTCAATCGCGTCGGCTACCAGCTCTACTGCGTGGCCGCGCTGCAACAATCCGCGCGCGGCATGGAGGACGCAGATCTCCGTGACCACGCCGTAAAGCACGTAGCGGCCGGCGCCTAATTGGTCCAGCACGCGGATGAAGTTCGGGGCTTGAAGGGCGTCGACGGATTGCTTCTCGACGATGATCTGGTGGAAACCTTCAACTGAGATCCCGCCTTCGGAGGGACAACCGGCCTGGAGGCCGGTCCCACTGGGGATCGTAATGCGCCGGGCCAGCAGTGTGGCTTCCGGCTTGTGTTGGCCGGTGGCGCCGGCCACGCAGTGATGCGGCCACTGCGCAAACTCGGTGTCGTTTTCGGTGTGGGCATCCACGGTGGAAATCAGGGGAATGGAGTGCGCCGCGGCGAAGTGATTCAACCGCGCGATGGCGGGCAGGATGCGCTCGGCTTGTGGGACGTACAAGGCGCCCGCGGGAAAGAGAAAATCGAGCTGCGTGTCGATGTCGATGAAGACGGTGGTCATGGCAGCAGGTTGTGGCGGGTGCGGTCAATCAGATCGCGGAGTTCGCGGCTGAAGATCACCGGCCACGGTTCGCCTGCTTCCAGTTGGCGCAAGGCCGGCGGCAGTTTTGCCAGGCATTCGGAAGCGCGCTGGCGCGCCTGGCTGAGCGTGGGCAGCGGCTCCACCAACTGGCCGCCCAAAATCACCGGCCGGAGCAGCGCTTCGCCGTTGCCGCATTCGCCGGAGCGCGCGATGACGTCGCGCGTGGCCGCCCGGAAGACCTGCTTGGCGCCGGGGTAAGAAGGTTTATCTTGGCTATACTTCGCCGTGAAACGGTGGATGCCGGAAATCTCCATCTCCACCAGTTTGTAGACCGCGCTCAGACTGGGCGCGTCCGCGGAGGTTGCGAGGCTGGTGCCGACCCCGAACATATCGATGGGCGCTCCGGCGTTCACCAGTTCGCGAATGCGGTACTCGTCCAGATCTCCGGTGGCCATGATGCGGGCTTCGGGCAAACCAGCCTCGTCCAGGATCTGGCGCACCTGGCGGGAGAGCGTGAGAAAGTCGCCGCTGTCGAGCCGCACGCCCGCCAACGGAGCGCCGCCTTGCGCCGCAACTCTGGCGCCTTCGAGCGGTTCGTAGGTATCGATCAACTGCACGGCGGATTCGCCCAACACGCGCTGCAATTGACGAAACGCCTTCTTCTCACTGCAGAACGACATCACCCAGGAATGGCCGGCGGTTCCCATCACGGGAACACCGAAGCGGTATCCCGTCAGGGTGTTGCTGGTGCCGGCACAGCCGCCGATATAGGCCGCGCGCCCGCCGAGTACGCCGGCTTCGGGAGTATGGGCGCGCCGCGTGCCGAATTCCACGACGTCACGGCCGGCGGCGGCTTCCACGGCTCGCGCGGCCTTGGTTGCGATCATGGACTGAAAGCCGACCGCCGCCAGGACGTAGGTTTCCGGAATCTGCGCTTCGATGATGGGCGCGCGGATGGTGAGGAACGGCTCTCCGGCAAATAGCGGCGTGCCTTCCGGCGCCGCAAATAGATCACCCGTGAAACGAAACCGCGCCAGGTAATCGAAGAAGGCATCGGGCGCCAAGCTGAACTGCGGCAACCTGCGCAGGTAGGCGATCTCGTCCGCGGTGAAGCTCAGGTTCAGCAGGTAATCCACAACCTGCGGCAGTCCTGCCGCCAGGATGAAATTGCGGTGCGGCGGCAAGCGGCGGAGGGTGAATTCAAACGTGGCCTTCTCTTCGGTCTTGCCGGCTGCGAAGTAACCGGCGGCCATCGTCAGCTCGTAGAGGTCGGTAAGAAGGCCGTTCATGCTGATGTCCAAAACGCCCGCTGACGAATGACCACCCGTGCCAGCTTACTTCTTCTTGACCGGCTCCGGAACGGCTTCTTTCACGTCGGAGGCGGCTTTGATCAGATCGTCCACCGATTTCGCCTCTAGTTCATAGATGCCCGCTTCACCTTCGCGTTGCGCGAAATATTGGGCCCCTTGCTTGCGAATGGTCACTTTCTCCACTCGCTTGCCGCCGTTTGATGTGACGGTAGCTTCGAAAACAGGATCGCCGGCGCCCTTGTCGGCGAAACGAGTCGCGGCCAGATCGCGGAGTTTGTCGACCAGGTTCTGCACACTGGTATTGTCCATGGTCTTGGCCCCGGACATCCACTTGTCACCGCTCTTGGTATAAGTGACGCCCTTCAGATCCACTTTGGATGGGTCGCTGAAGCCGAAATCGAAGAGCTTCTTATTGCGGAAATCGTCCAGACCCTTGTCGGTAGCGTCGCCGATATCGCCCGGCACTTTGAACACGCCGGCCACCACGGTGCTCTTGGCGTAGTAGTTCTTGTCCTTGTCTTTGTGCAGTTCCAAAGTCTGGTCGCCGGAGTTGTCGGAGACCACCACCGTGCTCACCTTGGCGCCGGAGGCGAATGCCGCGGCGGCTTTCCTGGCATCCTCGTCGGTGACGGCGGGGTCCATTTTGGCGTCGCGCAGTTTGTTAATGAGGGCTTCCACCAGCGAACTGTCGGCGCGATACGGCTGCGGTTTCAGAATCTGCCATTCGTTCTGGCCGTTCTTGCCGAACTCGATGGAGGGTCCTTTGGCCGTCAACAGAAGGCGCGTCAGCTTATCGGAATCGAAAGTCAACAAGCGCTTGTCGCGGAGGTCGTTGGCGGTCTTGTCGAGATTGGTCTTGACGAAACTGGCAAGCGTGTAGATGTGCGGGTCGCCGGCCATCTTGGCATAGAAGCCGGAATTGGTGGGTGTGGCGTCGCCGAGCAACACTTCGACGGTCTTGCCATCCTTCTTGGTGAAAGTGATGTCGAGCGCGGGGTTGGCGAGGCCGTAGGGCGCCAGGTCGGTGGCGTTCTGCTCGATGGTCTTATCGGCAGTCAACGTGGAAAGCGCCGTGGTCATGCCTGCCACGGCATCCTGATCGGCGGGCAGAGGCTTGGGTTCCACCAGGGCCCACTTGCCGTTGTCCCTTTTCAAATACTCGCCTTCGCCGGCGGCTTTCTTGATGCGAAGATCCTGAAACTGGTCGTCGGTCAGGGTCAACAGTTTGGTTGTGGTATCGGTGGCGGATTTCGCCGGAGAGCCGGCCTGCTTCTTATTCGAATACCAAATACCGCCAGCCAGCAAAGCCAGCAGGGCCACGGCAATCAGCAGTCCATTAGGCTTCATTGTTTACCAGCTTTCTGATTAAAACGCTCAACCTGGTCAAAACCGGAATGACCGGCCGGGAGGCCGGTCCCACTTTGCGGGCGCATCAGCTACCTCCGCTTCCACCACGTAGCCATGCCGATGGCGACTACGCCCAGCGGGAAGATGACGAAGCTCAACCAGAAAATGCTGGTGAGTTTCTGCGTGGTGAGGGTGAGCGGCCGGTCCTCGGGCTCTTTCGGGCGAATCGAAATCAGGTCTTCGTCGGAAGACAGCCAGTTGATCATGTTGCCGAGCAGGTCGCGATTGCCGAGCGAGCGCGAACCCAGAATGCTGTTCTGCGACCAGAGCGAAGTGCCGGTGACGATGAAGCGGCCGGCGGTTGCGCCCTTGTAAGTTCCGGCCACGCCGAGAGTGAGCGGGCCCTTCTTGCCCTTCTTGGGGTCAATGGATCCGCCCGGCCCGATGCCGGTTACGGCCACGCTCTCCTCGGTGGTTGCGAAGAGCTTGGAGACGCTGGTCTTTTCAACCGGGTTGATGTCGATGGAGCGCACCAGCGGATAAGCCGTCGGCATGCGCGTCAGCGGCGCGGTGATGGGGTGCTGCTCATAAGAAAGCAACACCGGCACTTCAGGCGGCAGGCCGAACAACTGGCCCATGCCGCTGAGATCGAGCACCAGGTCTTTGTTGACGGTGACGCCCCAATCGGCCAGCACCTTGGTGAGACCGGCGTTCTCCGCGGCGGCATCGTCCTTGCCGAGACGGAGCACGTTGTCGAGCATGATGAGCTCGCGGCCCCCATTCTCCTCGTAGTTCCTGATGGCATCCACCGCCGCGGCAGTATAGTCCAACTGCGGGCCGCCGACAATCAGAACGGTGCAGTCTTTGGGGACTTCGGTGGCTCCCGCGGCGGGCGCCTGGCCCACCGCGACGGCCTTCGAAGCATCGGGAGCGGCTGCCTTGAAATCCACCGTGCGGACCTTGTAATTATCGCGCTCGAGTAACTGCTTCAGCAGCGCATAGCCGCCCGACTGCTGATCGTCGATGCTGTGCTCGCCGGCCGCGTTCAACACGCAGACATTGCGTTCGCCGGATTTCAGAGAGCGGATGACGGCGCCGGTGATTTCTTCCTCGGACAGCGCTTTGGCTGGTTCGGTGCGCGCACCGCTCGTGATCAGCACCGGGGAATCCGGCCGGTATCCCGCGGCCTTGGCGATAGCCGGCTTGCGTTCCGCGTCCACGTAAGTGACGTGAAACTTGGGCGACAGAGCGGCGTACCGTTCCAGGATGTCGCGCGCATTGGGAAAGGTTGCGGTATCCCCGAAGTAAGTCGCGGTGACATCGCGATTCAACCCCTTAACCACCTTGAGGGTCTGGTCGGAAAGGCTGAACGCCTTGTTGGCGGTGGAATCGTACGACTTATCGTAGCGATTCGCCAGGAAATTCACGGCCCCGAGTACCGCCAAAATGACTATGGTGTAAGCGACGGTGTAAGTCCAATACTTGGTCTGTCTTGCTTTTACCCACGAGGAATTCATATTAGGCCCTCCACCGCAGCGATTCCATGGATCGCGAAGTCAGGAACAGGGAAAAGAAAATCATGGATAAGTAGAAGACAATGTCTTTACTGTCGATAACGCCTTTACTGAAACTGTCCATATGAGTCACGATCGACAGGTAGCTGATCACTTGCGAGGCTACCGTACTCTCAAAAGCCGTAAACCAGCTGAGCAACCACAGCAGCAGGCTGACGAAGAAGGTCACGCCGCCGGCCACAATTTGATTGCGGGTGGTGGTGGAAACGAAAATGCCAATCGCCAGCAGGCAGCCGCCTTGCAGCAACAGGCCCAGGTAAGCCACCAGGACCGGCTTCAGGTCCGGCTTGCCCCACATGAACAACATGGCGATGTTGAGGACGGACATGCCCAGCACGGACATGTACAGCAGCACGGCGCCGAGCCACTTGCCCAGAATGATATCGATGTCTCTGATGGGCGAAGTGAGCAGCAGTTCAATGGTGCCGGTGCGTTTCTCTTCGGCCACCAGCCGCATGGTGATCATGGGAATGAGGAACAGAGCGATGGTTCCGGCAAAGCCCAGCAGGGGGCGGATCACCTGCTCATTCACGCTCATGGGCTGTTGCTGGCCCATCATCTGGGCGCGAAACCCGAGCTGCACCATGTCGCGAGTAGCGGTGTAAAAGCCAAATCCGAATATGAGGCCGAACAGCGCCATCACCGCGTAGCCGATGGGTGAGACGAAATAACCCTTGAATTCCTTAAAACAGATGAGAAGAATGTTTTTCATTTCTTGGCTCCTTCGACTTCCTCAGGCGCGGCGCTTTTTCCCTCGGCCGCCTTTTGGGTGGCCGTCAATTGCAGGAAGATGTCTTCCAGGCTGAGGCCCACCGGGCGAAGTTCGCTCAGGTTCCAGCCCGAGTTGACCACGGTGCGGGCCAGTTCCGCGCGAACGTGGCGGCCCTGCAGGCTCTCCACTTCAAAAACCAGGCGGCCGTTCCGCGAATCTTTCATCACCACGCGGCTGACGCCGGAGACCACTTCCAGGCGCCCCTGTACTTCGGTTGGGTTGGGATGGCCTTCAGGCGCTTCCACTTCGAGCGCCACGGCTTCCGATCCGCGCAGGCGGTTGGTCAGATTCGCCACCGAATCGATGGCGACCAGTTTGCCCTGGCTGATGATGATGACGCGCTCGCAGGAATGCTCCACTTCCGTGAGGATGTGGGTGCTGAGGATGATGGTGTGGTCGCCCGCCAGTTGTTTCAGCAGTTCGCGAATTTCAATGATCTGCTTGGGATCGAGGCCGGAGGTGGGTTCGTCCAGGATGAGGACTTCCGGATTGTGGATGATGGCCTGGGCCAGGCCGACGCGCTGCCGGTAGCCCTTGGAAAGCTTGCCGATGAGCTTCTTGCGGACATCGCCCAGGGCGCAACGGCCTTCGACTTCGTCCACGCGTTTAGCGATATCGGCGGAGGAGATGCCCTTGAGCTGGCCAACGAACCGGAGGTATTCGGAGACCTCCATTTCCGGATAAACCGGCGGCGTCTCCGGCAGGTATCCGATGCGCTTCTTCACCTCCATGGGGTGTTCCATCACATCGAATCCGGCCACCGAGGCCGTCCCCGCGGTGGGAGGCAGGAAGCAGGTGAGGACTCGCATGGTGGTTGTTTTCCCGGCCCCGTTCGGACCGAGAAAGCCCACGATGGTTCCTTTTTCCACTTCGAAGGAAATGTTATCGACCGCCGTAGTGCGGGCGTATCGCTTGGTCAGACCCTCGACTTTGATCATATTGTTTTGTCCCAGATCACAGCAGACATCGAAGTTGCCACTTGAGCGGACACTCCTTCGCGGAGCTTCCGCGGAAACGGCTTTTTCAAAGGTGAAGCTTTATGATACGGACGCGCGGTAAGGCTTGTCAAATCTTCAGGGCAGGGGCGGGATTGGGTTCGTTCGGTGAAAGCGGGTCGGGCGGCCGGGCAGGGGACCGCGGAGGCTTCCATTGGGTTTGTTTGGTCAATGTGCGGGGGCGTCGCGCGCGGGTTGGGCGGCGCGGCGAAAATGGCTTCGTTTGGTTTGCGTCTGGCGGAACGGAGCGACGCGAGCGGGGACGAAGGCAATTCGTGGTTCTCCTGAATCCATTATCTCTGGGAGGGGCTAGCGAAATGGCGCAGGTGATTGATTTCAATGGGGAAGATTGTGGAAACGGAGGGCGGTGATGGGGCCAGAGAGGGAAGCTCGCCCAGGCGGCTGGTCCGGGCCGGGCTCCGCCCGGTGGACCGATTGACAATCGGTCCGCAGGTTGACAACGGTTGCCAACCTGCCCCACCAAGCACCGGCGTACCAGATGATGGCGACGAGGCTTGGAAATGGCCAAACGCCAGTGGGACCGGCCAGGAGGCCGGTCCCACTGGCGGAGCGCGGGCGAGCGCCGCCCACGCCACCTAGTCCTGCGGTTTCATGCGCTCCAGCTTGCGGTAAAGAGTCTTGCGCTCGATGCCCAGCTTCTTGGCGGCTTTGCTTTTGTTGCCGCCCATCGCTGCCAGCATCTTGCGGATCTGTTCGCCTTCGGCGTCGGCCAGGGTTTCGGCAGGCTTGTCGCGGGATTCCATGACGCGGAGCGCGTCGTCCACGGCGTCCTTGTCGATGCGGTCGCACAGAATCACCATGCGCTCGATGACATGCTGCAACTGGCGCACGTTGCCGGGCCAGGTCTGGTCCTGCAACTCGGCGGCGCCGGAGTCCATCAGCTTGACGTCGCGGTTGTAGCGTTCGTTATATTTCCTGACGAAGTGCTGGGAGAGCAGCAGAATGTCGCTGCGGCGTTCGCGCAAGGGCGGCATCACAATCCGCACCACATTCAGGCGATGCCAGAGGTCTTCGCGGAACTTGTTTTCATTCACCATGCGCTGCAGGTCGCGGTTGGTAGCCGCGAGAACGCGCACATCGACGGTCTTGGAACGGGAAGCGCCCACCGGGCGAATCTCGCGGCTCTCCAGAAAACGCAGCAGCGCCAATTGGAAATTCTGCTCGATGTCGCCGATTTCATCCAGGAATACGGTGCCGCGGTTGGCGGCTTCGAAGACGCCGATGCGGTCGCGGTCGGCTCCGGTAAAGGCGCCCCGCATGGCGCCGAACAATTCGCTTTCGAGCAGCGTAGGCGCAATGGCGCCGCAGTCCACGGGAACGAAGGCCTGGTCTTTGCGCGGGCTGAAGCGGTGGATCATGCGCGCCACCAGGTCTTTGCCGGTGCCGGTTTCGCCTTCGATAATGACGGTGGCATCGGTGGGCGCGGTGCGCGAGACGGTTTTATAAACTTCCACCATGCCCTGGGAGGTGCCGATCATCTCGGTTTCGAGCGGCTCCTCTTCTTCCGATTCGCTCTCGTGCTGGCCGCGCGCCTCTTCGGCCTTGTCGATGGCGTCCAGCAGCACGTGCAGCTCAAAGGGCTTGGCGATATAGTCGAAGGCTCCGCCGCGGGTCGCCTTCATGACGGTTTCAATGGTGCCGCGGCCGGTCATCAGAATCACGCTGCACAAGGGGTCCTTACGCTTGGCGGCGTCCAGCACATCGAGGCCGGTGCGTTCATCGATATAGATGTCGGAGACCACGATGGGGTAAGGATTGTCGGCCAGGCGCTCAATGGCGTCGCCGGTGGTCGAGACGGCGTCCACCGTAAAGCCGTTTTCCTCCAGGGCGGTCTGGATGGTGAACTGGAACGCGGGATCGTCTTCTACAAGCAGTATTTTCGACATTCAGTTTCGTTCCGCGGCAGTGGGTGCGGCCGCCGGCAACACCAGGATGAAGCAGGAACCGGCGCCCGGCTGGCTGGTGACTTCGATTTCTCCGCCATGCTGTTCCACAATCTGTTGGACGATGGAGAGCCCGATTCCGGTGCCCGCTTCGCCGGATTCTTCCGCTTTTTTTGTGCGGTAAAACTTCCGGAAGATCTGTTTGACTTCCTTCTGGTCCATGCCGATGCCCTGGTCCCTGACGGCGATCCGTACAAAGCCCTGATCTCTTGTAGCGGCCACCGTGACTTCCGTACGCTGCGGCGAGTATTTCACAGCGTTCGTGAGTAGATTGTAACAGGCATATTCAATGAGTTCGCGGTCGCCATGGAATTGTAACTCCGCGGGCGCCGCGGTGACGGAAATGGCGATGCGTTTGCGCTCCGCCACCGGCCGCACGCGAGTGACGCAGACATCGATCAAAGACTGCGCCGGAATGGCTTCGCGTTTGAGTTCCATTTGTCCGGCGGTGAGGCGCTCCACGTGAAGGAAGACTTCCACCATGCGGGCCAGGCGCTTGGATTCGGAATTGATCAGGTCGGCCACCTGCTTGCGTTTTTCCTCGGTGAGCGCGTATTTCGAAATCAACTCGCTGGAGCCCTGGATGGCAGACAGCGGCGTGCGCATTTCATGCGTCACGAAGTGCATCGCCTGCTGATAGCGCTGGCGCGCGGATTGTTCGATGTGCCAGTCGCGGCGCACCACCAGGTGATAATAGCCGGCGGCGGCGAGTGTGGAGAGGATGGCGGCCGATACCGGGGTTGAGAACGGCAGCACTTGTTGGTGGATGAAGAAGAGATACGGCACCAGCACGGAAGCGGCCACCACGGCCGCGCCGCCGGCATAGGCCCACCAGCCGGGCAGATATCGGAAGGAAAATCCGGCGCCGATGACCAACGCGAGGCTGAGGAGCAGTTCCCGGGCTACCCCGGCATCCGTGAGGAAGAGAGACTGCGCCATGGTTTCGAAGGCGGCGGCGTTGATCTCAATCCCGGTGGTGCTCTGGCCGAAGGCGTAGGGCGTGAACAGGCGGTCGCGCACTTCGGTATCCGCGGTGACACCCACGAAAACGGCCTTCCCGGTGAACCGGGCGGCCAGCGCGGGGTTCTGCAGCAGGGCCGCCAGCGATACGCGGGGAATGCTCATGGTGGGCGGAATATAGCGGACGCGCATCAGGCGGCCGTCGCTTGTGCGGCGGGTGGGAATGATGGTGGTGCCAACCTGGAGGTCGCTTTGGGATTGGAGACCGCCCTGGCGTTCGTGGATTGGTGCGCCGCGGATTAGAGCGAAAGCCTCCAGGGCCAGCGCCCAGCGGCGGTCGTGTCCGGCGATTTTTTCGAGCGAGATGGAGCGCGTGATGGAATCGAAATCGTCGGGCTCGGCGTGGACGTGGCCGATTTTGGCGGCGCAACGCTGGAAATCGGGATCGGGATTTTCCCATTGCACGGGATTGTCCATGAGGAGCGCGGAGAGCACCAGGTTGGGTGTCCGGCAAAAGGCGGCGGCGAGTTCGCGGTCGTCGGCGGTGTCGTCACCGCGATCGGTCAGAATGACGTCGACGGCTACGGCTTTGGGGTGGGCGGCCGCCACCAGCAACATGCCCTGGGCCAGCGGGCGGCGTATTCGGCGCATCCCGCCGATTTTGGAGAGCGTGGCCTCATCGATGGCGAGGATAGCGGATTGGGGCTGCCAGGTTTTCGGCTGATAGAGGCGGAACATGTGGTCGTAGGCGGAATTATCCACCTGCCGGCCGAACTTCCAGCTGCCCAGGATGGCTACGAAAAAGGCGGCTGTCAGAAGGCCGGTGTACCAAGCTGTTCTTCGCCAGCGCCTTTGTTCCACATTATTCAGTATAGAAGCGCGCGACGGGCGGGGTAAGAAAGTGTGATGGGTTTCGCGTTCCGATTGCGCGATCTTGCCTGTGAGGGCAGGTGCGCGCGAGAGCCTGCGGGAGGGATTATGTACGCGGCGATTCAACCTCTGACCTTCCCGGCGGACGGGCTGGGGGACGCCGGATGGCGAGGTCTATGCCGTTGTTGCGGGCATGAGTTCGGCGGTCTGGAAGTTCACGCAGGAGGGGAAGTAAGCGTGGCGCTCGCACCCGGTGCAAGACCCGGCCCTGAGTGCCTGACGAACAATCTGGGTGAACAGAGCCCAGCCCCGGGCAAACCGCGGATGTGAGAGTATTGAAACACCCTGAAGCCCGCTCAGAACTGAGACGACAACAGGTCAAGGAGAATCAATCCATGAGTGTGAAACTGACAACCCACCAAAAGGGTGAGGTAACGATCATCGACATCAGCGGAAAGCTAACCCTGGGCGAAGGGACCAGCAGCCTACGCACGAAGATTCGGGAACTGGTGGCGGGCGGTTCCCGGCATTTCATTCTGAACATGGCCGATGTTTCTTATATGGACAGTTCTGGCCTGGGTGAAATGATTGCCTCGCACACAACGGTCACCACGGCCGGCGGTGAGATGAAGCTGTTGAACCTTGCCAAGCACGTACATGATCTTCTGAAGATCACCAAGCTGTACACGGTTTTCGAGGCGTTCGAGGATGAGGCTTCGGCCGTAAACAGCTTCTCGGCGGCTAAAACGGCTGAGGGCCAGGCCTAGAACGAATAGCGGTTTGGGAACGCCAGCCACGAACTGCGCGCCGGGCTTTGAGATGATCCATTCTAGTCTCGGGCCGTGGCGGAGGCAGTCGCTGGGGCCTTGCCGCGCCGTCCCACATCGGGTTCGCGGGCTGCGCGCGCCGAGTTTCCGGCCGCCATTCGAGCGTATCGGTGCCCCACAGATTCCTCTGAGGCAACAAGAAAAGCCGCGGCAAGTGCCGCGGCCTGGTCGGAACAATCAGAGATGCGGGACCGAAAGTTTAGAACTCGTAACTCAGGGCGACCATGGGAACGAAATCCATCAGGATGCTGGCGAACTTCGATCCAGGCGCCGGTGCGATCACCTGATTGGGGAAAGGCGTAATGAAATCGCGGAACTCCGTCCGCAAGAACATGTGCTGGGTCAAAGTGAAGCGGACGCCCGCGCCCACGCTGGCCATCGGCTTCATTTGCTGGGTCTTGGTGAGATAGCCCACCTGGTAGAGCGGCTGGTAAGCTTCCTCGGTCCCGGTGCCTCGAAAGAGCCGCATGCCTCCGCCCAGGGCCACAAAATACTGCATGCGCGAGCCCTTTTTATTGGTGTGCAGGATAACGTCATAGTGCAGCAGGTGAGAGACGCCGGAGAAGGTGGCTTGCTGCCCGCCGCTCTTAATCTCCAGCCCGCTCTGCAGGAACTCGTAGTGCAGTTCACCGCTGACGTGGGGATACAGGTTCTGTCCAAAGAAGGCGCCGGCGGCCAGCCCGGTCTGAAAGCCGGTGGTGGCTGAGCCGATTGGGCTGGACGCGTTTGCCGTGCCCAGGAAACCCGCGCCGCCGAGCCCTCCGAATTCCCACTGCTGTCCAAAGCAGCAGGCGCCCGTCGCCGCTAACAACAAAATCGATATGCCTAGTGTCCTCATGATCGGTCTCCTCTTAATCGACGACGCGCACATTCAGCGTGGTTGAACCGCCGCCCTGATTGATCACCAGAGGAATACTCGTCCCCTGCGGAACACCCAGGCCCGGTACGGTGACATTGATTTGATACAGCCCTGAAATTTCTCCGGGCACGAGGCCGGAATACAGAACCGTAAGCGGACTGCCACCCAAAGTGATGGTGGGCGGTGCTGTGACCCAGGAGAGCGGGCTCATGGGTGCGGCCAGCCCGGCGCTCACCGCCGGGGAAGTGGAGCCCATGCCGGTGAGATAAATCACCAGCGTGTCACCCTGGTGAACCGGATTCGTGGGCGTAACCAGTTGTCCGTTGTCGTTACGGACGATAGTGGCCAGCCCGGTTTCGGGACCAGCCGCGCCCGACATAAAGATACTGGGGGCCGCGCTGTTGATGGTGAAATTGTAGTTATTGCTGATGCCCGCCGGCGTGTGGATGGACATGGCGGCGCTGCCCGCCACGTTGAAGGGCAACTGCGCGTTTACCTGGCCCGTGGATGCGAACAGGAGCGGAATGGGCGTGCCATTCACGGTCAGGCAGCTTTCGCCGAGCGCCGTGGGCAGCGGAATGGACGATGTCGCGATATTCACCGGGCTCATTTGCGCGCCGTATACGCTGATCAATCCGCCCGCGGCCACGGAAGCCGAGCCGTTGGCGGCGCTGGTCACGCTGGCGATCGACGGCGGCGTGGTGGCGGCGGCGTAATTGGCGGAAAGCACCGTCGCGCCAGAGACTGTCAGGGCGATTACGGTTCCGGCCGATGGCATCGGAGCTACCGTGCGCGTGAAGGCGTTGGTGGTGGTGGGCAGAACCGGCGCTTCCGTCATGGGCGTCGGCTGCACGGTGCCGGAGGACAGCGTCGGCAGGTTTTGGATGACGCCCGCGCTCGACGCGGCCGAGGCTGCCAACTGGTAACCGCCCTGGCCCGTGAAGGCGAAGCCGGCGGTTGTGCCGTTGGCGGTCGTGAGGGTGCCCTGCGGCACTCCCGAAGCATTCAGAATGTTATTGCCGGCGATGTAAGTGTTGTATGAGGACGCCGCGAAAGCTCCGGAGAGCGCCGTGAAATCCTTGCGGGCAATCGTGAAGGTGTTGGCGTCGGCCGAATAGATCATGATGGTGCCGTCCGGCGCAGCCATCAGAATGGTGGCGCCGTTGGGCGCCGAAGCCAGCACGCCGAGAGGCGAAATGGAATTCTGGAAGACTCCCAGGCTGGCGAGTTCATTCGCGGTCCCGGTGGCCATATTCAAGCTGTCGATGGCGCCCGTGCCGGTGCCTTCATCGCGCGCCAGCACCAGCGTCTGTGCGTTCGATTGCGCCACGGCCCGGCCATAATGGCCGCCCGGCAGCACAATCGGCGACACAGCCTGCATCGTAGTCAGGTTGTAAACCGTCACCAGCTGCGAGTCGTTGTGAGTTACCAGCAGGAAATTGCCGTCGTTGCTCAAGGACATCATGGTGGGCGTGGTGGCGGTCCGCAGCGCAATGATCTGCTGGTTGCTGGTGCCATCGTAAATCAACAATTCGTTGAGATCCTGGCGCAGAATATAGTAGCGATTGCGTGCCTGGTCTGGCAGGATGTCGCTCAATACGCCGGGAATGTCAACAATGGTCCCGCGCTGATTCTCATCCGGGTTGCTCACCAGTAGGCGCACCGCTTTAGGCTCGTTGATGGCGGAGATGGAGCCGAGTGTCAAGGAAACCGCGGTGGTGCCCTTGGTCTGGAAAACGTTGGGATCGATGGTCACCGTCACCGTGGCGGGCGTGGTGCCCGATTGCGGGGTCACGGTGACGCCGCTCTGGCTCGGGGTGATAAAGAAATCGGTGTGGCCGCCGCCCGGATCGGTAATGGTCAGCGGTTGCGAAACCGCCGCCCGGTTGCAGAACGTGGTCTGGATCAGCACATCTTCCTGCGCCGCACGAAGGCGGTGATAAGTGTTCAAAGAGCCCACCGGCAGCACGGTCACGCCACTGTCTGAAATCGCATACAGAACTGTGGCCGCGGCATTCAGCACGGCGCGCCCGACCAGATTCTCAGGAATCAGAATTCGGTCGAGCACCGTCAGATTGTCCGCGGCCATGATGAGGAGGGTCGGCAAACTTGAAGCGCCTGCCGTCCCGTATGGTGGGCCAACTGGCTGGTTTACATCGGGGACTTGCGCGTAGATCAAATTATTCGTTTCGTCGATCGCGTGGCCGGTGACGTTGGTTGACGTCACCACGTTGGGATACCGCGCCACCAGGGCGTTATTCGAGAACATCGCCCAGCCGATCATGGCGTAAGAGCCGTCATAGGCCACACTCACGCGGTTGAGCAGCGGCGGAGAAGAGACATCGCCAATCGCGTTCAGGAGGCCGGTCTTGGCATGGAACGTATAGAGAATCTGGGTTCCGGTGCCTGCGCCGCCAATTCCCCACACCGTCTGGTGATCGCCCGAAGTCGTCAGCGCCGTCTCTAGAATCTGTCCCGGGAACGTGGGGATGGTGGCTACAGGCAAGGTTTCCGCCAGGTTGGCAAACGTCACGATGCCGGTCAGAACGCCGTTGGTCGGATCCAGGCTGACGAAGCCCGTGGTAGTCACCACCAGCGCCATCCCCGGGCCGCTTTGCGCGGTGCGATAGAAGGCCACGCCCAGCGGCGGATCCGACGTAATGAAGGTCTGCGTCGAATTGTCCGTAAGATGGATCAGCGTCAGCAGGTTGCCGCTGGGATCGGCGGGGCTGGTCAGCGCGAAATGCGCCACCAGCAAGTACTGCGCGTCCGCCGACAGCGTCAGCGAGCCCGGCTGTGGAGCCACATTGATCGACGTATGGACAGTGCTGTCCGCGGTCGAAAGCACGTCGATTCGGTTGGCCGTGAAGTTGGCGATGTAGAGCACGCCGCGCGTCTCGTCCAGAGCGATATCCGCGGCTTGCCCCCCAACCGCAGCCACGGTTCCAAAACCGGCGGCGTAACAGGGCGTCAGGGCGCTGCCGATGGTGGCCAGCGCGATTAGAATTGGAAATTTTTTGCTGCGCATAATATGGGTCTTCAAACGACTTGATTAAATGCCCGCGGGGCCGCGGATTCAATGATCGAAATAGCTAATAACCAGCGCATTACCAAAGTTAGTCGTGTATTTCCGCGGATTTATGCCTATACTGCACGCGTGGGAATTAGGAAAGCTGCGGCCTTCGATGGCCGCTTCGCCGCCTTCCGGAGCCTCTGGTCATGAAGAATTCTTTGTTGAAAATCGTACCTTTTTCATTATTGATTTTGCTTCTGGTCGCCTCGGCGCCGCCGAATCAGGCCCAGACGACTACTATGACCGCGGTGTCCTGCAACCCGACGGGACCGTGGTACTACGTGGATGGCGGTTTTTACACCACCCCTATGAGCGCGTTCTGGCCCATCGGCAGCAAGCACACTCTCACCGTTGCACAAGGCACCGGCTTCTCCTTTAACAAGGCGGCGGACACTATGTACAGTTTCAGCAACTGGACGTGGTCCGGCGGAATCTTCACTACGCCTACCATTACAGTGACGGCAGATCCAGCCATCACTTCATACGTCGCCACGTTCGGCGTGCAATATCAATTCGCCTTGCAGTTCTGCAATCCGGCCACCTGCTCTTCGTCTCCCGGTATCGTTCTTGTAAACGGCGTGCCGTATTCGTACGACAGTACGTCCTGGCAGGCGCCCGGCACCGCCATGACACTCCAGGCCACTCCCAACCCCGGCTGGATTTTCGTCGGCTGGCAGCAGGGTCCCAACCAGACCATCATCGGCTTCCAGAATGTGGTTGTGGTGAATGGCCCCACCACCATCTATCCTCTTTTTGTTCCCGCCAAGACCGTCAACTTCGCCACCAGCCCGGTGAATTTGCAAGTGTACGCGGACGGTGTTCTGGTGGAGGCGCCGGCCAGCCTGCAGTGGGGCGAAGGAACGGTCCACAGCATCGCGACAATTGCCAGCCAGGTGGACATTGCCAACAAGCCCTGGATCTACACTTCGTGGAGCGATGGCGGTGGCATGAGTCATTCTTATACGGTCGGCAAGACTCTCCTTCCGGAAACCGTCACGGCCAATTTCGCGTCCGCCGTGCGCGCCAGCTTCATCACCACTCCCGGCGGATTGAATCTCACGGTGGACGGCCAGATGCTGCCGCCCCCGTATACCAACCTTTGGGGCATCGGCACCACACATACGGTGCAAGCGCCCGTGCAGCAGACCGACGCGCAGGGCGCCAGTTGGACATTCTCGAAATGGGATGATGGCGTCACCACGCCCACCCGCACCTACGTTGTGCCGGCCTCGGCGCAACTGACGGGCGTCGGCAATATCGCCATCTATGCCGGACAATCGAAACTGACGGTGAACAGCACCGTTCCCGGCGTCGCCGCCACGGTGAACGGAACCGCCTGCACCACGCCTTGCACCATGTTGCTGCCGGTGGGTGCTCAGGTGGATGTCAGCGCGCCCCCGTCGGTTCCGGTGGGAAGCGCATCGCGGCAGGATTTCCTGGGCTGGTCCGCCAATGGCGCCGCCCCCGTGCCGGGCGATTTCGTTTCCACGCTGAACGGAAGCGCGGCCTCGATCAACGCCACTTATCATTTGATGAATCTGCTCACCACCAGCGCCAACCCGGCAGGCGGCGCGCAGTGGACGGTCACGCCCGCATCGCCGGACGGCTACTACGATTCGCAGACACCGGTGAATGTCTCGGTTTCGGCGCGGCCCGGCTACAAGTTCTCAGGCTGGAGCGGCGATCTGTCGGGTACTTTGCCATCCGGCACGCTCGCTATGAGCGTTCCGCGCAATGTAATCGCGCTGCTCAATTCCGTACCTTATATTTCCACGCCGGCCGTGAATAACGCGGCTGGGGTCACGCCGCAGCAGACCGTCGCGGCGGGCTCCGTAGCTTCCATTTTCGGTATGAACCTGGCATCCACCGCCGCCATCGGACCGTCCAACGCGCTGCCCCAGACGCTGGCCGGGGCCACCGTGCACATCGGCTCCAATTATCTGCCGCTCTATTTCGCTTCACCCACGCAAATCAATCTGCAGGTGCCGCCGGATCTGGGTCCGGGCCAGCAGACCATTACCGTAAGCCCGCAGGGCATGCCGGATGTCAGCGCTAATTTCCTGATTGCGCGCAATGCTCCAGGCCTCTTCCCCATGGTGGTGAGCGGCCAATCCTACGCGCTGGTGCTGCATCAGGACGGAACCCTGGTCACACCCGGCGCGCCGGCTGTGATCGGCGAACTGCTGACGGTCTATGGCACCGGCTTCGGACCGACCACGCCCACCCGCCCCTATGGATTCCCCGTGCCGGCCACTCCGCCTTACGCCGTGTTGGATCCCGTCACGGTGCAAGTAGGCACCAGCACGCTTGCCGTGGTGAGCGCCTACGCGCTTCCGGGTAACATCGGTGTGGATGCCGTCCAAATCCGCCTGGACAGCACTGTCCCTTCGGGCGCCACTTCGAACTTCCAGCTGGTGGTCAACGGCGTGACCAGCAACACGCTGCTGCTGCCCGTGCAATAAAGGCAACCTGTTGAACCAGTCTCCGGCCGGCACGCGCCCTTGGGCAATCGCCGGCCGTGGTCCCAAAAAATACTGGCGTTCACCGCAGCCATCAGGGAAACTCAAGGGATGGACTTATCGCGCGCCGCATGGCGGGCCGCCTCGCTCGTCATTGCCTGCGCCCTGGCTCCCCTGGCGAGTTCCCAGCCGGCATCCGTTCTCAAACTGACCGACCCGCTATACCGCGCGCTGCGCGATTCCGGCATTGTCGATTCGGTGATGGTGGAAAATATTGTGCTGCGCCGCGATGCCGGCGTCATCACCTTGAAGAGCGGCCTCATCGGATTCACCGCGCCGGCCCTGGGCCGCGATACCGAGGCCGTGTTTGTGGGCGAAGGCGAATTTGCGCTGGCTCCCACATCGTCGATCGAGAAGGAGTATCTGAAGAGCCTCACCGATCAGGACACCGTCAAGGAATCTTTCGACCGCGCCCTGTTCTGCTTCACGGACGATACCGGCAACCAGATCCGCCGCGACACGAAACTGCGTCCGGCCGAACCCCGGCTGGCTGAAGTCCTCCAGGAATTCCGCAAGCATCTGCGCACGCGCGTGGAGCCGCCCCGCTCACTGATGGAATCGCTGCTCCAGTCCGAAGACATGGACAACGTGGAAGCCGACCTGCTGGCCGATCTCTACAATCCGGCCCAGCCGGGTTTCTTTAGTGCTTATCTGCATGGCCGCAAGCATGCGGACCTGCGCTTTCACCTGAAGCCGCGCGGCGCCTTCACGCAGTTGTCGACGCCCGAAGAAGTAGCGCTGATCAACCTGGACCCCGGTGAAGCGCAGGATGGCATCTGGTACCTGTCGCATCGCGCCGGGGAGATCGAGAAGCACACCGCCAATTCGGATGAGGACAACCGCACCATTGAATCCGTCAGCTATCGGGTGGAGACGGAGATCCTCAAGAACGACCACTTTGCCGCCCGTACCACTTTGGATTTCCGCGCGGTGACCCAGGGCGACCGCGTCATCCGTTTCGCGCTGCTGCCCACTTTGCGCGTCACCAGCGTGAAGTCTGGCGGCCGCGACATTGCCTTCATTCAGGAGGACCGCCGCGAGGACGGCACGTTCTACGTGATTCTGCCGCAGCCCATGCCCAAGGGCAGCACGCACCAGCTGGTGATTGAATACCAGGGCGACAAGGTGGTCCACAAGGCCGGCGGCGGCAACTTCAGCGTGGGCGCGCGGCAGAGCTGGTACCCCAGCGTCAATTCGTTTCGCGATCATGCGCCGTATCGTCTGGTCTTCAAAGTTCCCAAACAGTACACGCTGGTGAGCGTCGGCAAGCTGGACCGCCAGTGGACGGAGCAGGACATGGCCTGCAGTGAGTGGTCTTCTGACGTTCCCCTGGCCGTAGCCGGTTTCAACTATGGCGCTTTCACGCGAAAAGACGTCACCGATCCGCAGTTGCCGGGTTTCGCCATCGAAGGCTACGCCGCCACTGAAGTGCCGGATTATCTGAAGGGAGTGGAAGGTGGAGCTACCGGTGTAATGACCCCCGCGCGGCTGATTGGCGGGACGCTGGTAGAGACGCAAAACGCCATGCGGCTGTACAACGCGTGGTTCGGCAAGTCGGTTTTCTCGCGCATCGCCATCACGCAGCAGCCCGAATTCAACTTCGGCCAGAGCTGGCCGACACTGGTGTACCTGCCGCTGAGCGCTTATCTGGATTCCACCCAGCGCTGGCAATTGATGGGACTGCAAAGCCGCTTCACCGACTTCATCGACGAGGTGACGCCGCATGAAGTTTCCCACCAATGGTGGGGCCATATGGTGGGCTGGAGCACGTTCCATGACCAGTGGCTGTCAGAGGGCTTCGCGACATTTTCGGCCGGCTTATATTTGCAGCAGACTGAAAAGACGCCCGACAAGTTCCTGAAATATTGGGACAATGCGCGCCAGCGCCTTCTGGAGAAGAACAATTTCGGCCGCCGCGCCAATGATGCCGGCCCCCTTTGGCTGGGCCTGCGGCTCATCAGCATGAAGAATCCGGCCGGCTATACCCACGTGGTATACCGCAAGGGCGGTTACGTGCTCCACATGCTGCGCCAGCTGATGTGGGATTCCAAGCTGGGCGACAAGCCGTTCATCGACATGATGCACGGTTTTGTAGAGCACCACCGGAATCGCAACGCCTCCACCGAGAGTTTCCAGCGCATCGTGGAACAACACATGAGCCCGCTCATGGATGTGGCCGGAGATCATAAGATGGATTGGTTTTTCTCCGAATGGGTCTACGGCACCGCGGTTCCGCGCTACAAATTCGACTACACCGTGACACCCGCCGATGGCGGTAAGTGGGAATTGAAAGCCCACCTGACGCAAAGCGAAGTTGGGCCGGACTTCGTGATGCAGGTGCCCATTTATCTGGATTTCGGCGGCCAGGTGGTGCAATTGGGCCGCGTCAAAATGACGGGCAACACTACAGTGGACAATCTCAGCATCCTTCTCCCCAAGCAGCCCAAACGCGTGCTGATCAATTACTGGCACGACGTACTGGAGCAATAACGCGGCCTTCACGCCAGCAGATTCAGCGTCTGCCGCCACATTTCGTTGCCTGTGCGCACCACCGTCAGGTTGGCTGCGAAAGCATTCTTGGCCTCTAACAGCGAGACCATTTGATCGCTCAGATTCACTGAATCCTGGGGTGGCGGCTGCGCCTGCGGCAAGGCAGCGCCCGCGATACTCTGAGCCGATTTCTCCAGTTCCGCCTGGGCATGGCTCAAACCCTGTTGGCCGATTGAAAGTATGTCCATAGCGAGCTTATCGACCTGGATCGCCCGAGTCTGAGCCGCTGCACGCCATTTCCCGTTCCCCTCTAGTGCAAACCCGCCGCTGGTTAAATCCAGCCGTGCAGGATGGCCTTCTACTCGATGGCGATCACCCGCTTGGTTTCCATCTGCTCATTCAGCAGCCGCACCTCGACCGGCAATCCGCCCACCGTCGCCGCCACCTGCCTCGCCACTTTCTCAAAGCCAGCCACCGCCTCCGGCCGGTTCCAGAAACCTTCGCTGGTGACGAACCAGATCGCCGTGCCGTCCCCTTTGGAGACCGCTACGCTGGCGCCCATGTCCGCGAAAAATCCCGCGCTCTGGAGCGCAGCGCCCAGGCGCCCGGCATCGTCCGCGGTGGCCGAGCCGAAGTAGTAAACCTCGTCCTTGGTTCCGATCGCCAGCCGGCCGACGGTGAGTTTCTTGAGGTGGCCCGCGGCGTCCAGCAGCCGCACAGTGATGGGAAAGCCTCCCAGCGCGGGAGCAATCCGCCGCCCCACCACTTCATAACTGGCGATGGTCTCCGGATGGTTCCACGCGCTGTCTTTCACCACGAAGGAAACCGACGCGCCGCCCGGTCCTTTGGAAAGCAGCACGCTGACGCCCTGATTGCTGAAGAACCCGCTCGCCCCGAGCGCCTGCCCCAGCGCGCGGGCGTCCTGTTCGTTGGCGTAGCCGGTATAGTCGACTTCGTCCCGGGTGCCGAACATTACTTTGCGGTTCTTGTGGACCTCGGAGCGGTAGACGCCCCCGGCCAGTGTCGCCAGCAGCGCCAGTCCCACGCCGTAAGCCATCGCCCGCGGCTTGTTCATGACCAAGGCCGGCTAGTTGCCGGAAACCGCGAGCGTGACGCCGGACTGTGTGGACTGGTTGCCCACCTGCACCGACACGGTCACCGGTCCGGCCTGCAGTCCGGACGGAATCTGCACGTTCACTTGCGTCAGTCCCGCCACAATTCCCGGCGCGCCGCCGGCATACTGCGCCGTAAAGACGCGGCCGCCAATCGTCACCGTTACCGACTGCGGCACCAGTTCATTGGCGTCCGGCGTCACCTGGCCGTCCACGCTGGGCGGACTGGTCTGGCCCGTTCCGGTAAGGAACAGTTCCACGTAATCCCCCGCGTTCAGCGGGTTCGCGGCGCTGTTGTAGGAGTACGCGCCGTTGTGAATATTGATGGCCGCCGCCGGGCCCTTCCCGGAGAGATTAGACGTGAACAACGCCGGCGCCGCGGTTGCCAGCGACACCGTGAAGGTGGTCGAAAGACTGCCGTTGTATTCCACGAAGACGGTGGCCTGCGATCCCACCAGTTCATAAGGCACAATCGCCGAAACCTGGTTGGCCGAAGTGTAAAGCAGCGGCGCGGCATAGTTGCCGAAGTAAACCGTGGTGCCTGCCAGGGTGGTGGGAACCTGTCCGTTGCTGCCCGGCGTGTAGGTCGTCAGGTTCGCCGGCCCCATGCCGGTGCCGTACAACACCACAATCTCTCCGCCCGAAACCGGACCGGCCAGGTTGCTGGCGGCGTTCGCCAGGGCCGAGATGCTGAGCTGATATCCGCCCAGAATCAATTCGCGCACCGCGCTGTTGCCGGAATCGGCCACGTACAGGTTGCCGTTCTGTGCCAGCGCGATTCCGGCGGGCCCATTCAACGTGGCGAACGGGGCGACGCCGCCGTCGCCCGAGTATCCGCGCGAGCCATTGCCCGCGATGGTGGTGATGAAGCCCGAAGGATAAACTTTGCGGATGCGCACGCTGCCGTCGGAAATATAAAATGTGCCGGAGCCGGAACTGTCCGCCGCGATGCCGGTGGGGTTGCCCACCATAGCCAGGGTTGCGCGGCCGTTGTCGCCCGAATAACCGGCCAGGCCGTTGCCCGCCACCGTCGAAATAATTCCGCTGGTGTTCACCAGGCGCACCGCGTTGTTTCCCGTGTCCGCGATGTAGACGTTCCCCAGGTTGTCCGCCGCCACCGAAACCGGCGTGGTGAGTTGTGCGGCAGTGGCTGCGGCGCCATCGCCGGAATATCCCGCCAGCCCGTTGCCCGCAATGGTGGTGATGATTCCGCCGGCGGTCACTTTGCGAATTCGGTTATTGCTGAAATCCGCGATGTACAGGTTGCCCGCCGCGTCCACCGCCAACCCTTGCGGAAGACTCAACTGGGCGCTGGCGGCCGCCGCGCCATCCCCGCCGTAGCCCGCCGTGCCGTTGCCCGCCACCGTGCTGATGTTTCCGCCCGAGACTTTGCGCACCCGCGCGTTCTCCGTGTCGGCGATGTACAGGTTGCCGTTGGCGTCCACCGCAACACCTTGTGGCGCGTATAATTGAGCGCTGGCCGCCGCGCCGCCATCGCCCCCGAATCCTGCCGTGCCGTTGCCCGCAACGGTCGAAATTACCCCGCCCGCAGTCACCTTCCGCACCACGTTGTTGGACGTGTCGGCGATGTACAGGTTGCCCGACGCATCCGCCGCCGTGGCCTTCGGCGTATTGAGCTGGGCCGACGTGGCCTGGCCGCCATCGCCCGAATAGCTATATTTCCCGTTGCCCGCCACGGTGCTGATAGTGCCGCTCGAAGTCAGTTTGCGAATCCGCAGGTTCACCAGATCGGCGATGTAGACATTCCCCGAGGAATCGACAGCCACGCCGGTGGGAAAGTTGATCTCCCCGTTGGCGCCGGCCGACCCGTCTCCCGTGTATCCGGCCGTGCCGTTTCCGGCAATCGTGGTGATGATGCCCTTGGTATCGATCTTGCGGATGCGGCTGTCGCCGTTCTCCGCGAAAAAGACTTCGCCGCTGGAATCAATCGCCAGCGCAAAAGGCGCGAGCACGCCCGCCAGGTTGGCCGCTGCGCCATCGCCCGAATAGCCGGCCGAGGTGGTTCCGGTGATCGCCCCGGCAGCCAGAGTGACGGCTCCGGCAATGTAGTTGATGATGCCGGTGCTGGCCGTAATCTCGCGAATCAACGCATTGGCCGTGTCCGCGATGTACACGTTGCCATTCGCATCCACCGCTACGTCTTCGGGCGAATGCAGTTCCGACTCGGTGGCGGCCACATAGCCGTCGCCCTTATAGCTCGGGTAACTGTCGCCCGCGATGGAATTGATCAGTCCGTCGGTAGTCACTTTGCGGATCAGGTTGTCGCCGGTGTCCGCGATGTACACGTTGCCGCTGGAATCCACCGCCAGGCCTGCCGGAAGGTGCAGCAGCGCGTTGATGGCCAGACCGCCGTCCCCATAGGTGCTGGCGCCGCCCGGACTCACCAGGCCGGTGCCCGCGAACGTGTTGATGATGCCGGCCGGGTTCACGATGCGGATCCGGTTGTTCTTCGAATCGGCGATGTAGAGGTTGCCGGCTTTATCCAGCGCCATCCCCTGCGGCGTATTCAATTGCGCCCGCGTCGCCGGGCCGCCGTCGCCCGAAAAGCCCGGCCGTGAATTGCCCGCGATCAGCGTCAGGTTGCCGCTGCCGTCCATCTTAAACACGCAATTCAAACTGCTGAAATAGACGTTGCCGGACGCATCCACCATCACCCGGTTCGGCTGCCCGATGGAGGTGCTCACCGCCGCAGCCGGCGTGGGCGGCGGCGCTCCGCCGGCCGCGGTTGTAATTGAGTACTGCTGCGCCAGAGCCACCGGGCTCGCCGCGATTGTCGCGATCCAACACAGCTTTCCAAACCGTTTCGACATTACACGTCCAGTCCTGACAGGGTGATTGAAAGATGAATAACTATAGTAAGACGTTTCCGGCCTTGGCAGGAGCAGGGGTTCTGCATATCAGCCCGCCACCGTCTCTGCAACCGCCTCCGCCACCGCGCCCAGAGCCTGTGCGCAATCTTCACGGGTGACGTCGTAGTGCGTCACCGCGCGCACCTGCCGATCATTAATCGCATTCATTAGGATGCCGCGCCGTTTCAATTGCACGCTAAGGGCCGCTGGCGCTGCGCCGGTTTCGCTCACATCGAACACCACGATGTTGGTCGCCACCGCGCGCGGCGCAATGCCCGGAATCTTCGCCAGTCCTTCCGCCAGGTACCGCGCGTTGGCGTGGTCCGCGGCCAGCTTCCGCGGCGATTCCTCCAGCGCCACCAGGCCTGCCGCCGCCAGAACTCCCACCTGCCTCATCCCGCCGCCCAACCGTTTGCGATACAGCCGGCCCTTGGCCATCAGATGCTTCGGTCCGGCCAGAATCGATCCCGCCGGCGCGCCCAGTCCCTTCGACAGGCAGAACATCACCGTGTCGGCCGGCGCGCAGATCTCCCGCACCGGCATTCCCGTCGCCTCCGCCGCATTGAAGATGCGCGCTCCGTCCATGTGCACTTTCAATCCCTGCTCATGGGCCCCGTCGCAGATTTCATAAATCGTCTCCATCGGGTAGACTGTGCCGCCCCACATGTTGTGTGTGTTTTCCATCGTCACCAGTCCGGTCGGCGCCGAGTACGGGTTCAACGGCTTGATCGCCCGCTTCACTTCTTCCCAGCTCAGAATGCCGTCGCTGGTCGGAATCGCCCGGATCACGCAACCCGAAAACCAGGCCACCATCGACATCTCATAATCCAGCACGTGCGCCCGCGAATCGCAGATCACTTCCTGGCCGTGTTCGGTGTGCAGCTTCACGGCAATGGTGTTTCCCATGGTGCCCGTGGGGACGAATAGGGCCGCCTGTTTGCCGGCCAGTTCCGCCGCCTGCTCTTCCAGCCGGTTGACCGTGGGATCTTCGCCGTACACATCGTCGCCCACTTCGGCTTCCATCATGGCGCGCCGCATCGCGGGCGTCGGCTTGGTCACCGTATCGCTGCGCAGATCAATCGTCTTCATGTCGTCAAAAACTCCTGGAATACTTCGTTTGAAAGCATCACTCCCCGGCTGGTCAGACGCAGAATTCCATCCGCGGTTTCGAGTAGTCCCTCATCCAGGAAGCGGCTGATGGGCCGTTCGTAGCGCAGCCATTCGTCGGCCGAGGGCTGAATGCCGGCCATCAGCCGCAGCCCCACGAAGAAGCGCTCGTCCGGCAGAGATTCCGCGCTCTGGCGTTCACCGCTCATAGTGACGTACTCGTCGATCGATTCCGGATTCTGCCGCCGCACCCGCCCATCGAAAGAGTGCGCGTCCGCGCCGAAGCCGGCATACGGCTCCAGTTTCCAGTACTTCAGGTTGTGCCGCGATTCAAAGCCCGGGCGCCCGAAATTGGAAATCTCGTAGCGCGCAATCCCCATCGCCGTCAGCCGCTCAACCGCCGTCTCATAGAACGCCGCAGTCTGGTCGTCACTGGGCGTCTGGTCCGCGCCGTAGCGCACCCCGCCCAGCAACATCTCTTTACCCAACCGGCTGTCTTCGTCCACTTCCAGCATGTAGACCGAGACATGCTTCGGTTGCAAACGCTCCACCCATTCCAGAGATTCGTGCCAACTCGCTTCCGTCTGCCCCGAAAGCCCCGCAATCAAATCCACATTGCAGTTGTCGATTCCCGCCGCGCGCAGCAGTTCCATCTCTGTCTCGACAGTCGCCGCCGTGTGCTTCCGTCCGGTTCGCCGAATCTCTTTTTCGACGAACGATTGCACGCCCAGGCTGACGCGGTTGATTCCCGCGGCGGCCCACTGCCGCGCCCGGCCGGAGGTGATGGTGCCGGGCGCCGCTTCCATGGTGGCTTCCCCCCACGGCCGTCCCGGAATCAATTCCAGCAGCGCAGCCAGTTCTTCCGCGCCCAAGGTGCTCGGCGTGCCGCCCCCCAGATAAACCGTTTCCGGCGTCCATTCCCACCGGTGCGCCCGGATTTCCTCCGCCAGCGCTGCGCGATACCGCTGCTCTACCGCAGCCGGGAAAACCCCCGACGCGAAGTTGCAGAACGTGCACTTCTGCGCGCAGAACGGATAGGAAAGGTAGACTCCCGGCACTTTATTGATTGTAGCGGCTGCTTCCCCCAGTCCGCAGTATGACCCGTCGCTCACTCGTCTCGGGCCAAATAAATTCAATATTTTTGACTTGAAATATTGAGAAATTTGATTTATATATTGATTATATTGGTTCTTGGGATATGGCAACCACCGATTGGCAGGAACTGACGCGATTGACCGGAGGGCAGCCCATCGTGGTGGAGCGCGTCCGGCTGACGGAAAAGGATATCGCCATCGAAGGCCGCTTTGAGCTGCCGCAACTGGCCCGTTTGAACATGGAAGACCAGGTTTTCATCACGGCTTTCGTGCGCTCCCACGGTTCTATTAAGGAGATGGAGCAGGTCTTCGGCGTCAGTTACCCCACCATCAAGGCCCGGCTGACCCGCATTGCCAACGGCCTGGAGTTTGTGGAGACCAATCCCAAGCCATCGCGGTCCGACGTTTTGGATCGCCTGCAGCGGAAAGAGATCAGCGCGCAGGATGCCATCAGGGAATTGGAGTCGTTGAAATGATGCGATCGATCGCGGGAATCGAAATTAGTCGTGGATCGGGAAGCCATGCTCATGTGGGAATCCCGCTCTTTCTGGTGTGCCTGGTGGCGCTACCGTTCGCGATTCTGCTGGCGCCGGTGGCATTCGTTGGCTGCCTGGTATTTGGCATGAATCCCCTGCAGGTCATGCGGGGACTACGACAGGTGCTGGCCTCGTTGTGCGGCACGCACGTGGAAATCGAACGCGGTCGGGATGCGGTGGTGGTTCACATTCCATAGGAGATGATCATGAACGAAAATCGAATGAAGATTCTGAACATGCTGGCGCAGGGACAGATCACCGCCGAAGAAGCCGAACGCCTGATCGCCGCTTTGGAAAACCAATCGCCCGCGGCTGGAGCCGCGCCGGCAGCATCATCCGGGCAGGCCGCCAAACCCAAGCCGAAATATCTCCGCGTGGTGGCTACCGAAACCAACAAGGCCGGCGACCCGGTCAACGTCAACGTCCGTGTGCCGTTTGGACTGCTGCGTGCCGGCGTCAAGCTGACCGGCCTGATTCCCAAGCAGGCTCGGGATCGCGTGAGCGCCGCCATGCAGCGGGACGGCGTCCCGATCGATCTGAACGCGATCACCGCCGACAATCTGGAAGAAGTGATCGGCCACCTGGACGAACTGACGGTAGATGTCGACGACAACCGCAAGACCAAAGTGCGAGTCTTTTGTGAGTAGAACCAGTGGGGCATGTCGATGAGTCTCTTCGCGGGGCGCGATGCCCTGTGGGGCAGCCAATCCTGGCTGCCGCCGCCTTTCAGGCGGCGCTCTGGTTGCAATTGGAAAAGGTGCCGAATGAGACGTAGACTTTCTCTCCGCCTGGCCGTCCTTGCTTTTGCCGCGCTACTGTTAGCCGCGCCAGCCGTCTGTGCCGAGACCGTCGTCCTGGTGCGTCACGCCGAGAAAGCCGCTGCCCCGGCCGACAATCCACCGCTCACCACGGAAGGCCGCCAGCGCGCCGAAGCCCTGGCGAAGACGCTCTCCACGTCCGGTGTGACCTCCATATACGTCACCGAGTACTTGCGCACCCAACAGACCGCCGACCCGCTGGCATCGCTACTGCATCTCACGCCGACCCGCATCGACGCCAAGAAAACGCCCGACCTGGTGGCCGCCATCCGTGTGCAAAAAGACGGCGTGGTCCTGGTGGTGGGCCACAGCAACACCGTTCCCGAGATCATCGCCGCCTTGGGTGGCCCCGCCATCACGATTGATGATGGCGAATACGATTCGATGTTTGTGCTGACGATATCGGGGAAAGAAGTGTCGCTGTTGCGGTTGAAGTATGGCGCTGCCTCGGCCGCGGTGGCGGGCCAGCAGATGATGGCGCCGAAGAAGAAGTAACCGAGACACTCAAAGATCGCCAAGCACGGTCAGATTTCCGAGGCCCGCGCCGTGTACCGCTTTCAACGGAATCGAACGGTCGAAGGTGGCGAGCCGGCCGTGATTCCGCACCGCCAGGCCAAGCAGATATGCATCCGCGATTTTCTGGTGTCCACTAATCATGGGTGTCCTAAATAGGGACTCATCCAGAAGAGACACGGAGTCCGGCCAGAAATGATGGTCGGCCGCCGCGCAGGCGTGGCGGAGTTCGGCTGTCAGTTCGGAAGCAGTTATTCTAGCCGAGGCATAGGCGGGATTCGTCAGGATTCGGATACATCCGTTAATCGTCATCGGGCAAGTCGCCCAACCGTATTTTCGGTTGCGACTCAACCAGTGGTGAGCCTGTTGGTAATGGACATGGTCAAGATCGAAGAGTGCCAGCAGAACGTTCACGTCGAGAAGTGCAATGCTCATTCCTCGTCCCGCAATCGGTTTACTAGTTCAAGATCTGCCCTGGGAGCGCCGGGACGCGGTACCAAAACGCGAAACCCATTGCGATACTTGGGGGGTGCTTGAGCCGCCAGCGACTGGAGTGCCAGGTCGGAGATCACCCGCCCCAACGTCGAGCCTTGTTGGCGCGCCAAATCCTTCGCGGTGTTGACCAGATCGTCGTCCAATTCCAAGGTGGTGCGCATATCTTCAGCCTAGCACATCACGCATCAGTATCATTGATGCGTGATGTGCCGTGGTGGGGCGGGCGGTTCCGCCGGCCCGGGTTTATCCTCTTACCCCACCAACTCCGGTTCCGCCACTTCGCTTACGCAGCCTTTCTTCTTCGCCAGCAGATCCTGCCGCATCATCTCCGCGCCCACTTCTTGCGGCACGGCAAATTCGCGCTCGATGCGCTCGCGGTAAACCGGGCCGGAATTGTAGGCGCAGAAGGGATAAATCTGGCCGTTCGGAGCGGCATAGTGGATCACGCAGCGCTTCACACGCTCCACGTCGTAATTGTATGAATCCATGAAGTGCATGCCGGCCAGCATCAGCGTGCGATAGGTGAAGCCCTTCTTTTCCGCGTCGCCGCGGCCATGCTTCTTGTCCGTCAGTCCTTGCAGCGTCTGCAGGAATTTTTGGAAATCCAGACCTTCCGGCGCCTTTTCCGCATGAAAGAACTTGCGCAAGCTGTTCCACGCCTGCAGTTTGGTGAAGAACTGAATGCGCCGCTGGCCGGCTTTGCGCGAAAGCAGATCCATCTCTTTCAGCATTGGGCCCACGTCCACGAACTGCGTTACCGGCGTGGCCTTGCGATTCTGGTCCACGAACAGGTAGGTGCCCAGCGAGCAGTGCGGATGGCAGCTCAGCGTGGTGGTCTCTTCCCCGCGCAGCGCGCTCAACAGCTTCGAAAACGGCGTCACACAACTCAGCGGGAACCAATCCTGGTACGGGTCCGCTATGCCCGTCTGCTGCTGCACGGCATGCGCGAAATCCGAAAGCGTGAAGCGTTTGGCTTCCAGCTCATGCTTCGCGATGCGTCCCGTAAATGCCACCGGCTGAAAGCTGATCCCGCTGGTGCAATCGATATTCTCCAGCGCCAGCCGCACAATGTCGCCGATCTGGTGGTCGTTGATGCCCTTCACAATCGTCGGGACGAAGACAATCTTGAGCCCGGCCTTGCGGACGTTCTCAATGCACTTCAGTTTCTTCTCCCACAGCCGTTCGCCGCGCGTGCGCCGGTAGACATCGTCGCAAACACCGTCGAATTGCAGGTAAAGCGTGTGCAGGCCGGCCTCTTTGCACTGCTCGGCGAATTCCAGTTCCGTGAACTTGATGCCGTTTGTGGCCGCCTGTAAATGGCTGAAGCCCATCTCGCGCGCCATGCGCAACACGTCCAGGAACCGCGGATAGATAGTGGGTTCGCCGCCCGAAAACTGCACAATGCGGCCGGCCACCGGCCGTTCGTTGCGCAGCGCCTGCAGCATCCGGCGGACGGTTTCGAAATCCGGTTCGTAAACATACCCGGCCGCGTTCGCGTTGGCGAAGCACACCGGGCAGGTCAGGTTGCAGCGGTTGGTCAGATCCACGTTTGCCAGGCCGGTGTGGCTGGTGTGCAGGTTGCACAGGCCGCAATCGTCCGGGCACTTCGTGGCGTTGGTCACGGCTGGGTTTTCCAGGCCGCGGTTGTCGCCGAAACTCCATTCTTCCATCTTCAAATACAAGCGCGCGTCGGAATAAATGATGTCGCGGAAATCGCCGTGGTCGGCACAGTGTTTTTCCATCACCACCTTGCCGCCATCTTCAAATATTCTGGCGTCGATCAAGCGGGAACAATCGGGGCACAGTGACTGCGTCGTCTTGGGCAGGCCCTTAGCCAGGCTCTGGATGGGAGAGCCGGTATAGGTAGTTTGTGGTTGGAGTACCTGAAATTCCGCCATGTCTGAGATTCTAAGCAGCTTAACCACCAAAATCTATATTCAGGCTCTAAAAGGCGAATTCACGCGGTTGGGCGGCGAGTTTTGGGCCCGAACGGCAACCTGCGTTATCCTGCGGTTTGACTGCCACCCTCGATCTTCCGCATGGCGCGGTTGCCTTCGCCGCCGCTTTCCTGGCCGGCGCCATCAATTCCGTCGCCGGTGGCGGCACGCTGCTGTCTTTTCCCGCGCTGATCTGGCTCGGCCTCAATTCCGTGGCGGCCAATGCCACTTCCACCGTTGCCATCTGGCCCGGTACGGTCGGCAGCGCCTGGGGATATCGACGCGAACTGCGCTCCGTGGAGTCGCGCTTCCTGGTGCTCATCTTCCCCAGCCTGGTGGGCGGCATTGCCGGCGCCATCCTGCTCCGCTATACTCCCACCGCCACCTTTGACCTGCTGGTGCCTTACCTCATCCTCTTCGCCACCCTGCTTTTCGCCGCCCAGGAAACCGTGCAGCGCCTGGTGGGAACCGGCTCCGAATCGGTTCGCCGTTCAAGCCGCTGGATGATCGGCGGCATCCTGTTCCAGTTGGCCGTGGGCCTGTACGGCGGCTATTTCGGCGCCGGAATCGGCATCCTGATGCTGGCCGCGCTCAGCATCCTGGGACTCCACGACATCCACGAAATGAATGGCCTGAAAGTGGTGCTTGGGGGCAGCATCAACGGCATCGCCGCGGCTTATTTCATCTGGGCCCGCATGGTGTATTGGCCCTACGTGGTGCTGATGGCGGTGGCCGCCATCACCGGCGGCCTCTCCGGCGCCGGCGTCGCGCGCCGTTTGGGCCGCACCGCCGTCCGCCGCATCGTGATCGCCATTGGGCTGGGGATGGCCGTGTCCCTTTACTTCCGCAAGTGAGCCGGCTAATACCCCAGGAAGTAAACCCTGCCGGCAGCCCCCCATCGCGCCAGGCAGGCATCCCCCAACTGGTTCCCCGGCGGTCCCTGCAAATGATTCAGGAATTTCCGTGCGAAGCCTAAGCTTTGGGGCTAGAATAATCTTAGGGATAATCGGTATGGTTGGTCGGCATAAACTCGCCGGGCTTCTATTTGCGCTGCTGGTGATGGCGTCGGTTGGCGCCGCGGCGCCCGTCCCGCGTCCTTGGCAGGACGGCGAAATCCTCTCCCGCAAAACCGTCGTCTCCGGCCGCGATTACGTCCACAAGCAGTACGTCTACCGCATAAAAAGTTTCGGCCGCTACTATCTGGTTGTATCCAATACCGCCCTCCACCTGGACATCAACGCCCCCATGCGCTTCTCCGCCGACCGCCGTCACCTGGTCATTCAGGATGCCGATGGCCAGAAGTGCAAAGTCGCCATTCTCCAAACCGCCCGTTACCCGTCGCGCCTGTAAACGCGCTCGTGGCAACAGCGCTATAACTAAATTGTGGACAACCAGACTGAGCCCAAATCCCCCCGCCAGTGGATTCGGTATCTCGTGATAGCGGCGATTGCCATCTGGCTGGTCATCTTCATGCTGCGATTTGTCGATATCAATCTCTTTTAAAGGAACGCAGGAACTCGCTCCCAAGAGACGTTCTTTGGTAAACTCGACGCAGCGGCATTCCTTGCGCAGCGTGAAACGAAATGCGCCCGTAGCTCAGTTGGATAGAGCGGCTGGCTTCGAACCAGTAGGCCGGGAGTTCGAGTCTCTCCGGGCGCACCATATTCTAAAAGCCATCTCTCGCCCGGCAGGATAGCAGTCAGGTAGTTACGATTCCCGGCGGGCCTTCCCGCAATTCGCGTTCCGGCTTTCGCAAGCCTACCCCATCCCACCAATGTTGCAGGCCGTCGAAGTACAGGTAGACTACCGGCGTCGTATATAAGGTCAGCAGTTGGCTCACAATCAACCCTCCAATGATTGTGATGCCGAGCGGACGGCGCAGTTCCGACCCGGTGCCGCTGCCCAGCGCGAGCGGCACCGCTCCCAGGAGTGCGGCCATGGTGGTCATCAGGATGGGGCGGAAACGCAACATGCAAGCCTCAACGATGGAGTCGTGCGAGCTCTTGCCCTCGTTGCGCGCGGCGGCCAGAGCGAAATCGATCATCATAATGGCGTTCTTTTTCACGATGCCGATCAGCAGAATGATGCCGATAATGGCAATGATACTGAGGTCGGTGTGCGTAAGAAAAAGCGCCAGCAGAGCGCCGACGCTGGCCGCCGGCAGGCTGGAAATAATGGTGATCGGATGGATGTAGCTCTCGTACAGCATCGCCAGGATCAGGTAGACGGCCACCAGCGCCGCCGCAATCAGAATCGGCTCGGTGGCCAGCGATGCCTGGTAGGCTTGTGCGGTGCCGGCGAATTCCGTCTGAATGGTCGGCGGAAGCCCCACCTTCGCCGCCGCCGTGGTCGAGGCGTTTACGGCGTCGCCCAGCGCGACGCCTGGCTTCAGATTGAACGAAACGGTCACCGCTGGAAACAGACCCTGGTGAGTCACTGTCAGCGGGGCGGTGGCGGAAGTGAATTTTGCGAAGGCGCTGAGTGGAACCTGTTGTCCGGCCGGCGAATCCACATAGATTTGGCTCAGAAACAGGGGATTCTGCCAATACTCTGGCGACGCCTCCATCACCACGTGGTACTGATTCAGTGACGTATACATGGTGGATACCTGGCGCTGCCCGAATGCGTCGTAGAGCGTGCTGTCGATGAGCTGCGCCGTGATGCCGAAACGCGCGGCAGTCCCGCGATCATACTGAATCAGGGCTTGCATTCCAAGGTTTTGCTGATCGCTGCTCACGTCGGAAATGATCGGAATGGTCTTAAACTCGGCGAGCATCTTGGGGGCAAACTGATTCAGATCGTCCAGATTGTCGCTTTGCATGGTGAATTGGTATTGAGCGTTACTCTGCCGGCCGCCGATGCGCAGATCCTGCGAGGATTGCAAATACAGTGTGGCGCCGGGCAGCCTGGCCAACTTAGGCCGCAGCCGGGCGATGATGAGGTCCGCCGTGATCTTTCGCTGCGCCAGTGGCTTGAGCGAGACGAACAGACGCGCCGTGTTGTACGTGCTGCCGCCGGTAAATCCAATCACGGTGTCAACGGCCGGGTCCGCGGCCACAATATTGATCATCGGCAGCATGATCTTGTCCATGGCTTGAAACGAAGTGTCCTGGTCGGCGGTAATCGACCCCTGAATCCGCCCGGTATCCTGTTGCGGGAAGAATCCCTTGGGAATGCGAATGAACAGGTAAACGTTCAGTCCGATTGTGGCCAGTAAGACCATGAGCGTAATCGCCCGAAAACGGATAGCGACAGCAAGGGTTCTCCCATACAGATTCACCACCCAATCGAAGGCCCGCTCGCTGGTGCGGTACATCCAGCCATGCGATTTCTCCTGTTTCAACAGATACGCGCACATCATGGGAGTGGCGGTGAGCGAAACCACCATGGAAACCGCGATGGCGACGGAGAGCGTCACCGCGAATTCGCGAAACAGGCGGCCCACGATGCCTCCCATCAGCAGCAGGGGAATGAACACCGCGATCAGCGAAACGCTGATCGTAAATACCGTGGAGCCCACTTCCTGCGCACCCTTCAGCGCCGCTTCTATAGGATGCATGCCCTGTTCCAGATAACGCGTGATGTTCTCGATTACAACGATGGCGTCGTCCACCACGAACCCGGTCGAGATGGTCAGCGCCATCAGGGAAAGATTGTCCAGGCTGTAGCCCAGCAGATACATCACACCGAAGGTTCCCACCAGCGAAACAGGCACGGCGACGCTGGGAATGAAGGTCGTCCGCCCGCTTCTCAGAAATACGAAAACTACCAGAATCACCAGCATCACCGAGATCACCAGTGTCCGCTCGGTATCGCCGACGGATGCGCGGATCGTGACGGTTTGATCCATGGCCACCCTCACATCGATGGAATGTGGAATGGAGGATTGAATCAACGGAAGCACCGCCCGGATGTTGTTCACCGTATCGATGATGTTCGCGCCGGGCTGGCGAAAGATGATGACCAGAACCGATGGCTTGCCATTGGCATAACCCGAATTGCGCAGATCCTCCACGGAATCCTGCGCCTGGCCGATATCGGAGATTCGCACGGCCGATCCGTTGCGGTAAGCAACCACTAATGGCTCATAGTCGCTCGCCTGGAAGATCTGATCGTTGGCGTCCACTTCCCACATGCGCAGGTCATCCGAAAAATGCCCCTTGGGCGTATTGGCATTGGCGCCGCTCAACGCGGTCCGGACCTGCTCCAGGCCTATGCCATATTTATTCAGAGCCGTCGGATTCAGCTCGATTCGAACGCCCGGAAGGGAGCTTCCTCCC
>Ga0182030_10000431_pt1 | contig 77279 bp, 75 predicted proteins | sample 812S3MmetaG_FD_121299 | JGI IMG/M metagenome (GOLD analysis project Ga0182030, IMG submission 121299) | Permafrost microbial communities from Stordalen Mire, Sweden - 812S3M metaG (Illumina Assembly) | ecosystem: Environmental > Terrestrial > Soil > Wetlands > Permafrost | place: Sweden... | reverse complement strand
TGTCGTTTCCGTTTTGCTTTCATAAGTCTGTCCTTTCTTATCTACAGCAAACCGGCAAAAATCGAAATTAACCCGTGGTCTAATTTTAGGGGTCCACCTCAAGGCTCCACGCGTCCACCAGAGCAACCGGCACTCCGTTAACCGTGTAAAATTCCACGTTGTCGCCAAGCTCTGTCGCCGCCGGGATGTCAGGGTTAGGAAGTGACATTTTTAAATTTCTCCGCCAGCCCGAAATAATCCACAGGGCCAGCCTTTAGAAGCGCGAGTGTGTTTAGTGTTATCGAAACCGCGCTTCGTTTGTCGTGTTCGCCTAATGCCTTTGTTGACAGGACATAAAATTCCCATTGCTTGACGTTTAATGGGTCTATAGTCGCTTTTTCCTTGTGCGCCAGCAATGCGAACACATAAACATCAGCTTGCCGTCTCGCCTCTTTCTCCATTTTGTTTGTCTTGCCATCCCAGTACCGAGTTTTCCGTGTCGAGAAAATAATGGAGCTCAACTTGGTTTGGTTCCAACTCTGGATAAATGCCGCCGACTTGACTTCAATTTTCTTCCCCTCCGGAGACTTTAAATCATAAGCCTCCCATTCATCGCGGACTCCATCTGCCGGAATTCCCAATGCCTTTGCGACAATGAATTCCGCCAGCCGACCGCGTGTGGCATTGCTCACAATGTCGGAAACGCTCCATACCCAAAAGTCTTGCAGCGTGAAACCCTCCACCGGGGTCTTGTCCGCATGGAATTTCTCTCGGCCTGTTTTGGGAGTTGTTGGGATTGGCCCTAAATCGGTATGCAGTTCTGGATTCATGGCCCAAGAATGCTCCGATTCTGACTGGGGACAAGCCAAAATTTAATCCAGAATTTAACCCGCTCCCATTTCAAATTAGTCCACCGCCAACTACCGGGCAATCGCCCAAGCAGAGAACAAAAACTACTTTTCACCGCAGAATTTGGCATGTTTTCGGAGTCCACAGGTCAACGAATAATCGCTTGACATAAATCCGCCGACTCGCTTTCATTCCGCTCGAAATGCACAAGGAATTATGAAATCAATTGATGCCATTGCCCAAGTCTGTCGCTCTTTAAGCGAGAACATCCCTGATGTCGCCATTTCGACTTTGCGGGAGAACTATCCTTTCAATCCGAAGCCTCACAGCAAGGCGCATTGCACTCCACTTGAATCCACACTGGTCTTTATCCATGACGGCTTTATTGATCGGTATTCAGGCGAGAAGCTGGTTTTCCCACCAGTCTTGCCTTTAATTTCATCGGTGCTGCCTAAGGAATTTCCATTTCATCCGAATTGGAAATCCGATGTGACCCATCCGGCATATTGGGAAGTGGGGGCGACGATTGACCACTTGCAGCCATTAGCCCTCGGCGGGAAACATGATAAATCCAATTGGCTTACAACCTCAATGGCTCACAATTTTTCGAAGCAGACCTGGACGCTTGAACAACTCGGATGGCGGCTACATGACCCTGGGGACATTAAGCAGTGGGATGGACTGCTCGGATGGTTCTTGGAATACACGGCGGCCCATCCAGAGGCGCTTAAAATCCGCACCGTTAAAACTTGGCACTCAGCCGCGAAACAGGCAAAGATTTGACGGAGGGATGTCTTTTACGCAAAGGCGCGTGATTTCTTGGTAAGTGCGATGCAGTTGGTTCATTGGCGGTGCTAACAGCTTTGGCGGAGGCGACACGGGCGTTCTTATCAGCCTTTCCGCGCTTGATCATTTCATTGATCTGCGCCTCCGCGTCTTCCAAACATGTCCCTTGCGGGAATGTGATTTTGTGTATCATCGTTCGTTTCCCGGTTTCGCCGGCATATTCATTTTTTCACCATTTTCATAAATTCTTCCCGCGTGATCGAAACACCCTCGTTGAAGACGCTCTCGTACCGGAATGGGCGGCCTGGGTTCCTGTCGTAAGCGAACGCTTCCACCTCGTCCACAAGCGCCACCGGGATGCCGTTCACTTCGTAAAATTCCGCGTTCTCGCCAAGCTCGGTCGCGGTGGGGATGCTGTTTTCCATGCCTCCATCATGCCCCAAAAAGGCGCCCCTGTCCATCCAGATTCATCGCTTGACATTCAAACTCCGTTCTGGTTTATCGTGTAATCTCGCGGGCATGAAACCAAACATGAATCCGATAAAAGTAGAAATACAAACTCCAAGAGGTGTGATCCACCAATGTTTAATAAATTGCAAACGTATATAATACAAGGCTTGAATGACCTGTTGCTTCCTGTCGGAATACCCATCCTCTGCTGTTTGCTCGGCGGTTGGCTTGGATTTAGACTCGGACTGCACTCGCAACAGCATATCGCCAGACGTGAAGCCAAACTTAACTCTCTTGCCGCGATAGATAGGATCGCTTTGGGAGGGTTGGCCGACAGCCTCACCCCGGAAGATGCTGCTTCTCGACATACCAATCTCGGAGATCTGGTTTTGCAGTTCTCGGTTCGGTTGTCGAATAGACAGCGCAACAGCATCCAAGGGGCTTGGCATACATACGACCAAGAAGCCCACAAGCAAGCTAACCCAATGCTCTCTATGGAGAGCTTGTTTGCGTTGCGGGAATCTATCAAACGCGCGTGAGTTCTTCACGCTGGATTCAAGAATCGTGCCAAGTCTCTGTTTTTCTGGATTTCTCATTTTCAAATTAGGACATTGCCAGCCGCTGGCTTTGCCCGCTCCGGTCTTCGATTCACACCGCCACCGAATACTTGATCGGCGGATCCGGGTCGTAGCCGGCGATTTCAAAATCCTCGAATTGGTAGTCGAAGATTGTTGGGGGTTTGCGCTTGAGGGCCAAGGTGGGAAGCGGGCTGGGGTCGCAGTGGAGTTGATCGCGCACGCCTTCGATCGGGTTGCAATCTCACTCCTCAAGGAGGGACCGAAGATCCGACGCGGAAGCTCTTCAGCCGTCCCTTTGGGACTTGCGGTGTTTGGTCGCATGGACCCGGCTGAAGTGCCGGGCTATTGTCGGATGTCCCTCCGGGACAAAGCCTCCGTCCCGCCCCACTCTTAGCTCCAGGCCAATCATTGCGGTCCGAAAATTTCCTCAGCCAATTCTGCTTGGGAAATGGCAGGCGCCAGGGCGCGGTGGCCTTTCAGGGAACGAACCAGCAAAGGGGTGGCGGGGGAAATCGCCGTTTTAGTTGCAGACACGAGTTTAGCCACAGGTTTGCTGCTCTGCGTGAGCAACACCTCGTTTCCCGCCTGAACGTGTTTGACCGGTTCGGCAAGCTGCCCGGCAGCAATTTCGGCTGTGACTATCATGCCGATCCTTGTCCATTGCGACGAGAAAGCTCCCTGGCGGAGACGACGTGCAAAGGATCTATATTGTCAGGAGGCGTTAATAAATAAAGGTAACAACCTGACTTGTTCTTTTGACGGCTGGCTGCGTTGCTCCTCAGTCGAAGATCCACGAGGGATATTCCCCTTCGTCGCGCCTTGGCCGCCGTCAAAATCCCTGCGTCATCTTGCTGCCCTAATTTATTAACGCCTCCTTAATGAATCCGCTCTTGTCCCGAATGGCGATGCTGTACTTGCCGAACAGGATAAATTCGGGATGCGGGATCTCAAACTCCTGCCCATCCGTCGTGCGAATCGCAAATGGACGGAAACCGCCGCCGCTTACCCTCTTTTTCAACCCGTGCACGTTCATGCAATCAACTTGAATCAACCGCCAACCGGCGTCAAGACCATCCGAATAATTTCATTGAAGAAGGGTGCAGGACATAAATCTTCACCTTCCTGAATTCGAGTTGAAAATCGAGTCAGGGCTCGACAGAGTCTCGCCCTACCGAGAAGAAATTGAGGAGTTACACGGCCACGGGATACTTGATTGGGGGGTGGGGGTCGTAGCCGGTGATTTCGATGTCCTCGAAGTGGTAGTCGAAGATATTTTGTGGTTTGCGCTTGAGAATGAGGGTGGGCTGGGGGCGGGGGTTGCGGCGGAGTTGCTCTTTTACGCCTTCGATTTGGTTGAGGTAGATGTGGCAGTCGCCGCCGGTCCAGACGAAGTCGCCGGGTTCGAGGTCGCATTACTGGGCGATGAGGTGGGTCAGGAGGGCATACTGGGGGACGTTGAAGACCATGCCGACCGGACAGTCCACGGAGCGTTGGTAGAGTTGACAGGAGAGGCGCCCAGCGGCGACGTAGAATTGAAAGAGCGCGTGGCAGGAGGCCAGGGCGGCGCATCCGGCGCGGACGTTGTCCTGGGGACTCTTGCTTTCGTCGGGAAGGACGGCGGGATTCCATGCAGTGACGAGGTGGCGGCGCGATTCGGGTTTATTCCTGATCTGTTGGATGACCTGGCTGATTTGGTCTATTATCCGGCCGTCCGGGGTTTGCCAGGCCCGCCATTGCGCGCCGTACACGGGGCCGAGGTCTCCTTTTTCATCGGCCCAGGCATCCCATATATGGACGTTATTGTCCTTGAGGTATTTGATGTTGGTGTCACCGGCGAGGAACCAGAGGAGTTCGCGGATGACGCCTTTGAAAAAGACTTTTCGCGTGGTGACGAGCGGGAAGCCTTTCGACAGGTCGAAGCGCAGTTGCGCGCCGAAAACGCTCAGGGTTCCGGTGCCGGTCCGGTCGCCGCGCTGGACGCCTTGGTCGAGGATTCTTTGAAGGAGATCGAGGTATTGCTTCATTTATGGGGATTAAGATTAGGGTTCCGCGTCAGTTTCAGTGAAATGGAATGCGGTTTCATCAGGCCCGAGATTCAACCCTTTCAGGGTTGATTAACTCCGATGTTTGTTACCCAGGGTAGGCCTCTCGGAATCGGCCAACCCTGGACTGGATTATTCAATCCCTTTGGGATTGTGGATGGACGGTGCTCGATTGTCCACTGAAAGTGTCGAGGAACCAAGATTCGGATTAAGAGTGTGAGGAGGCACTGGTGACGGCGGATGCCGGGGGTTGGTCTTTCGCAGGAGAGATTTTGGTCAGGGCGGCTTCGGTGGCGACGTTGTCGAGGAGGCAGGCTATCATGCGGAGGAGGCCGCGCTGCTCGCGCCGGAGAAACCAGGGGAAGGCGGGAAGGGTCAGCAGTAACAACCAGATCCAGGGGAAGCCGCCGCGCAGCCAGCCGATGATGATCAGCTCGAGGCCGAGCAGGGCAAGGAAGGCGGCGCGGGAGGCAAAAGGCCAGACGGAACGCAGACGGCAGCGGAGCATTTGTCTGCCGCCGGGGTGCGGCTCGGCCACGGTGACCAATCGCAGGGATGCCCAGCGGCTGCCAAAGATCTCCACGTCGAAGTCGCTCCAGCCGGTGTCCACGCGGAATTGCCAGCCGCGCTTTTCCAGGCGGGCGAGGATGCGGGCGAGGAATTCCAGGCGGTCCACGCCGGCGCGGGACCAATATTGGGCCAGGGTGAGTTCGCGGTCGCTGTCCCGGCGGGAAAGGGATTCCAGGGATTCCAGGGAGCGGGGCGAGACAGGGCCGAGCCGGAGACGGCCGCGGTAGCGCGCCCAGCCGCGATTGATGGGTTGGAGGAAAAAGAGGAGCGCAACCAGAGGGCGGGTCCACCAGCGGACCTGGTTGCGGGCGAATCGCGCCTGCGCCGCCGCCGCGATACAGACGCCGAAGGAAAGAGCGAGACTGGCCGCCGCCAGTGGCCGGAAGAAATGAAAGGGAGCGGACAGTATCAGCAAGGGCAGATTGACCAAGGCGTGATATTCCAGGGAGGCGCACCATTGGGGCCAGACGGCCGGGGCGGCACGATAGAGGCTTTGGAAAAAGCCTGTGGCGAACAGGCCGCGGTAAATGACGGGCCGGCTCAAAGCCAGACCGAGGCCGGCAGCGCCGTAAATGCGCCCGTGCCAAACGCTGCCGCCAAAGGAGTTGAAGTATTCGGGATGCCGCCGCGCGAGCATCGCCTCGGCCTCGCCGTAGCCGCGCTGCTGTTCCAGATAAGCTGCCACGGTGGAACGGCGGCAGTGCCAAACGAAACCGCCGGGACTGAATCCGATTTGCCAGCCTCGTTGCTGGAGCCGCCAGCATAGGTCCACATCGTCCCCGGCCTTGTCAAAAACAGTGTCGAAACATCCGATTTCGGCCAAGGCCCATTTGAAGAAGGCCATGTTGCAACCGGGAATGTGTTCGGCGAGCCGGTCGGTGAGCATGACGTGAGCCGGGCCGCCGGGGGAAGCCATGACGGCGGCGGCAACGGCGGAATCGTCGCGGGGCGGGAGATTGTGGCCGCCCATGCCGGCCCACGAGCCGTTCAGCAAGTCGCCCGCAAGATAATAGAGCCAGTCTTCGTCCGCCCGGCAATCGGCATCTGTGAAGGCGACAATTTCGCCGGTGGAGGCGGCGATGCCGGCATTGCGCGCGGCGGAAAGACCCAGATGGTCCTGGCGGATGGCGCGACACTGTTTGAATTGCGAAACGATTTGCGGGGTGGCGTCGGTTGAGCCGTCGTCCACGATCAGGACTTCGTAATCGGGCCAGTTCAAGCGGGCGAGCGAATCCAGGCACGGGCGAAGGGTGCGCGCGCCATTGTAGGAGGCGACGACGACGGAAATCCTGGGGACGCGCGGGAGGGGAAAGAAAGGAGCGGCGAGGAATTTTTGTTGCACGGCGGCAAACGCGGGCTTGGGCAGGCGTTCGCGGGTGGTGAGGCCGAAATTCCAGTCGGGCACTTCGCGCCCGTCCTTGTGCCATTCGTCGGTGAAGCTATAGACGACAACGCCAGCCAGGCCGCCGCGAAAGGCGGATTCGATTTGCCAGGCGAGGGTTTCGCATTGTTGTGCCTCGCCTTCGCGCAGGCTGTCCAGGCCGGTTTCGCCGAGGAGCAGCGGCTTGGAGCCGGCCATCATTTGAAGGCGGGCGAGGTAATTTTCGAAGGGGCGCTGTTGGTGGAGGAAGACGTTGAAGGAGAGGAAATCAATGCCGGGCGGGTGCAGGAACTCGGTGGGGGGATAATTGGCGAAGGTGCAGAGGCAATCGGGGTCGGTGTTCTTGGCCTCGTCAATCAACTCGTCCAGAAAATCCTCGACGGCGCGCGCGCCGCTCCAGCGGACGATGTCGGGCGGGAGTTCATTGACAATGCAGTAGGCGAAGACGGCGGGATGGCCGGCGCCATCAGCCACGGCGCTGCGGACGGCGCGGCGGGCCTGCCCGCGGGAGGCGGGTGAATCGAGGAAACAGAGGTGCTTGTTCCAGGGAATGTCAATGAGCAGGCGGAGTTGGCTGGCGGCGGCGAGGTCCAGGAACCAGGGCGCAGGAACATGGTAGATGCGGAGGAGATTGGCGCCCAATTGCCGGATGAGATCGAAGTCGCGGGCGGTTTGTTCCGGAGTGGCGAAGGGTTCGTTGCCGGGGGCAGGACACAGCGGACCGTAAGTCACACCTTTGGGATAGAATTTTGCATCACCGGCGCGAAAGAACTTTCCGCTCACCACCGGGCGTGAGAAGGAAAGGGGCGGGGTGGAAGTGCTCATGCGACTGATCCGAAGGCCGGGAAACCCTGTCAATAAATCTTCACGGTCAGATGATGTCTTTCGAGGATGGTCCCTTCAAACTGAGCCAGTTGGGCAAGGTCCTCGTTGTAATTGGCGAGCGCGCGGATTTCGGCGGAGCGGGCGGCGGTCAAATTGCTCTGGAGTTGAAGGACGATGAAAGAGGTGCTGGTGCCGACTTGCAATTTCTTTTGCTCGGCCTGGAGTGCCTGGTCGGCGTAGTAGAGGGCGTCGTGAGTGGATTTGGTTTGGGCGAAATCGCTCTTGGCTTTCTCGATGGTGTTCTGGATTTGGATCAGGATGCTCTGTTCAACCGCTTGATAGACGGTCTGGGCCTGTTCGAGGGAAGTCTTGGCGGCCTTGTAATTGTCGCGCGCGGCGCGGTTGCCGAGCGGGACGGTGAGGACGGCGCCGTAGGAGTAATTGGGGAAGTCGTTGCCGTGAATGTCGCCGTAGGAGTCGCCGAGGGTGCCGGCCAAACCGGTGCGGCCATAGCTGCCGGTGAGGTCGAGTTCGGGGAAGAGCTGGTTTTTTTGGAGGCGGCGGTTGACGTCGAGACGCTCGACGGCGACCCTGGCCTGCAAAAGGTCGGGGCGCTTGCTCATGGCGGTTTGCCAGCTTTGTTCGAGATCAAACATGCCCTGGACGGCCGTGAGGGGTTCGCTGGGAACGAGTTGGACGTCGAAGACATCCCTGTATTTGTCGGTGGTGAGGGCCTTTAAGTTGTTTTCGTCCTGGATGACCAGTTGGTGGGCGGAGAACAAGGCGGCCTGGCTGGAAGCGAGTTGGGAGAGCGATTGGGCGACGTCGAGGTCGGTGAGGACGCCGGCCTGGACTTTCCGGCGGTTTTCGGCCACGAGTTGGTCGGCCAGATCCACGGCTTTCTGCTGGACCCGGACATTTTCGAAGGCGTAATTCAATTCGTAATAAGCCTGCTCGGTGGCGCTGATGTTGGTCATCACAGCGAGGTAGAAACCGGCTTCATCGTATTGGATGGTTTTTTTGGCGACGAGGATCGAGGCCCGGGTGCTGTCAATCCAAAAATTTTTCAGCAGGGGCTGGACGAGGTTGATGCCGGCGGTGGTGGTGTCGAGGGTGTAGGGGGCTTCGGGCTGGCCGTTGGTGTTGAAGGTCTGATAGGAGGCTTTGTCGAGGGTGGTGGTGAGATTGTATTGCAAACCCCACGGTGTGAGGGCGTTGCCGCCGTTGGCGGCACCGATGCCGAACTGGTAGTCTTGCTGGTCAACGTGCTGGGAAGGGGTTGGGATGCCATTGAAGAAGTTGCCTGGGTTGGCGTTGTAAATTTCCCTGCCGGAGGCGAGGAAGGCGGGTTCGTAGGCGGCGCCGTAGATGGCGCCGAGGGCGAATTGATCGAGCGCGGGCACGTAGCGCTGGATTTTGAGATTTAGGTTGTGCTCGACCGCCATCTGGATGGCTTCTTCGAGGGTCAACGGTTGAGTTTTGTTGGTTTGCGCCTGGGCCGCGATGGCACAGAGGAGCAAGCCCGATATAATGGCTGATGGTTTCATCACTTCGTCTTTGGACGGCCGACAGTCTGGCCCGCTTCAAAACTTTCGTCAATGACGGGAAGGTCCCGCGCCAAGTCCGGGGTGCATCCTGGCACCATCACTATCCGATCGGCTCCCCGGCGCACTCCTCCATGAGCGCGTGGAGGAGAGGGAGGAGACGCGGCGCCGGGGCGCAAATCGCGGGTGGCGCTTGCAAGGTGCGCGCCAAACCCGCGACTCGGAAAAGCGCAAGATGAGGTTCATTGGGGGGGCAAAGCGGCTGCGGCCTGGTAGCAGACGGCGGTGTCGTTGCCGCGCAGATAGAGGCGGCCGTTGAAGAGGGTGGGCTGCTGCTGGACACCCAGATGGATGCCGGGGTTGACGCGGCCCAATTCCTTGTATCCGGTCTTGCTGGCCTCGGCCAGCACCAGCTCGTCCTTTTTTGTGAGGGCGAAAATCAGGCCGTCGGCGACGGTCATGTTGTTGTTGCGGCTCCAGTCCGGGCCGGACTGTTCCCAGAGAAGATTGCCGGTTTCGAGGTCGGTGCATTGGAGGCTTTCCTGCTGGTCGCCGAGGCCGAAGCCATACACCGCGCCGTCAATAATCGAAACGGTGTGATAGCCGTTGCATTGGAGGCGTTTGCTTTGGTTGAGGACGACCGGCTCGATTTTGCCGTCCTTGACTTGCATGTCGAGGCAGATGCCCCATGAGCTGGCGGACTGGAAGGCGGACATGAAGACGCGGGAACCGACGGCGACCGGGGTGCTGATCATGCCGGATGATGGAACCGGCGTCGGGAGTTTCCAGTGCCAGAGGGGTTGACCGGTTTCGGCATTCACGCCCATGTTGTCGCTGAGGTGAACGCTGATGATGATTTGCGGGATGCCGCCGACAACCTGATACGTGAGCGAGGAGCCATTGCCAAAAACGGACGGAAAGCCCGTGTCGTCGGTATCGGCGGTTTTCCAGAGGAGTTTGCCGGTCATTTTGTCCACGGCGGCGAGGACGCAGTCGCGCGTGCAGGAGGAGATGTAGAGCGTGTTGGAAACGATGAGCGGCATGGCGCCTTCGGTGGCAACAAACTTTTCCCCTTCGCTCCAGATGGTGGCGCCGTCGCTGGCGCGCAGGCAGAAGATCGGACAGATTATTCTGTAGAAGTCGTTGCTGATGCTTTTGTAGGGGATGAAATAAACGCGGTCGCCATCAACGACCGGAGTGGTGACGGGGCCGGAGACTTGATGGTGGTTCTCGTTGGTGGCGATCATGGTTTTCCAGAGGGTCGCGCCGGTGGCGGGGTCGAGGCACAAGGCCCACTGCTTGCCGCCGGTCTGAGTGGAGGTGAAGGCGCGGCCGCCGGCTTCAATGATGGCGGTCTTGCCGTTGCCGATATTGGTGCGCCAGAGTTCCGTGGGGCCGTTGGAGGGCCACTGGCGGAGGAGGTTGGTGGCGGGATAGACGTTGTTGCCGTCGTTGGGGAGAAGGCGGACATAGGAGGTGTCGGCGGCGCGCGCGCAGGGCGCGGTGGCCAACAGGACGAGGGCGCTGAGGAGTTGCAGGATTTTACTTGTCATGGCTGAAGAAGGCATATCTGCGAGCTTGGCTGAAATTCGCCGAAAGAGCAAGCTCGGTCAAAGGTGGGCAGTGTCTAAATTTGAATTTTTTGAACGTCGGAGCCTGTACCGACCGCACAGAGACAGGGCACTATAAAACACGGCAAAGCCCGCGATCAGCGGAAGTAAATAATACATGGTAACCAGCATTAGGATTGCGCTCCACTGGTCAGAGAATACGGTTGGCCCAATTAAAAGGAGGCCGAGAGTGGCCGGACCTGGAAACGACCACAGAAAAAAATCGGACAGAATGCTTGGCGTAAATGCGAGGGCGAGATAACTCGCCCAAAGCATTCGGTGGCGGCGAGGGTGGAAAAGGCGATAATCCACACAACCGGATGAAGTGAGCGCACTCCCGCCCACGGATAAGATGACAAAGTAACCGACTACGGCAAATGCAATTCTCATCTCTTCCCCCTCACTTCAGGCGCAATCGCCACTTTGACCGCCATTTGAATTGAGTCCACAGCCGGGTTTTCCCGCACACTGGCAGCGCATTCCGACACGGCGCGGGCAAGTTCAATGCGGCGGCGCAACAGGCGTTCGACTTCGGCAAAGTCGGCGCGGGGATGTTGGTGGCGGATGCCTTCGCGGGCGACGTCGCAGGACAGTTCGTGCAATCCCAATGCAATCGCCAGCCGTTGCTCGCCGGTCATCTGGCGATACATTTCAATCTGTTTTTCCAGTGCTGCTGCCGGAGTCATAAATTTGCATTCATGCTTCAAAACGGCGCGGGCTGGCCATAGATCCTCTCAAAGAGTTGACGTTTGAAATCCTCCGGCGGGACTCCGGCTGGCAGGGAGGCCAGAACCATCGCGCGGGCGGCGTCGAACATGCGCGCGCCCATGACGAAACGTTCCGACCCGGAACGCGACATCAATGCCTGGCGGACAAGCTCGGCAATTTCTGGCGGCGTGTCATTCATGCGATACTTCTTTCCACAGATTACGGACGATGTCCAGTTCGTTTTGCATGCGCTCCTTTACAATTTCAAATCGGCGTCGGTTACGGCGCCGAGGGAGGCGGGGGCGACGTGGGCGGCGTATTTGGCGAGGACGCCGCGCGTGTAGCGGGGCTTGGGCTGTTTCCAGGCGCGGCGGCGGGCGTTCATTTCGGCGGCGGGAATAAGGAGGTTGATCTGGCGGGTTTCTGAGTCAATACTAATTTTGTCGCCGTTCTTGACCAGAGCCAGAGGGCCGCCGGCATAAGCCTCCGGGGTGATGTGGCCGACGACAAAACCGTGCGTGCCGCCGGAGAAACGGCCGTCGGTGATCAGGGCGACTTCGCTCCCCAGCCCCCGGCCCATGATGGCGCTGGTGGGAGCGAGCATTTCCCTCATTCCGGGACCGCCCCGGGGGCCTTCATAACGGATGACGACGACGTCGCCTTTGACAACTGTTCCGTCAAGTATTTTTTTAAGCGCCTGTTCCTCGGAGTCGTAAACGCGCGCACGGCCCTGGAAGCGGAGGCCCTCCTTGCCGGTGATTTTGGCGACCGCGCCTTCGGGGGCGAGGTTGCCGCGAAGGATCACAAGGTGGCTGTCCTTCTTGATGGGATCGGTGAGGGGGCGGATGATTTTCTGGGTGTCCGGGTAGGCGCGGACAGCGGCAAGGTTTTCGGCGAGGGTGCGGCCAGTGGCGGTGAGGCAATCGCCGTGGAGGAGACCGGCGTCGAGAAGGGTCTTCATCATGGGCTGGATGCCGCCGATGGCGACCAGTTCGGACATGAGGTGTTTTCCGCTTGGCTTGAGGTCGGCGAGGACGGGGACTCGGCGGCCGATTTTGGTGAAATCGTCGAGGGCGAGTTTGACGCGGGCGGCATGGGCCATCGCGAGCAGGTGGAGGACGGAGTTGGTGGAACCGCCGAGGGCGATGACGACAGTGATGGCGTTTTCAAAGGCGCGGCGGGTGAGGATGTCGGAGGGACGGATGCCTTGACGGAGCATGGCGAGAACGGCAGCGCCAGCGCGGCGGCAATCGTCCTTTTTGGCGTCGGAGACGGCGTTTTGGGCGGAGCTGTTGGGGAGGCTCATGCCGAGCGCTTCGATGGCGCTGGCCATGGTGTTGGCGGTGTACATGCCGCCGCAAGAGCCGGGGCCGGGAATGGCGCAGGACTCGATTTGTTCGAGTTGGGAATCGCTGATTTTGCGGCTGGCGTGCGCGCCGACGGCTTCGAAAACGGAGACGATATCGAGTTTGCGGGGATCACCAGTGATGCAGCCGGGGAGAATGGTGCCGCCATAAACAAAGACCGCGGGGCGGTTCAGGCGCGCTATGGCAATCAAAGCGCCGGGCATGTTTTTGTCGCAACCGCCGATGGCAACGAGGCCGTCCATGCCCTCGCAGCCGACGACGGTTTCGATGGAATCGGCAATGACTTCGCGGGAGACGAGGGAGTATTTCATGCCTTCGGAACCCATGGAAATGCCGTCGGAGACGGTGATGGTGCCAAAGATGAGGGCCTTGCCGCCGGCGGCGTTGACACCGGTTTCGGCTTCGCGGGCCAATTGGTCAATGTGGGCGTTGCAAGGCGTTACCATGCTCCAGGTGGAGGCGATGCCGACGAGGGGCTTTGCGAAGTCCTCCTTTTTGAATCCGACGGCGTAAAGCATGGAGCGGCTGGGGGCGCGTTCCGGGCCGTCGAGGACAACGGCGGAATGGGCGCGGGGAGACGGATTGGGTCTGGCTTTTGGGGATGGAGGTTTGATTTTCATGCGCCCGGTGAGTCTAAGCTGGAATGGGAGCAGGGGCAAGTTGAGGCGTCAAACCGGTCATTTCGCTTTGACGGGGTTTGACGGGGTTTGACTGCAATTGCGGATTGGCCGAAGTTCGGCTTCCCATTGCGGATTGCGGATTGGGGGAATTGGTCGGATAGGACGGATAGGACGAATAGGGCGGATTGGTTTGACGGGGTTTGACTGCGATTGCGGATTTCTTGGCTGCCGTGGTGTCTGCGGCAGAGGCAAACCACAATTGGTTGTGGATTGTGCTGGGGAAGCCACAATGTATGGTGGGGGCTGCGGGTAATTTGCGCCTGTGATGGAGATTGGGAAACCCTTTGACGGGGTTTGACTGGCTTTGACCCGCCTTCGCAAGGCTTCGGCGCGGCAAGCTGGAGCGGCAAGTTGCAGCGGCAAGTGCGGTTTGATGCTGCCTTGGATGAGCGCGACCAGGGGGTTGGAAGTGGAATTAAGCGGAATTAAGTGGAACCAAGTGGAATTAGGTGGAACTAAGCGGATTTCGGATTGCGGATTGCGGATTTCCGCCTTCGCGGGGCTTCAGCCTTTGCAGAGTTACGGCTCGACCAGTGGCGGGGCACGTTGAGAAAGGCATTTCAACGCAAAGACGCAACGCGGCAGAGCCGGAACCCCGGAATGTGAACAGGAGGAAACGGAGAGAACGGAGATCGTTGAATAGTGAAACCGACCGGCAAGGTGGGGCCACGATCCGCAAGCGGCGGGAGATTCCCGCCTTTGTCCCGACGCCATTAGACCTTACATGCCTCGTCCTCACGCATGGTAGATTAGCATTTTGTGCCGGCGTGTCAATGGGAAAACGTGGGCGGATGAGGATTTTATAGCGGCTTAGTCATTAGAATGCCATCCAATTTGATTAACGCAAAAGATTTAATCTTATTATCACACTTCCTACGGTCTAATGTGCTAGATTACCAATCGTTATGCGAATCGAATCGTGTAGCCGTCTCGCGATGCTGTCCGGCGCGGTCGCGAGGCGGGAGCAAGTCTGCCGGAATCGAAAGTGAAATTATGAGCGAATGCTGTGAAACCCATTGCGAATCCCACCACCACCCCCACCACGGCTGCTGCGAGAAGCGGCCCTGCGAGCCGGAACCGTGCTGTTCGAAGGAAAAGGAGTGTCCCATCGAATGCGCCGCCGAGATGTGGAAGGGTTCGTTCTTCCAAGCGATGCGCGAGGTTCAGGTGGACATCCTGAAAGTCAAAATCCGCGAGAGGCATGGCGAGATGATGGAGCAGGCCGCCCACGAACTGCTCGAAAGCATGAATGCGATCTGGCAAGCCAAGATGGCGGAAGCGCACGCCGCTGAAGCCGCCTGCGGCTTCAAAGAGAAACTCTGCGAGATCATGTCACAACATAAGAAGTGACAGCCGCGCTGGACATGCGGCGGATTTCCGGGCCGGCCATGCAAGGCGTGGAAGTTCGGAAGTCCGCCCGCCGCAAGGACCTCATGCATTCCGAGTCGCGGCCTTCTCCATGGCGGCGACCAGGCCGTCAGCGGTATGCGGCCTGGCGGAGTGGAGGATGGGGGAATTACCATCCCGATTCGGAATCAGGAGATTACACGCCGGCACGGCCTGCATTTTGTCCAGATATTGTAATAGTGAGGCTACAACCTCCTCACTGCTCAAGGAGGGACCGAATATCCGACGCGGAGCTTTTCAGCCGTCCCTTTGGGACTTGCGGTGTTTGGTCGCATGGACCCGGCACTGGCGTGCCGGGCTATTGTCCGATGTCCCTCCGGGACAAAGCATCTGCCCCCCCACTTTTATCTCGTCCACCCCTTTTCTCAGAGTCTCGCCCTGTCATCCAATTTCCGGATTTCCAGTTGTATAATCGCCGCATAAAGTGCGTTGAATGATCTTGCTTGTGCGGCGAATAAGGGTGATAATCTCCTTATTTGATGCGGAGATTGAATGTACATTCATGAACTCAGCGAATGGCCAGAGTTCCGTTGGGATCAGGCAAAGCTGGCGGATTTGCTGGCCGAGACGCGGCATCTGCAAGGGCGCTTGCTGGGGCGCATGGAGGGGCTTGGCTTTGGTTTGCGCGAGGAGGCGACCCTGCAAACGCTAACCCAGGACGTGACCAAGAGCAGCGAGATCGAAGGCGAGAAGCTGGACTCCGCGCAGGTACGGTCTTCGATTGCCAGACGGCTGGGGATGGATATTGGCGCGGCGCTTCAGATTGACCGGAACGTGGAGGGCCTTGTGGAGGTGATGCTGGATGCCGTGCGCCACTATGATTCGCCGCTGACGGCGGAGCGATTGTTCGGGTGGCATGCGGCGTTGTTCCCAACGGGCAGAAGCAGGATGCAACGGATCACGGTTGGGGGGTGGCGCATTGCCGCCAGCGGCCCGATGCAGATTGTGTCGGGACCTTACGGGCGCGATCGGGTGCATTTTGAAGCGCCCGCTTATGACAGGCTTGAAAGGGAGATGGCCCGTTTTCTGGACTGGTTTAACGCCCCGCCGGCGACCGACCCGGTGATCAAGTCCGCGATGGCGCATTTCTGGTTCGTGACCGTTCACCCTTTTGATGACGGCAACGGGCGGATTGCGCGGGCGATTGCTGACATGATGCTGGCGCGCGCCGAGAGAAGTCCGCAGCGGTTTTACAGCATGTCGGCGCAAATTCAAGGCGAGCGCAAGGCTTATTATGACACGCTGGAAGAGTGCCAAAAGGGGGAGTTGGACATTACACGGTGGATTGCCTGGTATTTGAACTGCTTGAAGAATGCCATTGGCGCGTCGGAAGAAATGCTGGAATCCGTGCTGGCGAAGGCGCGATTTTGGAAGGCCCATGCTGAGGAGTCGTTCCATGAGCGCCAGCGATTGATGATCAACCGACTGCTGGACGGGTTTGAAGGGAAGCTGACCTCTTCCAAATGGGCAACGCTGGCAAAGTGTTCGCAAGATACGGCGCTCAGAGACATTAGCGACCTGCTTCAGCGGCAGATTTTGGCGAAGGAGGAAGGGGGCGGGCGGAGCACGAGTTACCAACTGCGCATTCCAGAGTGATTCCTACAGTACCCCGGACCGGCCCGTTTCCTATTGACTCGGCAACACCTGGTAAAAATGCGTTGGATTGAAAGGCGAGGATGCATCTACGTTCGTATCGACCCAGATTTGCACTGGCTGGGTCAATGTCAGATTCGTCAATGTTACCCATGCGTTTGTGTTTGCCAAATTAGATGAGCTTTGAATGATATAGCTATAGCCAACCACCCCGCTGATGGTTAGGGTTGGGGAAAATCCAAGGGAAACCCCGGCCGGATTCACCACCACTTGTTCCGGGATGTTCGTCACACTGCCCAATGTGCTGCTGACAATGACTGAGTAAAGACCCGCATTCGTGAATTCAATGTTTGTAAACTCCAACGTTGCCTTGGTCGCATTCAAAACGGCGACACCATTATCTAACCATTGATAATTCAACGGCCCGGTCCCCCAAGCCTCCACATTGAGTTTGGCGTCTTTGCCCCAGTCCGTCACAACGCCAATGAAGGGCAATGCCAAAAACGGATACATCGAAAGAACGGCGTTGGAACTGGTGTTGGTGCCGAAACTGTTGGTGACGACAACAACGTATGTTCCTAAACTGGTCTGCACCACGTTTGGAATCGTAAAACTGCTGTTGGTTGCCCCCGAAATGCTCGTGCCGTTCAATGACCATTGATAGCTGATGGGCGCCGCACCGGAGTTAGTCACGCTGAAAGATGCGGTGCTGTGAGCCTGAACTGCCGAAGACTGCGGTTGGCCAGTGATGGACGGTGCTCCGACCAACAAATTCGTTGCCGTGACGGAAGGTGAACTCCAGGCGAAAAGTTCCCCGATGCCAGGAATGGGGAATTCTAATTCGCTGCTGATGCCCAGCTCTATCTGGAACCCACTGGCAGACGCAATCTCAATCATTGTGCCGGGCCCAACCAATAGACCCTGCGGACTCAAATTGCCAAGCCCGCTGAGTTGAATCGAGGAAGGAGCATCCGCTGTTGAGATGGTCTTGAACGTGTATTCGTAAGAATACACATTGGTTAAAGCATAGGGCAATGACCCCGTATTTGTCTGGCCGCCTGCTACCAGCGAGTAGGAAGCAGACACGGGCAAACCCGAGGTCCAAAAGTTGCCGTTGACGGTGAAGGTCGAGGGGGCGGCATAGTTCAGGACTTGGGGTCCGGTGTCAAACGACAAGGTGTTGCCGCTGTCTGAATCCAGATTGACCGTGACAGTGCCCGTAATATTGGAGGGCGGGTTGGGATACGGTTGTGCGATTGCCTGGGTTTCCTCCCACTGCACTTGGGAAGCCGAGGGCGTGTAGAAAATCGTGCCGACCTGACGGAGTGTACCGGCTGACGGATCGAGATAGATGGTCTCCGACAGACTGTTGAAATTTAGGTTAACAACGCCGGAACTGCCCGATGGGCCGGTCCAATCCTTGGCGCTCATTGTCATGGAACCACTGATGGGGGTCGTGAATTGATAAATCTGAACTTGAGAGCGGCCAATCATAGGAAGGACTGCCGTGATGGTGAGGATTCCAAATAGTGCTCTTGCTGTTTTCATACAGATACCTTCATTTTATCGGGATGCCAACCTGACCTTCTTCCACCCGGCAAGCCTGAAATCCTCCCAGAACAGGACACCCGCCCAACGCAACCAACCAGACCATAAATCATATCTCCTTTTTCGAACCTTTTCAATGACGAACGAATAAAGAGGCACAACACGTTGTTCTGGAGTCTGGCCCCACCACCCAAGACCGTCGTGTCGCGCACCTTCTACAATGGGCCGAATTTGCCGAGGCGGAGGAGGGGGGCGGCGGCGGCGCGGGATTGGAGGAGGTCCAGATCGAATTCGGCTACCCAGTCGTTTTTTTCTTCGGGGTCTATCAGCATTTGCTGGATGCGCCAGGTTTTTTTGTCGTCGGATGGGATTAAGTAGGTGTGACGGAGGTTGCGGGCGTTGGGGTCGAGGCAGATTCGCTGGTGGTCGGCGTGGTAGGCTTCAATAGCCTGGCTCAGACGGGCAGGGGTCCAGGGGTCGCCGCCGGGGTTTTCCGGGGAGGCGAGGGCGGACAGGGATTGTTCGAAGTCGCCGATTACGAGGCCGCGAAGGAAGGAGAATATGCAATTGCGCGTCAGGGCGGTGAAGGACTTGGTGTCGCGGGTGATGTCCTGGGCGGCTTCTTCGGCGCCGGGGGGGCGGATTTCCTTGGTTTCGGCGCGGTTGTAATTTGGGTCGCGCATTTTTTCCCATTCGTCGAGGAGGCTGGAATCCACCTGGCGGATCATTGTGCCGAGGTAGATTTCCATTTCGCGGACGGAGTCGTTTTTGGCGGCGTCGGGGACTTCCTGGGTGAGGACTTTGTGAACGCGGGAAAGATGGCGCAGGAGCAGGCCCTCGGCGCGCTGGAGTTGGTAGTCGCGGATGTAGTCGGAGAAGGAGCGGAAGGACTCGAACATTTCGCGGGCGATGGATTTGGGGCGGATGTTTTCCTGGCCGACCCAGGGATGGCGGTCGGCAAAGGCGTTGAAGGTGGAGTAGATGAATTCGCGGTTGGGCTTGGGATATTCGAGCTTTTCCAGTTCTTCCATGCGCTGGTCGTATTCGATTCCCTCCATTTTCATTTCGGCCATTTTCTGGTCCTTCACGCGATCAAGTTGTTTGCGCAGGATGATGTCGGGGTCTTCGAGGATGGATTCGACGAGGGTGAGGAGGACCAGGGCGTAATCGGGGGCCTGCGGGTCCATCTGGGGGAGGGTGTCGTGGAGGTAGAGGGAAAGGGCCTGGTCCATGGAGAAATCGTCCTGCAAGGCGACGTTGACGCGAAGGTATGCGCCCTCGGACGTCTTTGGGATGAACTCGATGATTTTGCGCTCGACGAGGGAACGGAAGAGTTGCCAGGCGCGTTTGCGGAGGTCGTTTTTGGCCTTGGGGGTTTCGTGGCAGTCGCGCAGGAGGCGTTGGAGGGCGCGGCAGCCGTCGGATTTGCGGCTAAGGACGTTGAGCAACATGCCGTGGGAAACTTGGAAGCGCGAGATGAGGCGTTCGGGCGGGGCGTGAATAAGGCGGAGGTAGGTCTGCTTGTCCCAGTTGACGAAGTTCTTTTCGGGGGGCTTGCGCTTGACGGATTTTTTGCCGCCGCGAGCTTCCTTTTCGTCGAGCTTGAGGTTTTCGACGACGTGTTCGGGAGCCTGGGTGACGACCCAGCCGCGGTCGTCGAAGCCTTTGCGACCGGCGCGGCCGGAGATTTGGTGGAAATCGCGGGCGGTGAGGATGCCGGTTTTGCGTCCGTCGAATTTGCAGAGTCGTGTGAAGAGGACGGTGCGGATGGGCATGTTGATGCCGGCGCCCAGGGTGTCGGTGCCGCAGATGACTTTGAGAAGGCCGCGCTGGGTGAGTTGTTCGACGAGGACGCGGTATTTGGGGAGGATGCCGGCGTGATGGAGGCCGATGCCGTGCTTGAGCCAGCGGCGGATGTCGGGGCCGTAGGGGCTGGTGAATTTGAAGCCTTCGAGGGCGTTGGCAAGGGCAGCTTTTTCGTCGCGGGTGCAGACGTTGATGCTGGTGAAATCCTGGGCGCTTTGGGCGGCTTCGAGTTGGGTGAAGTGGACGACGTAAACGGGGCTTTTGCCCTCCGAAGCGAGGCGTTCGAGAGTTTGCGCGAGGGTGATTTCGGAGTAGGCGAATTCGAGCGGCACGGGGCGATCCTGGGAGGCGACGGTGACGGTCGGACGGCCATTGAGCCGGGTCAGCGCTTCCTCGAAGAAGGAGGTGTCGCCGAGGGTGGCGGACATGAGGAGGAAGCGGGACTGGGGCATTGTCAACAATGGGACTTGCCACGCGGTGCCGCGGTCGCGGTCGGCGTAGTAGTGGAATTCGTCCATGACGATTTGGCGGATGTTGGCGGCGTGGCCCTCGCGCAGGGCGATGTTGGAGAGGATTTCGGCGGTGCAGCAGAGGATGGGGGCGTCGCGGTTGACGGAGGCATCGCCGGTGCTGAGGCCGGCGTTTTGAGGGCCGAATTCGCGGCAGAGAGCGAGCCATTTTTCGTTGACAAGGGCCTTGATGGGGCAGGTGTAGATGGAGCGCTGGCCCTGGGCGATGGTCTTGAAGAGGGCCGCCGACGCGACGAGGGATTTGCCGGAGCCGGTGGGGGTGTTGAGGATGACGTTTTTTTCCTCGAACAGCTCAAGGATGGCGGATTCCTGGGCGGGATAGAGCTGGAGACGACGGCCTTCGGCGTATTCGAGGAAGCGTCCGAGGAGGGCGTCGTTGGCGCATGCGCCGTCGCGGGGGATGAGGTCGTAGAGGGTGGCGGACACGGTGGCCTGGCTGGTTGTCAGGCGGGGACAGCATCGCGCATGGGCCTTGTGCCTGCGGCGGGAAGTTCTTTTCCGTCCTTGCGCAGTTGCTCGACTTCGTCACGAACCAAGGCGCACAACTGGCGGTAGGTCTCCTCCTCGCTTGCGCCGTGACAGACACCGCCCCACGGAAAAAGGTCCGGGCAGTGGCCAACGTAGAGGTTGTCTTCTTCGCTCCACCGGACAAATTTCAGATATTGATCTTCAGTTTTCATTTCAGTGCCTCTCGAATGGCGTTGCGCACCTGTTTTTCCTGGTAATGGCAAGCGTCATCACCATCCCCACCGCTCAATATAACAGATCCGGTGATTTGCGGATGGCGAAACTTGCGATGCGAACCTTTGCCTCCCGGAACGGACACAAATCCCGCTTTGGTCAAATCCGAAATCAACTGGCGGATTTTGCGCGGCATATATATCGAACCTAATATCATCCTCTCGCAACCAGGTCAACTCCCGGCGCGCCCGCATCCGGGAGTGATTTTACCGAATGGAAAAACGGATTTTAACAGGAGGAAACAGAGGCAACAGAGGGGAACGTCGCATGACAGGGGTTTTCTCCGTTCTCGCTGTTTCCTCATGTTCAAAATTCTTCATTGAATCCCCTTCTGTTTTTCATACGCCATGCTTCCTACAATATTCCAGAAACAGAACTACCAGAACGTTCAATCCACCAACGAGGATTATGTAAGTGAACACCCAGATAAGCGGTGAGGCAGCCAGCGCAATCCAAAGCGCCTTATTATCTTGGGTTAATTCAAGACGCGGGCGAATTATTGTCAACTGTAGCAGAACCGTCAGAACGGAGAGAATCATGAAACCAATCATCACCTCATATCCCATATCCGGTTTCCACTTCCACAAGAAGCCAAGGGAAATGCCAAGCAGCATTATCGCGGAGTTCAGACTCGGCGCGATAAACACGACTTTGCTATTTCGTGAGGTCATAACAATCATCACTGCCTCCGACTTTTTTCTCTCCAAATGGAACCCAATTTTCTCTTCATAACGCTCAAATTCAACCACAGAAACCGGCGTTTCGCAAGGCACCACGGCTGGCCGATGGAGGCCGTGATGAGAGAGATGAAACCTCCTCTCCCCAACCCTCTCCTCCACAAGTGTGTGGAGGAGAGGGAGAAGACACAGGATCTCTCCTTCATGAGCCAGCGGTGGCAAGGCACAGCAATGCACTTGATGGCATGCCGACGGTAAGAACGCGCCCTTTGTCGAGGCGTGGCTTTTCCGGGAGAAATCGAGTCACGGCTCGACAGAGTCTTGCCCTACCGTCATCCCTTGGTCTCACCCGGGCTTGGGAGCGGGGGTGTGGCCCAGGGCGTAGGCGGCGATGGTCTGGGCGGCGTCTTCGACGGAGACACAGCCGGTGTTGATGACGAAATGGTAGAGCAAAGGATCGTCTATGTCTTTGCGGAAGTACTCCTTGAAATAGCGGCGGCGGCCTCCATCTTCGCGGCGGATGCGGGCGAGGGCCTCCTTTTTGTCAAGATGATCGAAGCGCTGGAAGTGGGCGACGCGGGATTCCAGGGGGCCGACCAGGCGGAGGTGGAGCATGCCGGGCAGAGGCGCGGTAATGACGTTGCCGCCGCGACCGACCAGGATGGCGTTGCCCAACTCGGCGAGGTGCAAAATGGTCTCGGAGGCCCGGCGCACGAGGGTTTCGGTGGGAGGATGAAGGCTGAACAGATCTTCGATAATGTCGTTCAACGGGCCGACGCGGTCCTCGGGCATGAAGGAGGCGAGACGGGCGGGCAGGTGATGATCCTTTAGGACGGCCTCGACCAAAGAGCGGTCGAAAACGGTCCAGGGCCGCGCGCCTTGAGGGAGGCGGGCCTGGAGGAGAGCAGCCAATTCTCCGGCGAAAAAGCGGGCGCCGCACCCGGATTGCCTGGAAATGGTAATGCTATGGACAAAGCCGGTTTCGCCGCCGTGGGCCGGCGTGCGCGGCTGAAATTGCGCTTCGATGAAAGCGAGACAGTGATCGAGATTGGATGTTGTTTTCATAAGTGACCTGTTTGCCATGGGAAGGGTGAAGATGCCGCATACGCCATATGCCGCCGGCGGGAAGCCGACGGCTGCGACCGAGTCGGTCGCGCTCCCTTGAAAAGTCGCGAATGACGGGCGTTCATCTCACGGGGTGAGACTTGTCTTGGGGCGGTCGGAAGCGGTTTTCTTTGGCCGGGTGCGGGGAGGCCTGACAGCAGATGGCCTGGCTTGGGGCGGCGGAGCGCCGGGAAGAGCGGTCGCAACGGGGGCCGCGGCTTGGGGCTGAGGTTTGAGGGAGGGGAGGAGCGATTGCTCGGCCTGAAGCCAGAACTCGACCTCGCGACCAGCGGGACGCCCGTTTTGTTCCCAAATCTGATAGGCTCTGGCGGCGATGACATCGTGAGCGGGAGGCGGGTTTTTGCCGGATTCTTGCATGGCAGGATTCCTTTCAAAACATGGGATTATGGAGCAGGGGGCGCAATGGGAGCGGGGGCGCTGGAGGGGGAATTGGTGGCGGAGGGTGAGTTGATCTTGACGCCGCCGCCCTGGTGGAGTTCGACATCGAGGGATTTGCCGGTGTCGGGCGAGGCGGGCTTGGCCGGTGTGATGAGGACTTGCCCCCCTTTCTTGTCGAGGCCGCTGTAAACGCCCTGCTGCATCCAAGTGATGCGGCGAGCGATGGCGAGGTTGTCCTTGATGGTCTGGATCTGGTCTTTGAGAGCGACGAGATCGTTGAAGCGCCGTTCGAGATCCTGCTTTTTTGATTCGAGCAGCGACAACTCGTCGGAGAGGATCTTCGTGTCGCCGGTGGCCTTTCTGAGTTGGTCCTCGGTGATGGCGATCTTTTGGTTGAGGGCAACGATCTCCTGAAAGAGGACGTTGGTTTGCTTGTTTAATTCGACGTTCTCGATTGTCAACTTGTTGGTTTCGATTTCCATATCGGCGATGACGGCAGCGGCTTTGTCGAGGGCGGCCTTGTTGGTCAGGGCATCCTGCTGGGCTGACTGGAGGTTGGAGAGAGTGAGGGCGAGTTTGGCTTGGGCTTCGGCGCGCTCGGTGGCGGCCTTGAGTTCAGCGGTGGCCAGGTCTGCTTCGAGGGTTGAACTATGGACTTTCTCGGCGTTGAGAGAGTTGCTGACGGTGGTGAGAGTGGTGAAAGTGTTGGAAAGAGCATTGACTGCCCGGGTTGTCGCGGTGGTGTGACTTTCGTTTTGGAAGTACACAAAAATGCCCAGACCCAGGCAAACCAGGAGCAAGATAATGACAGGCAGGTTCGTCTTCATGGGGAACTTATTGCACAAGGGCGGGGATTTGGCAAGCTTGTAGAGTAATTTTGTTTCGATGCGGGCATCTTGATTTTTGGAGGATGGGGGAATAGATTGGGCGCATGGAAATTCCGAAAGAGGCGCCGGTGATGACGTTGCCGGGGGTGACGCTGTTTCCCGAGACGCTGCTGCCGCTGCATATATTTGAGCCGCGCTACCGGCAAATGCTGGCGGAGGTGCTGCGGTCGCACCGAATGTTTATTGTGGCGATGCAGAAGCAGGGCTGCGCGAGCGAGACACCGAAGGCTGTGGCGGGGCTGGGATTCGTGCGGGTGTGCGTGAGCCACGCGGACGGGACTTCGCACCTTGTGATACAGGGCCATTCGCGGGTAGAATTGACGCAAATGGTGTGCCGGGAACCGTATCCGGTGTGCCGCATCCGGCCGTTGCGCGCGCCGGCGCGGGACAGTGTGGCAATTGACGCCTTGATGGCCAAATTGCGGGACTTGGTGGCGGAGCGGATACATCTGGGTTTTGCGACATCGTCGAGCGGGGTGAGGAAGTTGACGGCGAAGATCAAGAAGGCGCAAGCGCTGATGACGGTGCCGGAGATCGTGCGCTGTCTGGAGAAGCTGAACAACCCGGATCAGGTGGCGGACCTGGTTTGCTCGGCGTTGCTGACGCGGTCGTCGCAAAAGCAGGTGATTTTGGAGACGGTTGAGGTGGAGTTGAGGCTGAAGCACCTGATCCGCTTTTTGATGGGAGAAATCAGCCAGCGGCAGAAGAAGACGAACGGTGGCGGTGCGTTTTGATTCTTGACCGCTCTGCGCCTGAATGGTTCCAGAGGCAACGCAATTGGCTCCCCGAGGCATGAAGTTCGTTGCTTGGGGGAGGCATCGGGCGCAAGATCTCCCATTGTGAACCGTATTTACAAACAACATGAATAATCCAGAATCGGCAGAAGCGGAACTGAGGTCGGCGATGTTTGCCAGCCTGGTTCTGCAACAAACCAACATGGCGACGATCTTCCTGGGGCTGGCCCCGAATCCGCAGACGGGGAAGACGGAGACGAACCTCGATCACGCCAAGTATTTCATTGATTTATTGGAGATGTTGGAGGCGAAAACGAAAGGCAACCTCCAGAAACATGAGGAAGGGCTGCTCAAGCAAAGCCTGACGAGCCTGCGGCTGGCTTTTGTGGAGGCGGCGGGCAAGCCCCCCGGGCCGGCGACAGAAGCGGCAAGCGCCGCCCCGGCTGGCGGCGAAACGCCCTCCGGCCCCGCGCCGGGACAGGAGATGGGCGGGAGCCGGCCCGAAGGGCCGACGCTACAAGCCAAGCCGGCGGCGGCCGAGTCCGGGCCGGAAGCGCCCGGGGCCGTTCCACCGGCAGCGGAAGATACGCGGAAGAAGTTCACCAAGAAGTACTAGCACATTGAGCTTTGAATCCGCGAAGCACTGTTGCCAATTCGTTGTTTGCCCGGCTGTTGCGCGTGCTGGCGGGCGCGGTGTGCCGGCATCGGTGGTGGTTTGTTTATCCGCAGTTTCTGCTTTTCGGACTGTGTGTTTATTACACGGCTTTTTCGGCGCGGCATTTGACACTGGACATGGACCGGGACAACCTGGTGGGAGGGGACAAGAAGTATCACCAGGTGTTCATGAAGTACCGGCAGGAGTTTCCCGGGGAGGACGAACTGGCGGTGGTGGTGGAGAGCAGCGACCATGAGAGGAACCGGCAGTTTGTGGAGCGGCTGGCGGCGAAACTGGAATTGGAAACGAACCTTTTCACGGATGTCTTTTACAAGGGGGACCTGAAAGCGCTGGGGCGGAAGGCGCTGCTGTTCGTGCCGGACGGGGAATTGACGGATTTGCGCCAGACGCTCGCCCTATACCGGCCGTTCATCCAGAAATTCACGGTGGCCACGAACCTGGATTCGCTGTTCAACCTGATCAACGAGCAGATTCGGACATCCAAACAGGAGGAAAACGCGGAGAACAATTCGATGGTGAAGGCGCTGCCGGCGTTGGAACGGATCATCACGCAGGCGGACGCGGCGCTTCGCACGCCGGGGACTCCAGTGTCGCCCGGTGTGACGGCGCTGTTTGGGAGCGGGGAGGAGGTGGACAGCGCCGCGTACATCACATTTGCCGAAGGCCGGATATATCTGGTGACGGCGCGGGCGAAGAGCGAAGACCTGAGCGAGGCGGCGGTTCGGCGGATGCGCCAGTTGATGGAGGAAACGATTCTTGAAGTGCCTGGCTTAAACGTGGGACTGACTGGGGAGCCAGTGTTGGATTATGACGAGATGGAACAATCCAAGCAGGACGCCACGCTGGCGACGATTGTGTCGCTGGTGGTTTCCTCGTTGATTTTCGGTTTCGCCTACCGGGAGGCGGGGCGGCCGCTGAAGACGGTGTTATGCCTGATAATCGGGCTGGGATACAGCATGGCGTTCACCACGCTGGTGATTGGGCATTTGAACATATTGACGATCACTTTTGCGCCAATCCTCATCGGGCTGGCGATAGATTTTGGGATCCATTTCATCACCCGCTACGAGGAGGAAACGCGGCACGGGCGGAGCGAAGAGGCGGCGCTGGAAAAGGCGATGGTATTCACCGGGCAGGGCATCATCACCGGGGCGATGACGACGGCGGGGGCATTTTTTGCGATGTGGCTGACAGATTTCAAGGGGATCCAGGAGATGGGGATAATATCCGGGGGCGGAATGATTTTGTGCCTTGTGCCAATGATGACGATGCTGCCAGTGCTGCTGATGAGCGGGGGGCGGAGGGGGGCGATACCGGCCACGGACGGCGTTCATACAGCGCCGCTACAGGAGGACGAGGAGGCCGGACGGGTCGGGGACGGCGCTCAAAGAGCGCCGCTACAGGTGAAGGCGGAGGCCAGACGGGCGCGGATCGAGGAGAAATGGCTGGGCCGGCCGGTGTGGGTGATGGCGGCGACGGGGGTATTGTGCGCCGTGGCGGCGACGCAGCTTGGGAAGGTGTATTTCGATTACAATCTGCTGGATATGCAGAGCAAGGGGCTGGCGTCGGTGGTTTATGAGAAGAAGCTGTTGTTTTCCGGCGAATCCATCCTGTATGCGGCGGTGGTGGCGGACAGCCTGAAGCAGGCGCGCGAATATGAGCTGGCAGCGAAGGCGCTTCCTTCGGTGGCGAGCGTGGACGGGGATGACAAGGGGCAATCCATCTATGACATCATGACCCGCGATGCGACTGGGAAATTGGAAACAGTGCGCGGGATCAAGAGCGATGTGAGCGAATTTCATTTTGCGCCGGTGGATGAGCGCCCGGTGGAGTTGAACGACCTGGCGACGACCCTGTGGGGGACGATGGGTTACATGTTGTGGGCCGCCGATGAAACCAGGACGAATCAGCCGGAACTGGCGCGGCAATTCCAGTCGCTTTACACCGCGATCAGCGCCTTCCGGGTCACGATGCTCAAGGCAGACCCGGCGATACCGCGGCGATTGGAACAGTATCAGAAGGCGCTGTTTGACGACATCCACGGGACGTTCGAGGCGCTGCAAAACCAGGACACGGAGGGGGGGTTGAAGCCGGAGGACTTGCCGGCGACACTGGGGAACCGTTTTGTGGGGGCAAGCGGGAAGAAATTCCGGGTGCTGGTGTTTCCGAAGAAGGACATTTGGCAGCGGGAGAACCAGGAGGAGTTCATCCGCGAATTACGCACGGTGATCCCGGCGGACCGGGTGACGGGGACGCCGGTGCAGTTGTTGGAATATGAGACGCTGTTGAAGGACAGCTACGAGCAGGCGGCGTTGTATGCGCTGGGGGCGATTGCGCTGATGGTGTTGTTTCACTTCCGGTCCTTATTCTGCGTGGTGCTTGCGCTGCTGCCGGTGGCCGTTGGCGCCACTTGGCTGGTGGGGATAATGGGGTGCGCCGGGATACCATTCAACCCCGCGGATATAATGACCCTGCCGCTGATGATCGGCATCGGCGTGACGAACGGGATACACGTGCTGAACCGGTTTGCGGAGGAACTGGATCCGGGCATCCTGGCGCGGAGCACCGGGAAGGCGGTATTGGTGTCGGGGCTGACGGCGATGACCGGTTTTGGGAGCTTGATCCTGGGCCGACACCAGGGGATTCAAAGCCTGGGCCTGGTGATGTCCATAGGGATAGCGACGTGCATGGTGGCCGGGTTGACGTTTTTGCCGGCGTTGCTGAACCTGCTGACGCAGCGCGGATGGACGATGCAAACAAAAAGATCCGGCAGCAACAATGCAAGGTTGCCGCCGGATCCGGAGGAACCGAGGTAAAAACCAGAAATGGTTGGCACCTCAATTGATAAATGGAGCGTAGTCTTTTCCAGGCAAAAGTCAATCCACAAAATGTCGGTCTAATATGATGGAATCGCGGCAATGACAACCGGAACCAAATGTGTGATAATCGGGCGCGTGAGATATGAACGGCCATTCCGGGATCGGAGGGTGTTGATCCTGCGCGGTGTTTGCGCATGGGTTTGCGGCTGGCTTTTGATCCCATTTTCCATGTGCGGCCAGGCGCAGGACGGGAGCGGGGAGGCCGGGCGCGCACCCGTGCCGGGGTTGTCGCTGCGCGATGCCTCGCAGGCGGCGGAAACCATCGCCGGCCCGGCGTGGTCGGATTTTGGTCAGACATTGGACTTGGGACGGCGGCAGGAAGCGGTTGGGCCGCTGTATTACGCGCAACAGACCGGCTCGGAACGGGAATGGAACGTGGCGGGTGTTCTGTCCTACAAGAGCACGCCGGAAGTGGACTGGACGGAATGGGAATTTATGTATCCGGTTTTTACCTGGCGGCGGTACGGGACGGAGTCGCGGGTGCAACTGATGCAGCTTTTGAGTTTTTCCGGGGGGCAAACGCAGGACCGCGCGAATGGCCGGCTGTTCAGTTTGTACCCCTTTTATTTTCAGAGGCGATCGGAGGATACGAACCTCAATTACACGGCGGTGTTTCCTTTTTACGGGCATTTGGAAAACCGCCTATTTCGCGATGACATCAAGTTTGCGATGTTCCCGCTCTATTCCGAGACGCGTAAGAAGGATGTGGTGACGGATAATTACCTATATCCAATTTTCCATCTGCGGACCGGCGGGAATGTGAACGGCTGGCAAGTCTGTCCGCTGGTTGGGGTCGAACAGAAGAGGCCAAGTCAGGTGACCAACATCATGGGGGAGGTGGAAATAGAGGGTGGGCACAACCATTTTTTTGCGGTCTGGCCGTTTTTTTTCAGGGATCAAAACGCGCTGGGAACGACCAACGAGGAGAAGCGCGTGACGGTGGTGCCATTTTACAGCCGGCTGCGTTCGCCGCTACGGGACGAGACTTGTTACGGCTGGCCGTTTGGCTACTGGCGGATCGAAGACCGGGGGAAGAAAGTGCGCGAGCGGGACATACTGTGGCCGTTTGTGGAAGTGGCGCGCGGTGAAAAGACCGTGACGCGCGTCTTTCCCTTTTTCAGCCGGGGGTCGGCGGCCGGGTTGGAGGACGACTATTATGTGTGGCCGCTTTACAAGTATGCGCGGACGGAGAGTCCGGGGCTGGAGCGGGAACGGTCGCGCATCTTCTTTTTCCTGTACTCGGATCTGCGGGAGAAGAACCGCGAAACCGGGACGGTGCTGCGGCGGGTGGATTTCTGGCCGTTCTTCACTTGGCGCCGGGACATGGAGCGGAAGGAGCGCCTGCAAGTGCTGGCGGTGCTGGAGCCGTTTTTTCCGGGCAACAGCGGGATCGAGAGGAGCTATTCGCAGCTCTGGTCGCTTTGGAGGACGGAAAAAAACGGCGCGACCGGCGCGTCGAGCCAGTCGCTGCTATGGAATCTTTACCGGCACGAGAGCGGCCCGGAGAGCAAAAAGTACTCGCTATTGTTCGGGCTTTTTCAGTATCAAACGGGCGGCAAAGGCGCACACTTGCGGGTGTGTTACATTCCATTTGGAAAGAAGCCGGGGAACTGACCGGCATCTGATATGTTTCAAAATATAGGCGAGATCATAGTATTGTTCTGGCGCACCCTGCAAACGCTGCCGCTGGCCTGGCGGCAGAGGCGCAAGGTGTTCGACCAGCTTTTTGAGATTGGCAACGGGAGCCTGCTGATGGTTTGCATTCTGGCGCTGTTTATCGGGGGCGTTCTGGCGTTGCAGACCGGCCCGGTGCTGACGGAACGGGGTTTGAGCTATGTGCTGGGCGGCATGGTTGGGCTGTCCATGTGCAAGGAGTTGGCGCCGGTGATGCTGGCGATCCTGATCGCGGGGCGGAGCGGATCGGCGATGTCGGCGGAGATCGGGTCCATGCGGGTTTATGAGGAGATAGACGCGCTGCGGACGATGAACATAGACCCGGTGTCGTATCTGGTGCTGCCGCGGATGTTGGCGATCGCGGTGGCGCTGCCGGCGCTGGTGCTCTTTGCAATTCCCGTGGGCTGGCTTGGCGGGGCGGTGGTGTCCTCGGTCAACCATCATATCGCGGTTGGGTTCGACACGTTTTTCCAGGACTTGCGGCAGGTGGTGGAGTTTGGAGACATCGTCAACGGGGTGTTCAAGTCGTTTGTGTTCGCGCTGGCCATCGGGATCATCTCGTGCCATCAAGGGTTGATAACGCGAGGCGGCCCGCGCGGGATCGGGCGGAGTGTGACCAAGGCGGTGGTCAATTCGATAGTGAGCGTGTTGATCCTGGATTATTTTCTTACGCGGTTCCTGCTTTACGTTCAGAAATGAATTCCCCGGCCCAACCATTGCCCAGCGTTTCTGTGGAAGTGCGCGACCTGCGCAAGAGCTTCCACGGGAAGCCTGTGCTCAAAGGAATCAAACTGAAGGTCGCGCCCGGGGAGATTTTCGCCATCATGGGGCCGAGCGGCAGCGGCAAGAGCGTGCTGCTCAAGCACATCATCGGGCTGATGGAGCCGGACAGCGGAGAGGTGTTCATCCAGGGCGAGTCCATTGCCGCCCCCGGCATCCGGGACAATTACCGGATGGCGATGGTATTTCAGTCGGGAGCGCTGCTGACGTCGCTGAATGTGGCGGAGAACGTGGGGATATACCTGACCGAACACCTGATGCGCCCGCCGGAGGAAATCGCGCGGATAGTCTCGGCGCAATTGGAAGCGGTGGGCCTGAAGGGCGTGGAAGAACAAATGCCCAATGAACTGTCCGGGGGGATGCAGAAACGGGTGGCGATAGCCCGGGCGCTGATCATGGACCCGCAGTTGATATTGTTTGACGAGCCGACGTCGGAACTGGACCCGTTGATGGCGGCGGTAGTGGGGGGAGAAATCCTCAAGCTCAAGGGCCGCACGCAGGCGACAGCGATAGTAGTGACGCACGACCGCGAGCTGGCGTTTGGGATCGCGGATCGGATGGCGATGATGGCGGGGGGCGAAATCCTGTTCGTGGGCACGCCCGAGGAGATCAAGCGCAGTCCCGATCCGCGCATTCACGAATTCACATACGCGCGGCTTCCGACGTCCCATGTCCCACCCAAGCGCAATCTCGAACCAACTTAAACTATGAAAGACTCGATCGAAACCCGGCTGGGCATGTTCTTCGCCCTGGCCATAATTGCCGTGCTAGTCATCCTGGAATCGCTGGGGACATTTTCGTTTTTCCAGCGCGGCTACCATTTGCACGCCCTATTCAAGAACGTGCAGGAACTGAAGGCCGGCGACTCGGTCAAGATGGGCGGGGTGCCGGTTGGGCGCGTGGAAAGCGTCACCCTGACCAACTCGCTGGCTCGGGTCACGATGAATCTGGACAAGAAGATGAGGGACCAGGTCAAGCTGGACAGCACGGCGGTGATCCGGTTCACGGGGTTGATGGGGCAGAATTACGTGGATGTCAGCTTCGGCACGGCCAGCGGGGTGAACGCGGCGGAGGGCGCGACCCTGCCGTCGGTGGAGCAACCGGACCTGAGCCAATTGATGGGCAAGCTGGACAGCGTGGCGACCGGGGTGGAGAACCTGACGAAGAGCTTCAGCGGGGAGCAAATAGACAAGATGATCGGGCCGCTGACCGATCTGGTGAAGAACAACCAATCCAATATTACCGCCACCCTCGCCAATACCAAAACCATAACCGACCGCATTGCCCAGGGAGAGGGCACGGTGGGCAAGCTCATCAACAACGACGACCTTTATGTGACTGCGCTCAACACCGTCAGCAATTTGCAAGGCACCGCCGACGACATCAAGAAAGCCATCGGCCAGGCGAGCACCCTTCTGTCCAATGCCAACGACGTGGTGGCGCAGGTGAAGTCCGGCCAGGGCACGGTGGGCAAGCTCATCTACGATGAAGGGCTGCATCATCAAGTCGCCGAAGGAATGACCAACCTGGACGAGATACTCCAGAAGATCAACACCGGCGACGGAACCATTGGGCAATTGATCAACACGAATAGCATGATGAAGGACGTGAAGCTGTCGTTGCAAAAACTGGACAAGGCGACCGAAAGCCTGGAAGACACAGGCCCGTTGAGCATCCTGGGGACGATGATCACCAGCTTGTTCTAAGGTCTGTTTGTTCCGGGATGAGCCAGGGCGGCGTCGAGCAACTCTGTGAACTTGACGGCGCCTTGGGGATTCAGATGGTCGGCATCCTTGAAATCTTCGGCGCCGAAGTTTGGGGAGGTTAGATAGGAGAGGTATCTGGCGTTGTATTTTTTACACAACTCATCCACAACCGTTTGCGTCCGCGCCCAACTATCCTTGTTCATGCCATCGGAGTAAGTGCGCCAGACGGGGAGCGTGACAAACACAAGCTCAATGCGGCGGTCGCGCAGCAGGGATGCGGTATGTTCCAGATAGGCGATGTTCCGCGCTTCGAGGGCGGGTATCATATATTGGTGATGGCGGTCGAGGGTGGCTTTTGCGCCGGCGGGACCAATTGCGGCCGGGTCAATTTCCTCGTTGGCCGGACCCCACCAGCCGCGGTCGTCTATCGGGTCGGGAACATAAGGCTGGCTGTGGATCAGGCCGGCCAGGGACTTGCCGATGCCGGCGGGGCCGTTCAAAGCGACCCGGCTGAACACGCGGGCATCGAGGCGATCCTTCAGTCTTACGGGAGGGATGGCCCATTCCTGCTGATAGTAGTACATGCGCCACGGCTCGGGGCCGTCCTCGACGGACATGTAAAGGGAGATGTATTGGATTTGGACCACAACGCGTTTGAGCTTGGGAAGCATTGGAACGACCTTTGCGGCCAGGGCATCGTTGTAATACAAGGTTTCGCCGGCGTCGGCGAGGTTGTAGGCAACACCGGAAAGGCGCTTGGGCACAATGCCATAATAACCGCTGGAAGAACCGATGATCAGCGTGTCAATGTCATTGGCCAGCGATTCCACCTGGCGGCGCTTGATGGAGTAACTGTTGGGAACTTGCCGCGCCCGATATTCCAACGCGGCCCAAACCAGCAGCAAGGGCAGGCAGAACAGGAGCAGCCGCCGGACAAGGCGAATCATCGGCGGGCGCGGCGGCAAGGTGTCAGAACTGGGCATAGATGAAGGTCCTTGTCTCCTGGGCGCTACAGGCGATGAGGATGATCAGAATGTAATAGGCAGCCCAGCGAACGAAGCAGGGGACCGAATAAAAGCGGGCGGTCCAGGTGTTCTGGCGGCCGGCCCAGTTGACCCATTCCATTGCGGCGAAGCCGAGGGCGGCAAGCAGGAGGGCGATCTGCCGGGTGTGAAGGAGGCCGCGATCGAACCGCAAGGTTGAGATGCCGGCGGATTGAAGGCCAGGGATCAGATGCGTGACGTATTGGCAGGCGGAATGAAGGGTGTCGGCCCGAAAGATTACAAGAGCAAACACCATCAAGTGGAAGGTCAGCAGTGGACCGGCAACCATGCGGACGTGGGCGAGCAGAGGGCGCTTCTGAAACCAGGTGTTCCGCTTCTTTAGAGTGAGGGCGGAGACGGCCATGTAGAGTCCGTTGAGCGCGCCGAACACGGCATAGGTCATGCGCGGCCCATGCCAGACGCCGACGGCAATCATGGTGACGAAGATGGCGGCGCAGAGACCGGCCTCGCCGAAACGGCGGAGAGAAAAGCGCAAGGGCATGAAGAGGTAATCGGTCAGCCAGGAAGTGAGGGACATGTGCCAGCGACGCCAGAACTCCTGGATGTTGCGCGCCCAAAAGGGAAGGTTGAAGTTTTCCGGCCCCTTGATTCCGAAGAGCAGTCCTATGCCGATGGCGATGTCGGTCACGCCGGAGAAGTCGGCATAAATCTGGAACGCGAAGCAGTAAGCGCCGAAGAGGAGTTCGAGCGGCGAGAAGCCGTCCGGGTTGGCGTGGACGGCGTCCACCATCCCCGAAATGTGGTCGGCCACAACCACTTTCTTGAACAAGCCAAAGAGGATGCGCCGCAGCCCAATGACGATGTTGTCGGGGAGCTGGTTGTCAAGCTGCGCGAGCTGGCCAAAGAAGTCGCCGGCCCTCTGGATGGGGCCGCTCATGATTTGCGGGAAGAATGAGGGGTAGAGCGCCAGGGAGAGGAAGTTGCGCTGGACGGGGATCTTCTCCCAATAGACATCCAGGAGGTATCCCATGAGTTTGAAGAGGTAGTAGGAGAGGCCGATGGGGGCGATAATGTCCGTCAGGGCGTTTCCCGCGCCTCCTGTCAAATAATGTCTTGCGAGCAAACCGGCGCACTTGAAGAAGATCAGGAGCAACAGGAGAACGGCCACGGAGAGCAGCAGGAGAACGAGCTTTTTGCGGGCGGAAGAGAGCTTCTCCAGAGCGCCGGCGACGAAATAAACGGCAACAGTAATTCCGAGCAACAGGAGGGCCGCCCTGGGATTCCAGGTGAGATAGAAGGCATAGGACAAGAGAAGGAGAACGAGGCGCCGGCACACGCCGCGGGCGAAGTGAAAAGCCAGCGCGCCGAGAGCGAGAAAGACCGCGAATTCCGGCGAGAGGAATGACATTTAGGTTGCGCGGCTGGCGATGAGGCGCATCAGGTCGCCGGCGGTTTGGAGGGCCATGACCTCCTTGGTGGTGAAGGAGACATGGAAGCCCTTTTCCACAGCGACAATTAAGTTGACATGCGTGAGCGAGTCCCATCCTTCGATGTCGGCGGCTGTGGTGGCATCCGAAATCTCGATGGCATTGTTGTCAAACACATTTCTAAAGATGTCGGTCAGTTTTTGTTTGATTTCAAGTTGGGTCATAATGATATAAGGCGTTTGAATTCAACCCTTTCAGGGTTGGTGAACTCCCTTACTGGTACCCAGGGTAGGCCTCTGTGAATCGGCCAACCCTGGGCTGGATGATTCAATCCCTTCGGGATTGTTCGCTTCGCGGATGAAGACCTTGCGCGGGACGTAGCTGGCGGTGTCGAGACTCCAGCGGGTTTCCGGCCCGGGCGCATTGGCGTCGCGGAGGAAACCGAATTGGGTGTAGAAGTTTTCCACCATGGCGTTTTTGGCGGTGGGGATGTAGCAGCCTGAGACGGTCTTGAAGCTGCCGCGCTGGGCGAATTCAAAAACCTTGTTCATGGCGAACTGCTCGACTCCGCGCTGGAGGACGCGGCAGCTCATGATGAAGGTGTCAATCTCGATGCGGCTCTCCGCGGGGTGCAGTTTGAGGATCACCACATTGATAAGGCCGAAATCGCCGCAACGATCCTTGATTCCAATGGAGAAGGGATGGAATTGCCGGTCATCCTTCATCATGGCCTCGCAGTCGGCGGCGGAGTGGCGGCGGGTGGTGAGGTTGAACTGGTTGCTGCGCTGGATGAGTTGGGCGACACGGCTAAGGGTCGCCGGTTCGAAGCGCCTGAAATCGGCGGCGGTTTGGAGGGAGCAAAGGTATTCCTCGATGCTGGCGTATTCCTTCTGTTCGGCCTCGCGCTTTTCCTGGTCCTGAAAGAACTTGTTCCGTTCGGCATCAAGACTGGAATGGGAGGCGGTTTCAAAGAGGTTCAGTTCGGCCAGGGCGCGCAGATAGAGGCCCGGGTCTTCGGGAAGCTCGGGAACGATGATGCCGGGGATCAACTGGCGGACCAGGTTGCGCTCGAAGGGGTTGTCATCCAGAAAGACCATGGAGTCAAAGCCGATGTTGAGCTTTTCGCGGATGCGCTTGATGTTGGTGGCCTTGTCCTCCCAGTTGGCGATGAAGACGGCGATATGCTCCTCCTTGAGCACCATTGACGTGTGCTTTTGAAAGACCTCGCGGGCCGTGGTTTCGTTGTTCTTGCTGCAGACGGCAAGAATGATGCCGCGGCGCGAGAGTTCGCGGAGGAAGAATTGGAAGTGGCGGTACGCGCCGCCGGGGTCCAGGTCGCCCAGGCCGATGCCGTCCAGGCCGTCCTCGCCCACGACGCCGCCCCAGAGGGTGCCGTCGAGATCGAGGATGACGCATTTGACGGCGCGGCCGATGGAAGCAAGCGCAATGTCGGCAATGTTCTGGGCGACATCGGGCAGGAACTCCAGGGCGCAGAGGGTTTTGGCGATGGCGTAGAGTTTCTCGTCGAGGAAATTGCGGCGGCCGACCCAGGCGGCGATGTGGTCAATGTCGTTGATGAAGACGCTGGGGTGCGAGCGCGCGCGGAGAGAGATCTCGCGGTTGACTTCGCTGACGGCGCCTTGAAGGGTGTCTGGGACTTTAAGGCCGTAGTTGCCAAAGGCCCGCTCCGGGGGAAGGACAAAGGTGCTCTGGATGATCGGGACATGAACCCGTGATTGAATGGCCTTCCAGACCGCTTCGATCTTGCCGGCTTCGGTTTGGCTGAAGGAAGCGCGGTCGCCGGAGGCGTCGTGGAATTTGGCCTTGAGCTTCATCACGGATTGCAGAATCACGATTACTTGCGGCTGGAAAGTGTATAGGCCGGATTGGGCGTTGTAGGCCTCAAGCTCCGTGGCATCGAATCCGCCTTCATAAACCTCGAGAGCAACGCCGTTGCCCGCGAAAATGGCCTTGAGGAGGGGAACAAGGTGTTGGGTGGATACGTCGGCCAGCAAGGCCATTTTGAGCGGAAGCCCATTTTCAGGCGGCGCACTCTTGGCCTTTTTGACAAGTTGAGCGTATCCAAGACCGGACCTGTCGTTTTTTAGCATAAATGGCGACTGCAAACGGATTGTTCCGAAGGTTGATATTCAAAAAAGAGCGGGACTGGCGCAAGGAAAATCGGAGGTGGCGTCGAGGATCGAGGGTGCTGGAAGTGGAAACCAGTGGAATTAAGTGGAATTAAGTGGAACCAGGTGGAATCAGGTGGAATTAAGTGAAAATTGCGGATTGCGGATTGGGGATTGCGGATTGAATTAGACAGCGGATGGACGCCCATGGACGCGAATGGGGATTTATCCGTGTACTTCGGGGCTACTCCACGGAACTGGTGGGTTTTCCTAGGGATGCAAATCGGCATCATAAAAAACTCATTTTTTTACCTTCATTGACCTTTATTGACCTTCATTCACCTTTATCGGGCTGTATTTGGCGAAACTGTAACGTTGCAGGAGGTGGGCATCGGAGATTGGCCGAGCAACGGGTGGGAAGGCGCGGAGTTGATGAACGGGCACGGGCATGCACGGACCTTCACGGACGGACACGGACGCGCATGGACGGGAGGGAGGAAAGAGACGAAATGGACTGAGGGAGGGGAAAACCCGATGTCCCGGCATCGCGCCGGGTTGACCGGGGACGCCAGAACCGGCTTCATTTGACAATTCACAATCGTAACTTCACTATTCTTCATGGCGGTATTATAGCATGGTATTGGAAAAGGTGTCTCCGTACGGTACGGACGATTTTTTGAGCGAAAAACGGGGGTCGGACCCTGGCTAAAGCGTTGTGAATACGATGGTTAGGAGGGGTGGGTACAGATTTTACACATGTACAAAAGTAAAAATAGTTTGGCGCCAAGGGCGATTTGGCTGCCAAATGACCCAAAAGACAAATGCTGAAACGCTGAAACGCAGAAACGCTGAAAAGGGAAGGATGGGGTCCTCCTTGGAGGAAGCTTCGGAGGACAGGGCGGGCGTATGAATGGCGGCGAACGCCAGTTCGCCACTACCCCTTCGCGGCCTGGCAGGAAGAAGAGCACGAAATTTCGCATAAAGTGGCACATTTCTGCACGGAATGTGGAAGACACTGCCTCGTTATGGGACAGAAAACATGGCTGGAGGCCTCGTTCTGGGGCAGAGAATAGGGTGGAAAACGGCGGGAAATGGGGAAAGCAGGCAGAATTGGGTGAAAAAGACCAAAAAGGGCGGCGATTTAAGGCCGATTTTTGGCGGATCAGGGCTAAAGCTCCCGCTTGGCATTGCCGATGCTATGGAAACAAGCATGACGACTATGACTAAAACAGCAACACCGGAAGTCACGATTGGTATCTTCGCCCTGATCGGCGCAATGTTCGCCAAAGTGAGCGCCGCCATCGAAGCGGAAATCCCCATCGGATACGAGGATGAGACCGGGTTCCATACCGGTGTCAAGCCGCGCGACGCGGAAGCCGCCGCTCTGGAAAGCTGGTAATCCGATTCCGCCGCAACGCGGGCCGGGTTCTTCAGCGCGGACATAATCATGTCCGATGGAGAGCCAGAAGTGTGCCGCGGGCCGGATGGATGATCGGGCAGGAAAGAATTTATGACGCCGAAAGGCGTCTTTTTTTGTGTCAACAGGCCATGCTCTTTTGGGTTGCGGAGGATTGGCGGGCGAGTTCGATGAGTTGCTGGACGCGGAGGCCGTCGGAGAAATCAGGGCGGGCGGGGATCGAGCCGCGATGCCAAGCAATGAAACGGGCGGCCAGGGATTTGACGAGGACGACCCGCTCGTCGCAGGTGGGATCGGATTCGAGCGCCGGGACGGGGAGGACTTCTTTGGGGCCGGTGTTGGACCGGCGCGACAATTCAAAACCACGGGTCCAGGAGGAGGAGGTTTTTTCGAGGGCGAGGGAACCGGCGTCGCCTTGGAATTCCCAGGAATGGACTTCTTCGCCGGGGCGGGCGCAGTCGAATTGGACGGTTCCTTCGCAACCGTTCTGGAATGAGACGGTCAGGGCGATTGCGGTTTCGCCGGGACCGGGAGCGTCCGGGGCGCGACTCAGGCGGCAATCCAGGGAACGGATTTTGCCGAGGAAGAATTCGAGGTTGTGGAACTCATGGGAAAAGAAAAAGGAGAGTGCGCCGCCGCCTTCGGCGGGATTGGTTTTCCAGCCGTGGATTTTGTTTTTGATGTCGTAGCTGAGGAAGCGCCAGCGCGCCTGGAAATGGAGCGGACGGCCAATGGCGCCCTGATCGAGGAGTTCGCGGGCGCGACGCCATTGGGGGATTTCGGGAAAGAGAAAATCCACCATGTGGGCGACTCTTTTGGCGCGGGCCAGTTCGAGCAGTTGCGCGGCGGGGGCGAGTTCGACGGCGAGGGGTTTTTCGGCAAAGACGGAAATGCCGCGCTCAAGGGCAAAGGCAATGATGTCGTGCTGATGGCGGGGAATGACGGCAACGGAGATTGCGGCGGGGCGGCATTGATCGAGCATGGCGCGCCAGTCGCTGAAGAAGGGGACGCCAGTTTGTTGACAGTCATTGAGGATGCGTTCGCCGCGCTCGCCAAAGATGCCGACGACTTCGCAGCCGGGGATTTGGAGGAAAGCCGGCAGGTGGCCATATAAACCGAAGCCGGAACCGCAGACGGCCAGGCGCGTTTTCTCACTTTCATTCATTGGACTGCCCTTTCAAAAACGAACCAAACTATGGGTTGACCCCTTTGCTTTGCCGCTCGCTCCACCCTGCGGGTTCCGCTGTTTTAGAGTAGAGGCGACACCAACAATCACCGCTGCCGCCGCCGCACTCTCCCCAACAGCAAGCAGAGTGAATCCCCACCTGAAATCTCCAAATGCGCCCCAACTCACAAGCACCGCAATCAGAATAAGAGCCGTAAGAATCCCCGCACGGAATGACACCACCAACCATCTCTTTTTTGTGAGGCTTGTCCTTAGTGCGACAAGGGCGGCTATCGCCCCAAACAGGAATCCAAATAGAATGACCCAGCCGACCGTGACTGGTACCCACCACACGGCAAGCAAACTGCCCGGATTTCCACCAGGAACCGATGATCTGAGCCACTCGTCAAATCGCGGTGCGGTCTCTCGCAGGTGGGTGCCAATAGCAACGAGGACCAAACTAGCGATGGCCAACCCGCTTGATGCGATCCTGAGATTTCGCGGAGTCATTATGGTGCCGAACTTTGATTCTGCGACGGCCAGTCGCTGATCTGGCCTGAGAATCGGTGGGTTCTCGTTCGCAAGTTCTTCATTCCCAATGCCCTCATTATTCATAACAGCCTCGTCATGAGCCGTTTTTGACGATGGTGAAGTCGGGGAGGGGGACGATGAAATCGGATTTCAGGCCGCGGGCTTCGAGTTGTTTGCGGATCGGGTCGGCGTAGTGCCAGGCAAGCAGAATCACGTAGTCGGGCTGCTCCTTGATAAGGATTTCGTTGTTGACAATGGGGATGTGTTTGCCGGGAAGGAACTTCCAGAGCTTGAGCGACGTTGGCTGCTCGGCGATGTAGGGAATCCAGTCGGGGTCCATGCCGTAGTAATTGAGGAGGGTGACGCAGCGGCCGGGGCAGGAATTGCCGACAACGGACTTGCCCTGTTCGGCGGCTTTGATGATGAAGGCGGCGAATTCCTTTTTGGCCTTTTTGACGCGGCGGGCGAAGGTTTCGTAGGTCTCGTATTTGTCGAGGCCGGCTTCCTTTTCGAGGGCGAGGATGCGGGCGACGTTGGGGCTGGCGGGTTTGTTCTTTCCCTTGGTGGCGTGGATGCGGAGGTTGCCGCCATAGCGGCTACCGCGCTCGGCGTCGGTGATGGTGAAATTGTAATAGCTGAAAAGGCGCACGAGGGACGCGAGCGAGTAAGTGCGCAGATGCTCGTGATAAATGGTGTCGAACTGGCCGCCGCGCAGGACGTCAAGCAGATAATGGGTCTCGGAAACAAAGACGCCGCCGCCCTTGAGCAGGAGTTCGATGCCGGCGACGACTTCGCCGAGGCTGGCCATGTGGGCGAAGGTGTTGGTGGAGACGATGAGGGAAGCGGGGCCGTATTTTTTGCGGATGGCCTGGGCGGTCTTGACGGTGAAGAATTCCTGGATGGTGTCAATGCCGTTTTCGATGGCGATCTTGGCGATGTTGGTCGGCTCGACGCCGAGGGCGCGGATGCCGTCGCGCTTGAAGCCGCTGAGGAGCGTGCCGTCGTTGGAGCCGATGTCAATGACGAGGTCTTCGGGGCGGAGGCCGTATTGGGCGATGAGGGACTTGCTGATGGCGACCTGGTATTCGGAAAGTTCCTTGGTGATGCCGCTGCGGTAGGGATAATCGGGATGATAAACGAGCGAGCCGTCCACACAGAAATCAATCTGGACGAGGGTGCAATCGGGGCACCAGAACATTCGCAGGGGATAGGTGGGTTCGGCCTGGTCGAGCATTTCGCGCGTGAGCAGTGTGTCGCAGAGGGGCTGGTGACCAAGGTCGAGGACCAGGCGGATTTTGTCGGAGTTGCAGACTTGGCAGCGGGATTGGTGGCCCGCTTTGATACTGTGATGTTCAGGATACATAATATGGTCGCGAGCGGGGCAAATTATATCAGGCGGCGGCCAATGGCGAGATAATTCGGGAAGTCTTCGGGGCGGAACATGCGGCGTGGGTCGAGGACGACTTTGCCCGCGATGGCTCCGGCGAGGGCAGGCGTTTTAAGGTCGGCGTACTCGGGCCATTTGGTGGCGACTACCACGGCATCGGCGGCGATGAGGGCGGTTTTCCAGTCTTGGGTCAGCGTGAAAGGCGTGCCGGCCAGTTCGCGGCGGCCGTTTTCGGCGGCGGCGGGATCGTGGGCGGTGACTTCGCAGCCTTGCGCGACGAGGTCGCGGATGATGGTGAGGGAGGCGGATTCGCGGACGTCGTCGGTGTCGGGCTTGAAGGCGAGGCCGAGAACGAGGATTTTCTTGCCGCGCAAAGGGCTGAGTTTTGTCGCGAGCAGGGAAACGACCTGTGAAGGCTGGCGGTCGTTGACGTCGAGGACGGCTTGCAAGAGGGACATGGGCAAACCGAGGTCGCAGCCGAGAGATCGGAGGGCCTGGACGTCCTTGGGGAAACAACTGCCGCCGAAACCGCAACCGGGGAGGAGATAGGTGAGGATGGCCGGGTTGGCGCGGCGGCCGGCGGAGTCGAGGGGGTTCCAACGCTTATCCAAATGGACACCGGCCATGACTTGAAGGACATCCACGTTGCCGACGCGGGAACAGAGGTTGGCGAGTTCGTTGACGGCGGAAATCTGGGTGGCGAGGAGGCAGTTGTTGGCGTATTTGATCATTTCGGCGGTGCGGGAGTTGACCTCGAGCTTTTCGCAGGACCAGGGAAGGTAGAGTTCGCGGAGAAGGCGGAGGGTTTCGGGGTCCTCGTGGCCGAGAACGATGCGGTCGGGGTCGGCGAAATCGGCGACGGCGTTGCCTTCGCGGAGGAATTCAGGGTTCATGCCGAGGCCGAACTGGCCGAGCTTCTTGCCGGAGGATTCTTCGAGGATCTTTCGGACGAAGGTGTCGGTAGTGCCCGGGACGACGGTGCTTTTGATGACGACGGCGACAAAGCGGGGGGCGGTTTTGAGGAAGGCGCCAATTTGACGGGCGGCGGTGGCGATGTGCTGGAGGTCAATTTTGCCATCGGCGGAAGGGGTGCCGACGGCGATGAGGATGAGGGAGGCGTCCGCGAGGGCGTCGTCGCGGGAGAGGGTGGCGCGGAAGTTCTTGTTGGAAATGACTTTTTGCAGAAGCCCGGGAAGGCCGGGTTCGTGGATGTGGGGTTGGGCGCGGTTGAGCATGGCGACGACATCGGCGCGGAGGTCGAGGCAGACGACGTCGTGGCCCTTGGCAGCCAGGCAAACGCCCGAGACCAAGCCGACGTAACCGGTTCCAAAGACGGCGATTTTCATTTGTGGCGGCAGCGTAACGGGGGGAGGCGGAAATGGGAAATGGAAAATCAGGGTGGCTCAAACAACGGAATTCAACGCAAGGGAGCAAAGTGGCGAGGCACAAGGCCGTGTGAGGATGAATTGAGTCCCGATTCGGAATCGGGAGAGAATTTGTCATTTGTTATTTGGAAAGGCGGCGCTGGCGCGCGCGCACTCCAAGGCGGCCTGACGGCTGCGGGGCTTGCGCGATCAGGGGAAAACCAAGCGGATGGAAGGGGTGGCGGGGAAGTGGCCGGCGGGCCAGTTGGTGGTGGGGTCTGCATAGGGCAGCCACATCCCGTTGAAACTGGCGGTGCTGACTTGCTGGGCGCTGCCGTCGCCGAGGACGATGTTGCCGGCCCCCGCAGTGTTTCCGCCCGAGTGCATTTTCAGGGACCATGAAACAGGACCTTTCGATGAGTTGGTGGGAATGGCAACGTCGTTGCCTTTTCCGGTTTTGGGGGAGTAGCCGCAGTCGTTGGTGGGAACTGCGCCCGGAGCGAGGTTTCGGTCGCCGCCCGCAATGGACTGAGGGTAGAGGTCATTCGCGCTTACACCGACAAAGTAAGAGACGTTCAAGTTGTTGAATTTGTTGGTGAAACTCGATGCGGACTGCCTTTCGTCGGCCACGCATAGGACCAGTTTCGGATCTTGCCCAAGCTCGTTCGCCATGATCGCGTAATTGGTCCAGCAGAGTGCGCCCTGATCGGCGTTGGTGAGGAACTCGCGCCATCCGTTGCTGGCCACCGTTTGCTGGGACGGCCACAAGTCACCGTGCTCATCGGCCCAAACCCGATAGGTTATGCCGATTAGCTTGAGATTGCTGACGCAATTGATGCGAAGAGCTTTCGGGCGGCTGCCCAAGTTCGGCAAAAAGATCGCGGCGAGCGCGGCGATGACGAGGATCAAGATGACGACCTCGACGAGGGTGAAAGCGGACGAATGGCGGTTCGGTTTTGGTTTCATGGAGGATCCAATCAGAAGGGTGGGTCAATCACCCTGGCGGGACCAGTAATAGACACCGGCCAAGATGGCGATGCCGGCCAGGGTCATCCAGAGGGCGGAATCGGCGAGGAAGAAGGAAACAGCGAACAGGGCAATCCCCCCGATGAGGGCGGGGGCGGAGGTTTGCTTTTTGCCATAGACAATAAAGCCGACGGCGACCGCGCTCCAGAATACGGAGGCGAGCAGGCCGCCAACACTGATGTGAAATGATGAAAGGTCCGGCACTGGAGGAAAGGATAAAGGCTAAAGGCTGAAGGATAAAGGGCAAAGGGAAGGGAAGAATAGGACAATAGGACCAATAGGGCCAATGGGACGAATGGCGGAAGGGGAGCAGGATGGCGGCTGTATTCAACAAAGGATGTTGAGTTTTCGGGAACTCATGGTTAATTGCATTTGTTGATGTGAATGCGCCGGATGCGAGTTTGATTGAAGTTGGCTGGCTCCTGATGCTGATACCTCTGGGTGTCGTTTTGGGAATAGGCGCGTTCGTCATCTACGGAGTCTGGAGGCGCCGGCTGTTTGATGGCTTCTTTTTTGATGACGTTCCGGGGGATGCGACGGGTGTTCTGGAGGCGGCAAAGTTTGCGGCTGGGCTGGCGGTGTTTGAGCGGCCGGCGCGCTGGCTGGCTGTCAAGAGCAGGAATGCGGGGGCGGTGCAGGCGGCGCTGGATTTGAGGCAGCCGGCGCCGTGTTCGTGGGAGGAATGCCTTGCGGAAACGGGCGCGGGGAAGTTGTTTGTCTCGCAGCCGATTTCGGGGTGGGTGCTGGTGGCAGGGCAGGGATTGCCCGATCCGGCGGAGGATGTGGATGTGTGTTACAGGTTTCTGAGGGCGTTGAGCCGGAAGCTGGGGAACGTGCAGTTTTACAGTGTCAACCGTGTGCTGAATCATCATGCCTGGGCGCTGCTGGAGGATGGCGTGGTGTACCGGGCTTACGCTTGGGCTGGACGGACTTTGTGGAACGAGGGGTTCGTGACGGCGGCGGAAAAGGAGCTGGGCATGGTGTGCTTTGATTACGGCTGTGATTCGGGCGTCCCCGCCTACGGAGAACTGGCGGCGGAGGACACGGAGAAGTTGAACCGGCTGGCGGGACGGTGGAGCCTTGATCCGGCGGCCATTCCGGCGTCGGTTTGGAGGTGTCAGGGGGTCGTGGGAAGTGTATCGCAAAGCCGGCTGTATTGAGAAGGGATTTGGATGAAGTCACCGCCTGAAACGTGCCCGAATTGCGGGGCGGATGTGCCGCGCGACGCCAGGGCCTGCCCGGCCTGCGGCGCGGATGAGAAGACGGGGTGGTCGGAGGAGGCTTACGCCAGCGGGCTGAATTTGCCGGATGAGACGTTTGATTATGATGAGTTTGTGGACCGGGAATTCGGGAGGAAAAAGGCGCTGCCGTTCGGGATCAGTTGGTTTTGGTGGGCGGTCGCGGCGGTGCTGGCGGCGGTGTTCACGGCAGGGGTGATTCGATTTTGGTGATAGGAAAAATTTGACCAGGGAAGGGAGTTTGTGGCATCATAAGGCAATGCCATATTCATTAGAAAGGTCCCTAAACGGGATCAAGCGGTTTGAAAACAGATTGAGTCGCGGAAGCTGCAGAGCCTTTACTTTGATAGAATTGCTGGTGGTGGTTTTGATCATCGGCATTCTGGCAGCGTTGCTGCTGCCTGCATTGGCGAAGTCGAAAACTGCGGCGAAGCGGGCCAAATGCACGTCCAATTTGAAACAGGTGGGGCTGGTTTTGGAAATGTACACTTCTGATAATCAGGATGAATATCCTTGCTCAGCGAACGGTTGGTGGGAGATGCCATTGATTGATCTTATCAAATTGCAGGGACCGTATATCAGCACCAACAGCCGGCAGTTTTATCGGTGCCCCGCGGAGCAGGGGTTGGGCTTCAATTACGAGTTACTTGCCAAAGAAGACGCAGGAGCCACGAACGAACTGCCGTTTTCCTGTTCCTATTATTATTATGCAACATTCTACGAAAATGGCGCGCCGCATAGAATCACCGAAGTAACGTATCCAAGTCAGAAGTTCGTGCAGGTTTGTTTCGCCAGCCAGAGCAGTTCTCTTTTCGACACGGACCAGAACCCCCCAACGAATGGCGCTCACGGAGGCGGACTCAACCTGCTTTTCGGGGACTATCACTCGTCGTATTTAGAGTGGGCGCAAATGAATCCGTGCCAAGCCAATACCACTCGTCCTTACAATTACGATAACGATGCAATCACAGCCGTGGACTGCCATTGATTCGAAATGGTGAAAACTGGCACTTGTAGCAGACGCCCCGGCGAGGCGTCCCTACCTGAATAAGCGGCCCTGTGGCCGCTTGGTGATTTGCCTTCGGCAGGATTGGGGGGCGAGAATTTCATCGGGCCAGAGGCCCGACGCTACAAATGCTCATTTGGCTTCGGGTGGCTTTGGGGGCGGAACGAGATGGATGACCAGGGGGTAGCGGATCTTCATCACGTCGTCCACGAGCACTTCCACATAGTAAGGGCCTGCGATTTCAAATTTCACAGCGCCGAGAACGACGACATTGATGGCGTGCTGGGTGACCTCGCGGAGGGCGAATTTGGACTCGTGCTTGCGCAGGACGGTCATCTGGTCCGGCGCGATTAGGCGGACGGTTTCGATGAAATCGCCGAAGCCGGCGGTCCAGCGGTTGAACATGCAGAGGCGCGGGGCAGTCACGGGTACTTCGGGCACGCGGACGGAGTGAAAAACGCCGATGAGGAAGAAATTGCCGTTGATTTCCTGGCGGACATCCTCGCAAAGGAGGGAACATTGCAGGTCGGGGAGGATTCGGGAGGGGGTCATGGGGTGGAGGGGTGGATGTTTATTGCGGATTGGGTTGATGGTTTCATCGGCAGCGGGCGGCGGCTTGTTCGGCAGCGCGAACGGTGTTTTGGAGGAGGAGGGCGATGGTCATGGGGCCGACGCCGCCAGGGTTGGGAGTGATTTTGCCGGCGATGGGCTGAACTGCCTTGAAATCCACGTCTCCCACGAGCCGGGTTCCGCCTTTGGCGGCGGGGTCGGGCACGCGGCTGACGCCGACATCAATAACCACGGCGCCGGGTTTGACCATGCCGGCCTTGACAAATTGGGGGGAACCCATGGCCGCTATTAATATATCCGCGCGGCGGCAATGGGCGGCGATGTCGCGGGTTTGGGAATGGCAAAGGGTGACAGTGGCCCCGCCGTGGGCGGATTTCTGCAAGAGAATGGCGGCCATCGGCTTGCCCGCGATGTTGCCGCGGCCCAGCACGACCGCTTCGGCGCCGGCGATGGCCACGCCGGAGCGGATCAACAATTCGTGAACGCCCGCCGGCGTGCAAGGGCGAAAGCCGTCTTCCGCGCCGAGCAGCAGCTTGCCCATGTTGACGGGATGGAATCCATCCACGTCCTTTTCCGGCGCGACAGCGGAATAAACTGTGTCGCGGCAAATATGAGCGGGCAGCGGCGCCTGGACCAGGATGGCGTGAACGGCGGAGTCGGCATTGAGGCTGGCGAGCAAAGCAAGCAAGTCCGCTTCGGAAGTGTTTTCCGCGAGGACATGAGTCCGCGAGGAGATGCCGAGGCGCGCGGCGGCTTTCTCCTTCATCCCGACATAAACGCGCGAGGCGGGGTCTTCGCCGACGCGGACAAATACGAGGCCGGGCTGGAGGCCGCGGGAGTTGAGGGCGGCGACGCGCTGGGCCGTTTCCCGGTGAATTTGTTCAGCGATGGCGCGGCCGTCAATGAGGTTGCCAGGCGGCATCAAGGGACGGGGTCAACGGTTTGGATCCGAAGAAACGGCATTTTTGGCCAGCGCGGGTCCAGCCACTCGATGCCTGTCAAAAGAACGCGCTTGCCGAGGTATTTCTTGAAGGTCTTGTCCTGGGGATCGGGCTGAAGATATTCGATGAGTGATTTGGATGTGACGTCTCGCAATTCAAAATCGGTCGGGGCGTTCACGTTCAGCGACTTGTGGACGTAGCCTTCGCGCGTCAGAACGCGGGGCTTTATTTCGGCGGGCGCGGGTTCGGCGGCGGGGGGCACGGGCGCGGCGGCAACGGGCGCGGCGGGAGCGGGCGCGGAAGAGGACGCGATTTCAGCGGGAACGGTGGCGACGGGCGGTGTGGTGGCAACGGGTTCGGGGGCCGTGGGCGGCGTGGTCGCAACGGGTTCGGGGGCGACAATTGGCGGCGGCGGCACCGCGGCGGAAGTGGTGTTCGTGGCTTCCGCAGTCATATTCGTGGGGACCGACGCAACCGGTTCAGGGACGACCGGAGCAGTGGCAACGGGCGCGGCGGGCGTTGGCTCGGGGGCAGCAGGAGGGGTGGCCGGGGCTGTGGCAACGGGCGCGGCGACGGACGGCTCGGGCGCGGGCGGGGCTGTGACCGGGGCGGGCGGAGGAGCAGGGACGGAAGGGGCCGGCTCGGATACGGATGCAACCACGGGCGGAGGAGCGGCGGGCGGCTGCATTGTCAAATAATCGGAGGCGACAAAGCCGTAGGCGTTGGCGGGGGGGACGATTTGAATCCAGTCCGCATTGCGCCGGATCTGATTGACAGCGGCGCCCTTTTCCAGTTGGTCCACAATGCCGTACGAATCGCTCGGGCCGCCGCGGACGTTGACGCGCCGGGCGGTGACGGTCATGGAATTGGTGTTGACGTAATCGGCAAAGACCCAGGCGGGGGCGTTGGTGGGGAGGACGATGCGCGCCCAGTTGGTCGGCTCGTTGAGCTTGGGTTTGGCGAGGGCGATTTGCTCGAGGACGGTCAAGGTCTGCCCTTTGAGAGCATGGGCGATGACATCGCCAGCGAAGGCAGGCTGTGTGCGGACGATGAGGGAATCAATTTTGACGGTGGCGGTCCACGGCGGGTCGAGGACGTCGTCCTTGGCCAGCGGGCCGGTGATGAGCCGGGAGACGACGGGGGCATTGGAATCCCGCGCGGGAGCTTGCGCGAAAGCAGAGGCGGCGGCCAGCCAGGCCATTCCGCCGAAAAGCCAGAAGTACGATTTCATAAATTTTGAAGCAGAGACTTAATCTCAGGTTCTGTCAACACCCGCCATTTCCCCGCGGGCAACTCGCCCAATTTGACCGGGCCGATCCGAACTCGCTGCAATCGCTGAACGGTCAGGTTTTCCGACTCGAAAAGCCGCCGCGCCTCGCGGTATTTGCCTTCGGTCAATTCCAGTTCGACCGTGCTGGCCGTGTTATTGGCGGAAATGAGACGGGCGCGCGCGGCCTTCAGCGGTTGGCCCCCGCTCACGACGCCTTGCGTGAACTTCTTCAGAGATTCCGGCTTAACCCGGCCTTGGATTTGGGCCACATAGGTCTTTGTAATGCGATAGCGGGGATGGGTTAATTTCAAGCAAAAATCGCCGTCATTGGTCAAAAAAATCAATCCTTCGCTTTGATAATCCAAGCGGCCGACAGAAAACAAATCGCTCCATTCCTTGGGGAGCAGGTCGCCGATGCGGTGCCGGTCCTCGTCTGCGGCGCGGGAGCAAATGTAGCCGCGCGGCTTGTTGAGGGCGATGTAGCGCCTGGCCTTGCGGCCCACGACACGTCCGTCCACCGCCACCTCGTCGCGCCCCGGCTCGACCTTGAAGCCCATTTCGCGGACGACGGAACCGTTGACGGCAACGCGACCCGCGGCAATGATCCTTTCGCTGGCGCGCCGCGAGGCGATGCCGGACTGGGCCAGGATTTTTTGCAAGCGAACCATGGCATGAATTTCGGATTGCGGATTGAAGACGGAGATTCCGCAGGCGCGACAACTTTGTTCTAAATCACCAATTACCAAACCCCAAACTCCAAACTCCAAACCGCAATGGGATCAGGCGTCGGCTTTGGTTTTGCGGAGGCCGGTGACGCGGTCGCCTTCCTTCCATTGGCCGCGCTTTTTGAGGATTTCGATGCGTTCGAACCGTTTCATGACATTGCGCTTGGCTCCCAGGTTGCTGGCAGCGCGCAGACTTCGATGCTGTGACATAAATTTATATTAGTGCTGTATCCGTCCTGTGCGGGATCGGCGTGTGTTGTTATACCACTTGCGGCAGGGAAAGCAAAGCGTTTTTGTTTGGGGGGTGGAATGGTTTGGGCGCAGCCGGCCTTTGTCGAGCTTTCCCTTCGATTCAAAGACATTTTAGAGAAATAGGGCCAAGAGGACCAATAATCCAAACAGAGGCTCCAATCAGACGATCTTGACAAAGGTGATGCGCTCAGAGGGGTGGAGTGATGGTCATTGACGGCGGGGTTTCGACAAGTCGGGATGCTGCCGTGAAAACCACTTTTTGAGGCGGGCGGGGTGGAAAGAGGGCGAATTGGAGGACAAAAATGACGATTTTGTCACATTGTAAGTGCCTTGGAATCAATGACTTACGTCAAAAACACAAAAAAACACAAAAAAACTATTGTCAAATGAGGGGGATTTGCCTATTGTCCGTCTCAATGCACCGTTTTGGTGCGGGTGGCGAATTGTCTTTCGTCCCGATAAATCGCATAAAAACGAATCAACAAAAACAAAGCAGGAGGAACTGATTGATGAAAATGAATAAATGGACATTAGGTTTGGCCGCCGTTGGGCTGGTCAGCCTTACCCCGGCTCTGCGCGCGCAGACAGCGCCGACCCCGGTGGCGACGCCCGTGCCCGCCCTGTCAGCGACCACGATCAGTGGTTATGTTGACACGTCGGCAGTGTGGGTGCCAGGCACCGGCAACGCCAACCCCGCGCCGTACGCGTTCAACGCGGGCAAAGCAGACGGATTCAACGTTAACATGGTGGATATCAAGGTATCCAAGGCCTTGGATGAAAGCTCGTGGGCAGCCGGATACACGGCGGAATTGAATTACGGCCCGAATGCCGGCGTAGCGCTGGGCGGTTTTGCGCCGCTGCGCCAGGCCTTCGTGGACTTGCGCGTGCCAATTGGCAACGGCTTGGACTTGAAGCTGGGCGAGTGGGACAACCTGCTCGGTTTCGAAGGCACCGACGCCATGAACAACGGGAACTGGACGCGGTCATACGGCTACACCATTGAGCCGACTGAACACGTGGGTCTGTTGGCGGAATACGTATTCGGATCTTCGGTGGACTTCAAGCTCGGCTTGGCCAATGAGCTTACCGCCGGCTTGAATCGCAACATGAGCGGCACGCCGCCTCCTGTAGGGGGGAATGTCACTTACAACAACGGCACGATTGAGAGCAAGAAAGCCATCGTCAGCCTGCTCACCCTGACGGCGCCGGATAGCTGGGGCGCCCTGAAAGGCTCCACGCTGGTTGCCGGCGTAGATTACGGCCCAGGAAATGCGTTCAGCCACAAGGCCATCAACGCTCATATTGTGGACAAAACCCACTATTATGTCGGGGCCAGCGTGAACACGCCGGTCAAGAACCTGTCAGTCGGCGTGGCATTTGATAGTGTCAACAATTCGGACCTCGGCCTGGTCGAGGGCTATGCCAGCACCTACGCAGCTTACCTGCACTTCAAGCCTACGGACAAACTCTCGTTCGATACCCGCGCGGAATATGCGCACGGCTCGGCGTTTGACTACCTGTTCGTTGGCAACGGTTGGGTGAACTCGAAAGGCGCATTCATTATGCCGCAGGAAGCCAAAGTGTTCGCGGTGACGGAAACCGTCGGTTACGCGCTGTGGGGTGACAAAGTCATCAGCCGGCTGGAAGCCCGCTGGGACACGTCGGCGGACGGCAGCCCGATGTTCGGCGGGACTCTGGCAGGCACTCCGACCAAGAACAACGAAATTATGATTGGCGCGAACGTCATTTATAAGTTCTAATCAGTCTTGGAATTATTGAACCCCTCCCGCGAAAAACGGGAGGGGTTTTTTATTGACTTGATGGATTTGGCTTTCCTTTCCGGCGGATTATGCCTAGAGTCGGCAAGAGATGGAAAGCGCGAACGTCCAGTATAACATTTGGGCGGCCGACAATGTTGTTTACGGCCCGGTGGAACTGTCCACCCTGGTCGGCTGGATCAAGGACAAGCGGGTGCAGGAGGAGACTTGGGTTTTTGAGGGGCAAACTGACCGCTGGCACAAAGCCGCGCAAATGCCGCAACTGCAAGGCTTCTTTCCGAACAAAACCACCACCGGTGAATCCCCGCCCAAGCCCGGCAAGCTCAAGGTCATGCCGGGCATGCTCCGGCGGGTCAGGGCGCTGGCCGAAATGAGCGACAGCCAACTGGAACGGTTCCTGCAGTTTATGGAGCCGCAACAGGTGCTGGCGTGGACGGAAATTGTCAAACAGGGAGAAAGGGGCGACGGCATGTATCTCGTGCTGGAAGGGGAACTGAGGGCGCGGCTGATGATCAAAGGCAAGGAAACCACCCTGGCAACGCTGGGGCCTGGCGAATGTTTCGGGGAGATGGCGCTGTTTGACGAGGGCCCGCGCTCCGCGGACGTGGTGGCCAACCAGACCAGTGTTTTGCTCAAAGTCAGCCCCGGAGCTTTCGAGAAACTACGGGTGCAGGCTCCGGAACTTGCGGCGCCGATGCTCCACGCCATCGCCCGCAGCCTGGCGGGCCGCATCCGGGCGGACAACAAGCGCACCAAGGAAGGCGTGAACATCGCGCGCGCTGGAAGATATTGAAGCCCCTGGCCCCGAAGCAGTGATGGAGTGATGGAGTAATACGTTACGAATCTGCCCATCACTCCATCACTCCATCACCCCGCTGATCGAGTCAGTCGCCGAACAACTTTTTCAGGCGTTCGCGGGCATCGGTTTCGCGGGGGTTGTTGGCGGCGGCCTTGGGGGTGAACGGGCGCCGCGCGATTTCAAAATACTCGCAAAAATTCCCGGTCTCCTTTTCCTGAACCGGCTCGGCCCGGCGATCCCGGCACTGGTAGGCGATGCGGGGGTCGTAGCTGATGCAATTGAGGCAGACGCGCAAATCGGCGTAGCACTGATTGCACGAATCGCCGCGTCCGGGCTGGGCCGCCAGGGTCCATTCCCATCCGCAACGGTAGCAGTGACGTGTTCCGTTCATTGGGTGATGAAATAGCCCAGTCTGGATAATTTTGCCAGACCGGAATTTCACCCCCGCGCCGCGGCACTCAATTCACCAGCGAACCTCCCGGTATTCGCCTGACTTGGTCATCTTGATGGCAGCGACAATTTCGGATGCGTGGGCTTCGATCTGTGGCCATCTCGTCGTCGGCAGGACCAATAAGGCGATGCGCCTGTTTTTGAGGTTCTGCTGATAGCGCAGGTTTTGATCGGTGGTAACGAGCAGTTCGAACGAAGCATTTTCGGCGGCGGAAATCAGATCGCCGTTGTCCAATGTCGCCCACCCCTTCTCAAAGGCTGTCTCCACTGAATGCCCGATAAGCAGACGGCGTAATGGCGAAGGCGTCCCCTGGTCGAAAAGAATTCGCATCGTTCGACACCGCCGGCAATCAAGCCCCGGCCACACTTTCGGCAGCATAGTCCAGAACGGCAAGGACTTGGTCGCGACCAACGCCAGGGAACCAGGCGATAAATTCGTCCACACTCGCACCTTCCTCCAAATTCTCAAACAATGCGCGCACAGGCACACGCGTCCCTTTGAACACCCATGCGCCGCTGACGCGTTTGGGCGAACTCTCCACCGCCGCGCACTCTTTCCAGTCGAGCATGGGGTAAATTAGCTGGTTCATGCGCCGGAAGCAAATGTGTATTGCCGTCTGCGCTGGCTCAATAGCCCGGATCAATTTCTGGGCGCTACGACTTTGACGGCGGGGAATTGAAGGGGACCCTGCCAGGCATTGTGTTCGGCAGGACTTGAATCGGCTGGCGCGGCGGCAATTACGCCGGACAGAAAATATGCATTCGTATCGCCGCCGGGTATGATCCAATGCGGCGCCAGCCGGAACTGGAGGTTCAAGCCGCCACCCGCGCCCGGCAAGGATGCTCCACGGCCCGAGTTGGCGTGCAATCGCAGCAGGCCTCCAGAAGGCACGGTCGCCCAGAAACCGGGCATCCCATGGAGGACACCTCCTGCGCCGCCATCGGGTCTTAATTTGTCGGCTGGCGCCCCATTGGCATCGCGCAACTCGACATGCAGACCGTCCGGCACATGAAAATAGATCTGTGTGGGTGTCTTGTTCGTCCCCTGCAAATCCTGGATTTCCAGATAGACCGAAGTTACGCGGGACTGCGGCATTGTGACTTCGGCCTGTTTGGCCTCGGCTGCCTTAGCGCCGGGCGATTGGTTGTTGAATCCGGTTGTGAACGAAACAATAGCGCTCTCGTAAACCGTGATGCGTGAGCGGATCTTGTGTCCATGATCATCCTCAAGAGCCTTGGACCAATCGCCGGTTGCGAGGAGATTGGAGCCAGGTGCTTGCATGAAGACTGGCTCTGCAAGACCGCCGCAATCAATTACAGCCGTCAGGTTGGTGGCTGCTGTTTGACAGTGGGCCTGATAAAACGCGCCGAGTAGACAAAGGAGGATCAAGCGCGAATTCACTGTGAGTAAGACGAATGTCGGCAAACGAGGGTTACAGGCGGCAGTGTCGTCGGCTACATCTTCCGAAGGGCCGCAAGCTTCTCGCGGATGGCATGCGGATCCTGCCTGCAGTCCAAAACAGCCCAAATTCGGACCATCAGACCTTCCTGATCATAGTACACAGCGTAGGGGAAACACTTTGACAGCAGCCGATAGTACCCGAATTGCTTGGGATGAATTCCGGCGTAAAGCCGGAGCGATTCGACATCGGAAAACAACGATTCCAGAAAATAATCTCCCACTCCCTCCTGCTGCCGTTCGTAAAAATCGAATCCATTCGAGAGATCATCTCGTGCCGAGGGGAGAATGAGAATTCTCATTTCACCCGATTGCGCAGTTGGCTTTTCGCTGTCTCCCATTCCATGAAGGATTCTTTACCTTGTTCAACGCGCGCGGCCCTTTCACGGAGAACCTCTCCGTGCCATTCGGGAGATCCAAACCGCTCCTGGGTGCGGGTCAAGTCGCTCCAGAGCGTTTCCATCACCCGCAGCTTCTCCGCGACGGTCATCTGCTCCAATGGCAATGTAATTTCCATTCACACTTTAATACCGCTTTTGGGGCGCGGAAGCAAGCCGGGGCTTTTTCGAAATCGACGTACAGCGCCAACACTAAGACTAAGAAAATTCCCCGTTTCCGAAAACGAAATCCGGGCTATGCTTTCCTTGTGCTCTCGATGGCCCAACAGTTGGAGAATCTTCCCGCCCTCCAGCAGGTCACGCTTCCCGACCTCTGGCAGCAGGAGGCGGTTGCCGCCTTGCGCGAAGGCTGCGACGTCGTCGTCCAAGCCCCTACCGGCGCGGGCAAGACCTTCATCTTCGAGCTTTGGTCCCGGCAGGGAAAGAATCGCGGCCAGGCGATTTACACCGTGCCCACCCGCGCGCTGGCCAATGACAAGCTGGCGGAATGGCGCGCGCGCGGCTGGGATGTCGGCATCGCTACGGGTGACCTAAGCGAAAATCTCTCCGCGCCGGTCGTCGTGGCCACGCTGGAAACGCAGAAGCTCCGGCTCATCCGGGGCGACGGCCCGGCGCTGCTGGTCGTGGACGAATACCAAATGCTGGGCGACCCGGACCGGGGCTTGAATTACGAACTGGCGCTGGCGCTGGCCCCGCCCCGCACGCAACTGCTCCTCCTCAGCGGCAGCGTGGCCAATCCGCAGCACGTCGTCAAGTGGCTCGAACGCCTCGGACGCCGCGCCGTGCTCATCCGCCACGATCTGCGACCCGTTCCGTTGGAAGAAGTGCTTGCCGATCATCTCAATTATCATGTCCCCGCTGAAATCAAGGGCTATTGGCCACGGCTGGTGGCGAAGGCGCTTGCGGAAGACCTTGGCCCCATTCTCATTTTCGCCCCGCGCCGGCAGACCGCCGAATCGCTCGCCGCGGAATTGGCCCGGGTCCTGCCCGTGCCGAATCCCCTGAGCCTGAGCGCCGCGCAAAAGACGCTCGCCGGTGAGGCGCTTGCCAAGATGTTGAAGAGCCGCGTGGCCTATCATCACAGCGGCTTGAGCTACGCGGCGCGCGCGGGCGTTGTCGAACCGCTGGCGAAGGCGGGGCAATTGCGCGTCGTAGTGGCGACGATGGGATTGGCGGCGGGCATCAATTTCTCGCTGCGCAGCGTCGCGCTCGCCGCCGAATCTTACAAACGCGATCAGCAGGAACAACTCCTGCGGCCCGATGAAATTTTACAAATGTTCGGCCGCGCCGGACGGCGGGGATTGGATGAGACGGGTTTCATTCTCGTCACCGCCAATAAACTTCGCCTGCTGGACGCGCACGCCGGGCATCTGGCTCGCGGCGGGCTGGTGGATTGGAACGCGCTTCTGGGATTGATGGCCGTCGCGGTGGATCAGGGGGCCGATCCGTTCCGGCAAGCCATGCGTGTGCAGGAACGCCTTTTCACCACCAAGCCGGTCACTCTGGGCATCGAACAATCCTTGCAGCATCCCGACACTCCGTGCGGCCTCAAGATGGATGCCGAGCGCGCGCGGCACGTCCGCCGGCTCGTGCGCCAAATGCAAAACAGCCGAGCCGAATGGCAGGACTATCCCGCCCCGCGCGACATCCCGCTGGGTGAAATCCTCGTCATGTCCGCGGACCCTTCCGGCCCGGAAAGCCAGCGCTTTCACAGCATTTTGAGTGAAGCCGCCGCCCTTGAAAAAGTCGGCCCTGGGATTCTGTGCCTCCTCAGCGAGGACGCCGGCGTCAAGACCTACGGTCGCGCAATCACGGTGGCTGACCGCCTCAAGGACAACCGCATCCTGCTCAACAAATGGGTCCGCCGGATGATCCGCTGGGAAGGACGCCAGATGCCGCCGGACGTTTGGAGCAAAGAAATCGTTCCGCTGCTGGAGCAAAAATTGGCGGCACAAAAAACGCCGCTCGTTGGCTTGGTGGAAGAGTCGGGGCGCATCATCGCGCGCCTCAGCATCGCCGGGCTGGCCTTGCGCGTGCCGGTGGACATCCACGGTGTGGCGTTATGGAAGCCGCCGGAGCGCGAAGTCCTGCCGCCCGATTGCGCCCAATGTTCGCTCGTGCCCGTTTGCCGCGAGCTTTCCACCGCCACCGGAGTGGCCCTGCTCTGGCGGCGTCTGGGTCTCATCGAAGCTTCCGGCGCGCCAACGCGGCGCGGACGCGTGGCCGGCTTTTTTTCCCAGGGCGACGGCCTAGCCATCGCCGCCGCGCTGGAGGATGAAAGCTATCGGATGGACGAATTGGTGTACGACCTCGCCAATCTCGACGCGGCGCATCGTTTTTGCGGGGAAGACAGCCGCTGGGCGGGCCGGTTGGCGCAGATTTGCCAAAAAACCTATGGCGCGCAAAGCATCCCCGGCTATTTGGAAAACGGGGTTCCGCCCAAATACGGCTCCGGGGCCGGGCCGGTCGTGGCCGGTGTTCACCGCGACCCGTTGAGCAAGCGCCTCTGGGTAACAGACCTCCTGGGGCCGGGAGACATTGACCGCATCATCATCGAATGGCGGAGTTTATTGCGGCGGATCGCCCACGCGCCGGAACTGGACTGGTCGCGCTGGCAGAAGTTGCGCGAACGCGCGCGGTCCATTTTGCAGGAGACCGAGTCCCCGACGCTGACCGAACTGCCCCCCTTGGAATACCACCAGACCCGGCGCGTTGATCACCAGCTGATATTGCGAAGGCAATAGTTTCTCCAGCTCTGCTTCGGGAGACTCCGGCCAAAATCGCCGATGCTCCGGCGAAGTTCCTTCTTTGAAAATTGGGCGGGGCGGGTATGCTAACCGGCGTCTATGCCGACTTACGAATATAACTGCGCGAAGTGCGGACACAACTTTGAGAAGGTTCAGTCCATCAAGGCAAACGCCCTGACCGTGTGCCCGCGCGATGTGTGCCCGCGCAAGCCCTGGGGCAAGGGCAAGGTGACGCGCCGCATCGGCCTCGGCGGGGGGCTGATTTTCAAAGGGAGCGGCTTTTACGAGACCGATTACCGCAGCGAAAATTACAAGGCCGCCGCCAAGAAGGATTTGGCGTCGCAAACGCCCGCAAAGACAGATACCAAAGCGGGAACCTCAACCGGCAGCGCCCCCGCGAAGTCCGCCGCCTCGGACGCGGCGGGAAAATCCAGTCCCGCGCCGACCGTCGCCCCGGCCAAAGAGAAATGAGAATCTCTTTCGCGCTGGCGGTCAGGGAGGCGTGATCGTGACGCACGAAGAGCCTCCTATCGTCCCTGCGTCCGCATCGGCCTTGGTTGCTCGTTCTGATGAAATTCAGGCGTCTTGCCAGGCAAACGGTCGCGCGTTGGTTTTCCAACCGCAGCCGTTGCTGAAGGTGGCTCCACACTTAGCGCGTCTCTTCAGCGTTTCCGCCCCGCGCGCAGCGGGTCATCCGAGGAAGCTCACATCGTAAGGCTTGCGCATTTCGCGCGCCAGCATGCCGTTGCCTTCCGCCGCATTGTCGCCAGTGAAGACCTCCTTGACCGGGTCCCATTGGAACTTATGCCCGGTTCGCAGCGCGATGACGATCAGATGGCCGACCACCGCCGACCGATGACCGATCTCCACCGCAGAAATGGGGTCCTTCCTTGATTTCACACAGTCAAAGAAATTGCCCATGTGGTCGCTGGACCTTTCCAGCCGCACCGCGCTTTCCGGCAGCGCCGAGGTCAGCAAATCCTGGTCGCTGGCGCTGATGCTGCCGCGGTTGACCCAGATCCAACCGTTGGCCCCCTCGAATCGCAGGCCGTTGCGCTGGCCGTCTCGATTGATGACGCCTCCGGTCCACATGTCGTCCTTGGTGGTCTTGACGATTTGCGTAATGCCGTTGGCCCAGGTCAGGGTGGCTTCATATTCGCTGGGCGTGGTGTAGCCACCCTCGATGGGCGGGGTGATCACTTTGCCTTCGACGGCAAGCGGGCCATCCTGGCCGATGGCCCAGCGGGCGATGTCGTTGTGATGAGCGCCCCAGTCGGTAACAGGGCCGCCCGCGTATTGCCACCACCAACGGAACGTGCCGAAGCAGCGTTCCCTCTGATATTCGTCCGCCGCCGTCTGCCCGCGCCAGAAATCCCAATTCAAACTTGCCGGCGCCTGTTGCCCGGTGCGGAACGGTCCCTCTCGCAAACCGGCGGGCACCCAGACATAGATCGTTTTCAGCTTGCCGATGCGCTCGTTGCGCACCAATTCACAGGCGAGACGGAAATTGCGGTCGCTCCGCTGCTGCGTCCCGGTCTGCAGCACCACCTTGTTGTCCCGGACCGCCTTGATGACCCGCTGGCCTTCCTCGACGGTCAGCGTCAGCGGCTTCTCCGCATAGATGTCTTTCTTCGCCCGGGCCGCCGCGACATTGATCAGCGTGTGCCAATGATCCGGCGTCGCCTGCACGACGATATTCACGTCGGACCTTTCCATCACCTTGCGGAAATCGCTGTATTTGGTCGCGTTCGGATGCCCGCGCAGTTGCCCGGACGCATGACCGTCGTCCACATCGCAAACTGCGACAACATCGCCGTGCCGGGAGGCGGCGCCGATATCGGAGCCACCTTGACCGCCGCAGCCGATCAAGGCAATCCCCGGCCGTTCATTCGGGCTTGTGGAGGGGGGCGGCGCGTTCTGCGCCTCTGCCATTTCTCTTTCGATGAACCAAATGGGCAACCCTGTTGCCGCCGCCGTGGCGGCGCACTTCTTGACAAACGATCTGCGTGAAATCTGGAATGTTGTGTTCATAGTGATGCAATGAAAACCAATCCGCCATTTGCCGTCAAGCCCAATAGCACGGATTTTTTCCCGAATTCCCGCCAAAACCCCCAAAAACCCTGTCGTGCGAGCGGATGGCAGCGCGCCGGCAATTTCGGTATTGGCTTCCATCGGCTTTCGCTTATGCTTGTCCGCCACGCGATGACAATGAAAGAGACACCCACTGACAGCCGGGAAAAAAGCAGGGGCGGCAGCCTTCTCCTCCTGCTGGCCATTCTTTTTGCCGCCCTGTCGGTTTTGTGCTGGCAGGCCTACCAGACTCACACGGTGATGTGGGTGAACGACTACCAATTGGGCGCAGCGAAAGCGGCCTCGTCCCAGTTGCCGGGTGTCCTGGCCGGAGAATGGCTGGACCAGTGGTGGATCGGGATGAACATACCCGCCGCCTCGCCGAGCATCAGCATCATTCTGGCGTGGATATTTACCCCGGAAATATACGTGAAGATATTCACGCCGTTCACGATGTTGCTGCTTGGCTTCAGCGCCTGGGTTCTGTTCCGGCAATTGAAGTTCGCCCCGATGGTGTGTGTGCTGGGGGCGCTGGCGGCCGGCTTGAACATGCACTGCTTCTCCAATGCCTGCTGGGGCCTGGGAATCTGGAACGTCGCCATCTCGATGATCTTCCTCGCGCTGGCCGCCCTGGTGACGGATGGCATCCGGCAAACCTGGGTCAAAGCCATTCTGGCCGGCCTGGCTGTCGGCATGGCGGTGATGGAGGGATTTGACAGCGGGGCGATCATGAGTGTTTATGTAGGGGTATTCACTGCGTTCGTTTGCTGGATGACCGAGTCCACAGTGGCACGGGGAATGATCAAGAGCATCTGGGTCGCAGCGGTGGTGGTGTTCTTTGCCGGGCTGATCGCCACCAGCACGCTTTTCACCCTCGTCGGAACCCAGGTTCTTGGAGTCACTGGCGCGGGGCAATCGGCGGAGACAAGGAAGGCCTATTGGAACTTTGCAACGCAATGGAGCCTCCCCAAGACGGAGACTTTGAAGGTCATTATTCCGGGCATCTTCGGCTATCGCCTGGAAGAGTTCAGCACGCCGCCGGACCCCTTCTTCACATCGCTTACCAACGCAGGCGGCTGGACCGGTATTTTCTTGCAAGGGTTGAATGACAAATCCTCGGCCTACTGGGGCAAGGTCGGCGAAGACCCGGTGATCGCCAAGCTGGAAAGCAGCGATCCTGAAGAGCGCGCCGCCACCGTGATTTCGATGGGCTACTCGCAATACGCGGATTTGATGCGCGGCAATGATCTGGAACATCGCACGATGTTGGTGGACTCCGCCAAGGCCGGAACGCAGCGCCGCCATTCGGGCAACGGCGAATATGCGGGAATTGTCACGGCATTGTTCGCGATTTTTGCCCTCCTCAATTCATGCCGCGGGAAGGCCTCGCCCTATACCCTTTTGGAGCGGCGCATGGTCTGGTTTTGGGGGGTGGCCACGCTCTTCTCCCTGATGGCCGCCTGGGGCCGGTTCTCGTTTGTCTATGGCTTGCTTTACGAGTTGCCCGGAGTCTCCAGCATTCGCAATCCGATCAAATTCATGCATCCGTTCGTAGTCACGTGGGTCATCCTGGCTGGGTACGGGCTGGAAGCCTTTTATCGCTGTTACCTGCGCAGCCCGGCCAAAGCGGCGCCGGGCCGGCAGGCGCCCCAGCCCGGTTCCCGCCGGCGCAAACTCGCATTGTTTGACAAGGGCTTTCTGATCGGATTGGGCGTGGTCGCGGCCGGGGTCCTGGTGGCTTGCCTTGATTATGGCGCGTCCCAGGGAGACCTCGCCAAATACTTGACTCACCAGGGTTTCGGCGAGGATGCCGCATCGAGAATCGCCGCCTTTTCGATCAATGAAGTCAATTGGTTTGTTCTCCTGTTCTTCCTGTCCGCCGGCGTCGCCGTCAGCGTCGTGGCCCTGGTCTGGGAGCAACGCTGGACTTGGGCGCCCTGGACATTGCTCTGCGGCATCATGGTGTTCGATTTGAGCCGGTCCGATTTGCCCTGGGTCCGCTATTTCAATTACGACCTGAAGTATTCGATGAACGACGTCATCAAGGTTCTCATGGACAAACCGGTCGAACATCGCGTGACCGCACGGCTCAACCCGCGAGGCGGCTACGATCTTGTGAACGACCCGAACTTCGGGGCGATTGTCCATTGGTGGATTGAAAATGATTTTCCGTATCGCGGGATTCAATCCCTGGAAATAGATCAAATGCCGCGCACGCCGGTCCTGGATGGGTCTTACCTGGGCGCGTTCCCTTACCGCGGCTCGGACCCGTTGTACAACATTGGAGGCTCCGCCACGTTCGCACCGGGCGACATCTTGAGATTGCCGGCGATCATTGAGCGCTTGAGGCGGCAGAGCGATCCGGTGTCCGCTTATGTGTGGCAGAGAATGCCGGCCGCCGATCAAGCGCTGTTGACGAACTTTCAGCCGGCGGCCCCAAACCCGCGCGACGCGTGGGAGGCCGTTGTCCGAGGGCTTAACAAGGTTATTGGAGAACCGGGCATCTACGAAGCCGCGCGGTTCCAGGGAATCCAGTTGCAGCCCAAGACCGCCTCCCTCCTGGCGCAAAATCCGGCAGGCCGCGACCCCATGGTGCAGTATCTCAACCGCTTCCTGCTGGAAGACGCTTACCCGGATGAACTGAACAAGGCCGTTGGGCCGGCCGCACGGATGTGGAGGCTGACCAACACGCGCTACCTTCTCGCCGCAGCGGCGTTGTTGCCGGCCTTGAATGCGATCGGCGACCCGCAGCCGAACTCTTACCATCTGGTGAAACGATTCAACCTGGTTCCGAAGCCCGGATTCACCTTTGCTGCAGCCCCGGGCCTGACCAATGTTGCCGACGCCGGCGACCTCACGCCTCAAGCCAGTAACGACGGCAAATGCGCGCTGATCGAGTACACGCGGGTTCTTCCGCGCGTCAAACTCTACTCGTCCTGGCAGACTGTCTCCAACGATCAATTTGTCCTGCAAGCCCTGACGGCGCCGCAATGGGACCCGGACCAGTCCGTATTGATTTCGAGCAACGCGCCCGTGCCGGCGTCCACCGCTCCTTCCGGGGCCGACGCGGGCGAGGTGAGCATCGCCTCCTACGAGCCGAAGGATATACACTTGACAGCGAGCGCCAAGACGCCGGCCGTTCTTCTTTACAACGACCGCACGGCGGACGACTGGCGGGTGTGGGTGGATGGAAAACAGTCGCCGATGCTGCGCTGCAACTATATCATGCGCGGCGTATTCCTTCCCCAAGGCGAGCACGCCATCGAGTTTCGGTTCCAACCCAGCATCACGCCGCTGTACGTGACACTGTCGGCGTTTGTGGTGGGAATCGTGCTGGCCGGCTGGCTGATCTGGTGCCGATTCGCCGGAAGCCGCGCGCCGCAGACTGTTGCGTCTTCCGCACGGTAGCCGCGGCCCGATGAAGGGTCGTCGCCTGAATTTAGGGGGGCGCGGCACTCCCGATTCCGGTCGGCGGGTCGCCGGCCGGTCGAGGTCCCGATGGAATCGGAATGCTACCCATTGATGCAGGTCATCACAGGCGCAGTTCGTCTTCAATTTGTTCCAAGCCTTCCTTGGTGATTTGTTTATACGGTTTGACTTTCTCCTTGAGTTCCAGGCGTTCCAGCTTGCGGATGGAGTCCTCGGACTTGAATTTCTTCCAGTCCAAATCGAGTTTTTCGCGCTTGAGTTCCAGGAGTTGCGCGTTGTGGTCGCCCTTGCGCAGGGCGGACAGCCTCATGCACAGCTCGCGCAGGAGTTTGAGCTGGGCCTCGGGATCGTCGCCCAGGGTGTTGAGCTGGCGCAGGGCAGCCGCCAGGCGCGCGGCCAGGCAAAGGGCCAGTTGCTCGGTGATCTGCTGGCCGCCCGCCTCATCGAGTTGGGCGGCGTCCTCGGCCAACTGGGAGGCGGCGGCCAAGGCGTCCTGCTGGGCCTGCCAGTCTATGTAGCCGCCGAGCTTCCAGTTGGAGAGGTTGACCTCGCTGATGGGCTGGCCTGCAAACTGGGCGTCAATCAGGGTTTTGACCTCGGGGAGGGTGTTGAGCCACTCGGCGATTTGTTTGCCTTGTTCGCCGTTATCCAGGCGGCGGTTGACCTGCTCGCGGATGGATTGCGGCAGCCGTGCTATTTTGCCATTTCTTGTCATAAACTACCCTTTTCTTTTTTACCTTTATTGAGCTTTATTCACCTTTATTGAGCTTTTGAGGACGGGTCGCGCGGAAGGGGCCGATAGGACATATAGGACGGATAGGACCAATATTTTGGGGGCGAACGCAGCGAGGTTGCATGGGGCGGGTTTGCAGGCGGGCTTGACGGGATTGCGGGAGGCGGGTTTGGAAAGACGCGTGACGGCAGACTTGGAAGTCTGCGCCACGCCAAACAGACGCCGGGAAAGCTCCCGGACCCCGCTCCCGCCGCCGCCATTATGCCCTACATACCTTACCATGGCGAGAAGTATATACTTTTTTCCTAATGTGTCAACGGGTATTTGAAAGAAAATTGAACTATTTTTTCATCTTATGTAAGTGGCTCAGTATCAGGCACTTGCGCATGTTTTTGATGCTGCGGTTGATTTGAGAAGGCTCGACCCATCGCGGGGAGCAGGATGGCAACCGCAATCGGGATTTATTCCTTCTTGCGAAAGAGAGGGACTGAATGATCTCCACCCGCGATGTCATACCAGACATATTCAAGCCCATCGGCCGTTTGGCGGAGCGTATAGTTCCCGGGGGAATCCTCCTCGCGCCATGGCTGGCCGGAAAAGTAATTGGTCTGAAACTCAGGGTTGAACGCCCTCCGGAACTCGGAGGATTCGAGAAGTTGCTGGCGAACCCATGCGATGTCGGGCTGGAAAGTGGATCCCTTTTCCTTCGCTTCATCCTCCAGAAATGCAGGCAGGATTTGTTCATGGAGCCGCTCGTTCCGAAGGGACGGCCATCTTTGGGTGATCACCGCAATTCTTGGGAGCAGCAGGAAAAGGAGCGCGCCTGATAAGACACAAGCCGGGACGGCGATAGCGCTGGCTTTGCGGAGGCGCTGAACGCCAATTCCCGTGCGCCGGAGAGTCCAAAACCATGCCAGCAATGCCGCCACCAAGAGTGGAACCGTGATATTTGCCGTCAGAATGGCAGCCCCGTGCCCACTGTAAACTGTCCGCCTTTTCTCCTGGAAAGGGGTCCAGGCGATGTAGGCGTCTTCAATCATCTGCTGACTATTGAGGCGGGCGGTCAGCTTGGTCGCGACCCGGGACTGATCCACAATCGTGCGCAGCCCAGGGTGTTGGATTCTCAATTGAGAAAGATCCACACGCCAAATATTGGGCTCTTCCTTTTGATAGAGCGGCATCGCGCAGCGCTCGACGACGAAATGCGGAATTTCCGCCCGGTCCGGTCCAAAAACATAGAGGTCAATCTGGCAGGTATCATTGCCAATTCCTGTCAGGCGCAACGGATAAACCGGGCGTTCCGTTTTGAACGTCAAGGCGAGCGGAGGCGGCTTCGCCGGGTCTTTCAGAGAGCGGGCCAGGTTGATCTTGCTTGCCACGAAGAGCCAGCCCTGCTTCGCGTAATCCTGAATGGCCGGGAGAAAATTAGTCGGCGCTGCGAATCCGTTCGTTTGCAACCATTCGAGCAAGGCTCTGCCATCGCGAGGGGAAAGAACAGCCGTGTCATAAACCCCAACCCGCTTTCGCTCAATTACATTGACATCTCCAGCGGCAAGACTGCTGACTCCTGCGGTTGCGAGAGCCGGCAACAACATGCCGGCAAGCACAATCCCAATGAGCCACATCGCCAGCACACCCGAGATTGGCTTGCCCTGGCGGAGTTTCCAGTATATGGAAAAGATGAAAGCGCCCAAGCCAATCGCCCACCAATACCAGGGAGAGACGTTGTGAATTATCTCCGGTTGAAGAATGGTTTGCAAAGTGGGGAAAAGCCCGGTGGTCGCGGTTTCGATTTTTGGAGCGGACGGCACGGGAACAATCCATGCGAAGTTTGTGCCATCCCCTTTGAAGGAGGTGTCTATGACCAGCGTTTCAATTCCCTTGTCAAAATGGATCAGGGCGCGTTGATCGGGAATCCGTACGTTGGCGAAAGCAGTCGGAGAGATGAAACCGCCATCCCCACGAGCACCGGGGCAGGCGATGAGAAACCAAACCACGCAAAAGGCCAGAGCTTTCATCCGGAAAATGACTTAAGACTAATTCGCGGCCAAGTCAAACACTTAACCCAACAAATTCACTTCCACCTCTTTAATCGGGAAAGCGCACGGAAATCGTGCAGATCCAAGATAGGACCCCGATGGCTTGCATTGCAGTCACGTCTCCTCATTGAGGTGTTTCGTATCCTTGCCCGCCTCGATGATCGCACCGCGCGGATCGGTCATGAAACGGAAAGCGCGATGGTTCCGAACTGCCGTCTCAATACTCTGAATCTCCGCAGGGAGCACTTCGCCTGTCGAATCTACAAGCAGTTCACATCGTGCTGATTTCACGATCTCGACGAATTTGCGCAAGAGGTCGAACGAATCCCCCGCTGGTGAGAATCTCATAATGATATCGCTGATTTTTCCGCCCTGCTCGTGATATATGCGAAGATCAGAGCCCCAGTCGCTTTCACTATTGAACTCCTCGACATCACCCCAGTGATTTGGGCTGGGCAGAAGCGTCCGCAGGCGTCTCACAACGTCGTCAGGCGTGTCAAACGTCAGAAGGAAACCGCCTGGGTAATCGCCATCCGCATCGCGTGTGGGGCGTGAACCCGGCGGGAACATGTAGAGTTTAAAATGATACGCACCCATTTTGTCTGTCCGGAAGTGTAAAGCTAACGCCTAAGAGGGTCAACCCAGTTGAGCAAATCACAAAGCCGTGATGAATTCTTCCACGCTGACGCCGGCCTGTTCCAAAATGCCCTTGAGTGTGCCGCGGCTGATCTCGCGATGCATCGGCACGACGCAGCCGCGATTGCCACGACGCAAGACTGCGTGGCTGCCACTTTGCCTCTTGAACACAAATCCCAGCCGCTCCAAAGCGCGGCGCACCTCCTTTCCTGAAACATCCGGGAGTTTAGGCATGGGTCAGTGCCGAAACTTCAAAGGTGGTCAGAATAGGCCTGCCTTTTGCCGCTTGCGGAAATTCGGAGAGATAAAGCTCGGTCGCCTCTTTCAAGTTGGCGAGGGCCTCCTCGAAGGTCTTGCCCTGGGTGGTCGTTCCGGTCTCCGGATTATGCGCCACCAGCCAGTCGCTATCCGCGTCGGGGTATATGACGGCCGTAAAATCCAGGGTTTTCTTTCGCGTCTTCATTGGTTGGAAAGATACAGCGTCGCGCTGTGAGCGTCAATGTTCCGAGGGCTTTCTGAGATTTTCGGTTTCGGCAAACTGATTTTGAACAGGAGCACACAGAGATAACAGAGACGGAGAGGCTTTGGCAGAAATGCGCAATTCTTGGATATGGCACTGCAAAGATGGAAGAAACTCGTTGCGGCTTTGCGACTTTGCGACTTTGCGTTAAGGCGCTGAGATTAAACCCTTTCAGGGTTGATCGTCTCCAATGTTGCAACCCAGGGTAGGCCTCTCAGAATCGGCCAACCCTGGGCTGGATGATCCAATCCCTTTGGGATTGAGGACACACGCTCCAAATTGGTCCATTGAAAATGTCGGGGAACCGGTTTTTTTTCGGAGCGGCGCTGATTTGGATTGGGAATTGGTCATTGAGAATTTGTCATTGGTTATTGGAAGAGGCGCGGGAGAGGCGGTCGGCGATGGCGCGCCAGGCGGGATGAGGAGGGGGGGCCTCGACGACGATGAGGGCGGCTCCGGTTTCGTCGCATTGGTGGAGTTCGGCGTAGAGGGCGCGGGCGAACGCGGCGGGGTCGTGGGGCAGCACCGATACTCTTGCGAATTTGCCGGATAGGGGGATTGGGCTGTGGGCGATAATGCAGGTTTTTTCGGCGGGGATTTGGAGGGGGTGAAGTTGGGCGGAAAGGGCGGCCTGGTCGCGCCATGAGAGTATGAGCAGGCGCGCTTTCGGGGAATAGTGTCTGGGCAGCATTCCAGGACTGCGCGGGACGGCTCCGCCGGCGGCGGACTTGCCGGACGACTCATCGGCGTGGGGCGCCGACGCTACATCGGTTCCGCCGATCACGGCAGAAATGGATTCGGCGTGGATCATGCCGGGGCGCAACAGGCGCGGGGGCGCGGCGGCGAGGTCGAGGACGGTGGATTCCAAGCCGACTTGGGACGGACCGCCATCCACGATGAGGGGGATTTGGCCGTCGAAGGCCTTTAGGACATGGGCGGCGGTGGTGGGGGAAACTTGATTGGCCGGATTGGCACTCGGAGCGGCGAGCGGGAAACCACAGGCGCGAATGACGGCCTGGATGAAAGGATGGGAGGGCCAGCGGACGCCGACCGTCGGGCCGCCGGCGGTGACAACATCGGGGATTCGCGGCGAGCGGGGGAGCACGAGGGTGAGGGGTCCCGGCCAGAAGGCAGCTGCCAATTTGCCGGCTGCGGGCGGCCACGCGGCAACACAGTCGCGCGCGAGTTCCAAGCCGGCGACGTGAACAATAATGGGATTATGCGGCGGGCGGCGCTTGACTTCATAAATGCGGGCGACGGCGGCGGGGTCCCAGGCATTGGCGGCCAGACCATAGACGGTTTCGGTGGGGAGAGCGACCAACTGGCCGGCGCGGAGAAGTTCGGCGGCGCGCTCCACGGCCTGCGCGAAGAGGGAAGGGGAGTGGCTTGGGAGGACGACGGTGGTCATGGACAGGTGGAAGGGGTCATTTTCAATTGTTGGGGCAAGTCGTGGCAGCAAAGGATCGCTTTAAGACATTGGACATTTCGATTGAGAATTGGTCATTGAGAATTTGTCATTGGTTATTGCGAAACGACCGGTTTGGGCGTCTTACTGAGGCGTCATGCCGGAAGGCTTTACATGACAAATGACAAATTCTCAATGATCAATTTTCGATCGTTTTATTACTGGGGTGCTCTCAAGCCGATAAAAGAGGTTCCCCGACGGTTTGAGTTGAATGAAATGAGGATTCATAAGGCGCTGAGATTCAACCCTTTCAGGGTTGATCAACTCCAATGTTGCTCCCCAGGGTAGGCCTCTCGGAATCGGCCAACCCTGGGCTGGATGATTCAATCCCTTTGGGATTGAGGAGAGAGGGTTTTGCGGGCTTTGCAACGGGGGGGGCATGGCCTAATGTGAACGGGTGCTGGAGATGTTGACGCAACAACTGGCGGACAGGCAGTCGCTGTCGGGCGCGGACGTGGCGCGCGCGGTGGAGGCGCTGACGCGCGCGGATGTGACGGCGGAAATGAAGGCGGAGTTTCTCACGGCGCTGGCACGGAAAGGGGAGGATGTTTCGGAGATCGCGGCGTTTGCCCGGGAGTTGCGCGCGAAGTCCGTCTTGCCGCCGCTGGACGCGGAAACGCGCTCGCGCCAGATTCTGGATGTCTGCGGGACGGGCGGGGACCGTCTGAATACGTTTAACATTTCGACGACGGTCGCGCTGGTGCTGGCTGCCGCCGGGGTGACTGTGGCCAAGCACGGGAACCGGGCCGTGACTTCGCAGGCAGGGAGCGCGGATGTGATGGAGGCGCTGGGGATCCGGATTGATCTGGAGCCGGAGGAGGCGGCGCGGGGGTTGCGGGAGCATCATTTCGCCTTTTTTTTCGCCCCGAAATATCACCCGGCATTCCGGGAAATCGCGCCGGCGCGAAAGTTGTGCGCAGGGCGGGGACAGCGGACGATTTTTAATTTTCTCGGACCGCTGCTGAATCCGGCGCAACCGGCGGCGCAGTTGATCGGCGTGCCGCGGCCGGAATTATGCCGGCCCATCGCTGAGGTGTTGCAGTTGCTGGGGGTGCGGCGGGGGATGGTGGTGTCGGGCGCGATTCCCGGCGGCGATGGGACGGTGCATTTGGACGAGCTTTCGACTTTGGGGGAGACTTGCGTTGCGGAGTTTTATCAGGAGCGCGGGTTTTGTGTTTCGACGCTGTCGCCGCGGAATTTTCCGGTGCAAGCGGCGGCGCTGGCGGATCTGGCGGGCGGCGACCGGGAGGCGAACGCGGAAATTGTGCGGCGCGTGCTGCGAGGGCTGGACCGCGGGCCGAAACGGGACGCGGTGCTGTTGAACTGCGCGGCAGGGCTGTTGGTGGCGGAAAAGGCGGCGGCGCTGACGGCGGGATGGGAGATGGCGGAGGAGTTGTTGGATTCGGGGATGGCGATGGGAAAGCTGGAAGAGCTGGCGCGGGTTTGGAGATAGAGTCTATTTGACTACTTGATAGGCGATGCGCCAGAGGGTGCTGTTGCCGTCCTCGGTTACGAGCAAGGCGCCGTCGCGGGCCACGGCCACACCCACGGGGCGACCCCAGACGCTGCGACCGTCCACCACAAAGCCGGTGAGGAAGTCGTCGTATTCGCCGGTTGGGACGCCGTGATCGAGACGGATGCGAACGACTTTGTAGCCGGTTCTGGAAGTTCGATTCCAGGAGCCGTGGAACGCGACGAAAATGTCGCCGTGATACTCGGCTGGAAACGCGGCCATGCCGGAAGTCGCAGTATAGAAGGTCATCTGCAACGCGGCGGAGTGCGCCTGCACTGGCACGTCAGGGACAATGGCCTGACCGGCGAGATCCGGGCGCTCGCCCGCGTGGCGGGGATCTTCATGATTTCCCAAGTAGTACCAGGGCCAGCCGTAGAATCCGCCTTCTTTGACGCTGGTGATGTAATCGGGAACCAGATCGTCGCCCAGAGCGTCCCGCTCGTTGACGGAGGTCCAGAGCAGGCCGGAATCCTCTTGCACAGCCAAACCGACGCCGTTGCGGATGCCGGTGGCGAAGGCGCGGAGGGGTTGGCTCCCTTCGGGGTCGGTTAGGAGAATGTCAGCGCGGTTGATTTCGGCGTCCCACGCCGCGCCGTGACCGTGCGCGGCCTCCCAAAGACTTATGGCGTCGCTGTTTTTCTTGCTCATGTCTTCCGCGACGTTTGATCCGGAGCCGACGGAAATGAACATCCGCTTGCCGTCCTTGGAGAACGCGACATCGCGAGTGGTATGCCCGCCTCTGCTTTGAGTCAGGCTTGGCACAAGGACGCCGGCGGGGCCGCGCGCTTTGAGATCGCCGCTGCGATAGGGAAAGCGGACCACGGCGTTGTTGTTCGCCACGTAAATCCACTGTGGATCATTCCCGGACGGATAAAAGGCGAGTCCGAATGGGCGGTCGAGGCCGTCGGCAAAAACCTGATTCTCTGACGGGGCTTCCGCTCCATCGGCGGCGCGCATGACGCGGACGCGATTGGCGCGGGTCTCGGAGATGAAAATATCCCCGTTGGGGGCCACGCGGAGCAGGCGGGGTCCGGAGAGGCCGTCGGCAAACAAGCGGACGGTGAAATTGGACGGAACGGATAATGCGGCATCGGCAGGGCGCCTGACGACCTGGGGATTATTGCCGGCGGAGGTGGTGCTGTATGGCGCGGGCAGCGTGGCAAGGTTGATGCGGTGTTTGACGCCCGGCGCGTCGTTGCGCCAATCGCCCGTACCGGGCGCAACCGCGACGGCCGGGGCTGGATTTGCGGCTGGAGAAGTTCCGGCCGGAGCAACGAGGGTTGCCATGTAGGCAATGAGGTCGCGGCGAATCCCGGCATCAGGCATGGCGACGAGCATGGTGGTTCCCGGAAAGGAAGTCATTGGGCTTGCGAGGAAACGGTCGAGGGCGGCTGGGTCCCAAACGAGCGGGGAATCGCCGAAGGCTTTTGAGTAGTTGTAGTTGGGGCGCGTACCGGCGCGCTGGCCAAGGATGCCAAGGAGGTTTGGGCCGAGGCCCGCGGTGACTCCGGTCCCGGCGCTCTGGGTAACGGCGTGACAGAGAGCGCAGTTCTGCTGGAAAGCGATTTTGCCCCGGCTGGAATCGCCGGGCTGCGGGCTTGGGGCTGGGGCTGCGCCGGCGTCGCTTGGTGCTGGTGTTGTGGCCGGTTGAGCCTGAGCTTGCGTCCCGATCAGGAGTCCGGTCGCGCCAATGAGGGCCAATCCGGTTTTGAAAACGGTCGTAGTGGGTAAATTTAACTGCACGGCGTCAATATCGTCCGGGAAGTTTGAATGTCAACACTGGCAATAAGGTAATTTGACTTTTCAGTTCAGTAAACCTACTTTATCGGCATGAATTATCTTCCATTGTTTTTCGCTGCCGGATTGGCCGCCCAGGTTGCGACCGCCGGGAGCGTCCCCTCAATCCAGAATATTCCGCTGAACGACATAAACGGGAAGCCGACCTCGCTCAACGACTATGCCGGCAAAGTGATTTTGCTGGTTAATGTGGCCTCGCTCTGCGGCAACACGCCACAGTACAAAGGGCTGGAGGCCATGTATGAAAAATACAAAGACAAAGGCCTCGTGATTATCGGCGTGCCTTGCAATGACTTTGCAGGGCAGGAGCCGGGATCGGCGGAGGAGATCAAGACCTTTTGCACCGAGAAGTACAGCGTGACTTTTCCGCTCATGGCCAAGATCCACGTCAAAGGCTCGGAGCAGCATCCGCTTTATGCGGCCTTGACGAGCAAGGACGCTGGAATCCCCGGCCCGACGGGCGACATTGACTGGAATTTCGCCAAATTCGTCATTGGGCGGGATGGCAAACCGATCAAGCGCTTTGCAAACAAAGTGCAACCCGACGCGCCGGAACTGGTTCAAACGGTCGAAACGGCGTTGGGCGCAAAGTAAGAGCCGGTCTTCAGTCGGCGCATCAAACGTCTTGTCACGGGCGCAAGCCATGTTATGGTGGAAACGTGAGCATAGGAAAGAGCGGCACAAGCACACCCTTGAAAATGGTGACTTGCGGCCGGTGCCAATCCAGAACGTTTATTCCGGGCGACCTTGCGCCATTTGCGACTGTGCCGTGCAGCAAGTGCGAGCACCCGGTAATGCTGCCGGTGATGCTGCGCAACTTCGAGCTGCGCACGATCATCGCCTCCGGGGGCATGGGGACGGTTTATACGGCGCAGGACGTGAAATTGGAGCGGCGGGTGGCGCTGAAGATGATGAAGAAGGAAGTGGCTGCGGACCCAACGAGCCTGAATGCGTTTTATCGCGAAGCGCGAGCCGGGGCGTCGCTGAACCACACGAACATCATACATATTTACAGTTTCGATGAATTCGAGGGGCAGCCCTATCTGGTGATGGAATTGGCGGACCAAGGCAGCCTGGACAGCCGGATTGAACAGGAAGGGCGGGTGGCGGAATTGGACGTTCTGGATGTGGGAATAAAGATATGCTCGGCCCTGACGACCGCGCTGCAACACAAGCTCCTGCACCGGGACATCAAACCGGGCAATATACTTTACAACATTGACGGCGAACCCAAGCTGATTGATTTCGGGCTGGTGCGGGCGGCGGAGGACGACACGTGGGAGGAGCAGATCTGGGGAACGGTGTATTACGTGGCGCCGGAGAAGCTGGAACGGAAAGGGGAGGATTTTCATTCGGACATGTATAGCCTGGGGGCAACGCTTTATCATGCCTTGACCGGCCATGTGCCGTTTGAAGGGACTGTGGACGAAGTCGTGGCGGCGCACGTGCATACGGCGCTGACGCCGCCCAACCAGGTGGCGCCGGACATCAGCGAGTTGACCAGCGACGCGCTGGCGTGCGCGCTGGCCAAGCAACCGTCGCAGCGTTTTGAGACTTACGACGATTTTCGGATGGCGATGGAAGCGGCCCGCAGCCAGTTGCTGGTCGGGCAGGTGCGCCAAGCCGACCCGGCAAAGAGTTGGTGGCGACGCTGAAGGACGATGAACGATGAAGGGGCCTACCGGAAGTCGGCGATTTGGGTTTCACCGGTTTTCAACGTAAGGGTCAGCGGGCCGACTGGCTGGTCGGAAGTTTGACCGGTATTATTGTCTTTCAAAAGCACTGTGATCTCGTGTTTTCCGGGAGTGACATGGCAGATGATGTCCATGTCGGCGACATTGGAGTACCAGGGGACCACAGCCGCGCCGTCCACATGAATGCTGCGCACGAGGTCCGCTCCCGGCACCGAGTCGGCGAAGACGCTGGTCAAGATGTTCGTCCTCACGATTCCCTGCTGGACGGGCAGGCTGCCGAACGAGTATTCCTCGGCGGAATTTCCGCCGGGAACCATGATGTGGATGTTGGCGGTTGCTTCGTCTTTTTTGTCCGCTGCAACGGGAATAACGGTCGGCTCCTCCTCCCAAGCCGGCTGCCGTGCGTCGCCCACATTCAATGTGTCCGCCAGCCAATTCCCGGCGCGATCCCGGCGCTCCATGCCACTGACCGACTGGCCCACAGCCAGGGCAACAATGGTGGCGGGCTGTTTGTCCTTGACAATCTTGGTGTCGGCGGGAATTCCGATCCCCGCTTTTTCCCCGCCCTGAAGAGTGATGACGCGGGCATTGGTATCCACGGAGAGAATCTTGCCGGAATATCTCCGGCTGGTGACCCTCGTCGTCGCCGGCTTGGGGGTATTGGTGATGGTGTCCTTGCTGGAGACAGGGTTGCGGGATGTGAAAGTGACCAGCGCAGAGGACTTGTTGGTACCGAGGGCGGCGGGAGGATTGGTCTGGGCCAGGGACGTGACGCCGCCAGCCAACGCCACCAGCAGAACCATCCAGGCGCTTTTTGAAAATGTACTCATAATGTGATTAGCTTTTTTCTAATAACAGATTTCGCGCTGCCACGCCAGCATTTTCTTTGCAATAAGCCGATTTTGGAGCAAGCTACAGGCTCTATGGACTTGCGAGTCCCTTTACTGTTGATCTGATGCCGATGCCTTACAAGATTTCCACGCTGCTCTACTGTTTCAGCCGGAAGGGCGAGGTGCTGCTGCTGCGACGGAGGCGGCAGCCCAACCGCGGCCTGTGGAGTCCCTGCGGCGGCAAGCTGGAGATGGCTACAGGGGAGTCTCCCCACGCCTGCGCGTGCCGCGAGGCAGGGGAGGAAATCGAACTGGAATTGCGGCCGGCGGACTTGCATTTGACAGGACTGGTGAGCGAGCACGGTTACGAGGGACAGGCGCACTGGCTCATGTTCCTGTTTGAAGTCGGGCCGCGCCTGGCCCAATTACCGCCGCCGCACGGCGAAGGGGATTTCGCCTTTTTCACCCGCAGGCAAATCGCCGCGCTGCCGATACCGCAAACTGACGCCGAGCAAATCTGGCCATTGTTCTGGCGGCATAGGGGCGGTTTTTTCTCCGCCCATTGCCATTGCCGCGCGGGCGGCCGCAACAAGTGGACCCTGGAGGAATCCATCCTGAAATGACCCCGAAGGAAGCAGAGCCGGTGATTGACTTGCAGAGCGACCATTACTTCATGGGTGAAGCATTGCGGCAGGCGGCGCGGGCACTGGCAGCGGAGGAGACGCCGGTCGGCGCGGTCATCGTGCGGGAAGGGCGGATAGTGGCGCGGGCGTTTAACCAGGTGGAAACCCTCAAGGACGCCACGGCCCACGCAGAAATGCTGGCGCTGACCCAGGCGGCGGAAGCGGTCGGGGACTGGCGGCTGACCGGGGCAACGCTCTACGTCACCAAAGAACCGTGCCCGATGTGCGCGGGGGCGATGGTTCACGCGCGAGTGGAGCGGGTGGTTTTCGGGGCCGGCGATGCCAAAGCCGGAGCGGCGGGCGGGGCACTGAACCTGCTGCAGTTTCCCGGCCTGAATCACCGCAGCGAAATCACGTCCGGTGTGCGCGAGGCGGAATGCCGGGAATTGCTGCGGAGCTTTTTCGCGAAGCGGCGCGCGGAAGCGAGGGTGAGTAGCGGAAGGCCCGGCAGTTAGGAGCCGCGCAGAAACAACCACTGAAACTGAAGCGCACTTCAACGAGGGGCGAGGCGGCGCCTGGAAGCGCCGCTTCGAAGGCAATTGAGAATTGCAAATTGAAAATTTATCATTGGCAATTGAAGGGCGGTGTTGAACTGCTGCTCGCACAGAACCTCAGTGTCCAACGGAGAGGAGGGACACTTTTTCGCCCTTTTCATTGCGGGCGACGCCGCTGGCGCGCGGGTCAAGCATCGGTTTGCCGTCCACCAGGAACAGGTAGTGATGATGGCCGACGCTCAATGGCAGTTGCACCAGCCAGCAGCCGTCGGGCTGGCGTGTCATCGGCGTGGAGGCGGGCTGCCAGCCGTTGAAGTCGCCGATCAAGGCGACGTGTTTGGCCGTGGTAATTGTGCAAATAAAATTGACGGGCTTGACGGGCTTGACGCGCGGGACGTGCGGCAGGGAGCGGTGGCGAGCAGTGTGAGGGGGGATTGTTGACGGGTGCATTTTTGCGAGTTGCTGATTGACGGGGCTACTGTGGGTTCTGCGGCGCGGCGGGGTCTTGGGACTGGTTGAGTTTGGCTTGGATTGCCTTCCAGCGCGGGTCCCAGTCGTTCCAACTGGATTCCCACGCCGGGCCGGTGAACTTCTTTTTTGCTTCGGGCAGGATTGCCGCCAGGGCCTTGGCAGCCGGCAGGCTGTCGGAGCGGTTGTTCCACTGGAGATACGATTCGATCAGATTGATGTGGTTTTCCGGATATTCCGGGTGCAAGGAGACCGCGCGCAGAAGATGCTGGCGGGCCTTGTCGCGGCTGCCGAGGCTCAAGGGCCAGCCGGGAGAGTCGCGATAGAGGAGGCCGAGATTCCTGTCCGGGCCGGCGTAATCAAAATTCTCATCGAGCTTGAGGGCTGTAGTCCACTCCTTCTCCACATCGCCAAGCAATCCGAGCGCGCCAATCATCTTGGTGCGGGCCAGTTGGGCGAGATCCATGCCCAGATAATAATGGGCGGCGGCGAGATTGGGATCGAGGGAAAGGGCGCGCCGGCAGGCGCCGATGCCCTCGTTGGCGAAGCGCGCGCGGTCGGCATCGGTGTGGGAGAACTCGCACTGGTCGAAACAAGCGGAGGCGAACTGCCAGGCGGCAACCAGATTGGTGGGCTGGGATTCGCAACGGGCGCGCAACTCGCGGTAAGAATCCTCGGCGCGGCTGGCGGGGGTGGATGGGGATGGCGGGGGATCGGCCGCGGCGCAAAGGGTTCGCGCCATCAGCAGTCCGGGAAGGAGCATGCGGATGGCGGACGCAATGGAGTTGGCGAATACTCTGGCGCGCATAAGGCCGTTATCAAGATAAGGCAGGAGCGGGCACGCGGCAACAGCGATTCAAACGATTGACAAAAAAAGAGCCGAAACGTGTGTTTCGGCTCAATTAGGAAAGATCTGGCGGCTACCTACTCTCGCGGAGGCTATACAACCACTACCATCGGCAATGCTGCGTTTGACGGCCGTGTTCGGGATGGGAACGGGTCGGACCACAGCTTTATGGCCACCAAAAAATCGTATAAAGAACAGCCTGGAGAGGCCGGGAGGCCCCCTGAAAACTGCATATGGAGAAAAGAGCATGAACCAATTCGCGAGTTGAAATCGCTCTTCCCGTTGGGGAAAAAAGCGATCAAGCCGCACGACCGATTAGTATTAGTCCGCTGAACAGATTGCTCTGCTTGCACGCCTAACCTATCAACCCGGTGGTCTACCGGGGGTCTTTAGGGACTTGCGTCCGGGAAACATTATCTTGGGAGGAGCTTGGCACTTAGATGCTTTCAGCGCTTATCTCTTCCGCAC
>Ga0182030_10000430_pt1 | contig 77545 bp, 62 predicted proteins | sample 812S3MmetaG_FD_121299 | JGI IMG/M metagenome (GOLD analysis project Ga0182030, IMG submission 121299) | Permafrost microbial communities from Stordalen Mire, Sweden - 812S3M metaG (Illumina Assembly) | ecosystem: Environmental > Terrestrial > Soil > Wetlands > Permafrost | place: Sweden... | reverse complement strand
ACGGGCTCTCGACATCTTGTCGAAGTAAATGCTATGCGGATCCCGGGTTTCTGACGGACGGGTCGGCTTAAGCGCTATCGTGCCTCAACCAGCAAAAACTGGCCCGATGTCGGTCATTATCGCCGACGCGGCTTCATTACAGCGCAATCTGGATGGCCGCAGGACTGGAGGCGCAGCGCGGGTTGAGGGCGGACATCGTTTCGCGGGACCACCACTCGTCCTTTGCTAATCGCACCTGAGTGCCGCTACCGGATCCAGGCGCACAACGCGACGTGCGGGAACGTAACACGCACCAAGCGCGACCATCATCAATAGGACGGCAACGGCAGCATACGTAAGCGGGTCGTGAGCAGTCACACCGAAAAGCTGGTTGGCAATCAGACGGGTCAATCCCAATGCGGCGAGGCCGCCGACAGCCACGCCAACCAACGCCAACTTCGCGCCTTCACCCAGCACCAGGCGCAGCACGTCGCTACGCTGCGCTCCGAGGGCGATTCGCAGCCCGATTTCATGCGTGCGCTGGCCGACTAAGTAAGAGACCACGCCGTAAATCCCGACGCACGCCAGCACCAGCGCGAGGGCCGCGAACACACCGAGAAGAATCATCGAGAATCTTCGCGGAGCAAGAGCGCCGGCCAGAATCTGGTCCAGGGTCTGCTCGCCGTAGATGACTTCGCGAGAGTCGATTTCCTGAACGCTGCGGCGAACAACCTTCATGATCGACGCGGGATTGCCCTCCGTCCGCACCACAACCGAGGCGCCGCCGGCGGCGAACGTCATCAGTTTCTCCGGCAATTGCATAAATGGGTAGAAAAACTGCGCCTCAATCGCCGCTTTGGCGTCTCCGCCTGGCCCCCATTGCTTGATGTGCCCCACCACTCCCACGATTTCGGCCTGCACGTCGAATTGGGCTAGATGGACATGCTTCCCGATGGGATTTTCTCCCGGGAAGTACGTGCGTGCGAAAACGTCGTCAATGTCGATCACCAACGGAGCGCGCTCGCTATCCTGCGGAGTGATGAAGCGGCCGCGTTGGAGAGTCATTCCCATGGCCTGTTCGAAATCCGCTTCCACCACGTAAAATATCGCTCCAGGCATCTCGTTTTCACTGGCCGGCTTCGGCCGCCCCTCGATCCAGAACGGCACCGCGGAGTCGTGAATCATCGGCCGCGAGCCCCCCGTAATGGAAACAGCGCGCACGCCCGGAATCGAGCGGATTTTATCGTGGAACTGGCGCAGCCGGGCGCGGGTTTCGGCCGATGTGGTCGCGGGCGTTGACGGCATCGACACGTTGAAGGTAATGGCCCCGTTCGGCTGGTATCCGGGATCCACGCGCCACAGTGCTGCGAGGCTGCGCAGCATCAGCCCCGCGCCGACCAGAAGAACGAGAGTCATCGCGACTTGGAGCACTACAAAGGCCCCTTGCAGCCGGTGCCGTGCGCCGCTCGAGCCACGGCCGCTTTCTCTCAGAACCACTTGCAGATCCACGCGGGAACCTCTTAGGGCAGGTGAAAGTCCGAAAACAATCACGGCTAGCACGGACAGCCCCATCGCGAAGAACAACACGCGGCCATCCATGGAGATTTGTTCAGTGCGCGGCAACGTCCCCGGAAGGAACTCGACCGCCTCTCTGACGGCGCCAAATGCGATCAGCAACCCAAGCGCCCCCGCCACCATCGACAGGAGAAGATTCTCGGTGAGGAGTTGCCGGATGATGCGCGTCTGACTTGCGCCAAGCGCCGCGCGGACGGCAAACTCGCGCGAGCGCCGGGTTGCCCGCGCCAGCAGCAGATTCGCGACGTTCGCGCAGGCAATCAGCAACAGGAAACCGACGGCTGCGAGAAGCACCAGCAGCAGCGGTTTGACGTTACCGACGATGTCCTCCTTCATTGGCACCAGCGTGATCCCAACGGTCTTGTTGGAATCCGGAAAGGCCGCGGCAAGATCGCGCGCCACAACGTTCATATCGGCTTTCGCCTGCTGGAGGGTAACGCCAGGTTTCAGCCGCCCGACGACGCGCGCGCTCACAGAAATGTGGCGATCACGAAACGACGCATCGTTCCACTGGCCAATGGGAGTGTAGACATCGCGATCCTGACCATAAAAGCCAAAACTGGAAGGAATCACGCCCACGATCGTATAAGACGTTCCGTTGAGATCCAGCGATTTCCCGGCGACATCCGGAGATGCACCGAAGGCCCGTGTCCAAAAGCCGCCGCCGAGAATCACTACCGGCCCTGCCCCCACCTCATCGTCCTCGGGACGGAACGTTCGTCCGATGACAGGATCTACGCCAAGGGTGGAAAAGAAGTTCGCGGAAATCATATACCCGCTAAGGCGCTGAGCTTCAGCCGTACCGCTGACGCTGTAATCTTTATTTCGGTAGATGGCCATCGACCCGAACGTGCGGGTTTCGCGCTGCCAGTCCAAAAAGTTCAAGTAAACCGGCGGGCTTTTCTCGTCCTCCGGCCTTTTTTCGGAAACCGCCGCTAGTTGTTCTGAATGTGGATATGGCAAGGGGTTGAGCAGCACACCATCGACGACCGAGAAAAGCGCCGTGTTGGCCCCAATCCCGAGCGCCAGAGTGAGAATCGCAACAACGGCAAACCCCGGCGACTTCAGCAGTATCCGAATGGCGTACGGCAAATCTTGTGACAGAATCGTCATTGCTGCATTTTATGTCATCCCTGATGTGAACCATTATCGACTGCGACGAACCGGGCAAAATTCGACGAGTTTATATAGCGCCGAGTTTACCGGAAGTTAGGAAGGGCTCGACCACGCAGCCTGGTAGGGAGCCCTCACGGCCCAAGTGTGAGGCCGACGCCACACGCTTAATGGTGAAAATCGGCTCTTTACTGGTCTCTCCGGTGGAAGACGAATTGCTATGATCTTCGCCATGCCACCTATCGCTCCCCGGCCCAGCGGGGCGCTGTCCTTGTTGATGTTCTTCGGAGCTGCCGCGTACGCCCAACTAGGATGCTCCATCGCTAAGGTCAAGGGCTTAGTCGAGATGTCGTACGTGCTTTTCGCGAATGGTCACGTTAACCCACCATGGAGCGGGCCTGTCCCAATCAGCGGCGGTCCGGCCTGGATCAACTCCGACCGCTATGAGATCGACGCAAAAGCAGAAAGTCCTCAAAGTCAGGGCATGATGCATGGGCCTATGCTCCAGACGCTGCTCGAAGATCAGGTTTAAATTGAAGCTCCATCGCGAGACCGGGGAAATCCCCGTCTATGAGTTGACGGTGGCCAAGGGCGGCATCAAAATGCAGCAGCTAAAGGAGGGAAGCTGCGCTCCCGTCGATTTTGCATTCTTGACGCAGTGCCCTCCGGTCCCGCTGGCGGACCTGCCGAAAGGTCAAGAGTACTGCGGAGGGGTCAGCACAGACGGTAGTCGTTGGGTCGGAAGTTCGGACACAATGGACGGCCCAAAGGTGACCGGTCGAGGTACGCGGTATGAGTCTCGACGACTTCTGCAAGATCGTTATTGGAAACAGGCTGGACCGTCCAGTGATTAACAAAACCGGGATCACGCAGAGATTTGTGTTCCGGCTGAAGTTTGCGCCCGACGAGACCACACCGAAATTCCTTCAGGGCGACGATCCGGGCGGCGCTGCTCCAAACGCATCACCGGATGGTCCCTCGCGCGGACCTTCGATCTTCACAGCGCTCCAGGAACGGCTCGGACTAAGACTTTTTCCCGCCAAGGGACCAGGCGAGTTCATCGTTATCGATCACGTTGAGAGCCCACCGAAAACTGATCTCAGGTGCAGGCGGTCCGGCTCCATCCTCAGAGCTCGATCTCACGCACTATCGTCGAACTCTCGGCAACGCCTGGTCATCCACGCCGGAGTGCTGGTGCGAAGGGCTGTTATCGCCAGCCCGCTCTCCGGGTGGTGCGTGAAACCAGCGTTCGCGAACGTGACTCTGGGGCAACGTAGCGGGCAGCAAGGCGACTTAGCTAAAGCGATGGAGTTCTTACCGGTGCGCGATCGACATATGTTTCGACCGGACGCCCTGCGCGTTATCATCTTAAGTCAGGTAGCATCCGCGAAGAAATGAATCCGCAATATATCGGCGGCTATGAGATTCTGGGCGAGCTAGGTCGCGGCGCAATGGGCGTGATCTACCGCGCGCATGATAAGGGGATCGACCGTGCCGTTGCTATTAAGGTGATGCGCGTCGATGCCGGCGCGTCTACCCGTGAAAACGTGGAGCTCCGTCAGCGACTGATTCGCGAGGCCAGCGTGGCGGGTAAGATATCCCATCCGGGCATTGTGACCGTCTACCAGTTAGGGGAAGAAGACGACAACATTTTCATCGTCATGGAATATGTCGAAGGCTCCTCGCTGGACACATTGCTGGTCAATAACAAGGGGCGCGACACCGCTTGGTCTCTCGACATTCTCTCGCAGATCGCCGTAGCGCTCGACTATGCGCATAAGGCGAATGTGGTCCATCGCGACATCAAACCCGCCAACATCCTGGTGCGCTCCGATGGCCGCGTAAAAATCGCTGATTTCGGTATCGCGAAGATGACAGCCGGCTCGACCACCGGACTGACTGTCGTCGGGGCCAGCGTCGGATCACCCGCCTATATGTCGCCGGAACAGGTCCAAGCGACCCAGATCGATGGCCGCTCCGATCAATTCGCGTTGGGAACGATTGCGTTTCTGATGTTCACGGGTCGCATGCCATTTAGGGGGGACACAGCGCACTCGCTGATGTATCAGATTGTCACCGGGGACCCCTTCGAGCAGCAGCCCGGCGATCTACCTCTGTCTCCTGAAGTGCGGGCGGCGCTGGCACGGGCCCTTGCGAAGCGGCCGCGGGACCGCTACGAGGATTGTGCTTCATTTCTTCGTGAATTGAGCGCGGCCGTTCATGGCATCGCTCCGTCACAGGCGCCTGCCCCGCAGGCCGCCCCCGCGCCGACCGTCATACTCCTGCCTGTTTCTGTCCCGCCAGCGACGACGCAGCCCCCGATTTCCCAGCCTTCGTTTGCCGAGCCACCGATTGCCCAGCCATTTAGCGCGCCGCCGTCCGCGGCACAGGCTCCGGCCAAGACCAACATGTTGCTGCCGATCGCCGCCGGAGTCATGGTGCTGTTGGTGCTGGTCGGCGGAGGCGCCTACTGGTACACTCAAGTCCGCGCTTCATCGCCCGTTCCGTCCGCTCCCGATCCGAAGCAAGTAAGCAAGGACTCTCCCGCTCCGTCTCCGGCACCATCACCAGTTCCCGCGCCGGCCGACGACGCAACACCGCTGCTGACGGCGATTTCCAAGGGAGGGATGAATCAGGTTCGCTCGCTACTCGAGGGAGGCGCAAACGTGAACGAAGCGGGCCACGATGGAGTTACTCCTCTTATTGCGGCCGTCGCCCATGAACGGCTCGACGCCGCGCAACTGCTGATCGAACATGGCGCCGACGTCAATTTAGCCGATTCGAACCGCAACACTCCTCTCATGGTGGCCGCGGATGCGTCGCCCGAGATCAAAGATCCAGCCCCCCTGATCCGCCTTCTGTTGACACACGGCGCCAAGCGGGGTTTGAAGGATTCCCAAGGCCGCATCGCCTTCCAGCGCGCTGTCAGAAGTAAGAACGCGGCGGCAGTACAGTTGCTTCGGTAAGAGACAGGGACGCCTTATCTGGCATGCCTCCGCGGATTATGTCTGTCCTGCCTCGCCTTAGTCTTATTCGCGACGGCAAACCACCAATAACCTTGAGCCAGCGCAGCGAAGGTGCATCCGATCCCGAAGACCGCTGAAACGCGCTTGCATCCGCCAACGACTGCTCTGGGCGGATTGTCGGCCATTCGTACAAAGCTCAGATTGCCTCCAGCCCTAGCGACCTTGCAATTAGGCGGGCACGGCATTCGCGGAAACATCAGCTTCCACCTGAGTCGGTGACCGCATTGGGCACAGCCCGATTGCCAGCGCGGATTTGCAAATCGCAAATTAGCCCGTATCTAGCTAATTCATTTGAGGTTAGTGGTGCGCCCGGACCGATTCGAACGGCCGACCCTCTGGTTCGAAGCCAGATGCTCTATCCATCTGAGCTACGGGCGCTTTGCCTCATCGTATCATTTAATTTCAAAGATGATCGAAACCGAAGTCAAGATTCGCTTCGCCCCAGGCGCCGCCGCCGCCCGCAACCTTATTGAGCGCCAAGGGTACGTCATCATCGAGCCCCGCACCCTCGAAAGCGACCGCGTCTTTGATCGCAGCCCCGATCGCAGCCCCGATCGCGGCCTCGCCGAACTCAAATCCGCCGATCAGCTTCTCCGCCTCCGCCGCGCCGGATCCCTCTCTACCGTCACATATAAAGGTCCCGCTGATCGCCGGCGCTACAAGAGCCGCGAGGAAATCGAATTCGACGTCTCCGACCCCGATGCCTTCGAGCTGGTCCTCGCCCGCCTCGGCTACACCCCCCGCTTCCGCTACGAAAAATTCCGCACCAAATTCGCCCTGCCACCCGAACCGGGCCTCATCACTATCGACGAAACCCCCATCGGCGTGTTCTTCGAACTGGAAGGAGAGGCCTCTTGGATCGACCGCACCGCCGCCCGACTGGGCTTCTCCGCCAACGAGTACTGTACCGCTAGCTACGCGTCGCTCTATAGGGAATACCTCCTTTTGCATGAAGAGGCTCCCGCCGACATGGTTTTTAACTCAAGCGATTCTCCCCTGGCACCTTAAAAAGACACTTAGTACGCAGAGTTCTATTGCTTGCGGCGAACCTCGATGCTATTCTTCCAATAGCTCAATGGTCAACGGAAACAAGGAAACGCGAAAATGATCGAACTGATAGCCACAGTGGTCATCACGGCCAGCTCGGTTCTGCTGTTCGCCTACTGGTTCCGCTACACCTGTCTCCTGATTCTGAGCGCGAAGACGGCGCGGGATTACACCAGTGACGTCGCCTATTCCAATCGTATGGTGTTCCCCGAAGTGCAGGCTCAGCTGAACCAAAGCGCTTCCCCCGATCTCGACAAGCTGCGCTCGGCACTCGACCGCGATTATCAGGTCCTCCGCCAGATGATGAAATACACGGGCCAGGGACAGTCCGCGCTCGAAATTCAGATGCTGGCCCTGAATTACCGGCTGATGGGCACCTGGTATCAGGTCACGCGTCACGTCTCGGGCAGCACCGCCGCCCGGGCGCTCTCGGAAATGTCAATGGTGGTCGCCCACTTCGCAAACCTGATGGGCGAACAGGCCGCCTCCGCCGCCGCCGCTTAAAAGTCTCTCGTGGGGCAGCGCCATGCGCTGCCAAAAGCCGCCGGCTCTACCCCTCCGTCGGAACCTGCCACCGTCCGCTCTGCCACTCGAGATTGAAATTCTCGCCCAGATACACCCGCCGCACTTCCGGATCGTTCCCCAGCGCTTCCGGTGACCCCGACCGGAAAATCCGCCCGTTATTGATGATGTACGCGCGATCCGTCACCGCCAGCGTCTCCCGCACGTTGTGATCGGTCACCAGAATCCCGATCCCCGAGTTCTTCAGGTCGAAAATAATCTTCTGCAGCTCCAGCACCTGAATCGGATCGATTCCCGAAAATGGCTCGTCCAGCAATAAGAAGCTCGGCTCGATCACCAGCGACCGCGCAATCTCCACGCGCCGGCGCTCGCCGCCCGACAGAACATAGCCCTTGCTGTGCCGCACCGTTTCCAGACCCAGTTGCGCGATCAGCCTGTCCATTCGGTCTAGCCGCTCCCTGCGGTTCAGCGGCAGCGTTTCGAGAATCGCCATCAGGTTGTCTTCTACCGACAGCTTCCGGAACACTGACGCTTCCTGCGGCAGGTAGCTGATCCCCGTCCGCGCCCTCTGATACATGGCCAGAGGCGTGATGTCCTGGTCGTCCAGCGTCACGCGCCCCGAATCCGGCGTGATCAGCCCGACAATCATGTAGAACGACGTGGTCTTCCCCGCCCCGTTCGGTCCCAGCAGCCCGACAACCTCGCCCTGCTTCACCCACACCGAAACGTTGTCCACCACTTTTCGGCCGCGATAGGACTTGGTGAGGTCGGTTGTTTGGAGGGTATGCACGGAAGCTATTTCTTGCGGACGACGCTCTTCACCTGGCTTTTCGGGTGTCCGTTAACCAGCAGCCTATCATCGTTCGCCCACCACGTCAATTCATCGCCTTCGGTCTTGCCCTCTTTGGTGTCCACCAGCAGAGGACGGCCACCGCTCAGAATCACCTTGCCGTCGTCGGCGAAATATTCCGAATGTTCCGATGTTCCCGTGCGCACTTTCGCATGGGCCGTGCTGACAATTTTCACAGCACCATCGGACACCGTCTTATTGAGCGACGAATCGGCGTCCGCGTCGTTCAAAAACGCCTTGATCTCCCGCCCCGTCACCGTCAGATCGGGCCTTTGCAGCAGTACGCCGCCCTGATAAACCGCGATGCGCGTGTCTTCCGTGTACGTCAGATGCGGCGCATGCACGACAGTAAAAATCGGTGCCGCGGCAGGAGTTTTGGGCTGCGCCTTGGCCTTGGCTTCAGGTTTCTTCCCGTCCGATTTCTTCTCGCCTTTGTCTTTATCCACGAAATAGCTGACCACCTTGCCGTCCGCTTCCATAATGCCCGCGTCGCGGTCGATGTCCAGCCTCTCCGCTTCCACCCGGTTCGATCCCTGCCACGCGACGGCATTGCCCTCGTAGTGAATCTTAGAATTGGTATCGGTCGAAACCATCTTCTGCGCCCGCGCCTGCATGATCTCGTCGGTATTCAGCATCGCGCTCGAATTGCCTTTCGGGTCCGGCATCCTGGTCGACGCCACGTGCCCCTCGGCCGTAAAATCTCCCGATTTCTGATTCATCAGGATCCTCTCGGCCGTCGCCGACCCGGTCGGATCCCACACCCTCGCGCCCTTTTCCAGCGTCATCATGTCCGTCTTCTGATCAAGCGTCGCGTGATCCGCCCGCGCGTGACGATCGCCCTCGTCGTACTTAAACTCGCCCTTCTGATCCAGATGGCTCATATCGCTGGTCGTAGGATCGAACATGGCGAGCATTTCCTTGGACGTCGTAAACCCCGGCGGAGGTACAGGCTTGCCTTTCTCCGGCGCCTTGTCCGTCCGCGTGGTCGTGTTCACGCTTCGGAAGCTCTCGATGCGATTATCTTCGCCGTACTTGATCCACACCTTGTCGCCGGTCATCACGCGCTTTGGCATACCCGGCCGGTTGGGCAGAAAATCCATCGTCGCCGCGCCGTCGGTCTCGACACTCTCGATCTCCTGCCCGCCGGTGCGCATCTTCAAATGGATCACTTCGCTGTGCAGAATACGAGTATCGCCGGGCTGTGCACCGGGCTTGGCGATCGGCACATTCTCCGCTACGCTCTTGCCCGTCGCCATCGCCGTCGAGAGGGTGCTCTCCTTGCCCGATGCCTCGAAGCCCATCTCCATGCGGTTCCCCGTCACCGTGGTCCGCGCCGCGTCGGTCGACGAAATCAGGTGCGCGTTGCGGTCGCCTGTAATCTTGGTCACCAGCATCCCGTCGGCGAAATTCATGGTCATGCCGTCCGCTCCAAACTCCACCTTGCGATCCGGATCTTCCTTCACCCCGTGCCCCGCTTCGATCTCCGCCAGCCTCACCTCGCCCTCATCAAGCGTCACCACCGACATCTTGCCTTCCAACCGCAGGGTGTCGCGGGTCAGCTTAGACCACGGAATCAGAATCACCTTCGATTCCTTCTCGCGATAAAACGCCTCCCCCGATTCGATATGCATCGGAATCGAATCTGCCTTCTTCCCGCGCCAGTCGAGCAGGATCTGCGCCTTCATGTGCAACTCCCGCGTCTGCGGATCGTAATCGGCCCCCACCGCCGTCCCCCCGCCCTGGTCGAAGTCGAAACGCATCGGCCGGTCGGTGGTCGCCTTGCCCGATTGCGTATCGAACTTCACGCCGGAGCTGTGAATCGTCACTATCCGTCCGTGCGACCCCTCCACCGGAACGCAAACCGTTTCATTATGCGCTCCGCAATTCAGCGTGATGTCCACCTCGCCATCGGCGTACAGAGTCTTCGCCGTCGGATCGCACAGCGCTTTGTCGGTCTTCACCAGGTCGTACTGCGTGCCCTCTTTGTTGTAGAGCTTCAGGTCCACGCCATCCAGATCGAGCCCCGTCGATCCGGCGGATTCCTTCATCGTCTCGGCGCAGAGATGTACGTGCTGCGTCGTGCCTTTCTGGTCCGAGTAGCACCACTTGCTGAAGCTGCCGTCAAAATTCCGGGCGAGGGTCTTAGGTCGCGGCGGCGCATCCTTGATCAGGTTCGCTTTCCGCGTAAGGTAAGTTGCGCCCACGGCGACGACAATAAAGATGATGGCGAAGAGAAAAAGCCATCGGGTACGGCGCATGACGTTGCTTTAAGGATACCAGCAACCCACCCCTCGGCATCAGCAGCCGCATGAAACGTTCGGCGGCTTCGACGCACAGTATTGTATGCAACACCCGGTCGCGGAGGTTGAAGACGCGAAACACCAGTTCGCTCGCCAGATCTACGAAAGGTGCAGGGAGCACCACGGCGAGGACCACGAGCAGACGCGCCTGACGCGCGATTACCTGGCGAGTTTTGAAAAGACCGGCCCTCCACGTCCCAGCCACGCACCGATGCCTCAGCCCCAAAGATAAGTTGCCGTGTGGGGCCGGCTATTCAGCCGGCGGCCTCCCTTTGAGGCGGCTCCGCTCCAGACAGCGTAAAATGAAAGCTTCGTGCCCGGGTGGCGAAATCGGCAGACGCAACGGACTTAAAATCCGTTATCCGCAAGGGTGTGCGGGTTCAATTCCCGCCCCGGGCACCAATCAACTTTGCCGCGCTGATCGCCTGCCCCACATGCCTCTGCGTGTGCTCCGCGAGATGCGTCAACAACCCGATGACCGTGGTCGGCAGACGTTTTCTTCCCACCTCTCGCCGATCCCGCAAAGTCAAAGGATCAATCGCCCGCACCACCACCTCAGCCCGCTTGAAAACCTCATCCAACTCGGCGAGAAGCTCTTCGCGCGAAGCCCCGGGCTCGCCTTCGCCCAACTCCACCGTCCGGCAGCCTTGTAGATACGCCATCAGCCGCTCCGTGCTGCGCGAAATATGGCGGATGTGGAATCCCACCCCCCACTTCCAGATCTGGGCCGTCGTTAGACCCTCCGTGTATTGCTCCAGGTCCTCCCGCGCCTGCGTGAACGCGTACAAAACTGGAGCCGCCAGCGGATCCACGCCCTCAATCGGCCCTCGCAGCCACGGCTCTTCCATACCGACCATTATTGCGCCAAGTTGGACTTCATCTTATAGGATGAGAAAGCCAGCCCTATCCTCGGCCCCGCATCGTGGCCTGTGAATATCCTTAGCCAGCCCGACTCTTCGTTCTCCATGGTGAGCAGCGTACCGCTTCCGAGATGGGCTTCGAAGGGAATTCGCTTGCCAAGAAACACCTGGTAGCCCAGCGATCGTTTGGAGGAGAACCTGGCGCCCGCGATTTCGCGGATCAGATCGTCCAGTGCTTCCGCCGTAACCACCTGTTTCAAATAGCTTTTAACGATCTGCCGCGCAGAGGCCGACTGCGCGCCATCGATGAAGCTGCGCTTGATCTCGAACTTGATATTTTCGAGGTACCCGGAATCGTTCACGCTGGCCACGATTCTCACATTGTCCCGGTACCGCTCGAGAGTCGGGCGGAACGTCACCACTCCGTCCACTGAGGAGATCTGCTGAAAATGGAAATCGCTGAAAAACGGCGTGCTCTTGGCTTCGTTCAGAGTGTTCAACGCCAAGACCAGGTTTAGAAGGCTCAATAGGTTCATTTTCGCCGCTCCTGTATCCTCTGGGCGCCACCGGATCAACCAAATTAGTGAGCTATCCTAAAAGTTCCCATGCTAAGAGTGCGTTTCGCCCCGTCGCCCACCGGATACCTCCACATCGGCAGCGCCAGGACCTTTATCTTCAACTGGTTGTACGCCCGCCACAACGCCGGCACCATGATCCTCCGCATCGACGATACCGACGTCGAACGCAACACCCAGCAGTCTCTCGATTCGATTTTCGACGGCCTGAAATGGCTCGACCTGAGCTGGGACGAATTCTACCGCCAAAGCGAGCGCCTCGACCTGCACGCCCGCGCGGCCAACGAAATTCTCGAAAAAGGTCTCGCCTATCGCGACTTCACGCCCGCCGTCGTCGAACATACCGAAACCCACTGGCTCTTCAACCCCGGCATGCGCGAGCTATCGAAACAGGAAAGCGACCGCCGCGCCGCCGCCGGCGAGCCTTTTGTAGTCCGCTATCGCGTCCCTCGCGAATCCCGCGCCGAAGTCGCCTTTACCGATCTCGTCTACGGCCCCCAATCCAAAGCCACCGCCGATATCGAGGACTTCGCCCTCCTGCGCTCCAACGGCGTGCCGACCTATCACCTGGCTTCCTGCGCCGACGACGCCGATCTGCGCATCAGCCACATCATCCGCGGCCAGGACCATCTCACCAACACCTTCAAACACGTCCTGATCTTCGAAGCCCTCGGCGCGGAGCCCCCGAAGTTCGCGCATCTCCCTCTGCTGATCGCCCCCGATGGCTCAAAACTCTCCAAGCGCAAACACGGCCCCGTCGTCAGCGTGACCACCTACCGCGACGCCGGATTTCTCTCGCAAAGCTACGTGAATTTCCTCTGCCTGCTCGGCTGGTCGCCCAAAAACGACCGCGAAAAAATGTCCCGCCAGGAATTGATCGACCTGTTTACGCTCGAAGGCGTCAACAAATCGAACGCCACAGTCAATTTCAGCGACGAAGACCCTCTCGATCCCAAAGCCGTCTGGCTGAACGCCGAACATCTCAAAGCCCTGCCGCTCCCCGAACTCGCGGAAAAACTGATCCCCTTCGCCGAAGCAGCCGGGTTTCACGTGAGCCCGGAGAAAATGCTGCAAGTCGCCCCGCTGATCCAGGAACGCATCCGGACCCTGCGCGACGTTGCAACCGTCGCCGATTTCTTTTTCGTCGACAACCTGCCGCCCTACGATTCCGCCGAGCTGATTCCCCAAAAAGGAGATCTGGCCATGGCCCGCTCCGCCTTAGAAAAATCGCGCGAAGTCCTCTCCACCGCCAACTTCAATCACGATGCCCTGGACGCCGCCCTCCGCGCCGCCGCACTCGAGTTAAAAATCAAACCCGGCCAAATGTTCCAACCCATAAGAGTCGCCGTCTGCGGCCGAAAAAAATCACCGCCCCTCTTCGAAACCTTAGTGGTGCTAGGCCGCGAGACGTCCCTCCAGAGGATCGACGAGGCAATGGAAAGGCTGGCGCCGTAAAATGTTGGGTTACAACCCCTGGCGTCAGCCAGGGGATTCTTCGAGTTTACAGACTAAATTATGAGTACCCCCGCTCCCTCAAACTTCATCCGCGACATCATCGTCAAGGATCTGGAGACCAATAAATTCGGAGGCCGCGTGCATACGCGCTTCCCTCCGGAGCCGAACGGTTACCTCCACGTCGGCCACGCCAAATCCATCACCATCAATTTCGGATTCGCGAAAGAATTCGGCGGCAAATGCAACCTGCGTTTTGACGACACCAACCCCACCAAGGAAGAAACCGAATACGTCGATTCCATCATGGAAGACGTCCGCTGGCTGGGCGGCGAATGGGCCGGCGTCTATTACGCGTCCGATTATTTCGACCAGCTTTACGATTGGGCCGTCCAGATGATCAAATCCGGTAAAGCTTACGTCTGCGATCTCTCGCCTGACGAAGTCCGCAAACAGCGCGGGACTCTCACCGATCCTGGTCAAGAAAGCCCCTATCGCAACCGCACGGTGGAAGAAAATCTCGACCTGTTCGCCCGCATGAAAGCCGGCGAGTTTCCCGACGCCTTCCGCTCCCTGCGCGCCAAAATCGACATGGCCTCCGCCAATCTCAACATGCGCGATCCCGTGATGTACCGCATCCTGCACGCCGAACATCACCGCACCGGCGACAAGTGGTCCATCTATCCCATGTACGATTTCGCCCACGGCGAATCCGATTCCATCGAAGGCATCACGCACTCCATCTGCACTCTGGAATTCGAAGACCACCGCCCGCTTTATGATTGGTACGTCGAGCAACTCGGCATCTACCATCCGCGGCAAATCGAGTTCGACCGCCTCAACCTGACCTACACGGTGATGAGCAAGCGTAAGCTGCTGCAACTGGTCCAGCAAAAACTCGTCAGCGGCTGGGACGATCCGCGCATGCCCACCATCTGCGGCATGCGCCGCCGCGGCTATACTCCGGAATCCCTACAAAATTTCGCGCGCGCCCTCGGCGTGTCGAAAACCAACGGCACCACCGAGCTCGCGCTCCTCGAATACTACGTCCGTGAAGATCTGAACAAACGCGCCCTCCGCGTGATGGCCGTCTTAAAGCCTCTCCGCGTCATCATCGACAACTATCCCGACGATCTCGTCGAACATATGGAAGCAGTCAACAATCCCGAGGACTCTTCCGCCGGCTCCCGGACAGTTCCATTTTCTAAAGTCCTCTACATCGAAGACGACGATTTTCGCGAAGTTCCTCCACCGAAATACTTCCGCCTCTCGCCCGGCAAGGAAGTGCGGTTGCGCTACGGCTACTTCATCACCTGCACCGGCGTCGTCAAAGACGATCAGGGCAACGTAATAGAAATCCACTGCACTTACGATCCCGCCACCCGCGGCGGCGATTCGCCCGACGGGCGTAAAGTGAAATCCACCATCCACTGGGTCTCCGCCGCCCACGCCGTCGACGCCGAAATTCGCGTCTACGAAACGCTGTTTACCCGCGAAAATCCCAACGAAACTGAACCAGGCCAGGACTTCACCGCCAACATGAATCCGAAATCCCTCGAAATCGTGACCGGCAAGCTGGAGCCGAGCCTCGCCGAGGCCACGCCCGGCAGCCGCTACCAGTTCGAACGCCTCGGCTATTTCTGCGTGGATAAAGATTCGACGCCCGAAAAATCCGTTTTCAACCGCACCGTGGCCCTGCGCGATACCTGGGGCAAAATCGAGAAAAAATCGAAATGATCGTCATTGGTTTAGGAGGCCTGCTCAACGACGCAGCCTGCGCGCTGCTGAAAAACGGGAAAATTCTCGCCGCGGTGGAAGAAGTGAAGGTCACTCGCGGCCAGCGCCCCGGCGGCATACCGCGGGCCGCTATCGAGGAATGTCTCCGCCTCTCGAACGCGACGCGCGATCAAGCCGATTGCGTCGCTCTCGTCCGCCCCGTCGCCCGCGGGCCCGAAGCGGAAATGCACCTCGCCCTGCGCGACCAGTTTCCGCACGCCGAAATCGTCGTCGTCGAACATCACATGGCCCACGCCGCCTCGGCCTTCTTCGCGTCGCCGTTTGAAGACGCGACCGTCCTCACGCTCGACCAGGCCGGCGATTTCCGCTGCGGCGCTCGTTGGAAAGCTTCGGGCGGTCAGATCGAATTGGAAAAGGAATGGTATTACCCCGATTCCCTCGGCCGCCTCTACGGAGCAGTGACAGAACTGCTAGGCTTCCGCGCCCGCGCCGACGAACATAAAGTGCAGTGGCTCTCCGCCTCGGGCGACGACCGTTTTGCGCCCGCGTTTCGCCAGATCGTGTCGCCGGCCGCGCGCCTCGACGCGTCCTACTTCGACGGCAACCGTCTCGCCGCCGGAGGCTTCAGCCGGAAGTTTTTCGAAGCCCTCGGCCTGGCCGACGGCGCGAAAATCCCTCCCGTTCTCGCGCCCTCCATCGCCCGGGCCTTGCAGTTGACGGTTGAGGAAACGGTACTCGGCCTCGCCGGCAGCGGAGAGAATCTCTGCCTCGCCGGAGGATTGTTCTTCAACGCGCTTCTCGTCGAGTCGCTCGAACGCAGCGGCCGCTGGAAAAACGTCTTCGTGCAAGCCGCCGCCGGCAACGCGGGCACCGCGCTGGGAGCCGTCTATCACGTCTGGCACCAGTTGAAAAAACGGGCGCGCAAGGAATCGGCGGGGACCCTGCTGCTCGGCCCCAGTTACGGCGTGGATGAAATCAAGCAGGTGCTCGAAAACTGCAAGCTGCGCTTCTCTTACCTGCGCTCCACCGACGACCTGCTCGCCTCCGCCGTGGAGCGCTTGAGCGAACACAAGATCGTTTCCTGGATGCAGGGCCGTATGGAGTTTGGCCCCCGCGCGCTCGGCAACCGTAGTATTCTCGCGTCGCCCCTCGATCCATATTCGACGGAAAACCTGAACGTGTTTATAAAACACCGCGAGCCCTTCCGCAAATTCGCCGCGTCGGTCCCAGCCGAGCTCGCGTCCAAATATTTCGACGCCGGTCCGAACGCGCGCACCATCGCCACCGTCGGCCGCGTCCGCGAAGCCTACAAAAAAACCTTCGCCCCGGCGATCCTCGGCGAAGACATCGTCCGCGTGCACACCGTCGACCAGGCCGAAAATCCCCTCTTCCACCGCCTGCTGCACGAAGCCGGAAAAGCATCGGGCCTGCCAGTGCTCTACAACACCAGCTTCAACCTTTTCGGCGACCCGCTGGTGTCCACGCCGCGCGATGCCGTCCGCAGTTTCTATTCCTCGGGAATCGACGTGTTGTTTGTTGGAAATTTTCTGCTGGAGAAGTAGATATTCTGCCCGCATGCTGACGCATCGCGGTTCAGTGTGTCCCCTGGCTCACGCCAGGGGTTATAACCCCGCACGTAAGTGCGGGGACAGCGTGCAATTTTCCGCGGCCTGTGACCCATGGCGGTTCCTAGCGCTAAAATAGGAACCAGAGTGACCTGTCCGATTTGCAGCCTGGAAAATCCGCCGACCGCGCTAGCGTGCGATTGCGGCTACAACTTCCAGACAAAATCCGGCGGCAAGCCTCGCGATCCCTACGTCGACCAGGCCCGGTGGATGATCTTCCAAGGGGCCGTGAGCTTCCTCTTCCGCCTGTTCACGCTCCGCTGACTACCCCTTACCCTTCGCCGCGACCGCCGGGGCAGCCGCCGGCAAAGGAGCCACCGCCGCTACCGCCGCATCCTTGGTCAACCCCAGATGCTTCCGCAACTCGATGTCGATCTTCTTCTTCACGTCCGGATTATCCTTCAAAAACTGCCGCGCATTTTCCCGCCCCTGGCCAATCCGCTCGCCTTTATACCCATACCACGACCCGCTTTTTTCGATAATATTCTGCGCCGTTCCCAGATCCAGCAAATCGCCTTCCTTGGAAATTCCCTCGCCGTAAATAATGTCGAACTCCGCCTCGCGGAACGGCGGAGCCATCTTGTTCTTCACGATCTTGATCTTGGTCCGGTTGCCCGTCACCACTTCGCCATCCTTGATCGCCGCGATGCGCCGGATGTCCGCACGCACGCTCGAATAAAACTTCAGCGCGCGCCCCCCGGTGGTCGTCTCCGGACTCCCGAACATCACGCCGATCTTTTCGCGAATCTGGTTGATGAAAATCAGGCAGGTATTCGACTTCGACACGATCCCGGTCAGCTTGCGCATGGCCTGCGACATCAGCCGCGCGTGGACTCCCATGAAGCTGTCGCCCATCTCGCCATCGAGTTCGGCCTTCGGCACCAGCGCCGCCACCGAATCGACTACCAGAACGTCAATCGATCCCGAAGTAATCAGCGCATTCGTAATTTCGAGCGCCTGCTCGCCGTAATCCGGCTGCGAGACGAGAAGATTATCGACATCGACACCAAGCTTCCGGGCATACGCCGGATCGAGCGCGTGTTCTACGTCGATAAACGCCGCCATCCCGCCGACCTTCTGGGCCTCGGCGACAACCTGCAATGCCACCGTCGTTTTCCCCGACGATTCCGGTCCGAAAATCTCCGTGATCCGGCCCCGCGGAAATCCGCCAATGCCAAGCGCAAAATCGACCGAAATCGATCCGCTGGAGATGGAAGGAACTGCCTGCACCGCCTGCGCGCCGAGCCGGATAATCGACCCTTTCCCGAACTGCTTCTCAATCTGGCTGAGGGTGGCGCCGAGTGTGCGGGCCCGTTCTTTTTCGTCGATCATAGTGTGATCCTTGAGGCGAACATAAAGAGAAGATTCATTATAGCAGCTTAAGCCAGCCATTCCACCGTCGCTGCAACCAAAAGGGGCCCTAACAGCGACGACGCCTCCCGTTCCACCGCTTGCAGGACGACTTCGGCATGTGCCTGATCGGGTGAGACGGTGACGCAAGCGACCAACCCGCGCTGCCACAAGTCCTGATAATCGATCTCCGCCACCGCGACGTTGAATTTCGCGCGCAGCCGATCCTTCAGGCTTTTTACAAAATGCCTCTTGTCTTTAAGCGAGTGCGAGTCGTCGAGCCTCAGCTCAAACGTAATAACCCCAATAGCCGCCATTGTGCTTTTCCCGGTAGCGATCAAGCCTCGGGGCCTGACTACCTTTTTCGCCCCGCACAGCGCGGATAGAAGTAAGTCTTCGCCGCGAAAAAGGCTGTCTGTCCCCTGGCTTCCACAGTGCCCGGTCGCAGCGCCATTGACGGCCCTCCGGCCGATTAAACCAGCGCTTCCTGCGCCACCCGTTCCGTAGCGAAGCACTCAAACAAGTCGCCCGTTTTCACGTCGTTAAAGTTGGCCAGCGAAATACCGCATTCGAACCCGGCCTTCACTTCGCTGGCGTCGTTCTTGAAGCGCTTCAGTCCCTCGATCTTCCCCGTATGCACGACCGCGCCGTCTCGCACCACCCGCACCTCGCTGTTGCGCGTGATCACGCCGTCCTGCACCAGGCACCCCGCGACGACGCCGACCTTCGAGATGCGGAACACGTCCTGCACCATCGCGCGCCCCTTGTACACTTCCTTGAACACCGGGTCCAGCATGCCGCTCATGGCCTTTTTGACCTGATCGACCAGCTCGTAAATGATCGAATGCAGCCGGATATCGACCTTTTCCTGCTCCGCCACAGCCTGCGCCGTGCGGTCCGGCTTCACGTTGAACCCGACAATGATCGCGTTCGACGCCGACGCCAGCAGCACGTCTGTTTCGGTGATCGCGCCGACTCCGGCCCTCATCACGCGGATGCGAACCTTGTCGGTCGAAAGCTTGGTCAGCGTATCGGACAGAACCTCAGCCGTGCCGCCGACGTCCGTCTTCAGGATGATGTTGAGGTCCTTGACCTCGCCCTCTTTGAGCTGATCGTGGAACTGATCGAGCGTCAGGCGTTTGTTCTTGGCCATCGCCACTTCGCGAGCCTTGGACTCGCGATAAATGACAATCTGCTTCGCCTTCGCCGTATCGGTGACCACCTGCATCGTGTCCCCGACCTCGGGCAGCGATTCCAAACCCTGCACCTCGGCTGGCATCGACGGACCCACTTCGCGCGTATTCTCGCCGTGATCGTCCACCATCGCGCGCACGCGTCCGAAGACCGAGCCGCAGATCATGTAATCGCCGACTTTCAGCGTCCCGTTGCGCACCAGCACCGTCGCGACAGGTCCTCGTCCGCGATCGAGCTTCGCTTCGAGCACCGTGCCCATGGCGGGCCGCGCCGGATTCGCCTTCAAATCCAGCATGTCCGCCACGAGAAGAATCATTTCGAGCAGCAGATCCAGGTTGGTCTTCGCCTTGGCCGAAACCTCGACCATCACCGTATCGCCACCCCAGTCTTCGGCCAGCAGTCCACGGTCGGAAAGCTGCTGCTTGATCCGCTCCGGCGTCGCGCCCGGCTTGTCGATTTTGTTGATCGCGACGATGATCGGAACCTTCGCCGCTTTAGCGTGGTCGATCGCTTCCAGCGTCTGCGGCATCACGCCGTCATCCGCCGCCACCACCAGAATCACGATGTCCGTAACCTTGGACCCACGTGCCCGCATGCGGGTGAACGCTTCATGACCGGGCGTGTCGATAAACACGATCTTGCGCCCGTTTTTTTCCACGTGATACGCACCGATATGCTGCGTGATCCCGCCCGCTTCGTGGCTCGCGACATTCGACAAACGAATCGCATCCAGCAAACTCGTCTTGCCGTGATCGACGTGGCCCATGATGGTCACAATCGGAGGACGGCGCTCGCGGTCCAAGTCCACTTCCGTGGTCTCGATCTCCTGCGTCGTCTCCTGCTCGTAGCTGACCTTGTTGGTGGACGCGCCGAAATCGCGCGCCAGTTCCTCGGCCACCTTCACGTCCAGCGTCTGGTTGATGGTCGCTGAAATTTTCTTGTCGAACAATCTCTTCACCACGAGATTGCCCTTCACGCCGAGCTTTTCGGAAAGCTCCTTCACCGTGATGCCTTCGGCGATGGTCACTTCGCGATCGATCGGCGGCGGTTCGAACTGTTGCTCGCGCCGCGAGATCGGCCCGCGCATCCGTCCCTCGTCCTGATCGCGACGCCGGTCGGCCGGAGTCCTTGTACCAGGCTTGGTCGCGTGACGGCGCCCAGGATCGGTCGGCAATGTCGCCGGCTCCGCCCGTAAAGGCGACGTCGGATGCATCGGACGCCCGCGCTGCGGCCCGCCCGGACCTGCCGGTCCGCGGTTATATCCACCCGGCCCGCCCGGACCCGAAGGTCCGCGATTGTATCCGCCAGGAGTGTACCCACCCTGATTAAAACCACCCTGGCCCGGAGGCCCACCTGGACCTCGATTGATCGGCTGGCCTGGACGCACCGGACCGGTATAAATCGGACGCCCTGGAACAGGGCTCGCCGGACGCGTCGGCATACCCGGACGCGGCGGCGGTGGAGCTCCCGGTGCTGGTGTTGCCGGACGCTGCGACAATCTCGCAACCATATCGGCGCGAGGAGGAACCACGGGCCGTGCCTGCGGCTGACCCGCCAGATTCGGCTTGGCCGGAGGACGCAGCGGCTGAGAAGGACCGGATGGCGCGCTCGGCGCACCCGGCCGAATCGTCTGCGGACGAGGCGGCGAAGGAATGCTCGGCAAACTCGGCGCCGAAGGCCTCGGCGCGCCGGGCGTAGCCATTAAAGGGGGAGCTTTCGGCGCATCTCCGACGCCGGCCGGCATAGGCTGCCTCGGCCCCGACAAAATCTGTCCGGGCCTCGGTGCGGGAGGCATGGGCCTGGAAGGAATCGCCGAGCCTCGCACCGGACTGGGTGCGGACGGACTGGGCGCGCCAGGAGTCGCCGCGGGAGCAGGCGCATGTGCAACCGGCGGTGCCGGTGGATGTTGCGGAGCGGGCGGCGCAACGCGAGGCGTTGCCGCATGCGGCAACGGAATCGACGGCGGCGAGAACGACTGTCCGGCCGCCAGAGGCGGCTGTCCAGTGGACAATGGCGGACGCAGCGGCGGCGCGAGGCGCACAGGAGCAGCCGGCGCTTCCTCCGCGTGTTTCGTTTCCGGAGTCTCTTTCACCGCGTGCTCCACGAGAGGAGCTTCTGCCTTCGGCGCAGACGGCTTGTGTGCCGGCTGTGCGCGCACGGGTTCCGGCACGGTCTCCGCATTGTGCGAAACGCCGCGCGATTCGGCAGGCGCGGGCGCCCCGCCTGTCCCGCCGTGCACGCGCCGCCTGACTTGCAGCGCTACGTCGTCGTCGAGCGAGCTGGAGTGCGTCTTCTTGTCGGCAATGCCCAGCTCTGCCAACGTCTCAAGAATGACGTTGGGCTTTACTTCGAGCTCGCGGGCCAGCTCATTGATGCGAATTTTACTCATACGATAACGTTCCACCTGCGAACAGGCGGATTTTTACGAAAGTTCGGCCTCTCCTTTTACGGACTCCGGAGGAGCGGCCGGAACTTCCGTGACCTCTATCCTATCAGATTCGATTTCCGGCACTTTCTCTTCGGATGCTTCCACAACGGTCTCGGCGGCCGTTTCTTCCTGCTGTTCGAACTGGCCGTAATATCCAACAACAGCGGTCTGAATGTTCTCGACCATGTCCTGTTCGATGCCCGGAATCTCTTCCAACTGCTCCGGCGTCATCGCGCCCAGCTTTTCCACCGTGGTCACGCCCGCCGCGATCAGCTTTTCCGCCACCGCCTCGGTCATTCCATGATCGATCAGCACATTCACCGGCGCGCCTGGCACCACCAGCGCTGCCATCTGCGACTCCACCTCTTGCCGCTTCTCTTCCTCGCTCTTGATGTCGATCCGCCAGCCCAGCAGCTTCGCCGCGAGTCGTACGTTCTGCCCCTTCTTGCCGATCGCCAGCGACAACTGCGTGTCGTCGACAATCACTTCCATGTGCTTCTCCACCGAATCGATAATGGAGACGCGGGAAATTTTCGCCGGGCTCAACGCATGCGTCGCGAAGCTCACCGGATCGTCGTTGAACTCGATGATGTCGATCTTCTCGCCGCGCAGCTCGCGGATAATCGACTGCACGCGCATGCCCTTCATGCCCACGCACGCGCCCACGCTGTCCACATCGCGATCGCGGCTCGACACGGCGATCTTCGTCCGCTCGCCCGCCTCGCGCGCACAACCTTTGATGATGACCGTGTTGTCGTAAATCTCCGGCACTTCCTGCTCAAACAGCCGCATCACCAATTCCGGCGCCGCGCGCGACACAATCACGCCCGCGTTCTTGCCGGCTTTTTCCACGCTCTTGATCACGCAGCGAATGCGGTCGCCCACGCTGAAACTTTCGAGCTTCGACTGCTCTTTCTTCGGAATCCGAGCTTCCGTCTTGCCCAGATCCGCCACCAGGTCCTGACCTTCAATGCGCTTGACGACGCACGTCACCAGCTCGCCCACGCGCCCCGAATATTCCGAAAAAATATTCTCCCGCTCTGCTTCGCGAACTTTTTGCAGAATCACCTGCTTGGCGGTCTGCGCCGAAATGCGCCCCAGCGCCGCGGTCGGTTTGGCAAAACGCACTTCGCTGTCCATCTCCGCGTCGGGATTGGTACGGCGCGCCGCTTCGAGCGTGATTTCCTTGTCCGCGTCGGTCACTTCCGGCACCACTTTGCGCACGCCGAAAATTTGAATCTCGCCCGTCTTTTCGTCGAACTCCGCCACCAGGTCCTCGGTCGTGTGGAAGTGCTTGCGCGCCGCCACCAGCATCGCGTCTTTCACCGCATCCAGAATGACTTTAGGCTCGATGCCCTTCTCTTTGCTGAGAATCTCGATGGACTGAAATATCGTTCCCATGCTCATAATAAATTCGGTCTCTTTATAATCAGGAGTAGACTACCACTCGAACTTGAGGTTGGCCTTTTCCACCTGGTCGAGCGGGACTTCGACGCTCTTTCCAGGCGAAGGTTCGAGTGTCAGAATGCCTTCGGCGAAACTTTTCAAGGTACCCATGTAATGCCGCTGATTCTCGATCGGCTGCCGCAGGGCGATCTTCACTTTCTGTCCCACGAAGCGTTCGAAATCGCGCGGCTTGGTGAGCTTCCGCTCCACGCCGGGCGAGCTGACTTCAAGCGTGTAATGCGCCCCGGGGATCACGTCCTCCACGTCCAGAATGGTGCCCACGTTCTGCGAGATCGTCTCGCAATCGCCGTGCGTGACGCCTTCCGGCTTGTCGATAAAAATGCGCAAAACACGAGCTCCGCCTCCGCCAAGCAATTGAACCTCGACCACTTCGAGGCCTTCGCTTGCCGCTACGCGTTCCGCAATTTCCTGCACTTTGGCCGTGACTTCCTCGCGACTCATCTCTAATTCCAATAAAAAAGTGGGCTTTCGCCCACTCCTTAAGCTCGACAGCTATCTCTAGTATACATGACGCCCCTAAGAATGGTGGCGTTTCAAGGAAATCAGTCTATCCCAAGATCTTCCGCCAGGCGTGATTTCACTCCGCGGCGAGCCCGTTTGCTCCTCGATAAGATCGCAGAGCACGGGCCAAGTCTCGTCCGCCGATGGTGCAGTCCCTGTCGTTTGTTGCATCATTCTCAAAACAAGGTTATGCAATTGTCCGACGGTCTCGGCCTTCCCTGCATCAGCGTCCGCAATCTTGATCCCGAATTTCTCCTCAACCGCCATTACCAGCTCGACGATATCCAGTCCCATCTCAAACCAGCTTAGCTCTTCTTGTGGCGTACGCACTCGTGCGTGCCGCGTCGAGACTCGTCTCGATGCTGGCTTTTCTATCCCCCCACCTCCCCCAGCCTCCGCCGCAAAAACTCCTGCTCCACCCGATTCCCCGCCAACCCCAACGCCCGCCGATACGCCTCCGCCGCCTCCGCCCGTCGACCCATCCTCCGTAAAATGTCCGCCCGAGCCGCATGAAACAAATAATAATGATCCAGCCCCGTCAACTCATCGATTAACACCAACCCCTCCGCCAACCGCCCGCTCATCGCCACCGCCGCCCCATGATTCAGCGCAATCACCGGCGACGGATTCATCGCAAACAGCCGTTCGTACAACGCCGCAATCTGCCGCCAGTCCGTCTCCACTGCCGTCGCCGCCTCCGCATGCAGCGCCGAAATTGCCGCCTGCAATTGATAAGGCCCCACGGCTCCCAACCGCAGAGCCCTCTCAACCAGGGAAATTCCCTCCGCAATCGCCGCCCGATCCCACCGCGACCGGTCCTGGTCCTCCAACGTCACCAACCTATCCTCGACACTGCGAGCCTCGCGCCGCGAATCGTGCAGCAGCATCAGCGCCAGTAACCCCAAATTCTCCGGCTCCGAAGGAGCCAGCTCGCACAACACGCGGCCCAGCCGGATCGCCTCATTGCATAAATCGTTGCGCACCAGCCGGTCGCCCGTCGCCGCCGAATATCCCTCATTGAAAATCAGGTAAATCACCGCCTGCACCGATTCCAGACGATCCCGCAGCGCGTGCGCGGGAGGCACCTCGTACGGAATCCCCGCGTCCTGAATCTTGCGTTTCGCCCGCACCAGCCTCTGCGCCAGCGTCGCTTCGGGTGTCAGAAACGCCCTCGCGATTTCGGGCGTCGTCAGTCCGCCCAAGGTCCGCAGCGTCAGCGCAACCTGCGCCTCCTGGTTAATGGCCGGATGGCAGCAGGTGAACATCAACCGCAGCCGGTCGTCGGGAAAATGCATGGCTTCCTCGATAAGCTCGTCAGGCTGGACCGTCGATGGAGTTTCATAACGAAGGGAATCTTCTTTCTCCCGCTTGGTCTTCTCGCGCCGGCTCTGGTCGATCAGTTTCCGTTGCGCCGCCGCAATAATCCACGCCACAGGGCTATGCGGAATGCCTTTTTCGGGCCACGCCGAAAGCGCCGCCGCGAACGCTTCCTGCATCGCCTCCTCGGCACGGTCGAACGATCCCGAAATGCGGATCAATGTCGCGATAATGCGCCCGGATTCAGCGCGAAAAACGCCCTCCGCTACTTCTTCGACATTCCCGGCAGCGGCCGTATCTCGATGCATCCCGAGCCTCCATAACACGACGTCGGAATCTTCGCCGCCCACTGCTTGGCGTCGTCCAGGTCGGTGCAGTCGATGATATAGTAACCGGCCAGCTGTTCCTTGGTCTCGGCAAAAGGCCCGTCGGTCACCAACGCCTTCCCGTACCGTAGTCGCGGTGCCGACAGGCGCCAGCGGCTCCGCCCCCACCAGCACCCCTTTTCCCGCAGCCTCGGTCATCACGCCGCGATGCGCCATCCTGATGCGCGCGTCTTCCTCCGCACTCAACTCCCCGTCCGTCGAATAAATCAGCCTCATATACCGCATCGCAGTTCCTTCCCAAAATAACAATCTTGGAGCCAGTGGCCTCCCTGACGGTCGCGGTTCCCATGCAGCACGGGGAACCGCCATGCGTGAGCATGTTGACAGACGGGCGCATCCGGTAACACAATGACCGGGGCAGACCACTACCCCGGATACCCCGAATCCCCCTGCACCTCCCGAATCTGCTTCGTGTGCCTCTCCGTATGCGCCGCCACCGCCAGCACCCACTGGTACCCGTCCATCTCCTTCAACTCGCCTTTCGAAATCGCCGCCAGCGGTGCAGCCTCAATCGTTCTCCGCCGGATGTCCGGCGTCGATTCGACATACTCCGTCAGTCTCCCGCAGTTCGCGGTTAGCCTCTCCAACGCCTCCGAAGGAGCCCAACGCCCCGACGGCCGCGCTGGCTCCGGCACCTGCAATTTCATCGAACGGTCCGGAAACCGGCTGCCCACGAAATCATCCACCAGCCTGTAATCCCTGCTCCCCGCCGCCTCCGGCGCCGCGGCGAGCCCAGCCTGAATCGGACCCAATACCAACTCCTGCACCAGCACCATGTGCTCGACAATTTCCGCGATCGACCACCGCTCCGCCGACGGTTTAAAGGTCCACTGCTCCTCCGACAGCCCGCGCGTCGCCGCCGTCACGCCGTGCCCGGTCTGTTCCACGTACCGCCGGCACTGCTCCAACTCCGCCTCGCTCAACGTTCCAGTTTCGGTCAACATGTTAGTTGCCTCCCTGCGCCGCCGGCATCGCCCAAATCGGCCTCACTTCGATCGAACCATGCCATGCTGCGGGAATCTTCGCCGCCATGGCGACCGCCTCGTCCAGGTTCGCCGCCTCCACCAGGTAATACCCGCCCAGCTGCTCCTTCGTTTCAGCGAATGGACCGTCCACGGTCAGCATCTTTCCATCGCGGACCCGCACCGTGGTCGCGACGCTCGTCGGCTGCAGCCGGTTCGCCCCTTGGATGGAGCCTCGAAACTCCGCGCCGAACGCGGCGTACTGTTTATACAGGGCCTCCTGCTCTTCCTTGCCCACCGTGGCGAACATCTCTTCTTCGTTGTAGATCATCAGCAAATACTGCATTGTTTTCTGCCTCCCATTTCTAAGACGCGCCACCGGCGCGAAATCGACAGCTCTGCTATTCTTACCTTTCGGCCCGAGCATGAACGTCGACCTGCCTCAAATGCGCGAAAAATCGGGGACAGCCTTCTCTGTCCCAAGGCGCGCTCCCTGCTCGAAATACGCGACCCCCCGCGTCGCCGCGTGGACAGAGCGGGCTGTCCCCGATTTTTCGCCCCCGCGCGATTTGTTGATCATCCCTGTCCCAGGGCCCGCGCCACGCTCGAAATACGCGACCCCCCGCGTCGCCGCGTGGACAGAGCAGGCTGTCCCCGATTTTTCGCCCCCAAGCGATCATTTAAATAATAGAAGGAGCATTCCATGTCCCACGATTTCTCCCGTCGCGACTTCGTGAAGTCCACAGCCGCGCTCGCCGCCGCGCCCGCCTTCCTGCGCGGGCAAGGCTCGAATAATAAGATCGCCATCGGCTGGATCGGCACCGGCAGCCGTGGCGATTACCTGATGCAGCGCATGTACGTCGACAACAAAAATGTCGCGCAGGTCGTCGCCGTCTGCGACGCCTACACCGGCAACCTGGCCCGCGCCAAAGATCGCGTCGTCTCCACCGGCGGCAACACCCCGAAAACCTACGCCGACTACAAGGAACTGCTGGCCGACAAGTCCATCGACGTCGTCTTCATCGCCACGCCCGAACATCTTCACTACCCCATGTTCATGGCCGCCATCGCCGCCGGCAAAAATATCTACGTCGAAAAACCGCTCGCCCACACCATCGAGCAGGGCTTCGAAATGGTCGCCGCCGCCAATAAAGCCGGCAAGGTGGTGCAGGTCGGCACCCAGAACCGCAGCAATTCTCTTTACATCAAAGCGAAGGAAATGGTCGCCCAAGGCATGATTGGCGACATTCATTATGTTCGCGCCTTCTGGTACCGCAACTCGCTCGAAGACAATCCCGCCTGGCGCTATAAAATCCCTCCCGACGCCTCGCCAGCCAATACCGATTGGGCCCGCTTCATGGAAGGCGCTCCGGCCCACGACTTCGATACCCGTCGTTTCTATCAATGGCGCCTTTATTGGGATTATTCGGGCGGCATTTCCACCGATTTGCTGGTTCATCAAACGGATATTACAAATTTCGTTTGCGGAAAAACCACGCCTCTGTCCTGCATGGCCTCCGGCGGCATCTACCGCTGGGTCGACCAGGACGACCGCGACGTCGCCGACACCCTCAGCGCCATATACGAATACAACGACAAGTTCCACATCAACTACAGCTGCTACTTCGGCAACGACCATTACGGCTACGGCGAACAGTTCATGGGGAACGAGGGTACCATCGAAGTGCTCAATCGTCAGACCCTGAATTTCTATCCCGAGAAATTCGGCGGCAAACCGCCCGCCAAAGTGGCCGCCCGCGGCGAATCCAGCATCAACATTCCCGGCAACGACAACAAGGCCGTCGAAGCCCACATCAACAACTTCCTCAACGCCGTCCGCGGCCAGGGCAAGGTCATCGCCCCTCCCTCGGTCGGCCAGCAGGCGGCCATTTCCGGCCACATGGCGACGCTATCCTTCAAAGCCGGCAAGAAAATCGTCTGGGACGACGCGGCCTCGAAGTATCATTTCGTCTGAGTTGTAAAATTATCCGCCTGGTACTCGACAAGTCCAAAAAAACGAGTACAATCTTTTCGCAGAACAAAAAGACAAGCTTTTGTCGGATTTTGATATTGACGGCTCGCCGCCCGAAACGCGGCGTGGCCGCGGGGCTGGCCGCGCCACCGGCGGCAGTGCCGAAGATCCCCCCGATTTCGCGCGCCTCTACGTCGAACAGGCGGACGAGTGGATATCTTGTATCGATTCGGACGCCCGCCTCTCGTTCGTCAACCCCGCGCTATGCCGCGCCCTCGGGTACTCCGCCGAGGAGTTGTCTTCCCTCCATGCCTGGGATCTTTCCCCTATGACCCGCGAAAGCTGGCCCCAGCTCTGGTCCGAAATCAAGCAGGGGCTCTCGCGCAGCGTCGTGGCGGAGTTGCGCACCCGGGCTGGCGGCATTGTCCAGGCGCACTTCCACCTCAAGCATGTCACCTTACCTCACGCTGAATATCTCCTCTGCTCCGGCCGGGAGCATGCCGCGCCTGCGGAAAGCGCCGAGCCTCATCCGATCGAGCCCACAGCCATTTTCATCCTTATTAAAGGTTACGTCGAGGATTCCAACCGCTACGGCGCGGAATTGTTCGGCTGTCCCAGCGAACAGATTATCGAGGAACTGGAAGCGGCGCTCGGCCAATCCGGCCGCATGGTGCCCGCAATCCACGGCCAGGATTTCGCTTTCGGCTGGCAAAGCCGCCGCCCCGACGGCTCGCCTTTCCACATCGAATGCACCGTCAGCCGCATTGAAATCGAGGGCCGCGTCCCCCTGCTGGCCGTCGCCGTCGCCGTCGACGCCTCTGCCAGCCGCAAATCGGAGCGCTCGCTAGCCCGGCTTTCTGGCCGTCTGCTCGAAATGCAGGATGAGGAACGCCGCCGCATCGCCCGCGACCTGCACGATACCACCGGTCAGAATCTCGGCGCATTGAACATCAATCTTTCGATGATCCTCACCACCTATGCTCTCGATGCCCAAGCCCGGGAGACGCTTGAAGAATGCATCGCCCTCACCGACTCCAGCATCCGGGAGATTCGCACGCTCTCCTACCTTCTCCATCCCCCTCTACTCGACGAACTCGGCCTGGCTTCCGCCCTGCGCGCCTATTCCGAAGGCTACGCTGAACGCACCGGGCTCCACGTCGACCTCGATCTCCCGGACGCCATGCCCAGGCTCCCCCAGGCCATCGAAATCGCTCTCTTCCGGATCGTGCAGGAGGGCCTCACCAACATCCACCGCCACTCCGGCAGTTCGAACGCGATCCTGCGCCTCAAGTATCACCGCAAAAAAGTCGAGCTCGAAGTCGCCGACAACGGCCGTGGACTGCCCCCCGGAACTGCCTCGCGCATCGGCGTCGGCATCGCCGGAATGCGAGAGCGAGCCCGTCAGCTCGGCGGCCGCCTGACCATCGGCTCGTCCGAAACCGGCACCACTCTGCACATCGTTCTACCCCTGCCCCCCGAAATCGCCCCCGCCTAAAACCGGGGTGCTCCCGCGAAACAGAGCCGCGACTTGCAGGAGCGGTCCAAGCTGAGTTTTCGTTACAACCTCAGCAACTTGATGCTCCCGTTCGACGTCCCCAAATCCAGCGTCGGCCCGCCATTCCCGATGGTCCCTTGCAGGTGATGCTTCGACATCATCCCTCCCCGCACGCTCACATCGAAATCGCAGGTGATCGACGAATTCGACGTGTGCGCGTCGACCTGTGCGCCGGCCGTCGCCGGCATATGCACCGTGATCGACGAGTTCGTCGTGGTGGCGTGCACCTCTCTCGCCGCGTCCATCGTCAAATCGATGTGCCCGTTGGAGCTCGAAAGCCGCACCGCGCCCGAATCCTGGTCCCGCAAATGCGCCGTGATGCTGCCGTTCGATGTCGACGCCCCAAACCGCCCCTTGCGAACGTCCGCCCGAATCGTCCCGTTCGAACTGTGCAGCGTCGTGTCGCCGGTAATCTCCGAAACATCCACCGTTCCGTTCGAAGTCTGTACATCCAGCGGCCCCGTCAGCCGCGTCGCATGCACCGAACCGTTAGACGTCCGCAAATGCGCGTCGCCCTCGATCCCTTCGACTCGAATCGCTCCGTTGGAGCTCACAATCCCCGCAAGGACCGTCTTGTTCGGCACGTGAATCGTGTACCGCGCCCCGGCGTTCCCGTGCCTATCGATCGGCGGAATGGTCCGAATCGCAATCGACGACGCCGACGGCACGATGTCGATCTTCATCTCCTTCAACCGATACTCGGTGTTGGCATATTTCGTCCCGTCGATCTCGACGGTATTCTTATCCCACCCCGAAATCTCGACAGCCCCATTGAAATTTTCGAGCCGCACCGTCCCTCCCAGGCTCAGCGCAAAGCTGTAATGAAAGTCCTCCCGGTACCGGTCCGACCCCCCGATACTGCCGAGGTCCATCTCATCGCAACCGGCCAGGAAAATGGCCATCACAGGAAGAAGAAGGGAGCGCATCATAAGGAACTATACGCGATCTGAGATAATTAGTTCGCAATGAAAACTCTTCTTTGTCTGTGCCTCTTCGCGGTCGTCGCCCTCGCCCAGTCGCCCACCACCGTCCTGCACATCATCAACGTGAAATGGAAGGCCGACGCCACCCCCGAACAGATCAAGGCCGCCGTCGACGCCGTCCACCAACTGCCCGCCAAGTTCCCCGGAATCAAGCGCGTCTGGACCAAGAACATCAAATATCAGGGCCAGGAAGGCTATAAACAGGCCATCGTCATGGAGTTCGAATCCGAAGCCGCCCTCAAAAAATACGCCGACAGCCCAGCCCAGAAATGGTGGTACGAACTCTACCTGCCCATTCGCGAGGAAAGCCACACCCACGACATCACAAATTGAGTCCGCCCGCTCCCAGACGGTTGCGGTTCGCAGAACTGGGAACCGCCATGCGTCAGCATGCGGACAGACGGGAAAGGTTTGTTATGAAACCCTTAGTCGCCACTCTAATCTTCACCCTCCTCTCGCAAGCCCAAGGCTTCCGCGAGCCCGACCCACTCGATTTCAACGACCACAAAGGCTACACCCAGCTCTTCGATGGCGTTTCTCTCAAAGACTGGGTCGGCAACCCGGAAATCTGGCGCGTAGAAAACGGAGCCATCGTCGGCGAATCGACCATCGAAAAACCCTCCGGCAACAGCTACATCTCCTATCACGGCCTCATCGCCAAGGATTTCGACCTCAAGTTCGAAATCAAAGTCGAATACGGAGGCGGCAGCGGCATCCAGTACCGCAGCCAGACCGGCATCCCCTGGCGGCGCGCCCGCCCCGGCCAGACCTTCAACCTCGATTGGATGATGACCGGTCCGCAAGCCGATTACTGGTTCCCCGTTAACAACCGCAGCTTCGTCTACACCGGCCAGTTTTATTCCGAAAACACCCCTCTCGGCATCCTCGCCTGGCGAGGCCAGGTGGTCCAGGGATCGACTCTGGTCGGCACCATCGGCGACCGCTCCGCCCTGGGAGGCTACGTCAAGATCAACGACTGGAACCAATACCTGGTCATGACCCGGGGAGGCACCTTCCTGCACATCATCAACGGCCAGCTGATGGCGGTCTATATCGACGACGATCCCGATTCCTCCAACAACAAACCCGGCATGGTCGGCATAGAAATCGAAGGCGCCCCCTGCAAAGTGTCCGTTAGAAACATCTGGCTAAAAAAGCTCTCCTAGCCGCGTGTTGGTGTGGGGCCGGCTATTCAGCCGGCAGCCGCCCTTTCTAGGCGGCTTTTCTGTCCGGATCATCTTCCTCATTAAAATAAGTCCGCTCCCCAGTCTCCGGATTGAACCAGTACGCAATAATCCGCACCCGGCTAGCCCGCTCCTGCTCCACTACTTCCTCCATCTTTTCCACCCTCCGAACCTGGGATCTACTCATGCCCCCTCCCGGTTTCGGCTGGCGTGGTTTCCAAAGCCCTGATCCGCGCCTCGAATTCTCCCACCTCGATATTCCGCCTCTGGCTCTCGACAATCCTCGCCATTAACTCGCCTTCTTGCGCGCTCAACTCCCCTTCCGCCACCGCCTCCGCAACCGCCGAAAACGCCTCCGTCAGGTTCGCCGCCGTCTCCACCGCCGGCAGCCGGAACCGCGTATTCGGTTCCTTCGCCAAAGGCACCAGACGCTCCATGCACAACCGCATGGCCATCGGGTCCGCTTTTAACGCCCGCTGCTTGATCTTTTGAATGATTGCCGCACCGTCTTTTTCCAGCTCCTGCTGAAAAATCGTCTTCCTGTTGAGACTCCCCAGCGGACGCCCTTTCCCTGCGGTGTTCCCCGGCTCGAACGGTTTTCCTTTTCCCATAACTCACCCCGATTAAATTAGATATAAATTCGACTCGCTCTAAACGTCAGAACTCGACGCATACACTTTTGCATGACGAGGCTTTGGCCTCCGCTGACTGAAGAAAGGAAACCGCTGATTCAAGTGGCGTTATGGGGCGTTATTTTAACGCGAGAGACTTTGTGGGGCAGGGCCATGCCCTGCCGTGACCGCAGGTGTAAACTAGAGCGATCCGCAGGAGCATCCCTTGACCAAACACATATTTCTTCTCTCTATCGCGTCTCTATCACTCGTCGCAGCCCCTGGACCCTCGACGCGTCTCCTCCGCACCCCGACCGTCAGTTCGACGCACATAGCGTTTGCCTACGCCAACAATATCTGGATCGTCGAACGCGCCGGAGGCAATGCCCGCCGCCTCACCAGCTTCGCCGGTCCCACCAGCAATCCGCATTTTTCTCCCGACGGGAAATGGATCGCTTTCAGCGGAGACTACGCCGGCAATACCGACGTCTATATCGTCCCCTCCGAAGGCGGCGAGCCCAAGCGTCTCACCTGGCATCCCGGCGCGGACACGGTCGAAGGCTGGACCCCCGACGGAAAATCCATCCTCTTCGCATCGGCCCGAGCGACATCCGCGCCCAACGCCGCGCCCCGCTTCTGGACCGTCCCCGTCGTTGGATCAGGAGAAGCCGGTGGCATCGAACAGCCGCTGCCACTGCCGCGCGCTTATCAAGGAAAAATCTCCCCCGACGGCGCCCACATCGCCTATCGCATGAATACGTCCTGGGACGAGGAGCGCCGCAATTATCGCGGCGGCCAGAACCGGCCCATCTGGATCGTCGACACGAAAAACTACGACCTCGTCACTCCCCCTTGGACCGATTCGAAGGATATGGACCCGGTCTGGATCGGCGACACCGTCTTCTTCATCTCCGACCGCGACAGCATAGCCAACATCTGGTCCTACGAGATCAAGAGCAAGAAGCTGGCGCAGGTCACGAAATTCACCGATTTTGACGTGAAAACGCTCGATTCCGGCGCCGGCGCGATTGTCTTCGAGCAGGCCGGCTACGTCCACGAACTCGATCCCAAAACCGGCAAAACGCATCAGGTCGCCATCACCGCGACCGGCGATTTTCCCTGGATGATGCCCAAATGGGAAGACGTGACAAGCCGGATGACCAACCTCGCTCTCTCGCCCACCGGGGCCCGAGTGCTGGTCGAAGCCCGCGGCGAAATTTTCACCATTCCCGCCGAAAAAGGCGACGTTCGAAACCTGAGCAAATCGTCGGGTTCAGCCGAGCGCGACCCCGCCTGGTCCCCCGATGGCAAGTGGATTTCCTATTTCAGCGACAAATCCGGCGAGTACAAAGTAGTGCTTGAATCGCAGGACGGCTTAACGCCGCCGCGCTCGATTTCTTTGCCCAAGCCGACCCATTACTACACGTCTTCCTGGTCCCCCGATTCGAAAAAACTCCTCTACACCGATACGAATCTCAAAGTCTGGGTGCTGGATGTTGCGTCGGGCCAGGCCAAGATCGTTGGCGACGATCCGTGGATGGTGCCGACGCGTACAGTGAATCCCGTCTGGTCGCCCGATTCAAAATGGGTCGCCTATTCGAGCCATTTGAAATCCCTCTACCACGCGATTTTCATCAGCAACGTCGAGACGGGCGAAACCAGGCAGGTCACCGACGGTCTGGCCGATTCGGTCTGGCCGGCCTGGGATGCGAGCGGTAAATATCTATGGTTTTTCGCGTCCACCGATCTGGGGCTGAGGTCGCAATGGCTGGACATGACGTCGTACGATCACGATGAGAATTTCGGTCTGTATCTGGCGGTCCTCAAAAAAGGCGAGCCCAGCCCGATCCTGCCGGAGAGCGACGAAGATAAAGGCGTCGGCAACGCACCGGCAGCCGGAGCGGGTGGGCGCGGAGGCCGCGGCGGAGCATCGTCTCCAGGAGACGGCGACACTCCGGCGCCGAGGGCCAATCGTACTCCCGTAACGGTCCAGATCGATTTCGACGGCCTGCAAAATCGCATCATCGCGGTGCCCGGCGTCGCCGAGCATCAATACTCCGAGCTGAAATCGGGTGCCGCGGGAACTGTCTATTTCCTGGAATCGAACGGCCGTGCCAACGGCGGCGGTGGACGCGGAGGCGGCGGAGGCAACTCTCTGGTCCGCTATCGCATCAGCGAAAAGCGCAGCACTCCTTTCGCCACCGGTGTGCAAGCTTATAGCGTCAGCGCCGACGGCCATAAACTCGTCTATCGGGCAGCCGGAGGCGGCGGTGGTGGCGGGCGCGGACGCGGCGGAGCAGGTGCGGAAGCAGCCGCCCCCGCTCTCTTCCTGGTCGATGCCGACCGTGTTGTTCCCGCTGCCGGAGCCGGCCGCCTGAACGCGACTCTGCGCATGTACCTGGAACCGAAAGAGGAGTTCAAGCAAATTTTTTACGAAGGCTGGCGCAATCAGCGCGATTATCTATACGTCCCGAACATGCACGGCGCGGATTGGCCTCGCATGAAGGAAGTGTACGGCCAGATGCTGCCGTACGTGATGCATCGCGCCGATTTGAATTACCTGCTCGATATGATGGGCGCGGAAATCGCCATCGGCCACTCCTTCGTCCGAGGAGGCGACATGCCTTCCGTGCCGAATTCGCGCGCTGGTCTGCTGGGCGCCGATTTTACGATTGAAAATGGCCGCTACAAAATCGCCAAGATTTACGATAACGAGAGCTGGAATCCGGATCTGCACGCGCCGCTTTCCAATCCCGGCGTCGATGTTTCGGTCGGCGATTACATCGTCGCGATTAACGGCGAAGAACTGAAAGCGCCGGACAGCATCTATCGATTGCTGGACGGCTCGGCGAATCTGCAAACGGTGCTCAGTATCAACAAGGCTCCGCAGATGGACGGAGCGCATCAGATCACCGTCATTCCCACGGCCAACGAACAAGGCCTCCGCACCCGAGCCTGGGTGGAAGAAAACCGCCGCTTAGTGGACAAACTGTCGGGAGGAAAAATCGCGTACGTTTATGTGCCCTCGACCGGCCAGCCCGGATATGCGAGCTTCAACCGTTACTTCTTCGCGCAACAAGACAAGCTGGGAGTGGTGGTCGATGAGCGGTATAACTCCGGAGGATCGGCCGCCGATTACATCATCGACGTGTTGCAGCGGAAATTCGACGGCTATTTCAACAACGTCGCCGGCGACCGTACGCCGTTCACCAGCCCGGAGGCGGGAATCTGGGGACCGAAGGTCATGGTGATTAACGAAATGGCCGGCTCCGGCGGCGACCTGATGCCGTGGATGTTCAAATACCGGAAAGTCGGCGAGCTGGTCGGCAAGAGGACGTGGGGTGGGCTGGTTCACACCGCGGACACTCCTGCCTTCATCGACGGAGGGTCGATGATCGCGCCTCGAGGAGGGTTTTTCACGACCGAAGGAAAATGGGCGGTGGAGAATGAAGGGACGTCGCCGGACGTCGACGTGGAAAACTGGCCGAAGGACGTCATCGCCGGTCACGACCCGCAATTGGAACGAGCCGTTCAGGAAGCGCTACGGATGTTGAAGGAACATCCGGTGACGCGCATGATGCAGGAGCCTCCTTCGCCCACCTGGGGCCAGAGGAAGCAGCCGATGAAACCGGCGGGGACGGCTGGGGGCAGTCCGCAGCAGTAGAAAGAAGACCGCTGGAATCGCGATGGCCGATCAGGATCACCTTGGCGTTCGGCGTCAGCACTTCCAGCAGCAGGCGCTTGGCGCAGTTGTTGACGCGCGAGCTGTTGGCCGGGAACACCGGTGAACATCACCTACTCGGCCAGCGAAGGCTCTCCTCAGCGGCGGCACCTACGATTCGTCGAATGTCACCTTCAATCAGAGCGGACGCGGCCTACAGACCAAGGTCGTCCGCATCACCGCCGCGGCCACCGATGCCGCCGAACTGACCGTCACCTGGAGGCCCGTTGCCCGGCGCCTGGAGGGTCTCCGCATTCGGAGCCGGTGGAGGTCGCGGAAACGCCGTCGGTCGCACCGGCCGCGATGGTCGATTGCGCAAGGCTCAGGTGCACCGTGGGACGGGCGTAGTTCTTGATGCGGAAGGTGACCGGATCAGACGTTTGCGACTGGCCTCCGGCCGAGATGCGCAAAGAGACGGAATCCTGCCCGCTGGTGGTGGTCGGGACGTTGAACGAAGTTCCGGTCGCGCCGGAAACGGCGTTGCCGTTCATCATCCATTGAGGGTCAGACATCGTGGGCGCCGCTGACGTTTCCGGCGTTGATGACGATGGGCGTCGGCGGGATAGCGGGCTCGGGTTTCGGCTGTACCATTCCGTTCCCACGGGGGCTCCGGCGCAGGCGCTCCATTGGCGGCCGGAATTTTCGCTGATGAAGGCGTGCCCGTCGGCCACCATCGCGATTTTTCCGCAGCCCGAAGATTCCATCAATTGAACGCGGCGGGCGTCGAATTTTATGGGCACCCAGGGCGCGAGGCCGGTTTTGCGAAAACAAGCCCAGGCTGGTTCCCGCCAGCAGCGATCCATCCTCGGACACGAGGAGCGCGGAGGCGCCTTTGCCGGGCGGCGAGGCTGCGGTTGCTGAATCCCTGGTTGACGGCGTGCACGGTCTCGCCGCCGTTGGGGCTGATGAGGACGCCTCCGCGCAGTGACGCCAGCAGCATCCTGGAACCATCGAAGGCGACGGACTTAAGGGGATCGGAGGTGACCTTGGTCCAGGTTTTACCTTCATCGGTGGAGCGGAACAAGCCGAGAGTGGTGCCGGCGAAGATTGTATTCAACGGGCTGAGGGCTACGACTTACGTTCGAAAGGCGCCGTGGGGGGTGGGCATGCGGGTCCAGATGTTCCGGCGTTGGCGCTGCGATAGGCGCCGCCACAAGCGCTCGCTAGGACGATTTCGGGATTCTTGGGGTCGACGACGATGCTGAAAACATCGGAATCGTCGAGCATTCCGGAGTGGATGGACTGCCAGTGCGGGCCGCCACCGGTGGTGCGCCGGGGCACGTGGGTGGTTCCGGCGTAGATGACGTTGGGGTCGCGAGGATGAAAGGCGAGCGAGACGACCGGGCGCACTTCATAGAGTATCACTCGGTTGGGTTCGTTTCGTTAAAGTGGGTCGACCTAGCGGAGCCTCGAAATGGCCCTGAGGCTGCGTGTGAGGCGGGCCATCGGTCCGCAGCCTGCTACCAGCAGGCTTGTTCGTCAGTAGCAAGAGCCGCCTGGTAGGCGGCTGCGGGCCGCTGGCCCGCCCCACATTTGTTTTCACGCAGACTCTGACGCATGGGGCTAGAATGGATGAAACCCTGGAGGCTTTGTGAAAACGCTACTGCTTGCTGTGCTAGGAACCACCCTCTTCGCGCAAACCGAATATGGGCCCGAGAATGGCACCTTGATTATTGTCGGTGGGGGCAATCTCACCGGCACCGGAATCATGGAGACATTTATCAACCGTGCCGGGGGCCCGTCGGCCAAGATCGTGGTGGTTCCCACGGCGGGGGGTAATAAAGACGCGAAAGGGCAGTGGGTTGTCTATAAAGAAGACGAAATTATCGCGCCTTGGCAGAAGCTGGGGGCGGAGAATGTACACATGCTGCACACGCACGATCCGAAGGAGGCTGACACGGAGGCGTTTGCGAGCGTTCTGCGCGATGCGAAGGCGGTCTGGTTCAATGGCGGGAGGCAGTGGAATTGCGTCGATTCGTACATGAACACCTTGACTTTGAAGGAATTTCACAAGGTGCTGGAGCGAGGCGGCGTGATTGGAGGAAGCTCGGCCGGGGCGACGATTCAGGGCGATTACCTGGTGCGCGGAGCGGTCGCAGGGTCGGAGATCATGATGACGCCGGAGCCGGAGCATGAGCGCGGATTTAAATTCTTGAGAAACAGCGCGATCGATCAACATATCAACACGCGGCTACGGTGGGATGACTTAATTCAGGTCATGAAAAAATATCCGGATTATTTGGGGATTGGATTGTCGGAGGGGACGGCAATTATTGTCAATAAAGACAAGTTCGAGGTGACGGGGAGGTGGAAGGTCGCGATTCATGACAATACGCATCCGCGGCAGCCTTGGGAGAAGCCGTACTTCGTGCTGTCGGCGGGGGATGTTTACAACATGAAGACGAGGACGGTGGAGAAGTATGGAATCGGGAATCAGGCGCCGGTAGCGGTGAAAAAGTAGGGCCGCCGGCTGAATGGAGTAACGATCTGGCTAGTTGAGTTTGGATTCGGCGAATTTCAGGAAGGTCGGCCAGTTGGGTGCTGGAGTGTGGCCGCCGCTGTGCTGGCGGAAGGCTACTTCGCCGTCAAGTAGCGGAGTCTCGATAGGAGGGAACTCGGTCGTGCCCAGGTCCTTCTTGCCGAGCAATTTGTAGACGGGGCCGGCGCCTGCTCCGGCCAGGAACATGCCTTTGGCGTCCACCCAGGCATCGCCTTTATCGCCGGCGCTGATGAATACGGGTCTGGGGGCGCAGAGGGCGACCAGTTCGTGGGAATCGACGGGGAGGTCGTTCCAGTTCAGCGGGCCGGCGTATTTCAGGAAATTGCCGGCCATCCAGTGGTATTCGCTGGTTCCGGCGACGTTTTCGACGAGCTCGCCCCAATTACGGCGATGAAGTTTGAGGCCACCTTCGCCGGAGGAACTCACATAGGCAATCCAGAAGCGCTGATCGTAGGCCATCGCGACGGCGGCGGCTTTGCCGTAACGGGAATGACCTTCAATGGCGACATGTTTGGCGTCGACCGCCGGGTCGGTTTCGAAGTAGTCGAGGGCGCGGCTGGCTCCCCAGGCCCAGGCGCGGAGGGCTCCCCAATCGTCAAGTTTGCGGGGCTGGCCGTGGTTCATGAAGCCAATGATTCCCTGGGTTAATCCAGCGCCGTTGTCGGCCTGGATGCTGCCCGGAACGATGATGGCGTAGCCCCAGCCTTTTTCTAAGACCTGTTGTTGCCAAGTGGGGCCGGGAGGGGGCGCGGGGGCAGCTTTATTCAAACCGCCGGCTCGGCCTGGGAAGGGGCCGATGAAGCCGAATTCCATGATCACCGGGACCTTGCCCTTGGCGTCGGCGGGGGTGGTTAGCTCCAACTGGATGTTTACGTCGCCGACGTGGCCGGCTAGTTTTTTGGTGTTGCCGGTGGTGCTGACGAGTTCCCATTTCACGGCAGGAATGCCGGGAGGGACGCGGCCGTAGATTTCGCGGTCGAAATCCTCGACGATTTCGGGGCGGCGTTTGGTCCACCAGTCCTTGGAGGATTTTACTTTCTTGCCGTTTTTGAGGGTGAGGGGATCGGGGAGGGTCGGATAGGGGTTGGCTTTCGCTTCGTCGTAATTGGCATAGTTGGGGGCGTCGGGATGACTGCCGTCGGCGCCTCGGCGGAGTTCGGCGATGTGGAGGAGGTCGAGCAGGCGCTGGTGGTCCTGCTGGGCGGTTAGGGTGACGGGTTGCGCCGTGAGGGTGAGCGCGAAGAAGAAGAGGAGCGGGGGACGAAAAACAGGGACAGCCCGCTCTGTCCACCCGGCGACGCAGTATGGGGCGTTCGGACAAAGATTGTGGCGCCTTGGGACAGAGTAGGCTGTCCCGGTTTTTCGCGCAGTGTGGGTTGTGTCGATTCTCATGCGGGGACCTCTGGGGTTACTCCGAAGTGTTTTTGGAGGACTAGGGCAACGGTGCCGCGGAGGCGGCCCATGCCATCTTCGTGGACGGGAATCAGTTTGGGGGCGACGCCGCCGGAGAGACCTTGGGCTTGCACTTCGGCTTGAATGACGGGGCCGAAGCGGTGCCAGGATCGGGTGAGGTCGCCGATGATGAGGATCTGTTCGGGATCGAGGCCGGCGACGATCATGCGCATCCCCCGGCCGAGGAAATGGGCCTGGGTTTCGAGGGCCTTTTGGGCACTCTTATCGCCTTGATCGGCGAGGCTAAGCAGGTCCTGGAAGTTGAGAGAGGTCGATTCGGAGTAGTAGCGGAGGGCGGCGCGGTTGGAGGCGAAGACTTCCCAGCAGCCGCGGCTCCCGCAACTGCAGAGGGGGCCGTCGGGGTCGAGAGGGACGTGGCCGAATTCGCCGGCCATGCCGGTAAAGCCCCGGGCGAGGCGTCCGTTGACCAGGATGCCGGTTCCGATGCCTTCGGACACGGTGACGACCACCATGTTGCGGCTTTCGAAACGATCGAACCAGACGGCGGCGAGGACACAGGCGTTGGCGGCGTTCTCCATTTCAACATCGAAGCCGGTGGCTTTTTCGACGGCGGCGGCGATATCGAAATCGGTCCACTGGAGGTTGGGCGCGAAGACCAGCCGGCCGGAGCCGGGCTCGACGCGGCCGGGGAGGCTGATGCCGATGCCTTCGACCTTCTTACTGCCGCTGGCGCGGAGGAATCGTTGGATCCGTTCGATGACTCCGTCGATGGCGGTTTTCGGATCGGCGGCGGTGGGGATGACCTCTTGAGAAGTGAATTTCCCGTTGACGTCGGCGAGGGCGACGGTGATTTGAAGGGGGCGGATGTCGACGCCGATGATGACGCGGTCGTCGTTGAGGCGGAGGAAGGTCGGACGGCGGCCGCGGGGAAGGCGCCCGGTGGCTCCTTCGAGAACCCAGTGGCCTTCGATCAGGTCCTCGACAATGAGGGAGATCGTGCTGCGCTGGAGGCCGGAGACGCGGGCGAGGTCGGCGCGGGAGATGGGTTGTTTTGTGCGGATGAGATTCAGGACGATGCGGCGGTTGATGTCGCGGACGCCTTCGGAGGAGGCGAGGTGGACGCGGGAATTGTCGGAGGTGAGCATGAATTAAATGGCCGCAGATGAACGCGGATGAACGCGGATCAAGAAATTCATCTTGGCACATGTCCGATGGTGATTTCGCCTGTAGTTTTCGGGAAGTGGACGGTTTTGCGTTCTTTCGGGCGAAGGGAGACTCGTTGGAAGTTTGCGAGCGCGTGGTTGATGTAGATCTGCACGACTTCTTCGCCGGCTCTGGTTCCGGTGTTTTCTACCTCAACGGAGTCTGGCTTCAGGTTGCGATAGGCGAAAGTGGTGTAGCTGAGGCCGTGGCCGAAGGGGTACAGAGGCTGGCCGGTGAAGAAACGGTAGGTGCGGCCTTTCATGCTGTAGTCGTCGAAGGGAGGGAGGTCGGCGGCCGATTTGTAAAAGGTGATGGGGAGGCGGCCGGAGGGGTTGTAGTCACCGAACAGGACGTCGGCGATGGCTGCGCCTCCGGCTTGTCCGGGATACCAGGCTTCGACGATCGCGGGGATGTGCTGCGCGGCCCAGTTGACGCTGACGGCGCTGCCGTTGAGGAAGACAAGGACGGTTGGTTTGCCGACGGCGGCGACGGCTTCCATGAGGTCCTCCTGGGCGCGCGGAATATCGAGCGAGATGCGATCGCCTCCGGAAAATCCTTCGACCGGGACCTTCATTTCCTCGCCTTCTAACCGTGGGGAGAGGCCGAGGACGAGGATCACGGCGTCGGATTTTTTCGCGGCGGCGACGGCTCCGGAGATCGAGGGGGAGCCGGGGCGGGACCAGACCAGCTTGATGCTGGCATCGTTTGAGAATTCGTGATAGTCGAGGCGGATGGGGTAACGCTGGCCGGCTTTGAGTTCGACCGGGGCGCAGCGGTAGGAGGCTTCGTGGATGTTGCTGAAGGTCACGAGTTGTTTGTTGTCGAAGAAGAGTTCCCAGGCGTTCATGCCAATGGCGCCTAGTTGATAGGTCCCGGTTGCGGGCGCGGTCAGGAACCCGGACCAGGATACGCCGAAGTCGTCGGGGTTGAGGTCGGCGCGAGGGGAAGCTTCCCACCATTGGAAGTCGATTTGGGCGTCGGGGCGGGTGAAGAGGGGTATTGTTACGGGACTTTGCGGGGTGCGCTGGCGCGGGCGATGGGGTTTGTTGTCGAAGTCGCAGGAGGCGTAGTATTCGCCGGTCAGGGAAAGGGCACTGGCGGGGACGGCTTCGAAATTGGGGACGTTGGCGGCCAGATCGCTGCCTCGGGCGAAGATGACTTTGTTTGCGCCGAGTTTGGCGCGGATGCCGGCCAGCGGCGTGATCGGCGCGGTGGGGATGCCGTTGTAGTTGCCCAGGAGGACGTCGAGGTCGTCGGCGTTGGGGCCGATGACGGCCACGGTTTTCAGAGACTTTTTAAGGGGGAGGGTCTGGCGGTCGTTCTTGAGGAGGACGATGGATTTGCGGGCGGTTTCCAGAGCGAGTTCGCGATGCGCCGGGCTGTCGTTCACGCTGTAGGGGATTTGGGCGTACTTCACCATTTCCGGAGGATCGAACATGCCGAGGCGGAATCTGGCGCGAAGGAGACGTTTTAGAGATACATCGATTTCGGCTTCGGAGATCAGGCCCTGGCGGACGGCCGGCAGCAGGTTCGTATATTCGGTCCCGCAGGTGAGGTCGGTTCCGGCTTTGACGGCGAGGGCGACGCCTTCGGCTGCGGTCGGAACGAATTTGTGGCGGCGGTAGATGTCGTCGATGGCGCCGCAGTCGGAGACGACGTAGCCTTGAAATCCCCATTTTTTGCGAAGGATGTCTTCGAGCAACATGGGATTGGCGCAGGCCGGTTTGCCGTCGACGCTGTTATAGGCGCACATGACGGAATAGGCGCCGCCGTCTTTGATGGCGGCCTCGAAATGGGGGAGATAGGAATCGTAGAGGTCGGCGTCGGAGACGACGGCGTCGAAGGTGTGGCGGGTGGATTCGGGGCCGCTATGGACGGCGTAGTGCTTGGCGGTCGCGACGGTTTTCAAGTATTTGGGGTCGTCGCCTTGCAGGCCTTTAATGAAGGCGACGGCCATGCGACCGGTTAGATATGGGTCCTCGCCATATGTTTCCATACCTCGTCCCCAGCGGGGGTCGCGGAAGAGGTTGATGTTGGGGGTCCAGAAGGTGAGGCCTTCATAGATGCTGTGCTCGTTGCGGCGGAGAGCTTCGTGATGTTTGGCTCGGGCTTCGTCGGAGATGGCGGTCGAGACGCGGAAGATGAGATCGGTGTCCCAGGTGGCGGCGAGGCCGATGGCTTCGGGGAACACGGTCGCCCGGCCCGCGCGGGCGACGCCGTGGAGGCATTCGTTCCACCAGTTGTAAGCGGGGATCGAGAGATGGTCGATGGCCGGAGAGTCGTTCATGAGCTGGGAGATTTTTTCTTCGAGCGTCATGCGGGACACCAGGTCGTCGATGCGTTGTTCGGTGGGGGCGGAGGGGTTCTTATAGGTTTGGGAGTGGGCGAGCGTAGCGAACAACGCGAACCACGCGAATTTACTTGATTTCAACATAGTCCAGGGCGGCGTGTTCGGGGCCGTCGGGCACTCCTTCTATGCGAATTTCGTCGCCTTTGCGCAGGGCGATGCCTGTGATTGTACGACGAGTGGAGGAAGAGCTGTCGATTTTGGTGCGGCGCTCGGGGACCTGGTCGGCGGCTTGCCATTGATCGATGAGTTGAGCCCCGACGAAGAGGCGGAAAGTTGAGATGCCGGTGCTTTGGTCGAAATATTGGACGCGGATTTCATGCCAGCCCGCGGGGCCTTGGTAATGGAAACTGGCGGAGCAGCGGGGGATGGGGCACTCGACGGCTCTGCCGCCGGAGGCGGTTTCCCAGGGCTTGACGTCGATGATGGAGTAGCCGTCGAGGGTCATGGATTCGGCTTCCATGCGGCCGGGGTAATTGCCGACGCGGTGCTTTTCGTCGGGGATTTGGGAGGCTCGGAGGAACCAGTTGGTGACGGCGTCACGCCAGACTACGGCCTGGCCGGATTGATATTCGAGCTGATGGAGGACTTCGGAATAGCGTTGTTCGTCGATGTGGGGTTTCAAGGATTGCCAGTCGCGGACGTATTGCTCGACGGCTTCGGCGCCTTCATAGTGGGAATCGTAGATGGACTGGGTGACGGTTTTTCCGGAATGAAGTTTGTAGGTGTAGGGGACGTGGTGGAAGAAGAGGAGCAGGTCGTCGGGGCAGTTTTCCATGGATTCGAACATGCGCGCGATGTTCGGTAGGTATTGGCCGATGTAGCCGGTGCCGGTGGCCGTCGTGCGGTCCATGCCGACGCCTTTTTCATCGGCTTTATGCCATTGGCCCCAGCCGTTGCGCTCCGAGGCTTCGACGGCTACGCCGTAGTGGTTGCCGACGATGTCGGTGAGGGTTTGGAGGCCCAGTGGACCGGTGTAGTTTTCGTAGGTTCGCCAGGAGGTCAGCTGCATTTTCGCGATGGTGTCGACGGTTTCGGGGCCGAAGGTTTGAGCGGTCCATTCGTCGATGATTTGGCGGGAAGTGAGGTCGGGGTTCCAGGCTAATCGGCCGAAGCCGTAGAGGTTGGCTTGGGAGAGGTGGTTGCCGAGCCAGGATTGGTCGACGCCGACGTTTGCGACACCGATGAAGGCTTGGACTCGACGGCTGAAGCCGTCGCTGCAAGCTGAAGCTCGCGCCACCTGGACGGTGCAGGGGAAGTCCAGGGTTTCTTTCCATTGGGGAACTAGAAAAACCATGTGGCGGGCTTGGCCCATGTATTCCTGGGTGATTTGGAGTTCAATGGCTTTTTGGGTTTTGTCGAGCGCGGCGAACAATGGCGACGCGGGTTCGCGGACCTGGAAATCGATGGGGCCGTTTTTGATTTGGATGACGACGTTCGAGTCGAATTTGCCGTCGAGGTCGACGAAGTTGTCGTAGGCGGCGCGGGCGCGGTCGTTTTTCGGGTTGTTCCAATCCATATGGTGGTCGTAGACGAAGCCGCGGTAGAAGATGAGGCCATGGTGAGGCGCGAGAGCTTTCGCGACTACGTTGGCGGCGTCGGCGTGGGTGCGGTAGTAAGTGGAGGGGCCGGCCTGGCCTTCGGAATCGGCTTTCATGACGACGCCGGCGAGGTCGGGGACAGCGGCGTAGAGGCCGTCGAACCTAGTCTTCCACCATTGGGCGACTTGGGGGTCGAGGGGATCGAACGTATCGAGTCCGCCGATGGTTTTGGGGCTGGCGAAGTCGACGGAAATTACGGTCGCGACGCCCCAGGGGCGGAGGGCGGCGGCGATCGAGGCGATTTGGGGAAGAAATTCGGGTGACAGGATGCGCTTGTCGGCGTTGACGTTGTCGATGGCGCAGCCGTTGATGCCTAGAGAGGCTAGCAGGCGGGCGTATTCTCTGACGCGCGAGAGGTCGGCGCGGGCGTGGCCGTTTTCCCAGAAGATGGATTTTCCGCCGTAGCCTCGTTCGATGGAGCCGTCGAGGCGGTCCCATTGATTGACCCAGCGGATGGCAGTGCGAGGGGCTGATTGTTCGTCGACAGGCCGATGGAGGGCTAGTTTTCTCAGGAGCGCGAAGGCGCCGTAAAGGACTCCCCGGTCGGTCGAGGCGGTGATGGTGATGTTGCCGCGGTCGGATTTTATCGAGTAGGCGTCAGGAGGCAGGTCCGACGGAACCGTTTGCAGGAAGATCGCGGGTTCTTTCGGCATGCCGGATTCGAGGCGTAGCGTCTTGCCGGTCATTTCGCGGATGCCCTTCAGGATTTCGTCCCGGGCGTTGGTGATGAGGGGGGAAGTGTTGAGGGTCGCGAGGACGGCGGGGACGGTGGCTGACGTTTCTCCATAGCGGAGCCAGGCTTCCCGGCCGGTTTCGGCTTGGAGGGCCAGCGCGAAGAAAAGAAGAGCGCCGGCTGATAGCCGGCGGCAGGGCATGGCCCTGCCCCACGAGGGACACCTCATGAGTTTACTCCTGAGGCCAAAAAACCGCCGTCGACCGCGAGGCATTGGCCGGTGATGAAGCTGGCGCCGTCGGAGGCTAGTAAGACTGCCGCGCCCACTAACTCTTCGGGGTTGCCGAAGCGTTTCATGGGAGTGCGGAGCAATAGTTCGCGACCCCTGGGGGTGCCGGTTACGATGCCGTTGGTCATCTCGGTGGGGAAGATGCCGGGGGCGATGGCGTTGACCGAAATGCAGTCCTCGGCCCATTCGACGGCGAGGCTGCGGGTCAGAGAGAGTAGCGCGGTTTTGCTGGCGCAATACGCCGCGACTTCGAAGAAGCCGACGAAGGAGCTTAAGCTGGCGATATTGATGATGCGGCCGCGGCCGGAGGCTTTCAGGGGCTCGTAAAAAGACTGGCAGGCGCGGAGGGCTCCGGTGAGATTGGTGTCGAGGATCGATGCCCATTGCTCTTCGCAAATCTGGATGGCCGGTTTTTTGAAGGTGAGGCCGGCGGCATTGACCAGGATGTCGATGCAGCCGAAGTGTTCGAGAGCTTTATCGCGAAGAGCGTCGATGGATTCGCGGTCGCGGATGTCGGTCACGACGCGGATTGTGCGGCGGCCCAGGGATTCGACGGCAGTGCAGACCTCTTCGATGTGATTCGCGCGGCGGCCTGTGGGGACGACGTCGGCTCCTTGTTCGGCGAGGCCGAGGGCGATGGCTCGTCCGATCCCGGAGGTACCTCCGATGACCACGGCGACGCGACTGGAGAGATCGAGGGACATTTAGTATGGAATGCGGACGATTCTATCGTCATTTGGATCGGCCCAGCGGTCGTTGGGGAGGATGGGGGTCCAGCCGGGGCGGCCTGGGTCCTGATCGTAGGGGTAGGATCCGAGGCGGCGGTAAAGCTCGCTGTATTCGGCCAGCTTTTCTCGATTGAGTCTTACGCCGAGGCCTGGTGTTCCGGGGACGGCGATGGCTCCATTCTCATATTGCATCAAGCCGCCTTCGATGATGTCGTCGGTGAGGTGGTGATAGTGCGCGTCGGCGGCGAAGGAGAGATTAGGGATCACCGCGCCCAGATGGAGCATGGTCGCGAGTTGGATGCCGAGTTCGCCGGAGGAGTGGACGGCAACTCCCAACTGAAACGTTTCGCAGACGGCAGCGGCTTTGACGCAGGCGCGGATGCCTCCCCAGAAAGTGGTGTCGAGAAGGATGACGTCGACGGCGGTGTTGAGGATGTTGGCGGCGAGCTGCTCGAAATTGACGACGACGGTGTTGGTGGCGAGCGGGACCCGGATCATTTCGCGGGTGCGGCGCATGCCGTGGAGGCCATAGACCGGGTCCTCCAGGTAGTCGTTCCGGAGACCTTTTATGGCCTGGCCGAAACGGATGGCTTGTTCGGTGGACCAGACGCCGTTGGGGTCGATGCGGAGGGAGTCGTTGGGGAAGGCGGAGGCGAGGGCGCGGTAGACTTCCAGTTCGTAATCGGGCGGGAAGACTCCGGCTTTCAGTTTGTGGGTGCGGAAGCCGAACTGCTTCTTCTGGGCCGTGGCGCAGGCGACCATCTGATCGATGGTGCGGGTTTCGCCCTCGCCCGTTTGGGGATTGGGGTAGCGGAAGAAGCAATAGGAGGCGAAGGGGACGCGGTCGCGGAGACGTCCGCCGAGGATGTCGCAGACCGGGACGTTCCAGGCCTGGCCGAGGAGGTCGAGGCAGGCGAATTCCAGGGCGGCCAGGATTTGCGTGCGGTTGTTGTACAGCGACGCGGTGGGGTTGGCGATCAGGAAGCGCATTTCCTCCAGGCGAGAGGGGTCGTGGCCGACGAGGTAGGACTTCATGGCACGGAAGGTCGCTTCGGCGGATTCGCCTCCGCCGCCCATTTCGCCGAGGCCGATGAGGCCGTTATCGGCTTCCACTTCGACGATGGTGCGGACGAAGCGTCCCCAGTGGCAGCCGTTGGCGTGGCGGAGGGGAGCGTGGAGGGGGACGGTGACGGTGGTAGCGCGAATGTCGGAGATCCGCATACTTAGTTGTATAGCACAACAATATCTTTGCAGGGCGGAAATTTTTGGCCTGTCACCCCCTCGATTATGGTCGTCGGTCGGCAAGGATCAGGAGGAATTGGGTCGAGGTATTGACTTTTTCGTTACTACATGTATATATAGTTTGAACAATGAACTAACGCTGGTGGGGGACACAATGTACAAACGGAATCTCTGTTTGATTCTTGCGATGCTGGCTGCCGCGATGGCGGGGCATGCGCAGGTGCTTTATGGATCGCTGACCGGGAATGTCACGGATCCGCATGGGGCGGCTGTTCCCGGGGCCAAGGTGGAAGCGCTGAATGTGGGGACGGGGATTGCGAGGCAGTCGGCGACGGACGATCGCGGGGTGTATGTGTTTACGAACATCGCGGCGGGGATGTACCGGGTCACGGTGACGGTGCCGTCGTTCAAACAAGTCATCGAGAGCAATGTGCAGGTGAACTCGAACGAGGTGCGGCGCGTCGATGTCCAGCTGCAGATCGCGCAGACGTCGGAGAGCATCCAAGTTACGGCGGAGGAGGTCGTCTTGCAGACGGACAAGGCGGACGTGCATGCGGAGATCACGTCGCAGGAAGTGGAAGAGCTGCCGTACACGGGCGGCGAGGGAAAGAATTTCCAGAGCCTGCTGTACCTGATTCCAGGCGCGGGCATTCCGGCGACGCGCGAGGCCAATTCCGAGGCGGGCAATCCGCAGAGGGCGCAGACGCTGTTTATGAACGGCGTTTCGTCGACGGGCAACAACACGAAGATCGATGGCGCGACGGTGGCGTATCCGTGGCTGCCGGTGAACATCGCGTATGTTCCGCCGGTGGAATCGATTCAGACGGTCAACGTGAGCACGAATGCGTTCGACGCCGAGCAGGGCGCGGCGGGTGGGGCGGCGGTGAGCGTGGCGATCAAGTCGGGGACGAATCAGTTTCACGGCGTGATGTTCGAGAGGAACCAGAACAACGACATGACGGCGGTGAATTATTTCGCGCATACGACGCCGCTGAGCAAGAACATTTTCAATCAATTTGGTTTCGCGCTGGGAGGGCCGGTGTGGATTCCGAAGGTCTACAACGGGCGGAACAAATTTTTCTTCTTTTTGGACTATCAGGGGACGAGGCGCAGCCTGTTCGCGTCGGACGTGAACCTGACGCTGCCGACAGCGGCGATGCGGACGGGCGATTTCAGCAACACCAGCATCATCGGCACCACGATTTACGATCCCCTGACGGGGAATCCAAATGGTTCGGGGCGGACGCCGTTTGCGGGCAATGTGATTCCGACCAGCCGGATTGCTTCGGCGTCGGCCACCTTGGCCGGGTTGCTGCCGGCGCTGACCAGGCCGAATCAGCTGACGACGAATTACGATGCGTACGCCGACACGACTTATAGCCGCGACAACTGGGATTTCAAGGTCAACTACAATCCGACGGACAAGTCGATGGTGTTTGGCCGGTATAGCGAATCGCCGATGACGATTTACGATCCGCTGGTGCTGGGCCCGGCGGGAGGGGATGCGTTCAACGGAGGGAATCCGGGAACGGCGGGGGGCCTGGTGCAGACCACGGCGGCGGGGCTGACGTACACCGTTTCGCCGACGTTTCTGATCGACGGCAACGTGGGGTATACGCGGCAGAGCATCGGGGCGAACGGCGACGTGCAGGATGGGGATTTTGGGTTGAATAAATTGAATATTCCGGGTACCAACGGGATCGGGCCGAATTACGCGGGGATTCCGGGGTTCCAGGTGGCGGGCGTGGCGAATATCGGGAATACGAATACGGGGAGTCCGTTTAAGTTTCGCGACAACCAGTACACGTCGGGAATCAACTTCAGCAAGATCAAGGGCGCGCATTCGCTGCGGTTTGGATTCGAATACGACAAGTACGCGCTGAACCACTTTCAGCCGCAGGGAGGGACGTTCGGAACGGCGCGCGGAACGTTCGGATTCGACGGCACGCTGACCGCGCAGCAGGGAGGGCCGACGGTCGCGACGCCGGTGAATTCGTGGGCGCAGTTCCTGCTGGGATTCCCGTCGGAGACAGGAAAAGTGACGCAGTTCCAGAACCCGAACGCGCTGCGGTTTTCGAATTATGGAATTTACGCGCGCGACCAGTGGCAGGTGTCGAGCAAGCTGACCATCAATTACGGGCTGCGCTGGGAATATTATCCGATTTTCGCACATGACAATTATGGCGCCGTGCGGTACGATCCGGCGACGGAAACGATCCTGATCGGCGGCGAGGGAGGGGTGCCCTGGGACACGGGAGCGAATGCCAGCAAGACGGGATTTGCTCCGCGATTTGGAGCGGCGTACCGGTTGGGGCAGAAGACGGTGATCCGCAGCGGGTACGGAATTTCGATCGATCCGGATAATATGCGCAACCAGCGCAATGCGTTTCCGTCGATCGTGAACCAGGTTTTTACGCCGGCGAATACGTATCAGTTCGTGACGTATCCGGGAGTGCCGCAGGTGGCTTTGGCGGACGGACTGCCCGCGCCCACATTCCCGACTATCGCGAACGGCAAGTTCACGTCGTCGACGACTCCCTCGCTGACGACCTATCTGCCGACAACCAGCACCGCGACCTTTCCGCAGAACATGAACCGGGGCTACGTGCAGAGCTGGAATTTCTTTATCCAGCACGAGTTTTCTCCGTCGTTGACGGCGGAGGCGGGCTACGTGGGGACGCATGCGGTGCGGACGATGCTGGCGGTGAACATCAACGGGTCGGCTCCGGGCACGGGCACGGCGGGCAGGCAGTTGTATCCGTACCTGAACACGGACTTAAATTCGTATGAACCGTACGGGAGCCTGAAATATAACGCGCTGCAGATGCGGTTGAAGAAACGCATTGGCGCGTCGCTGATCGGGCTGAGCTACACGCGGTCGAAGGCGATCGACGTGGGCGACAACGGAGACGCGGCGTTGATGTGGACTTATCCGGTGCCGACCAAGAGGGACGAGGCGCTGGCGGGGTTCGACCGGCCGAACACGCTGCAAATTTACGAGGTTTACCAGTTGCCGTTCGGAAAGGGGCATAGCTGGCTGAATCACGGCTTCGCGGCGCAGGCGTTCGGAGGGTTCCAGGTGAGTGCGACGGTTAGCAAGTATAGCGGGCTGCCGTTCTCGGTTACGGCATCGGGGGCGTCGTTGAATGCGGCGGGGCAAACGCAGACGGCGAACCAGATTCTGCCGAACGTGTCGATTTATGGCGGGCACGATGCCAACACGCCGTCCTTCAACGTGTTCGCGTTTGCCGCTCCCACGGGCGCGGTCCTGGGAACCAGCGGAAGAGATATTCTGCGTGGTCCGGGCGTGTTCAATATGGACGCGAACGTGTCGCGGATTTTCTCGATCAAAGAGAAATTGAAACTGCAGATCGCGGGCGAGGCGTTTAACCTGACGAATACTCCGTCGTTCGGGCAGCCGGGGTCGAGCTTTACGGCTCCGACGCTGAATGCGGACGGGTCAGTGAAGAGCTACAACGGATTTGGCGTGATTACCAGCACGACCTCCACGGCTCGGGTATTGCAGGTGGGGGCTACACTGCGGTTCTAGGGTTCGCCGGTCCGGCGTCAACGCTTTGTTGCCGACATCAGCCCCATGCGTCAGAGTCTGTGTGAAAACGCGGCGCTGAACGCTCCTGCTGGTCGCGGCTCTCTTTATCCTGATGAATTCCAGGGCTCGAAACAGACAAGCACCCCCCTTCTTCAGCCAGCAAGAGCCGCCTGGTAGGCGGCCGCGGACCGATGGTCCGCCCCACGTTCTTTCACACGGCGCTTCGCAAATCGATGTGCTGGTTGCCACTCAGCGCTTGAAAAGGGTGTAGAATCACGCCATACTGCCTTCTAACAGGTGCGCTCGGAAGGATGCGTATCTGCCGATTAGCATAGGAGTTAAGGTTCCGCGAGGGAAACCTGCGGGGTTTGAAACGGCGTCTTCTATTTGATCCATTTCCTTGAAGGAGAACTATGAGTCAAACGACTCCTACCGAGCCGCAGACAGCAAGGCCTCAGATGCCGCCGACGAGCGCGTCTCCCCGGTCCAGTAAAGGACGCTGGGTATGGCTGGTGGTGCTGGCGCTGGCGGCGGGGGCGGTTTATTATTTCTGGCCGAAGATCAAGGCGTTTACTTCCGCGCCTGCGCCGACGACAGGCACGGGCAAGGGCAGGGGGCGGGGAGGGGTCACGCCGGTGGATGCCGTCAGGGCGAAGAAGGGGAACATCGGGGTTTATTTTACCGGCCTGGGCGCGGTCACCCCGATCTACACGGATCTGGTGAGGAGCCGCGTGGACGGGCAACTGATGACCGTGAACTTCAAAGAGGGGCAGATGGTGAAGAAGGGCGATCTGCTGTGCGAGATCGACCCGCGTCCTTACCAGGTGCAACTCGATCAGGCGCAGGGGCAGCTATTGCACGACCAGGCGCTGCTGAAAAACGCGCACGTCGACCTGGACCGCTACAAAGTTCTGTTGGATCAGCAGGCCATTCCGCAGCAGCAGTACGCCACGCAGGAAGCGCTGGTGACGCAGTATGAGGGGACGCTCAAGACGGACCAGGCGGCAATCGACAGCGCGAAGTTGAACCTGACTTATGCGCACATCACGGCGTCGATCGACGGAAGGGTGGGGCTGAGGCTGGTAGATCCGGGAAATATCGTTCACGCCTCCGATACCACCGGCCTGGTGGTGATCACGCAAATCGATCCGATCAGCGTCATTTTCACGATCGCCGAGGACCAGCTTCCGCAGGTGGCGGAGAAAATGCACGCGGGAGCCCATTTGCAGGTGGCGGCCTGGGACCGGGAAAACAAAACCATGCTGGGGCAAGGGACGCTGGAAACGATCGACAACCAGATCGACCCGACGACCGGGACGCTGCGGCTGAGAGCGACGTTCGAGAATAAGGCGGGCAAGTTGTTTCCGAGCCAGTTCGTGAACGCCCGGCTGCTGGTGGAGCAGAAAACGGGGGTGGTTCTGCTGCCAAACGAGGCCCTCCAGCGGAATACCAATTCCATCTATGTGTGGCTGGTGCAGCCCGACAATAGCGTGACGGTGCGGACAGTCACGGTGGGCGTTACCGAGGGCGGGCAGACGGAAATCAAGTCCGGGGTGCAGGCAGGCGACGTGCTGGTGACCAACGGAGTGGACAGGCTGCAGGAAAAGAGCAAGGTCAATCCGAGGATTGCCGGTGAGGCTCCGAAGGGCGACGACCAATCGGGCGGAGGGGCGAAGTCCGGCAGGAAAGGCGGGAAAGGGAAACAACAGTGAATCCTTCACGCACGTTCATCCTGAGGCCGGTGGCGACCTCGTTGTTGATGGTGGGGATTCTGCTGGTGGGCGCGGTGGCGTACCGGCAACTTCCTGTGTCTGCGCTGCCGGAAGTGGATTATCCGACGATTCAAATCATCACGTTTTATCCTGGGGCCAGTCCGGATGTGATGGCGTCGTCGGTGACCGCGCCGCTCGAGAGGCAGATGGGGCAGGTGCCGGGGTTGCAGCAGATGACCTCCACCAGTTCCGACGGTTGTTCGGTGATCACGCTGGAATTTAATTTAAGCCTGAACATCGATATTGCCGAGCAGGAGGTGCAGCAGTCGATCAACGCGTCGGGGACGTACCTGCCGGCGGATTTGCCGACACCCCCGATTTACGCCAAAGTAAATCCGGCGGACACGCCGATTTTGACCTTGGCGCTGGCTTCGGATGCAATGCCGCTAAGAACGGTGGAGGATCTGGCGGACACGCGCCTGGCGCCGAAGATTTCGCAGCTGCCGGGCGTGGGCCTGGTGAGCATCAGCGGTGGGCAGAAACCGGCGGTCAGAATCCAGGCGAATCCAACGGAGCTGGCGTCGTACGGGCTGAATTTAGAGGACCTGAGAAACGCCATCACGGCGGCGAACGTGAACCAGGCGAAAGGCAACTTCGACGGCCCTCACCAGGCATTCCAGATCGGCGCGAACGATCAGCTGCTGTCGAGCGACGATTACCGGAAGCTGATTGTGGCTTACCGCAACAGCGCGCCGGTGCGGCTGAGCGACGTAGCGGACATTACCGACGACATCGAAAATCTGCGGCAGGCTGCGTGGATGAACGATACGCGGGCGGTGATTGTGAACATTCAGCGCCAGCCGGGCGCGAACATTATTGCGGTAGTGGACAGGGTGAAGCTGCTGCTGCCGGCGCTGGAAGCGTCGCTGCCGAGGTCGGTGACGATTAAAATTCTGACGGACCGGACGACCACCATTCGCGCGTCGGTGGACGATGTGCAGTTCGAACTGATGCTGACCATCGGGCTGGTTGTGATGGTGATTTTCGTATTCCTGCGCAACGTGGCGGCGACGGTGATTCCCAGCGTGGCAGTGCCTCTGTCGCTGGTCGGGACATTCGGCGTGATGTACCTGCTGGGGTACAGCCTGAACAATTTGTCGCTGATGGCGCTCACGATTTCGACCGGCTTCGTCGTCGACGACGCGATCGTGATGATCGAAAATATTTCGCGCTATATCGAAGAGGGCGAGAGGCCTCTCGAAGCGGCGCTGAAGGGGTCCGAGCAGATCGGGTTCACGATCGTTTCGCTGACCGTGTCACTGATCGCGGTGCTGATTCCGCTGCTGTTCATGGGCGACATCGTGGGCCGCCTGTTCCGCGAGTTCGCGGTGACCCTGGCGGTGACGATTCTGGTTTCGGCGGTGGTGTCGCTGACGCTGACGCCGATGATGTGCGCGAAGATTCTGAAACACAAGCCGGATGCACAGCAGGGACGATTTTTCCGGGCGTCGGAGCGAGGGTTCGAGGCCATTATTTCGCTGTACGGCAAGACGCTGACGTGGGTGCTGCGGCATCAGACGATGACATTGTTCGTGGCTGTCCTGACGCTGGCTGCGACCGTGATTCTCTTCATGAGAATTCCGAAAGGATTCTTCCCGATTCAGGATACAGGCGTGATTCAGGGCATTTCGGAAGCGGAGCAGACCATCTCCTTCCCGTCGATGACGGAGAAGCAGGAGGCTCTGGCGAAGATCATTTTGAAGGACCCGGCCGTGGACAGCCTGTCGTCGTTTATCGGGATCGATGGCACGAATACGACCTTGAATACGGGTCGCATTCAGATCAACCTGAAACCACTGGAGGATCGGAAGATCAGCGCCAGCGACGTGATCCGGCGGTTGCAGCCGCAGTTAGCGCCGATTCGCGGTATCACGCTGTACATGCAGCCGGTGCAGGACCTGACGGTCGAGGATCGCGTGAGCCGTACTCAGTTCCAGTTCACGATGGAGGATCCGAACGCGGCCGAGCTGAACTCCTTCGTGCCGCAGATGGTGGAAAAACTGCAAAGTCTGCCAGGGCTGCGCGATGTGGCGACGGACCAGCAGACGGGGGGCTTGCGGGCGAAGCTGGTGTTCGACCGCGACACCGCGTCCAGGCTCGGGATTACGCCCACGACGATCGACAACACGCTGTACGATGCTTACGGGCAGCGGCAGGTGTCGACCATGTTCACGCAGTTGAATCAGTATCACGTGGTGCTGGAAGTGAAGCCGGGGTTCATGAAAGACCCGAATGATCTGCGCGATCTGTTTATCCGGTCGTCGGCGGGATCGTCGGCGGGAGGGTCCGGAGTGGTGACGGGAGGGTCGACCCTCCAGGCGGGTTTCGGGCCGTCCAGCGCATCGGTGGCGGCGGCGACAGCCGGGCAGACGATCGGCGTGGCTACGGCCGCGGGAGGATCGAGTTCGACGTCGGCCGCGGCTCCCTCGTCGCAGGTGTTCTATGCCAACGGCAATAACGTGCCGCTGAGCGCGTTTACCCACGTGGAAATGAGTTCGGCTCCGATCACGGTGAATCATCAGGGGCAGTTCCCGGTGGTGACTCTGTCGTTCAATCTGGCGCCGGACGTATCGCTGGGCGACGCGGTGAACGACGTCAACATGGTGAAGGACGAGCTGAACATGCCGGCCAGCATTCAGACGGCGTTTCAAGGCACGGCGGCGGCGTTCATCAATTCACTGGCCAATGAATGGGTTCTCATTCTGGCGGCGTTGATTACCGTATACATCGTTCTGGGCGTGCTTTATGAGAGCTACATCCATCCGATCACGATTCTGTCGACCCTGCCTTCGGCGGGGGTGGGCGCGCTGCTGGCGCTGTACATCTGCCGCCAGGATTTCAGCGTGATCGCACTGATCGGGATTATTTTGCTGATCGGCATTGTGAAGAAGAACGGCATTATGATGATCGATTTCGCGCTGGACGCTGAAAGGAACCAGGGCATGCCGCCGGAAGAAGCGATTTATCAGGCCTGCCTGCTGCGGTTCCGGCCGATCATGATGACGACCATGGCCGCGCTGCTGGGCGGGCTGCCACTGGCGCTGGGCACCGGCGTGGGTTCGGAACTGCGGAAGCCGCTGGGCATCACGATGGTGGGCGGGTTGATTTTCAGCCAGGCGTTGACTCTCTATACGACGCCGGTGATTTATCTGTGGTTCGACCGGTTGGCGCGGCGATTCGCCGGGTCGACGGAAGAAGAACATGTCGGTGGCCACGGGCCGGAGCCGGCGCCGGCGGCCGGAGATTGATGGATGAACATCTCCAAACCGTTTATTGAGAGACCGGTGGCGACCACTCTGCTGACCGTCGCGGTGGCGATGGCCGGGGCGGTTGGATACAGCGTCCTTCCCGTATCGCCGCTGCCGCAGATTGATTTTCCGACGATTAATGTGAACGCGAGTCTACCCGGCGCGAGTCCGGAGACCATGGCGTCGGCGGTGGCGACACCGCTCGAGAGGCAGTTCGGACGCATTGCGGCGGTCACCGAAATGACCTCGACGAGCACTCTGGGCGGATGTTCCATCACGCTGCAATTCGACCTGAACCGCGACATCAATGCCGCCGCCCGCGACGTGCAGGCCGGCATCGCCGCGGCGCGCGGCTACCTGCCTGCCAACTTGCCCAGCAATCCGAACTATCGCAAATCAAATCCCGCGGACGCTCCGATCTTTCAGATCGCGCTGACGTCGAAGGTGCTGACCAGGGGACAGATGTACGACGCGGCGTCCACCATCATGGCCCAGAAGATTTCGCAAATCAAAGGCGTGGGCCAGGTTTTCACTTTCGGCAGTTCGCTGCCGAGCGTTCGCGTCGAACTGAATCCCATGACACTCAACAAATACGGGATCGGCCTGGAGGACGTGCGCAGCACTTTGAACACGGCCAATGCGAACGTCCCGAAAGGACATTTTTCCGACGGGCTGCGCGTTTGGGAGATCGGGTCGAGCGATCAGATCTTCAAGGCTGTGGATTACCGGCCGCTGATTGTGGCCTATCGCAACGGCTCCGCGGTGCGCGTTTCGGATGTTGGCGAGGTGGTGGATTCGGTGGAGGATCTGCGCAACGCGGGCTACGCCAACGGCGAGCGTTCGGTGGTGGTGACCGTCAACCGGCAGCCGGGCGCGAATATCATCGACACCGTGGATCACATTCGGGCGACACTGCCGCAACTGAAGGCGGCGATTCCGCAAACCATCGATCTTACCGTGACGCAGGACCAGACCCAAACCATCCGGGCATCGGTTCACGATGTGGAGATCACGCTGGCAATCTCCATCGGGCTGGTGATTCTGGTGGTCTTCGTGTTCCTCAGAAACGTGCGCACCACATTCATTCCCAGCGTGGCGGTTCCCGTCTCCCTGATCGGTACGTTCGGGGTGATGTACCTGTTCGGCTACAGTATCGACAATCTGTCGCTGATGGCGCTGACCATTTCCACCGGATTCGTGGTGGACGACGCGATCGTGGTGATCGAGAATATCACGCGCTATCTGGAAATGGGGATGAAGCCGTTCGCGGCCGCTCTCAAAGGAGCCGAGGAGATCGGTTTCACCGTGCTGACGATCAGTATTTCACTGGTGGCGGTTTTTATTCCGCTGCTGCTGATGGGCGGCATTGTGGGCCGGCTGTTCCGCGAATTCTCGGTGGTGTTGTCGGTGGCGATCGCCGTATCGATGGCCATCTCGCTGACCACGACGCCCATGATGTGCGCGCATTTGCTGAAGGAGCACGAGGAGCACGGCTGGGCCTACCGGACCAGTGAACGCTTCTTCAATTGGATTATCGACACCTATGGGCGGACGCTGACGGTTGTGCTGAGGCATCCTACGATTACGCTGCTGGTCCTGGCGGCGACAATCGCGTTGAACGGCTACCTGTTTGTGAAGGTGCCCAAGGGCTTCTTCCCGCAGCAGGATAACGGCCGCATGCAGGGGACGATTTTGGGAGACCAGGACACGTCGTTCCAGGCGATGGAGGGAATCCTGTTGCAGATGGTGAAGATCGTGCAGGCCGATCCGGCAATCGACACCATGTCCGCCTCTACGGGCGGCGGCGGCGGCGGTGGCGGCGGCACCATCAACCAGGGACGCGTGAACATTCAACTGAAGCCATTGAACGTGCGAAAGGTTTCGGTGTATGAAGTGATCGACCGGCTGCGGCCGCAACTTGCCCGCGTGCGCGGCGCGACCCTGATTCTACAAGCCGCGCAGGATGTGCGCGTCGGAGGACGGCAAAGCGCGGCTCTGTATCAGTTCACGATGCGCGGCGATAACCTGCAGGATCTGACCACGTTCGGGCGGCCGATGCTGGAGGCGCTGCGGAGAGTCCCGATCATCACCGACGTCAGCAGCGATCAGCAGAACAACGGGCTGCAATCGGTGGTGACCTACGATCGCGATTCGGCGGCGCGCTTCAGCATTTCGCCGCAGTTGATCGACAACGTGCTGTACGACGCGTTCGGGCAGAGGCAGGTGTCGACCATGTACACGTCGCTGAACCAGTATCACGTGGTGATGGAGGCTGCTCCGCGCTTCTGGCAGGATCCGGAATTTCTGAAACAGATTTATGTTCGCGCGCCGAGCGGGGCGCAGGTTCCGCTGAATGCGATCACGCGCTTCGGGCCATCGACGGCGCCTCTGTCAGTGCCTCACCAGGGGTTGTTTCCGGCGGTGACAATTTCGTTCAATCTGGCGTCCGGGGTCGCGCTGGGCGATGCATACGAGGCGGTCACGGAGACGGCCCAGAAGCTCGGCCTGCCACCCACCATTCATACAGGATTCGCGGGGACGGCGAAGGCGTATGACGATTCGCTGGGAAGCGAGCCCTTCCTGATCGCGGCGGCGCTGGCGACGGTGTACATCGTGCTGGGGGTCCTGTATGAGAGTTATATTCATCCGATCACGATTCTGTCGACGCTGCCTTCGGCGGGCGTCGGCGCGCTGCTGGCTCTGTTCCTGTTCAAGACGGATTTGAGCCTGATCGCCATGATCGGGATCATTCTGCTGATCGGGATTGTGAAGAAGAACGCGATCATGATGATCGATTTCGCTCTCGCCGCTGAACGCGGGGAGGGGATGAGTCCTCGGGACGCGATTTACAAGGCCTGCCTGCTGCGCTTCCGTCCGATTCTGATGACCACGATGTCGGCGATGCTGGGCGCGGTGCCTCTGGCATCGGGCGTCGGAGTGGGCGCGGAGCTGCGGAGGCCGCTCGGGATTACGATTATCGGTGGGCTGATTGTGAGTCAGTTGCTGACACTCTACACGACGCCGGTGGTTTATCTGGCGCTGGATAATTTGCGGTTGAGGTGGGCGGGGCAGAGGCATTGAGTTCGTGTGGGGCGAGCTACCAGCATGCTTTGTCGTGAGCCAGAAATGGCCGCCTGGTAGGCGGCTGCGGGCCGATGGCCCGCCCCACGTTCTCGCAACTGGAGTTTTCGGGCAGACTGGATTTTTTATTGCGGCGGGAAGGTCTTCAGAGGAGACGACGGGTCTAGCAGGTGATGGCCGATATCGTCTACTCCCGTAGGTGTGGACGCATTGGACAAGGCGACGACTCCGAGACTTGTTGCGGGATCATAGCCCATAAAGGTGCGGTATCCTCCCGTTCCTCCATTGTGCCAGTAGATGGTTTTTCCGTTGGCGGTAAAGATATGCCAGGCGTAGGCGATTTCGATATTGGGCATGCCGGTTGGCTTGCGCGCGGAGACTTCGGCGGCCATGGCCGGGGCCAGCGGCGTCTTGATCAGGTTGAGATTGGCGGCTAGAAACGTCAGCATGTCGCTGGCGGTGGAACGCAGGGCTCCGGCTCCAGCGAGCGCGGGGATGTCCCAGTTGGGGACGGGGCTCAGGATCGCGTTGTGGCCGGTCGCGAGACGAGATTTCATGTCGGGAGAAAGCGTGACGGCGGTGTCTTTCATCCCGAGAGGTTTCAAAATGCGGCCCGCGACCATCGCTTCGTAATCCATGCCGGCGCGGCGCGCGAGAGCGTTTCCGAGAAGGCCGACGGCGAGATTCGAGTATTCGTATTTTTCGCCGATGTCACGGGTCAGTGTGTAGCTGGAAATGAACTCGTAAAGCTGGTTGACGGTGTAATCGGCATAAGGATTGCCGAAGTCCTTTGGATGAAAGTTGTCGGGCATGCGGGGCAGGCCGGAGGTCTGCGTGGAGAGGTCGCGCAAAGTGATTTTCCTGCCGTTGCGCTCCGGAACAGGAACGTTGGAGGGCAGGAACTTCGCGACCGGATCGTCGAGAGACACCTCGCCTTTTTCGACCATATCCATAAGGATGAGCGAAGTGAAGACCTTGGTCATGGAGCCGATTTCGAAGACGGTATCGCCATTCAAGGGGCGGGTATCGTCTTTCGCCAGGTGTCCGTAAGCGACGATGGCGCGGCCCTTTGGGGACACGATCCCGACGACGATACCGACGCTCTGTTTCGCGGTGTCGATGCGGTCGACGAGGATTTTACGGATCTCGGCAACGGACGGTTCCTGGGCCGGCACTTGGGCAAGCAAGGGAAGCGTCAGGACGGTGAGCGGAATCGAGCAGAGCAGTAGCCTTTTCATACGGTCTCTCCGGCGCGGACCTGGTCAACCAGGCCGATGTATTCGGACGATGGAATCTCGAAAAAACGCTCGACGTACTTCGAATCGCCACTGGGCAGCATTCGCGAATGGTACATGTTCAGGCCTTGCGTGCTTTGCACATAATCGATGGCTTTGTTGGCGTATTCGAAACAGCGCAGCATGGCCAGTTTCTGATCCATGACCTCGTCGATCACGACGACGACGTTGGGGATGCACAGGCCCCAGACTTCATAGCCGAAGACGCGGATGCCGCGGTCCACTTTCCGGAGCGCGGCGGCCAGAATATAGTTCGCGTTGCGGTGATCGATGTGGCCGTCGAGCATGAAGGGGATAAACACGGAGTCCACTTTCCGTTCCTCGATGATGCGGCGCAGCGCTTCGGCCGCGAGAGTGGCATCCTGCGCCAGATCGGGGAAATTAAGAAACACGGGAGGCTCCATGCCGATGACGGCGGCGGCGCGGCGGGATTCTTCGTTGCGCAGTGCAACCAGTTCCGGCCGCGGGATGCCCAACTCCTGGAACTCCTCGCCGCCATCGTGGAGCAGGACCACGCAAGCGGATCGGCGGGCGCGCACTTGCAGGGCTAGAACGCCTCCGCAGCCGATGGTCTCATCGTCCTGATGAGGGGCCACCACCAGCATGGAGTCGCCAAAGGGCGCGCGCATCGGAATGGGCCGCACGAAAGTGGAAAAGTAATCGGTCACCGACGCCAACTGGCGGACGCGGCTGTCGTAAACGGCGAGCGAGGTTTTCAGGAAGAGTTTGAAATTCGTCCGGGCGTAGAGAACCGGCAGCACGGCGCGGTAGGCATGGCGCAGATAATCGCGGACATTCATGCCGGTTTACACAAGAGGTTACACACATCGTTCAGGATAGCGGATCTCCGGCTTTTCAAAAACGCTCAAAACTCCGCGCGGAACTGCTCTGATTTCTGGCGTTTTGCGCAATCGACCGGGGTGGGGCGGCGCGTCCGGCTGTTAGATATCGAGCGGGAGACAAGGATGCGCCGAATTATAAAGAACCTCGCACTGGCCGCCGGCTGGCTGACGAGCATGCTGGTGGCACAAACACGCGTGGATTTGCAGAACCAGTCGAAGAATGTGAACCTGCAGGCGATGCCGTACACCGCGCCGATGAAGTCGGGGGCGGTATTGCCCGCGACTTGCCTGCTGGCGGATCTGTTTTTTCAAACCACCGCGCCGGCGGGAACCAACATTTACGGGTGCACGTCGACCAATAACTGGTCGCTCGAAGGGGGCACGGGAGGAAGCGGCGGCAGCCTGACGATCGACCTGAGCGGCACGGTGGTGGGCACGCGCGCGATCGCGAATTTCATCCCGGGCGCAGGCATTCTGGACACGTTCATTGACACGGGGTCGCAAATCAACATTCAGCAAAATGTGGATACGGGGCTGATCCTGAGCCGCGCGAATTATCAATCGGGGCAGACCCTGCTGTGCGCGTCGGCCAGTGCATCGGCGACAACCTATACCTGCGCTATGGCTCCCACCTTGACGGCCTATACGACAGGGATGGTGCTGAACTGGACTCCGGATGTGAGTGGCGCGGGCGGGCCGACGACGCTGAATGTGGATACGCTGGGCGCGGAGGCGGTGAAGCTGTCCGACGGAGCGACGGATCCCGCGTTGGGAGACGTGGCCGGGGGCAGGATGTATCCGGTGTGGTTCGACGGAACGGTCTTCCGGCTGATGAATTCCTCGCTGGTGAGTGCGCTCACGGGTACCCAGCCGGCGTGCAGCGTCGCGTTGCGGGGAAGGTTCTGGACTGTCTTCGGCACGACAGGCACGAAAGATTCGGTCACGGTATGCGCGAAGGATGCCACCAACGCCTATGCATGGCGGACGATTTACTAAATCCCGAGGCTAATCCCCTGGCTGACGCCAGGGGTTATAACCCCATCCCGTCAGGGCGGGGACGGCATGTGCCAGGAAATCATGGACGTGAAAATCGCGGATCGTGGAGGAGCGCCTCGTCGGTCAGGGTGCGGAGGAATTCGACGATGTCGGTTCGTTCCCGATCGGTCATGGGGCTGTGGTGGGTGACGGCTTCTTCCAGCGTCGCGACGCGGCCGTCGTGCATGTAGGGCGCGGTCACGGCGATATTGCGGAGAGTGGGCGCTTTAAATTCTCCATCGTTCTCCGGACGTCCGGTGAAATTTACGCCGCCGTGGCAGCGGAAGCAGGAGAAACCGGTGCTGAAGAACAATACTTCACCGTGTCTGGCGGAGGCGGAGATGGCGTTGTCGTCGCGGTCGAAATGATAACGGTCGTAAGGCGAGTGCGCGGAGACGATGGAGCGCTCGAAACAGGCGAGGGCCTTCACGATGTTGTCCAGCGTGATGGGGTCGGAGCCGAACAGGGGTTTATATTTTGGGTCGGAGCGGACGATGGCCAGAAACTTTTCGCCTCCTTCATCCATGCCGAGTTCCACCGGATGATTCCCGAACATCGGGACGCGGGCCTGTTCTTCGAGCGTATGAAGGCCCTGGTCGAGCCAGGTGAAAACCGGCGCGTAGGCGACATTGACCAGGCTCATACTGCCGCGGGGGTGTTGTTCTCCTGTCGATCCTTCGCCGCGAGGCTTACCGTCGGTGAAGGCGAGGTTCTGGATATGGCACGACGCGCAGGACTGCGTACCGTTCGAGGACATGCGCTGGTCGTAAAAGAGCCGGCGGCCCAGTTCGACTTTGGCCTCGGTCATGGGGTTGTCGATGGGGACGCGGGGTTTGGGAAATCCCGCGGGGAGGTCCCATTTATAGGGCGTCTGGGCATTGGCGGCGGTGAGGAAAAGAAAAAGCATCCCCTCCATTACTGTCGGGGTTCCATAGCGGGCGCGGAACCCCGACCTACGCGACAAGGACTTCTCCCGTGTGTACCGTGTCGTAGCCGGCGAGGGTTTCCAGTTTGCGGCGCAGGGCGGAGCGGTTCAGGGCGTCGAGTAGCGCTTCAATGGCCGGGAGTTTGGCGAACTGACGGCGGATCACCAGGTCGTAACGCTCAGTCGCGAGAGGGATGAAGTGGAGGCCGAAGGCGCGGGCGGCCGAACGGGTGGCGATGCAGCAATCGGCTTCGTTTTCCGCGACCGCATGCGCGGCGGGCAGGTGGCCGGCGGCGATGCGGTCGTAGCCGCGGACCTGAGCGGGCGAGATGCCGGCGGCGAGCAGATGCTGATCCAGAACTTCGCGGCTGCCGGCGCCCTTTTCGCGGTTCATGATGCGAATGCCTTTTTTCGCCAGGTCCTCGACGGAGTGGACCGGGCTGCCGGCGCGGGTAACGAGGCCTTGTTCCCAGATGGCGAAGGTGACCACTTTCACCGATCCCGCGGGGAACAGATGTTTCACGATGGGAAGATTGTAATCACCGGTCGTGGTATCGCGCAGATGGGTTCCGGCAACGTGAACTTTGCCCTGCTTCAGCCATTCCAGCGCCTGGCGGCTGGTGGAGGGGGCGACGACGATATCGAGATGCTGGGCGAGGAGAGAAATGCCCGGGTCGCAGCCGGCGATCAGGATGCGCTTGAGGTCCTCGTCGCCGAAGGTCTGCGCTCGTTTGCCATCGAGGGCGATGGCGTCGGCCGCGGGCAGCATGAGGCGTTCGACCGAAGTGACTCCCATCAGCCGGTTGCCGACTCGGCAAAGTTGGACAGGTTGGCCGCCGCGCGCGGGGGTAAGGAAATCGACGAGCACCGGTTTCGCCGGGGCGGGGGGCTCGGCTTCGAGGGTAAAAAGTTCTTCGACGCGGACCTCGAGAATTTTGGCGAGATGGAGCGCGACGGTGGTGTTCGGCACATAATCGCCGGCTTCGATCGCATAAATCGTCTGCCGGGTGACGCCGGAGAGTTTCGCCAGAGCGGCCGCGGAGATTCCGCGACGTTCGCGGATTTCCTTGAGATGCGTGCGGGTATTCATTTATTTCCTAAGGCGGACGACGCTTATTTTTTCGAGCATGCGGATGGATCGCGCGCCCTTTTTGTCACCTGGCACGACGAGGCGGAACGGGCCTTGATAATCGAAGAGAGGCTTGCCGTTGACGGTGTCCGCGACGAGGATTTTATTGGCGCCGAAACTGGGGTCGATGTCGGCCAGGGCGTAGACCACCTGGTAGCCGTCGCGGGCTTCGGCCAACAGGTAGGTCGCCAGCGCCTTGCCCATAAGCTGCTTGTCGAGAGGGGCGCCGGCTTGCTTCAGGATGTCGTAAAGAAGGACGCCTTCATAGTTGGTTTCGGCTCCCTCTTCGTTAAACGTGGCAGAGGTGCGCGGCATTTTGGCGAGGTCGGCTTTGGTCAGGGTGAGGGGTTTGGCCACATCGCCCGCGATGGTCAAATTCTGGGCGCGGAGAACGGCGACGAAGGCTAAGGCCAATGCGTGCTTCATAGCACACATTGTAATTTAAAACCGACAAGCCGGGAAAACGCCGGCACAGGCATCGACACGAATGTCGACGCGGCACGCCGGGGGCGTGCGCCACAACAGCCGCGAAAACCCGATTAGGGAAGGGATAAGTAGTGGCGGAAGAATTCGAGGCTGGCTGCGCCGTCCGTATCGACCGAGCCGCGGCCTTCGATCGAAAGACGCTTCTGGTAGTGAATTTGCTTCATGAGGGCGAAGAAGCGGCCGTATTCGGGATCTTCATCGGGATTTTTGGGCCACTTCCGGCCTTCGGGATTCGCGAAATGAAGATGCACGATCTGGCTGGCGGCCTCGACCAGGATGTTCGAATCTTCCTTCTCCGAGCGCATGTGGTAGTAGTCGATCATCAACTTCACATTGGGATGATTGATTTCGTTCACCAGCCGCAGACCTTCGGCTCCGGTGTTGATGATGTTGCTATCGGGGTGGCGCAGAGGCTCGACGGCGAGGACGATCCCTTTCGAGCGGGCCATGTCTCCGGAGTAATTGAGGAATTCCTTGATCTGGTTCCAGGCGGTGTCGCGCGAGAAGCCGGCCGGCACGTTGCGGGAACCGGCGCTGCCATAGACGACAATCCGGGCGCCCAACTCGCGGCAGCGGTCGAGCATTTTGTCCATGTATGCTTTGAGAGCTTTGGGGTCGACGTCGGGGCCGACGACTTTCAAGGTGCGTAGGAGGTTGTTGAAGCATTCGCAGCGGATGCGGGAGGACTGGACCTGCTTGCGGATTTCGGCAAAGTCCTGGTCGCTGAGCACGGCCAGCACATCCACGTGGGGCTCGAAGTAATCGAAACCGGCGGCTTCGGCTTGGGCGAAACTTTCCATGGTGCCGCTGAGGCCGATGGCGACGCCGTCGAATTTGGCGAGGGCGGGCAGCGCGCCGGCGGCCAGGGCGAGAAGGGCCTCACGTCGATTGTGCAGCATACTCCCCTTGTGTCCGCATGCTCACGCATGGCGGTTCCGTGTGCGACCCGTGGGAACCGCGACCGTCAGGGAGCGGATGAATGCGGAAATTCACTATAGCGCCGGTTTACTGGCTGCCAGGCGGGATTCGGCGGCGCGCAGCCAGGAAAGCGTTTCGTCGATGGACTGGGCGCCGAGGTGCGCCGCTGTCTCCGCGGTTAGGGTCTTCGCGGCGCTCTGGTTGATGGCGGGCTGGGAGTTTTGCGTGCTTCTCGTCAACGCGGGCAAGGCTTCGGCTTGTTGCTTTAGATCGGCTGCGGCGGCCGAGGCGGATGTGCCGGCGGCTTTTGCTTTTTCCAGTTTGGCGACCAACTCCCTGGTGGTGGCGAGCGTCGCGCGGCGGCGCTCGACCAGTTGCGTGACTTTATCGGGGAGGCCGGCGGTGGTTCCGTCGGCGTAGATGGCGGCGGTCAGGTGCACGTAATCCGGCACTGCGCCGACGGTCATATTCGAGATCGGGATTTTCTTCTCGGCGCCGGGCGCGATGGGCTCAGTCATAAGGTCGTCTTCCCAGAGCTGATAGTAGCTGCCCGGGTAATGGACAAGTTCGACCAGAAACGCGGTCAGCGCCGGCTGGGTTGGTGCATCTTTCACGAACAAAATTGAAGATTGCAGGGCCGGTTCGACGCGCAGCGCGGGAAGAGGAGTCTCGGCAAACAAAGCCGTGCAGACGAACAGCAGGGGCAGTGCGAACTTGGGGGCTGTCATACTCAGTCAGTATTCCCCCGGTGGCCACGTTTGTCAAATGCGATATATTACTGCCATGCGCACCACACTCGTCCTTTGTCTTGCCGCGGCAGCAAGCCTGACCGCGCAGGTCCGGTTCAAGCCGGACGTAATGGCCGTCACCATCGACGGCAAACCTTTCACCATGTTCCATTACGGATCCGATGCGGGGAAGCCGTATCTGGCGCCGATTTTCTCGGCTTCGGGCAAGAACATCACGCGGCGTTTTCCGATGGAGGATGTGGCCGGGGAGAGCAAGGATCACCTGCATCACCGCGGACTGTGGTTCTCCTGCGATGAAGTGAACGGCGTCATGTTCTGGACTAATGAGCTGTCGTACACGCGCAAGGACATGGGCCGCATAACGGTGCGGGAGAGCAAGTGGAAAGACGGCGCGGCCGGCACGCTGAACGCGATCAGCGACTGGAAGGCGCCGGACGGTCACGTGATGATGATCGAGAATCGCGACATGACGTTTTCCGGCGATTCGAAGATCCGCACGCTTGATTTTCGGATCACCCTGACGGCGCAGGAAGACATCACTTTCGGCGACACGCACGAAGGGTTCTTCGCGATGCGGCTGGCGGACAAGTTCAAAGAAGTGCAGGGCGGCAAGAGCGTCGACGCCGAGGGCCTGGTGAATATGCAGCAGATCTGGGGCAAGAAGTCGCCCTGGGTGGACTACACGACGGAGCTGGATGGGGAGAGGCTGGGTGTGGCGATTATGGATCATCCGGACAATCCGCGGCATCCGACGCACTGGCATGCCCGGGATTACGGTCTGGTGGCGGCCGACCCGTTTGGTTCGCAGAAGGCGTTCGATACGGATGAGAAGGAGCCTCTGTATAAGGTCGCGAAGGGGAAGAGTGTCACGCTGCGGTTCCGGGTGGTGATTCATCCGGGGGACGCGACGTCGGGGCATGTGGCGGAGATGTATAAGGAGTACGAGAAGTCGAAGTAGTCACATGGCCGAACTGCGAAGACTGGTCGACGCGATCGTCGCAAATGACGCCGCACTGTTTTCTAAACTGATGGACGGATCGCCGTCGCTTGCAACCGCGAGTTTCTCCGAGGGAGCAACACGTCAGAGCTCCAGCCCGAGCTTCATCCCGGAAATAGGGCACAACATCTATTCCGGCGATACAGCGTTACATTTTGCCGCCGCGTCGTACAGGCACAAAATGGCGGGCACATTAATAAAGGCCGGAGCCAACGTCCGGGCGAAGAACCGGCGCGGTGGAGAACCGCTGCACGCAGCCGCATTCGGAAGTCCTGGTTCGCCCAGGTGGGATCCGCCAGCGCAAGCGGCGACGATCGCGTGCCTTATTGAGGCCGGCGCAGATCCGAACGCCCAGAATATGGACGGGGCCACCCCACTGCACCGCGCCGTTCGAACGCGTTGCGCGGGCGCGGTACGCACTCTTCTGGATCACGGGGCGGATCCGGGGATCCGCAACAAGAATGGTTCGACGCCGATGCAACTGGCCTTGCATACTACGGGACGCCCCGGATCCGGCTCACCCGAGGCGAAGGCTCAGAAACAAGAGATTCTGCTGGTGCTCGAAGGGCGATAGCCTTATTGGCTGAGATCGTGGCAGGCGGTACACGCGACCACGGCTTTGTTGGCCTTGTGACAATCGACGCAGGCTTTCATTTTCATGGCCAGAGGATGCTCGCCGTGGCATGTCGCGCAAGCGGTTTTGTGCCGCGCGTGACTGAACACGACGAAGTCGGGCAGCACGAAGACGGGTTTTCCCGGCGTGATTTTTGAGGGCAGATCCATCGCGGCGTGGCAGACATGGCATTTTGAGGCTGCGGGGAATCCGGCGCGCTCGGCGGTTTCGGCGGTCGAGTGGCAGGTGACGCAGTTCAGTTCAGCGGAGCATGGACGGGGTGGCTGAACTGGATTACGGTAGCGAGAAAGCTACCAGCGAATCGGAAAAATGGGGGTCGTATTTGTTGCCTCCTCCGGCGGCGATGACCACGAATTGCTTGCCGGGTTTTCCCATAAACGTCATCGGATTGGCGAAGGCGCTGGCGGGGAGGCGCGTTTCCCAGAGCAGCTTGCCGGTGGTTTTATCGAAGGCGCGGAAGCGGCTGTCGTTGGTGGCGCCGATGAAGACGAGTCCTCCGGCGGTGACGATCGAGCCGCCGATATTGGGCGCGCCGGTGGGAGGGATGCCCTTGAGCGAATCGACGACGCCGAGCACGCTGCGCCAGCGAAATGTTCCGCGATCGAGATCGATGGCTGTCAGCGATCCCCACGGAGGAACCTGGCAGGGGATCAGATTCGGGTCCCAGAAGCGCGAATCGGGCGAACCGGAGCCTTGCGGACGATAGGGAATCTGCGATCCTTCGGGGCGCTTCACCATGTGACGGAGCATGCCGACGTCCTGCGAATTCACATATAGAGTGTGAGTCTCAGGATCATACGACGCGCCGCCCCAGTTGGTGCCTCCGTTGGTGCCGGGGAACAAAACGGTGGGCTTGAAGCCGATGGGCGTGAAGGGCTCGGCGAAGATTGCGCCTTCGACTAACTTTTCACAGTAGGCGTGGGATTCGGGAGTGACGTTGGCCAGTTCGTCGGGGCGCATTTGGCGGCGCGAGAACGGCGGAGGCGCGACGGGGACGGGCTGCGTGGGCCACGCTTGCTCGCCGGGAATTTCGCTGGCGGGCGCGGGGACCTCTTTAATGTCGTAGAGAGGTTTTCCCGTCACGCGGTCGAAAATAAACGTGAGGCCGGTCTTGGTGATCTGCGCGACGGCGGGAATGCCGCGCACGGTGACGAGATTCGGCTGCGCGGGGAGATCGTAATCCCACAGGTCGTGATGAACCGTTTGGAAATGCCAGAGCCGCTTGCCCGTCGCGGCATCGAGGGCGACTAACGAATCGCCGAAGAGGCCCGCGCCTTTGCGGTCGCCTCCATAGAAATCGGTCGCGGGAGAGGTGAGCGGGAGATAGACGATGCCGCGTTCGACGTCGACGCTGAGCAAGGACCAGGGATTGACGGCGCCTCGATCCTTCCAGGAATCACTCTCCCAGGTATCGTTGCCATACTCGCCTTTTTGTGCGACGGTGTGGAAGATCCACGCCTGCTTGCCGGTTTGCGCATCGAAGGCGCGGACGTCGCCGAAGGGGCCCTGCGGCTCGCCATCGGCGGTCAGGTTGCCGCAGATCACCAGGTTTTTGTAGATGGCGGGAGGCGAGGTCATGCCGTAGCCGCGGCCGGGAAACTTGTCGGCGGAGCCTTTGCGGAGATCGAGCCAGCCGGCGTTGCCGAAGCTATCGTCCTGTTTGCCGGTGACGGCGTCGATGGAGAAAAGGCGTCCGTCGAGAGTGCCCAGGAAGACGCGCTTTTTCTTGCCGTCGGTCCAATAGGACGCGCCGCGATTGATGAACAGGTTGTACGGTTTTTCGCGGTCCAGCTTGGGGTCGAAAGACCAGAGTTCCTTGCCGGTTTCGGGGTCGAGGGCGATCAGGCGGCTGAAAGGGGTGGTCACATACATCACGCCGTCGACAACCAGCGGAGTCGCTTCGAAGGCGCTGCGGGAGGTGAGCGTTTTGCCGTCGCTCAAGTCGCCGGTGTGATAGGTCCAGGCGACTTTGAGGCGCGTCACGTTGGTGCGGTTGATGGACTTGAGGGTGGAGTAGCGGGAGCCTCCGGGGTCGCCTGAGGTGACGGGCCATTGTTGGGCGAAGCATGTAAGGGTGAAGAGCAGGACGGCAGGGCATGTCTGGGCGAAAAGGCGTGCGCTAACCGCTCATGCTAGTCGCGGCTCGGTTTCCACTCTTGTGAGCCGCGACCATCGGGAGCGGTCAGCGCGAGAGTTTTCACTCAGACTCTTACTTTTCGGGTTGGTCATAGCCCGTAAGCCGGCGAACCCAGATGTTGCGGAAGCGGTCGCTGCCGTTGTGGTTTTGCAGGATCAGGAAATCCTCGGCCGGGTGCGGCGTGTATTTCGGAAGCTGTGCGTGCGCGGTGACGCCCATCACCTCCTTCCGGTTATGCAGCAGCACGCCGTTCAGGAAGACGGTGAGGTATCCGGGCTTGACCAGGTTTTCGCCCTCGAATTTCGGGGCTTCGAAGACGATGTCATAGTAATTCCATTCGCCGGGTTTGTGAACGGGGTTTACCAGCGGCGGCCATTCGCCGTAGATGGCTCCGGCCTGCCCGTCGGCGTAGGTGGGGTTTTGCCAGGAGTCGAGAATCTGTACTTCGTAGCGGCCCTCAAAAATGATTCCGCTGTTGCCCCGGTTCTGGCTGCTGCCGTGGACCTCGGCCGGTGGAGACCATTCGAGGTGCAATTGAATGTCTCCGAAGGCTTCTTTTGTCGCGATGTCGCCCTTGCCGGGAACGGCTTCGAAATATCCATTCTCGACCTTCCATGCCGCCGGTTCGGCGATGGAGTTACGGCGGCGGCCAGCATTCCACTGCGAGAGGTCTTTGCCGTTAAACAGAACGATGGCGTCGGACGGCGGATCGCCGGGGCGTGGCGGGGTTTCGACGATTCTTGGGTGCGGCCGATTGATGTCGTGCACGCGGTAAGGGAGGCCAGGCAGCATCGGCGTGTTGTCGTAACCCAGTGCGTGTGGGTCGGCTTTCTTGTCGGCCTGTTTGGGTGGTTCCTGCGCGCTGGCGAGAGCCAGTGTCAGGAGCAGGGCAAGAGGGATGCTGAGGCAGCGAGAGGCATCCCCTGGCTGACGATTATCAGCCCGCAGCCTGCTACCAGCAGGCTCTTCAGTGTTGAAAACAAGAGCCGCCCGGTGGGCGGCTGCGGGCTGGTAGCCCGCCCCACGCATAAGGGCGGGGATTTGGTGGCTGGTGTGGCGGGGCATCATTGTTAGAAATTCAGCTTCATGGCGAACTGCAGGATGCGGGGGTCGCCGGATGCCGTGATTCTTCCGAACGTCGCCGACGTTAACGTCGCGGTCGGGTTGCTGAAATTCGTGTGATTGATGGCGTTGAAAGCCTCGAAGCGCGTCTCGAGCTTCAGGCGCTCGGTTAAGCGGAACAAGCGAACCAGCGCGAGGTTGACGGTGATGATGCCGGGTCCGCGCAAGAGGTCGCGGCCGAGGGTTCCGAAGGTGCCGGTCGGATTTTTCACGAAGGCCGCCGGGTTCAGCAACTGCAGGCCTGGTCCCCAGTCGGCGTTATAGGGATTTACACCGGACACGGGATTCACGCGGTCCAGATTTTCGCCGCTGAGCGAGTTGTCGGCTCCGGAGAGGATGTTCAAAGGTCCGCCGGTCTGCACGCGGAGGGAGGGCGAAATCTGCCAGTTGCCCAGAATGCGTTGCTTGAAGGGACTCTCGGCAACCATGGTGACGTTGGTGAGTTGGCGGTAGTCGAAGTTGCAGCTGCCATGGTCGGCATCGCGATTGACAGGGTTCTGGTAATACGCGCCGCTGATGTCGCCGGCGAAATCGCCATCGCTGACGCAGTGGCTATAGGTGTAATTTCCGAGCAGCGTGAAGTGATGGCTGAAACGGTGCTGGACGGACGCCAGCAGGCCGTTGTAGCTGGAGTTGCCTCCATCGTCGGTCTGATAAACGGTCCCGTAGTAGGCGCCCGCCGTGGGGTTCAGTTGATACAGAACGCGGCGCTGAGTCGTGTTCGCGGTGGACGCACCGGGGCCGGTGTAGATCGAGTAGTTGAGATCCTGCGCCAGCCAGAGGTGCGTCGTTTTGTTGCCGATGTAGGAGACGGTGGCCAGCCAGTTACCGGCGAACTGGCGTTGATAGCTGGCGTTCCACTGCGTCATATACATCGTATGCAGATGCTGGGGCAGGACCACATAGGCCGCATTGGTTGGGAAAGGAACATTGGACGGCGCGGGGGATGGAATGGGGAAGGGGCTGCCGCCGGGATAGCCTCGCCAGGGATCGCTGAATGGGCCGGGGTTCGCGACGGTTGTGTCGTCCACGAAGGGTGGATTGGTCATGACGCGCTCCGAATAATAAACCTGCCCAGTGTCGTAGAGCAGCGCGCCGCCGACGCGGATGGTCTGTTTGCCGTCGCCCCGGGGATTCCAGACCATGCCGAAGCGGGGCGCGAAGTTGTTCCACTTGTCGTTAGTGAAGGCCTTGGTGACGCCCGGGTCGCCATAGTAGAGCGAGCCGAGCGGGGCGGTCGAAAAAACCTTGCTCTGCTGGCCGCTCAGGAATCCGGCCATGCTAAAGGTGCTGCCGCGGCCGTAGATGTCTTGCGGAAATAACATCGGCTCCCAGCGCAACCCGGCATTGAGGGTGAGATGAGAACTGACGCGATATGTGTCCTGAATATAGAGGCCGGGGATGGTTTCGCGCAGCGCCTGCAATTGCGGGCGGCTGAAGATGAAGCCCGATGCTCCGAGGATACCCAGCTGGAAGTCGGCCATGGCGTCGCCGGTGGAAGCTACGCCGGTGCCGCTGAACGTATAGCCGCCGTCGGCGTTGTGATACGACTTCAAATTGTTTTGCGTGCGCACCATGTCGATGCCGAAGGCGATCTGGTGTTTGCCGCGGACCAGATCGATATCGTCGGCGAACTGATACGTGTTCACGTTAAAAAATCCGGGACCGCAAGTGCCGCAGCCGACGGTGAAATATCCTGTGTCGGTCACAGCCAAAAAATTCGACGGGTTATACGGGTTGACGTTGATTCCGATGTCCGTCGGGCCGATGTCCGAGGCGTTCGGACCGCGATTATCGCGGCGGCGGCTGAAGCCCGCGTGGAAGGAGTTGATCGTGGTCGGCGTGAAGGTGTAGATGTCGCCCAGAGTGATGGTTTGCGCGCGCTCGGCGTTCCCGGGGCTGGATGTGACCAGGATGTTGGTGGGGCTCCAGTTCGGCGGCAGCACGTAATCGGCATCGAAGTAGCGGGCGAAAAACGCCTGCTTGGTGCTGATGGCGTAATCGATGCGGCCGATGTATTGATACTCGTTGCTGTTGGCTTTCACGCCGTAGGTGACCTTGCCGCAGCCGTTCTGAATCAGGTTGGTCGGCAGATAACCAACCAGTTTCAACGACGCCGGATTGAAGCGGCTGGCAGGAATCTGATCGTTCGGGAAAGGCGCGCCGCCGGCGGAGGGATCGGTCAGCTGCTTGAACTTGCCGCTCGAAATACAACCGGCGCCGTCGAAGGTGCTGAAATCTCCGGCGAGGGTCGCGGGCGTGGGCACATAACTGATGGTCTGCGGGGGATTCTGTCGATTGATGGTCCCCTGGAATCCGCCGAAGAAGAACAGCTTGTCCTTGATGATCTTGCCGCCGGCAGTGCCCCCGAACTGGTTGCGCTTCAAGCTGTCATGCGTGGCGGCGAAGTAGTTGCGGGCGTTCAGATCGCCGTTGCGGAGGAATTCGAACACGTCGCCATGAAGATCGTTGGTGCCGGATTTGGTGACGACGTTGACCACACCTCCCGGATGCATGCCGTTGCGCGCGGGCAGCGTGCTGGTTTCCACGCTGAATTCCTGCAAGGCATCGGGGAAGGGAAAGGGCAGATTGACATTGGTGAAGGTGTCGGTATGCTCCGCGCCGTCGAGCATGTAATTGGTGCCGCTCGACTGTCCTCCGGCGATGGAGATGGTGGTCGAGCTGTAGAAATTCTTGCTGCCGGTCTGGTCGCCTCCGGGAGCGGTGACCGCGCCGCCGACCAGCAGGATCAGGTCGGTCGCCTGGCGGCCGTTGAGGGGAAGATCGAGCACCCGGGCGCCGTCCATCACGTTCGAGATGGTGTTGTCGCGCGTCTCCACCATGCCGACGTTGCCGGTGACTTCCACCCTTTCAGAAACCGCGCCCAGCTGGAGGGTCACATTGATCTGAATGTTCTGGCCGACCTGCAAAGTAATGTTCTGCTGGACGTAGCCCTTGAAGCCGGAGGCGACGGCTTCGAGGCGGTACATGCCGGCCGGGAGGTTGCCGAGGAGATAGTGGCCGGCCGGGTCCGACGTGGTTTTGTGGGCGATGCCTCTGGCGGCTTCGGTCATGGTGACGTCGGCACCGGGGACGACGGCGCCGGAGGAGTCGAGTACCTGGCCTTCGACCTGCGCGACGGCCACGGCCTGTGGATAGGCGAGTGGCGCGAAGAGCGCGAAACATGCCAGAAGCGCAGGAAAACCGCACCGATCAACTTGGATCATACGCTCACCCCTTGAAGCTCAAAAGCTGTCGGAAGTGTATCATGAGAATCTGAATCGTCACAAGGACGGAAGCTCATGACGAAAACGGCCGCATGTTTACTGCTATTGCTGGGGTGCGCGGCTGCTCAGGAATACAAACTGGGGCCGGATTCCATGAAGCAGCCGGGCGTGCCCCAAGGGAAAGTCACCAAGTATTCCTGGACCAGCAGGATTTATCCGGGCACGACCCGCGACTACTGGGTTTACGTTCCGGCGCAGTATCAATCGGGCACGCCCGCGGCGCTTTCCGTGTTTCAGGATGGCGCGGGCTTTGTAGCCGAGGATGGCGCTTGGCGAACGCCGGTGGTATTCGACAACCTGATCCAGAGGGGTGAAATTCCGGTCACGATCGGGGTGTTTATCGATCCTGGAGTGCTGCCGCCCGGCCATGCCAACCGGAGTTTCGAATACGACACGGTGACGGACCGGTATTCGCGCTTTCTGCTCGAGGAGATTCTTCCTCAGGTGACGAAGAATTACAACATTTCCAAGGACCCGAACGATCATCTGATCGGCGGGTCGAGCTCCGGTGGGATCTGCGCGTTCACCGTCGCCTGGGAGAGGCCGGACCAGTTCCGGCGTGTGCTGAGTTTCGTCGGCAGTTTCGTGAATCTGCGCGGAGGCGAGATCTATTCCTCCATAGTCAGGAAAACCGAGCCGAAGCCGATACGGGTCTTCCTTCAGGACGGGGAAAAAGACCTGAACATCGCCGCCGGGAACTGGTTTATCGGCGCGCACGACATGCTGTCGGCGCTGGAGTATGGAGGCTATGACGTGACCCACGTCTGGGGCGTCGAGGCGCATAACAGCAAGCATGGCGGCGCGATTCTGCCGTATGCGCTGCGATGGATCTGGCGAGGGTATCCGGCGCCGATTGCCAAGCCGACAGGAGGGACAGGGGAGCGGCAGTGGTCGGTGCTGCTGACCGCGCCGGGGACGGATTGGGAGGTCGCGAGCAAGGGGAACAAATCCGCAGCGGGGCTGACGGCGGACCGGGAAGGCAACGTTTTTTTCTCGGACGCGCCCGGCGAACTGATTTATAAGATCGGCGTCGACGGCGTGGCAGCGGTTTTCAAAGACCATTCCGGAGGGGCTCGAGCGCTGCTGTTTGGGGTGGACGGCCGTTTGTATGCGGCGCAGGATGGGCGAGAGCGCGTGGTGTCGTATTCGCCCAGCGGGAAGGAAAATGACGGGAAGGAAAAGGTCTTCGCCGAACATATAACCGCGGATGGAATGGCGTCTTCGAGTCGCGGCGAGATGTACGTCACGGATGCCGCGCACCACCGGATATGGTTGATCGGCGCGAAGGGCAAGCGGATCGTGCAGGAGGGAAATTCGTCGCCAACGGGCGTCCTTCTCTCCTCAAATCAGGCCTTTCTGATAGTAGACGATTCGGCCGGTCGAGGGATCTGGTGGTTTCAGGTGCAACCCGACGGCGGGCTGGCCAACGGGGATTCCATTTATCGGTTAGAAGTGCCTGATGAATCGACCGCGACGGGCGCAGCGGGGATGGCGCTCGATTCGGAGGGGTTTTTGTATGTCGCGACGAATTTGGGGATTCAGGTGTTCGATCCTCAGGGGCGGGTGATGGCGATTCTCCAGCCGCCGCAGCCGCGCGTGTCGAGCCTGGCGTTCGGCGGACCGAGGCGCGACATCTTATATGTCACGGCCGGGGACAAAGTCTTCAGGCGATTAATGAGACATCGTTGACATTCAGCAAAAAACAGGAGCGATTAATCCGACCCTGCGCCCACTAGGGTTAAGATGGCCTTCTTTCGCACCCGCTCGGCGGCGATCTTCGGGATTGACGCGCACCTGATCGACGTGCCGGACACGGCGGTTCGCGAAAGCCGGGAACGGATCAAGAGCGCGCTTATGAACTCCGGTTTTGAGTACCCGAACAATCTTGCGCCCGCCAACATGAGGAAAGAAGGCGCGGGGTTCGATTTTGCCTATGGCACTGGGGATTCTGGGAGCCATGAGCGTGGTGGGACCGGTGGAGGATCATCTCTTTGTGGGAGAGCTTTCCCTGGACGGGGCCATCCGGCCGGTGCGCGGAGCCCTGTCGATT
>Ga0182030_10000429_pt1 | contig 77563 bp, 67 predicted proteins | sample 812S3MmetaG_FD_121299 | JGI IMG/M metagenome (GOLD analysis project Ga0182030, IMG submission 121299) | Permafrost microbial communities from Stordalen Mire, Sweden - 812S3M metaG (Illumina Assembly) | ecosystem: Environmental > Terrestrial > Soil > Wetlands > Permafrost | place: Sweden... | reverse complement strand
TACCGTGCCGGGCGACAGGTGCAACTCCTCGGCGATCATGACATTCGGCATGCCGGTTGTCACCAGGTGAACAACCTCCGCCTCGCGCCCGCTCAGCCCGAGTTCCTCGAGGCTCAGCCGCTCTCGCTCTTCCCACTCGCGCACGACGATCGCCCCAGGATGGGCCCGTTGGGGCGGGAGGAACTGGAGAACGACCCGACGACTGTCGATTTTGGCCGAGAGCGGACGCCGTAATTCGAGATCGGGTCGGAGATCGTGATGCGCCAGTTGCGCCCCCAGCCATCGCTGCACCCGCCCGGGAAACGGTGAGGTCCTCGACGGCCGGCCGAAGTACCGGTACAACGTCGTGAGGGTTCCCGGCGTGAGCTCTTCGGGAGGGTCCTGCAGCACGATCACGCCCCATCCCTGCTGGGACGACGCGTCACTGGCGGCGTCAACCAGGGCGCGCAGGCGATCCTGGTCACGAATGTTGCGCCAGGCTTGGGCGAAATGCGGGCGCACCGCGTTCATCTTCAATCGATCGCTTTCGGAGAAATCCTGGTCGCCATCGCCGAGCACAACGGCGAAGACCATCGGCACCGGGGCCGGGAGTGTCACCGACATCTGGTATTCCATGTTCATTGACTTGTACAGCTCTTGGTACAGCCTCGTCGCATGGAACTCCTCTCGTGTGTAGAAGTCACTGATTCGCCGGGCCGAACCGTCCCCTGTTATCTGCAGATGCCGGATCAGTGGGTGCTCTCCCCCCAACTCGAGGAGGATTTGGGCCGTGTTCTCCGGCATATGGTACGACGAAGGATTGTGCCAGAACTCGAAGCGGTCCGCGCTCGGATCTATCTCGTTGACCGCGGCGACCATGCACGGCACCATCTTCTGTACGCCTTCCAGCGTCAAGGCCAGAAACTCGTCCCGAGTTTGCGCGTAGCCGACCGTCTGAACCACGTCGAGCAACTGCTCCAGGTCGTTTGTTCCGAGGCGCATGGTCGAAACTCGCTTCCCATGGAGGACGGGAGCAAGTATAGACATCCCGGCATCTGAAGTCTGGTCCACCCGATCGGACCAGACCGACCGGGTGAGGCGGATGGCGCCGGTGGGGCCGAAGAACCGTGCATTGCCAACGGTGAAGAAGTTGCGGCTTGACAATTAGCATCAAGGGGTGTCTGCAACACCACGAGACGAGACCGACTCAAAACGACACGATTCCTTGAAAACAATAGACACGCGCAACGAGACCGACACAGAACAACCGATGGAAGGTTCCTTTTAACCCCAAGGTGCCGGGATCGAGACCCGGGCGGCCCACTACCTACCGTATTAATTCAGGTGTCACCTGGCGAATTAGTTCCGGTTGATGCCTCACACAGTGTCACGAGATCCTTGACACATTGGCCAGCGCCGATCTTTGCCGCTTTGGCGCTCTTCGCTCTGAAACTTTTCTTCTTCGAATGCGCGATCACATCGTCAGGTGGGAGGAGCCTTTCGACCCCTCCCACCTGAGACGAACTACTTAATGACTAATGACTACTTGAAGTGAACTCCACAGCCGGAACGAGAAGCCCCGGACCGATGGGTTGAGCTGCAAGACCACAATTCTCACTGCCGTAAACAATCGGTTGGGTGCTGTACTGCGCAAACGTCGCGCTCACAGGTTGACAAGTGATCTCGCCATTTGGGGCACCGACGTCGTTGTTACCCAACGGGTTTTGTGCCACGAACAAATATCCAGGGTACGTGTCGGCACCCACACTTGGGACACTGGACGACTCATACGACAAGTTCACATTCAGCCCCGTGTCCACCGTGTAGTTGTCATACGCAATGTCGTAAACAACCTCGCTGGGAAGCGTAATCTTCTGTGATTGGAAGTTGAACGTGACGTTGAAGTTATCAATGCCATAAGTGGGTGGACCAAGCGGAAACGTACTCCCGGTAGCCGTTCCAGGCGGGGTGACCGTCACGGTCTCAGTCGCAATCAGGCTTCCGGGCGCAACGCCGTTGCCCGGCTCATTAGCGCTCGGGTTGTAGATGTTGAGTGTGATGGGCAAAGGCGCCGATGATGACGCCGGAGCGAAGTTGGCCATTGACACAACTACATCACCGAGTCGGCCACCGCCGTTAGCCAGCGTGATGTCGTTGCCAAGCTGATTGGCACCGGTAGCTTCAAAAGCCATCGACCATACGTAATTAGACGAGACAGTTGTACTGTTGTAAAGACTAGAAGTCACAGGATACGGATTTGGTTCTCCCCCACCCCGAGACCCCGCGGAGGCAATTGCCGGGACGCCGAGTCCCAGAGTCAGGGCCGCGGCCACGGCTACCGTGAAAATACGTATTCTTTTAGTTAAGAATTTCATTCGAACAACCTCTATTCGCGCGACGGGCTATTTGCCGATTGGCGCTTTAAGGCCAGCGTACGCATAACTCCTGTGATGTATCTAAGACACTCTTGCGACGCGCCGCGCGAATCCTTCGTATTTCAAAGCTTCCGGACTACCTTGTTATTCCCAACAACTCCTTGCTGGATTCGGCGTGATGCGTGGGGCATTTCCTGGTAAGGAACCCTTTAACGCGAATCACCGTACGCGAGCACCCACCGAGTGTGCCGAGCCGGGTCGGCGTAACTCGGCCGACGGCGAAGTATGGAAACAAAAACACGGACCAAACTTGCCCTTAAACCAGGTGGCTCGACCCTTAAAACGAGGGCGCCATGAGCGCCAATAATCCTGTTGCCGAAGTGGCTTCACCGGGGCCATCCCATAGCCCCATGTGAAAGGGAAGTTTTGTGAAGTTCATTCGAAAGATTGTCTACTCCTCACCTAGACAAATCCCAACCACTTCGCCGTCAGCCTGTCGATTCTGAACGAGGCCCATACATTGAAATGGACATTGGTCTAGTAAATGGTCCAGCCACGAATTCAAATGTGAGAGAACTTCAGAAAGTGTTGGTGGACATGCCGCTTCTTCTGACCAGCAAATCTGGACACTGCGCGACACTCCTGGAGGATCGCGAAATATTCCCCAGAAGCCGGGATCGAGACCCGGACGGCCCACTAAGTCCCAAAAAAATGTGTTCATCTTGAATATTCCGGACGCGATGGGCCAGTGGCGCTGTAAAGGGTGTTCCCTGACTGCAAAAGCGAATTCTTGACAGACTTTCGGCACTTTCTTGACAGCTACGCCGCCTTTACGGCCAAGTTCAGTAACTTCGCCAACGTCGAGGTCGAAAGCACCTTGGTCAAGATGACTCCGTAGTGGTTCGAGCCGTTGTAAGAGACCATCCCCGACTCGTGGATCTCGGTGTGCAGCGTCGTGTCAGAGAAAGTGTCGGTGAAGGAATACGTGGTGCCGCCGATCGACGTGTAGCTCTTTATGACGAGGCCGCTGACCCCCTTTTGCTTTTTCAATGCGGCGATGTTTGACGACGTGGTTCCGGTGCCTTTGTAGTCGTAGTTCAGCGTTACTCCACTGACCGACCCGTTAACGATTTTGGCGAATTCGCAGACGTCGTTTCCCGGGGTTGCGGCCAGGGCGCCGAGCAGCGTGATCTTCTGGCCGAAGAGCGAAGATACCGTCGAGACCGGGATCTTGTCACAGAAGGCCTTGGGCGATATCGCCGACGCCTGGGCCACGTTCGGTGCACCAAAAATCCCAATGACGCCTGAGACCACGACGGCGCTAAGTCCCACGCGGAGATGGTGCCCGCGTCGCGAAGTCGAGATCCCAATGACGTCTGGGCATTTGCTCGCTCGCGAGTTAAGTGACATTGCGGTCCTCCTACAGCCCTCACTCTAGGCCCCGTGGTGCAGACCATTGGCATCGTCACGAAGAAACGAAAGCGCCTAAAGCGCTCGTATTTGGCACCCATTTTTTGTCTCGCATTTGGTACTAGGTTTCGCACATGCAAGGGAGAGGGATTTCACCAAGAGCCGTAGCGGCGCTGGGTCTGGCATCCCTCGTTTTGTTGCCGTGATCGTCGTGGCACTAATGACGACGCCCGCCCTGACCACTGACTCCTACGGCTACGCCACCAGAGGCAGATTCCCGGTCCCGACCTCTATGAGTGGCGCGAACGGAGCGACGATTATCTTGCCCGGCGCCCCAACTCTGTGGTCCGGACTCAGATCCGTCAAGTCCGAACGACCCACAACTACTCAATTGAGATTCCCGCAGCGTCGAGCTGCCTGACGAGAGGTGAACTGCGATGAAGCGCTTGCTTGGCATGCTTCTGTCGACACTCATGATCGCGACAATGGCCGCGCCACTCATCGACATCGGCGTGGCCTATGCCAACCTACAAGGGTGGACGGTAGGAAATCTCACTCCCACCACCGTCTCCGCCGGCGGTAGCGCCGCGATCGGCTCTTTCAGCGTGGATGACGCCGTTGGGCCTCCCGCGACCCGTTACCAAAGTGTCAGTATGACCGTGAGCCCCACCACGTCCGACGTGGCGCTCGTTGATTCGGGTGACGGAACTAATGGTTGCGTCGCGGAGGTGGGTGCAGCCTCTCCCTTGACGGCGACGTTCAGCAATGCCCAAGTTACGACGTCGTCCGCAACGCCGGCCACGACGTACACGCTCACCTTCACGGTGAGCCTTTTCTCAAGCCTTGCCAATTGCCAGTCCAATACCAACGAAGGGACCCTCGACGCCACAAACTCGCCGACGCTCGCCGTGACGGCCGGCGACACCGTTACGTTTAACGCGAACGACCCCAACCCGGCGGGTGCCAGCGGAACCATGTCTAACGAGTCATTCACGTCTGGGGTTCCTCAGGCACTTACAACCAACGCCTTCGCGGATACTGGTTACACGTTCTCCGGCTGGAACACTGTTGCTGGCGGCGGCGGTACGGCTTACACCGACGGAGAGACAATCACCATCTCTTCGGGCGTGAACCTCTTCGCCCAATGGACGCTCAGCGCGGGCTCTGCAGTAGCGACGTTCAACGGAAACAGCAGCACGAGCGGCACCATGAGCAACGAGGTTTTTGCAGCAGGAGTGCCCCAGGCCATAACCACGAATGCATATGTCCGCACGGGTTTCACTTTTACAGGTTGGAACACGAACTCGGGAGGCACCGGCACTGCCTATGCGCCCGGAGCCGTAATTACGCTTTCCTCGAGTGTCACCCTCTACGCCCAGTGGACCACGAATGCCACCGGCGGTGGCGGTGGCGGACCTCCATCAACCACCCTCCTCCAGACGTCACCCACTTCCGGCGTCACGACGTCGGTTAACTCCGGCACCTTCACCGCGGGTCCCATCACCGTGAGCCACGCCACCGGTGCCGTGAGCTTCACCGTCACTGCGTCGAGCAAGGCGCTGAGCGTCAGCCCCCAGGGGGCTATCACCACTTCGGGCGCCCTGTTGGCGGGCAGCTACAGCATCTCGGGCACCGACATTGACCTGTCGGGCGACACCGGCGTCTGGACGTACACGCTCACAGTGAACAATCCATCGGTCACAGTCACCTTCAACGCCAACGGGGGGACGGGCTCCATGGCGCCGCAGAGCGAGAACACCGCGACGCCGCTCACACCCAATACTTTCACGCGCACGACATTCGCCTTCACCAAGTGGAACACCGCCGCGAACGGTTCGGGCGTGAGCTACGCCAACGGCGCGACGTACTCCTTCATCGCGCCCTTATCCCTCTACGCCCAATGGACCGCCACCAAGCACCGTGCGGTCACACACCGCGTGACTTTCAACGCCAACGGCGGAACGGGCACCATGGCTGTGCAGTCCAACAGCGTATTGACCCTCTTGAAGGCCAACGCCTTCGCGCGATCTGGCTACAACTTCAAGGGGTGGAACACGACGTCGAACGGTTCGGGCAAGAGCTACGCCAACGGCGCTGCCTACAGTTTCGCCGCGTCTGCGACCCTCTACGCCCAGTGGACCAAGAAGGTGACCATAAAGGTCGCCATCAAAGTGACCTTCAGGGCCAACGGCGGCCGTGGCACGATGGCCGATGAATCCAAGACTGCGGCTCGCTCCCTGATGCTCAGCCGGTTCACGCGATCGGGCTACAACTTCAAGGACTGGAACACGAAGCCCGACGGGTCGGGCAAGAGCTACGCCAACGGCGCCACCTTCAGCTTCGCCACGTCCACGACCCTCTACGCCCAGTGGGTCAAGAAGGCCGTCGTGATCATTCCGGCCGTTCCTGGCGTCGTGACCCTCAGTCCCTTTATGAGCAAATCCGCGACGCTCACATCGGATCTGCAAGCGCAGGTCGCCGCCCTCGCCAGCGACATCAAGACCAACCACGACACCAAGATCGCGCTCGAGGGCTTCAGCGGAGAATTCACGACGGCCAACGAGTCCAACGAAAAGGTGTACGCGGCGAGCCTGAAGCTGGCTCGAGCGCAAGCCAACGCCGTGGAGACCTACCTCACGCAACAGTTGGCGGCGATCGGCGTGACGGGCTGCACCATCACGACCAGCGGAAGCGCCGCGCCGATACCGGCGTCCGCGAACGCAACGCCGGCCAGCCGGGCCCAGAACCGCAAAGTGGTCGCGACGCTCTCCTAGCCGCTACCGTGAGGGGACCGAGAGCGCTCGATCATTCAGACCGTGCGCCATGAGCGACGCTCGCGAGGCATCCACGATGAAGTCGACTTACGCCAATCCCATCACTTAACACGGGCGGCCATCAACTTCGAGAGACCGGGTCATTGGGATCAATTACGGCGCCAGACCGAACTACTTGCGGGAACTTCTGACTCGATGCTTGAGAACGCCTCCCACTTCGGATGAGCGCAATGAGATTGCTAAGCGACTCTATGAAGTTTGAGAGTTCGCAAAGTGCGAATACATCCACTCGGAACTGCAACTGACGAACCTAGACCAAAGTTCGCCTATCTCTTTGGAGCCGCGAGCCACCTTGGCGCAAACGCTGCCTCAATGATTGTATCGGGGCGATTTTCGGTTGGTTCTTGGTGGCGACAAGGCGAAGTCATGACTATGGCCCCTAAATTGCCAAGACTCCGCGGTGAAAGGCTTAGAAAGTGAGCCAGCTCGACAGTTCGGTACCAACTATTGCAGCGCCGAGTACGCATCGATGGGCGGTGCTGGTCGTGGTATCTGTGTCGGCTCTCATCATCAATGTCGATAACACAATCCTCAACGTGGCGTTGCCCACACTCGTACGGGACTTGCACGCCACTTCAAGTGCGCTTCAGTGGATTGTCGACTCCTACGCAATGGTGTTCGCTGGGTTGCTGCTAGTTGGAGGCAGCCTTGCCGATCGATTCGGCCGCAAACGCTTCTTCATTTTCGGACTAATCATCTTCGTGGGCGGATCCATCGGAGCCGCGCTATCGGGATCGGTGGGTCTGTTGATTGCGTGGCGCGCGGCGATGGGCCTAGGGGCTGCACTTACTATCCCAGCGTCACTCTCGATCGTGAACGACGTCTTTCGTGATCCGAGGGAGCGAGCGAAGGCAATCGGCGCCTGGGGTGCGACCATTGGACTCGGCATCGCCATCGGCCCGATCGCGGGAGGTCTCTTATTATCGCGTTTTTGGTGGGGCTCAATATTTCTTGTCAACGTGCCGGTGGTAATCGCCGGCCTTCTCGGAGCATTTTTCCTCGTGCCCGATTCGAAAAACCCAGCCGCCGAACAACCGGACCCTGCGGGAGCCGTTCTGTCGATCGTGGGCTTAGGACTTCTGCTCTGGGCCATCATCGAAGGCCCGACAATGGGCTGGACTTCTGGAGCCGTTATCGGTGGAGGGGTATCCGGCCTCGTTGTTCTCGGTTCATTTGTTGGCTGGGAAGCTCGCAGCTCTCACCCGATGCTCAAGCTCAGCCTCTTTTCGAATCGTCGCTTCTCAATTGCCGCGCTAGGTGAAAGCCTCGGGACGTTTGGACTACTCGGAGCGCTGTTTGTCCAGACGCAATTCCTGCAGTTTGATCTTGGCTATTCGCCGCTGCAAGCCGGAATACGCATATTGCCAATCGCCGCCATGCTGGTCCTTGTCGCCGCATTTTCACCAGTCTTCGAGCACCTTATCGGCGTAAAATTCACGGTCGCTGTCGGCCTCGCGTCTATCGCCGGTGGTCTTTGGCAAGTCTCGGCAGCTTCGACAATTGCAGCCAACTACGCTCAAGTTGTTCCCGGCCTGCTGCTACTCGGTTTCGGAGCCGGCCTCTTGCTACCCACGGCAACAAACTCAGTGATCGGCTCCCTCCCCCAAGGAGACTCAGGGATCGGTTCGGCGAGCAATGCCGTCGCTCTCCAGGTCGGAGGAGCGCTCGGCGTCGCCGTTTTTGGGAGCACGCTGGCAACTCGCTATCGAAGTCACGTGGCTGCGGCGCTCAACGGCCATCCTATTTCGTTCGCGATCCGGAAAGAGATCCTGGGTTCCTTAGGCGGTGCACTTGCGGTAGCACGAAGCGTCGGCGGCGAGACCGGAGCGCTGCTGGCTCATGCCGCTCGGGGAGCTTTCATGAGTGGTGCCGAAGTGGCCTTCGTCGTTGGAGCCGTCGTGGCCGTCGTGGGCGCCATAATTATGATCGCGCGACTGCCCTCAAAGGCTAGCGAAACCCTGACCACCCATTCCTCAGAGCCGGAAAGGAACCAGGGTCACTAGCACTGAGGTGGCTGCCCGAATGCGACACACGCAGATGCGTGACAATCCGCTCTTCAAATACGCCGAGCAAATTCCGAACCGCTGGATCCGAACGTTCCACTCTTATCAATTCAGGACATGTTCGCGTCGAACGCGGATTGTGGCGTTGCTTCCGTCATTTGATTGCCCCAACATATTTCTCGTTTTCATTTCGCATCTGCTTGGTTGAAGTGTTCGACGTGGGTAGGAAAAAGATGGTCAGCACGACGCCCACGACGGCGAATCCAGCGGACACGAATAGTGCCATGTCCATACCGTGGACGAAGGCCACGCGCACGGTGGCCAGCAATCGAGACGAATGAAGTTGCTGGGCGACCGCCACACCGCCGAAAATGCTCTGGCGAGCGGCGGCTTGAGCAGCCGTGGCAAGACCCGACACGTGGAGCCGGGCCAGATAGCCAGCGCTCAGCACGCTGCCCAAGATCGCGATGCCGAAGGGGCCGCCGGTCTTGTTCACCGCCTGGAGCACCGCAGAGCCGACCCCGCTCCTCTCGGGCGAGAGCTCGACGAGAGCGGCGGACATCGCAGTCGCCATGGCGACGCCCGTGCCCAGCCCGGCGACGGCCATCCACGTGGCGACGAAGAGGCCACTCGAACCGACACTCATGGTGGATCCGAGAAGCAGCCCCGCCGCCAGTAGGGCGAATCCAACCGTCACGGCAACCTTGGCACCCACGTGCTTGACTACCTGGGCCGCAGGAACGGCGCCGACAATCAATCCGGCCACCAGTGGCAGCAACCTTAAGCCCGAACCCATGGCGTTCGTGCCCAGCACGCCCTGGAAGTACTGGGGCATGGTGAACAAGATCCCGAGCATGGCAAGGATCGGCACAACGGCCAGGATCACGCCCCAGGTGAACGACGCCGATTCGAAAAGGGCCAAGTCGAGCAAAGGCTCACCGCCCGGGCGACGAGTTTGTCGTCGCTCCCACACGAAGAAGCCGACCAGCAACGCCACGCCGATGACCATCATGGTCAGTGCGGCGACGTCGCTCCACCCGTCCTGGCCCGCCTCGATCAGGCCGTAGGTGAGCGCTACCAACCCGCCAGCCGACGCCACGACACCCACGAAATCGATCCGCGGACGCCGCGAAGCGCGCGACTCGGGCACAAGAGCGACGACAGCGACCAGTCCGACGATAATGACCGGCACATTGATTAAGAAGACCCAGCCCCACCAGTAGTCAGTGAGTAGCCACCCACCGAGAATCGGACCGATCGGGAAGGCCAGAAACGTCGACGCCGCGATGATGCCGACCGCTTTCGGTCGCTCCTCCTTGGTGAACATCACCGTGAGGACCGCCAACGCCGTCACAATCAGCCCAGCTCCGGCGAGACCGACCAGCACCCGGGCGGTCATGAACTCGGCCGTCGACGTCGAATACGCGCAAGCCACCGAACCAACGCCGAAGAGTCCAAGTGAAATGACGAGAACTCTTTTATGACCGTATCGATCGCCCAAGAGACCGGCTGGCAACATGGCGGCCGCAAGCACTAGGAAATACCCCGACGAGAACCATTGCAGATTCGACTCCGTTGCCTTCAGCGCTTTGGAGAGCGTGGGCAGCGCGACACTCAGCACGGTGCCGTCAACCCCGACCGCCAGCACCGCCAGACCAAGGGCGCCGAGCGCCCACCACCTTCGCGTGCCGTCAGCTTTTACCATGACCGAAAGTCTGGAATCTCTGCACCCCGGAACGTCGCGACTCCCACGCGGACCCACATGGCACCTCGCCCGAAGCCGATGGCCTTCGAAACGTGCGTCGTGAATTTATGCCGCGTGGGCCACGAGAGCACCGGTAGCGCCGTAACTTTGGATGGAACGCCGATGAGCCGCGGGATGTTTTTCATAGAAGCGCTCTCTTTCCAACCTCACCGATCAATAATCAAATGAAATGGGGAAGCGCGGTTCTGGACGTCCTGTTTTTCAGAGTAACACGCTGAACCTCAAGTTCCTTTGCGTTCAATCAGGACCCAGGCGGACCGCTGTCGGCTCAGTAGACAATTCAGAGTGCCAACCATGGCATTCATTAGTGCCCGAGGAGTGCTCACGGCGAGGGACTACAAAATTTGAGTGACATTACTTTGTCTCGCCAATCGGTCACTTCGGGCGACCGTGGATCAAATCTGCGGCCTCGTTGAAGTCCAGGTTGGACTGTGCGTCAGATGAACCACGTGATCAGCGACGCATCCATTCTCATTGCGACTGGGGGCTACGCCCGATCCACCGGAGGCGCAACTTCGCCTAGGGCCGCCACGGCACGGTCGAGTAGGTCGGTGGCACTTGATTCACCAGGCGCGGCTGAGGCTGCGGCGACTCGTCCGACCACGTCGACGGAGAAGTCGCTGAGACGAAATCGGTCGTTGGCGAGATGGAGCACCGTTTCAGCCAGCTCGGCGATCTGCTCTACGGAAGGCACTGCTGCCGCGAATCCGAAGTGGTCGCCGCTGAGGCGTGCGAAGATCCCTCGATCGCCGAGGCGGTAATGGGCGCGCCGTCCAATGACCCAAAGCAACTCGTCCGCGATCGCGTAACCGATTTCCTCGTTCACACCGGCGAAGTCGATTATGTCAAGGATGACCACTCCCACCACGCCGCCCTGCCCGTCGGCTAACCAGCGTTCAATCTCTTCGGTGAAGGACGCCGAGTTCATGAGACCGGTGACGACGTCGACGTTCTCACGCCCGAGCGCCGCTCGGGCGAAGTCACGCTTCGTCACTATGACGTTGGCCCCGACGAGGACGAGGCCCAGACAGGCCAGAACTATGGTCACCGAGTCGACGCCGGGCACGATGAGGTAATTCGCCGCGACCGCCACGAAGACGAACGTTGCGGCGACCGGGGCCCAACTGCCTCCGCGGTAGTTCGGGCGGCTTTGTCTCAGGGCGCCCGAACGACGCTCGTCGACGGACGTCGCCGCCAGTCCGGCTAGCCAAAGTCCGATTACCCACGTTGCGTCAAGGAAGGTTCGCGGCACGTACGTACCGGCCGACACCTGGTTGAAGTAGACGATGTCGCCGAAGACGAACCACGCCACGGCCAAGAGGAGCAGGGCAACTGGCACGTTCGGTTGGTACGCGTTGGGGGCGAGGCTCGAGATAAGGAGTACCAGCAATACGAGGTTGCCCACGGGGTAGCCATCGGCGATAACGACCCGCCAAATGGTCCCGGTCACCGAGAGGACAGGTCCGTACCAGAGGAGGACCGCCAGGGCGGCCAGGGCCAGTCCGACCATGATCCCCTCGATACGTACCGCCGGGCGCACCCGGCCCACGTGGCTCTGAGTGAGCAGGAGTACCCCCGCGACTAGAAGAACGTATGAGGCGAAGTAGACAACATCACTCGGCGCGGGTACCGGAATCGGGACGAGGTTCTGGTCATGGAAAGAGTAGACGAGGTCGCCCGCCGCGTGGACGAGAACTCCAGCACCGATGAGGAGCCACGGGGCGCGCTGGGCAGGCCAGTGTTTAGCGCACAGGACCATCGCGATGACGGGGAGCGTCTCTGCAATCGTGTAGACGCCACCGTCCCAAAAAGTGTTGAAATTGTTCGTTTGCGAGATCGCGATGGTCGACACGCAGTAGGCGAGCACGAACAACGCGATGATGGACTGCAACCAGACGTCGCGTCGAAGTATGGCGAACGGAATCGGAGTCACGTTTCGCGGCATGTTCGGCTGAATCGAAAAGGTTGACTCTGCCTTGCCGTCCATCAACCCACGCCCTTCCTCGCCTCTGAGGATGAAGCAGCCCGGCGATGAAGCTGCGCACCAACCCGTCCCAAACCAAAACTACTCCTCCCTCAACTGGGCTGACACTATGTCGCACCTTGAACACGGCAGTGGCAAACTCAATTCGTGGACGACCCCAAGCGTTGCGACTCTCGCCTCGGGAGATGGTTGCGGACACCGGGGCGGCTTCTCGTTGGCGTTACCTCTTCGGTTCCGCTTGCCCGTACCAATCTGTCAGCGGGCCGGGTGCTCGCCAGCGCCGCCGCCGTCTCTGTGATTGGTCTCCTCCTCGCGTCAGCCATTGCGACGACACCGCGCCTCACGATGGAGGCACCCGCCAATCCTCGCGCCAACATCACGCCGATTCCAAGTTTCCTCTCGAGCGGCGAGTGCTCGAATACGAACGGGGCGTGGAGTTGTCGCAATCCCTGCGTCAGCGCCACCTTGACCTGGCCGGTCTTCACCAATGATTCATCGTGCAACGCCTACGTTCTGGAGGCCATCGACAACGCCCGGGCCGAAGAGAACCTGTCGCCGATGGTCCTACCCACCAACTGGACGAGCCTCACCATTCCCGAGCAGATGTTCGTGATCACGAACCTTGAGCGCGTTGCACGGGGGTATCCGCCGTACCTCGGTCTCAACGCGAAACTGGATCACGCAGCAATGAGCGCGGCGCTGTTGGAACATGACCCGCAATTGGCCAGCGGCTTCGCCGTGGGATTCAACGCGCTCGGCGCGCGCGCCTGGGGCGGCTCCTGGTCGGAGGGCTTCGACACGCTGGCGGCCGATTACGTCATGCTCTACGACGACGGATGGGGTGGCACGCTAGACACCTCGAACATCACCTGCACGTCGCCCACCGCGCCAGGGTGTTGGTCGCATCGAGATGAACTCCTGGGCGACGCCCCTCACTACAACTCCGGGGTGGGACTTTGGTGTGACACCTGTGAGTTCGGCGGGGGTTACGCCATAGTCAGAGGAGGTTCTTCTTTTGTTCAGCTGATCGAGTTGCCCGCGGGCCCGCCACCGGCGATGGTCTTCACCTGGCAGAGAGAATTGGCCAATTTTCCGGCCGGTGCAATCGGTTCGGTGAAAACGATCTCTGTTGCGCGCGTCGCTTTCACGAGCTCGTCATTGCGGGTTCGCTGGTCGGTGGCCGGCGTCCAGAACGTCTCGTTGGCCGCGCTTTACACGTTCTCCGGGTCGAGGTGCACGCGAATTGGGAACGCGACACCGTTTCGCTACGTTCCGACGTTCAACATTCTGCGCAGCACGTTGACGGTGTCAGGGCCCCGCAACTTTTCCCATCGAGGCCGGTACTCAGCGGTGGTGCGAATCTTCACGCCGAGTGGCTCGCTCACTTCAAGATGCGTGTCTCTCGGCCACAACTGAACCCTGGGGTCGCCTGTCGTCTCTTCTGACCAGGCAATCTGGGCAATCGCGGGCGGCGACGGATGATCTTTACCAAATCCCAAGGTGCCGGGATCGAGACACGCGTAGCCCACGGTTGCTTGAGCGTCGTCTCGGCCGAACTGCTTTAGGTCAGTAACGGCTCACAGGTGCTGCGCCACACTGTAACTGCTGACCTTTGACACTCCGTCGCCACTGAATCCAAAGTCTCTACCGCGAAATCTTCTGGCATACGATGATTGGACAATGAAGGATCTTCGCGAACTGCTTCACGCCTCAGCTGGACGAGTCGCAGACTATAGAGAAAACGTGTCCGACCGATTTGTGTTTCCTGACGTCGATCTCGAAGCCACGCGCGACGCGCTCGGCTCAATGCGAGACGAGCCAATGGCGGCCGACCTCGTCATCGAAGAACTGGTCAACATTGTCGAGCCGGGTCTGGTGGCGTCGACCGGTCCGCGCTACTTCGGTTTCGTGATCGGCGGATCACTCGATGCCGCGGTCGCCGCTGACCTGCTGACGACCGGATGGGATCAGAACGCCTTTAATTCAATTACGTCACCCGGTGCCGCGATGGTCGAAGACGTCGCGGGCGGATGGTTAAAGGACCTGCTCGGTCTGCCGAGCAGTGCGTCATTCGGATTTGCGACCGGCGGGCAAGGCGCCAACACCATTTCACTCGCCGCGGCTCGCCATCACGTGCTCGAGGAAGTCGGATGGGACGTCGAACGCGACGGCCTCGCCGGAGGTCCGCCGGTGCGCATCATTGCTAACAACGAACGCCACGTCACAGTTGACATGTCGCTGCGCTTACTGGGTTTCGGTGCGGGCACGCTCGAGCCGGTCTCCACTGATTCGCAAGGGGCGATCGATGTCATGGACCTGGAGCGCGTGCTTAAGAGCGCCCCATCCGGACCGACCATCGTCTGTCTCCAGGCAGGCAACGTAAACACCGGTGCCTTCGACGATTTTGCGACTGCGATTTCGATGGCGCACGACCACGGGGCATGGGTTCATGTTGACGGAGCATTCGGCCTCTGGGCCGCCGCGAGCCCAACGACCCGTCATCTGGTCGCCGGAGTTGAGCTCGCCGATTCGTGGGCCACAGACGGGCACAAGTGGCTCAACGTTCCCTACGACAGCGGTTACGCGTTTTGCGCGCATCAAAGGGCGCACGCGGCGGCAATGTCATATTCGGCCGCCTACCTGATGGGCCCAGGCGAGCGCAACCTTCGATCACCCGGTGACTTCGTCTTGGAAACGTCGCGACGAGCGAGGGGGTTTGCCACGTGGGCGGCATTACGTCAACTTGGACGACACGACCTCGCGGCGCTGATCGAACGATGCTGCGTGTTGGCGCGGCGATTTGGCGAACAGTTGGCGGACATTGAGGGCGCGAGTGTCCTCAATGACATTGTGCTCAATCAGGTGCTCGTGCGATTCGGCGACGACGAAAATACCGACCGCGTCATCGAGGCCACCCAACGATCCGGAGAGTGTTGGATGGGGGCCACGTCGTGGCGGGGCGAGCGGGCGATGCGAATATCGGTGTCGAATTGGAGCACCAGCGAAGTCGACGTCGACCGTTCCGTTAACGCAATCCGTGCGGCCACGTCCCAGAACGCTCAACGATGAATGGACTTCAGTTCGTCATCTCTGGAACTGACGTTGACTACACACGCCGGGGAGCCGGTCTTCTGTCTTAGGCGATCGTAGGATTCACCCTTCGCTGGTGATCGGAGCAACGTTTTGAGGTCGTTCGCGGCCATCTCGGAAGTGCCTTCGGCACGCAGAAGAGTTCGGCGAGCGAATCCGTCGTCTTCCCTCAGGCGTCGACTGGGTTGCCCGTCGACTTCGCAGTGAGGCCCACGGGGTGCCGACGCCCCCAAGTGCACCACCAGATATCCTCATCTTTGAGCGACATCGAATCGAGGGGTGAAGTGAACGAGGACACGGCACGAGAGCGGCTTCGTGAAGAGCGGCTCCGAATAGACAGTCTGCTCGATCAAACCACTTCAGACGGGTTAGACGATCGGGCGAGCGCCAGCGAACAGGGCGACATGACTGACCCCGCGGAAGCGTTGATTGCGGAACAGGAAGAGGACGCCATTTCCGAAGGACTTCGCGAGAGATTGGGAGCCATAGGAAGGGCGGAGCAACGTTTGACCGACGGGACGTACGGACGCTCGATTCGAAGCGGTCAGCCCATACCCGACGACAGACTAGAGGCAGACCCGGCGGCGGAGCTCACCGTCGACGAAGCATAAAAATCTAATAGCGGCCTTCGACCAGTTACCCTGCTCTCGTCAAACCGCGATCGCGAGTTGTCCACTCGCGCGATACCTCTTCGAGACGTGGGGAGAAAATAAGGCAACCTGGATCGAAAAGGTCAAACGACGAAGCGCGTTACCATGAAGTACACGAGAAGAACCTAGGAAACGATGACATTAGAACCCGAACATGTACATCTCAACAACCATCACCGCGACACCCTCACGAAGATTTTCCAGCATCCGGCAAGTCATAACATCGAGTGGCCTGACATACTCTCACTTCTCGAGGTCGTGGGTACCGTCGACGAGAGCCACGACGGCAAATTCGTGGTGACGCTGGGTTCCGAGACCGAGACTTTTGAGCGGCCCAAACACAAAGACGTTGACATCCAGGTAGTGGTCGACCTTCGTCGAATGCTGCATAGCGCGGGCTACACGACGGATGCTGACTAACACCAATTATTGACGACGCCGGCTGGAGTACGCGGAACCACCCGTGACTCCTTGGATCCTTTGGAACCAGTAACCCAGCCTAATCTTGCGCTCGCGCCCCTGGCAACGCCGATCACTCCGCGCGGACACGTCCGATCGCCGACGAAGTCACACGTCTATATTCCCTTCCTTTACGAACTCGAACCATCGTCATTGAACTGAAAACACACTCGTTGTGCCAGCGTTTGCTCCGGTATGGTTCCTCGCACCCACGGCGCCTGAAGACGCCGTAGCCGCGTAGGGCGACCTAGCATGGGCGTGCCAATGATGACCACAATGAGACACACCGCCTTCCTGGCAGCTATCAGAGTGCTTCCGCCCAAGGGCCTCAACACCAGTATCTATCTGGATATCAATCGCTTTGCCCGTCGCACGGCGTGGGCCCATAGCTTCATGCACGCCTACGCGCTGTGGTTGGGGGCGGTCGTGCTCGTCGCCATCTTCGTCGTCGCCTACGCGATCATCTGGTGGCGCCGTGACCACCACGCAGCTGCGCTCCTGGGACTCGGTGGCGTCGGCACGCTCGTCGCCCTCGGGCTCAACCAGATCGTTGGCCATGCGGCGAAGGAGTTGCGGCCATACGACACGCTTCACCGCGTCCTCGTGCTCGTGCCCAGAGCGAATGATTACGCCTTCCCGTCCGATCACGCCGTCATCGCTGGCGCGCTCGTTACCTCGGTGTTGCTAGTCAGCCGTCGGGCTGCGGCGTCACACCGGCGTGGTCAACTCGTGTCGGACATGATGGCGCTCGGCCTCTTGAGCGCGGTGTTCGGAATTCTCCTGTGCTTTGCCCGCGTCTACGTCGGGGCCCACTACCCCGGCGACGTCGTCGCCGGCTTCCTACTTGGCGCGATCGTGGTGATAGCCGCCTCATTAGCTCGCCCCATCGCATATCGGGGTGTGGACGTCATTGAGCCCACACCCCTCGGGATTCTCGTTCGTCGCGCGCCCTCGCAGGAGAATTCCACCCGCGACGGCTAACAATCGACGGGACGCTTCTGTTCAACCGCCAAACGGAATCGGTACGCTCATTCCAAGTTCCGGCGTGACGTACCGTTAAGGACCATGAGGGTTCTCGTCGCCGAAGATGATCGCGCTCTTCGTGACGTGCTGGCGCGCGGGCTGCAAGAGGCTGGCTACGCGGTCGACGCCGTGGTAGACGGCGTTGCGGCGGAGTCCGCCCTGAGAGCACGTGATTACGAGGTCGCGATTCTTGACTGGAGAATGCCGGTGCTGTCGGGGGTCGAAGTTATTGAGCGGGTGCGAGGAGCCGGCGTGCGCACGCCAATACTCCTGCTTACCGCTCGAGACACGCCCGCCGATCGAGTGCAGGGACTGAACGCGGGCGCAGACGACTATCTCATCAAGCCCTTCGATTTCGCCGAACTTCTCGCGCGCTTGAACGCGCTTCAACGTCGCCCGGCACTGCGACTGGGCAACGAACTGTACTGCGGCGACTTGACACTCGACCCGAGGACCCAGCGATGCACCGTGAGCGACGACGTGATCGGCCTCACGATCACTGAGAGCGCCATCCTCGAGTTACTCCTGCGCAGAAGCCCGCTGGTAGTGTCACGTGAGGCAATTGCACATCACGCGTGGCAACAGACCTATCGCACCGCAGCGTCGAACACCATTGAGGCGCACATCGCCAGATTGCGATCGAAACTGTCAACCAGCACCGCAGAGATTCAGACGGTCCGCGGTCTCGGTTACCGACTGGCGGAACGTTGAAGACATCATCGATGGAGCGCCGTCACGCCGCGGGCGTCGCCCTGGTGGCAACGGTCATTGGCATGGCGGCGTTCGTACTCGTCGGTGTCGTCGTCAACGCCGTGCTGCTCGGACGGCTCAACTCGCAGGTTGACACACGCCTCCAGCAACAGTTGAGCGTCGTCCAAAAAGTCGCGAAGAGCGGCGGCGTCGGCGCTAAAGGGCTCGACGGGTTGTCGAACGACGACGACCGCGATGACGTGCCAATCTACGTCTGGCGCGTTGGTCAAAGTGGCGTCGCGCACGCCCTGGCGAGTGGATCGCCGAGACTGCCCACGACGAATTGGTCGTCGGGCATTCTGACCAAGACGGTGGGGCGATCGACTTTTCGATTCCGGGCCGTTCGGTTTCATAACGGATGGCTCGTCGCGGGCGAGAGCCTCGCTGACGTCACGCGGGTTGGCTCGTCACTCTTTGACGTTGAGTTCGCAGCCGGTGGCGTGCTGCTCGTGCTGATGTATCTCGCCGCATTCGTCGTCGGAATGCGCGCGCTGGCGCCGGTGGCGATGGCCCGGCGACGCCAGGCGGAGTTCACGTCCGACGCGTCACACGAATTGCGAACCCCGCTCAGCGTCATCGAGGCGGAAGTCGACCTCGCCCTCTCGCGACCGCGAGAGGGCGAGAGCTATCGCGCGACGATACACCGCGTTGGCGACGAAGGTCGCCGACTGCACCGCATCGTCGAAGACCTGTTGTGGCTCGCCCGATCTGACGAAGCGCATCTCGTTCCGGATACGAACGAGACCTGTGATCTCGGCGAAGTGGCCGCCGCCGCCGAGAGGCGATTCGAACCTCTCGCTTCGCGCAGTGGAGTGACACTCGAGTTCGAGCGTCCCGCTGGGGGCGCCACGGTGCGTGCCAATGCGGAGTCGATCGATCGACTCGTCGGCGTGCTCGTCGACAACGCCTGCAAGTTCGCTGGCCCGGGAGGGCGCGTCAGCGTGATGGTCCGGGTCGTCGCTCACCGTCTGGTGCTCACGGTTGACGACAGCGGTCCGGGTATTCCCGTCGAGGAGCGCGGCGTCATCTTTGACCGATTCCACCGAACGGATTCGTCGGGCGGAGGTACGGGCCTAGGGCTCGCGATTGCCGACGCCATCATCAATTCGACGCACGCCCACTGTGTTGTTGGCGAGAGTTCCCTGGGTGGTGCGCGCTTCGAAATCAGTTGGCGTTACCTTTCGTAAGAAAACGTGAAATATGACGACCTCGTAAGGTGATTGTCAGGTTCAGTTTCTAGCCTTGTTTTCGTGGATCAAGGCCAAAAGAACCAGCCCCCGATTTGGTCTGCCAGATCAGGATCTTCCGCCTTTCCCCACGAGCCCGCCCCGTCGAGTCCAAAGCACGCCGCACGTCGCGAAACAAGTTCGTCGCCCTTTCCCCGCTCCCCGGCGCCGTCGAGGTCGCATCAGTCGAGACCTTCATCGAGGTCATCTTCGACCAGATTCACGCCTCCGCCCTACCCCAGCCGAGACCGTCTCAGGCGATGGGGAGTAGCAGCCAACGAACGGCTAACCGGTTCAACCGCACTCATACTCCTGGTACTGCTTGCCATCGAAGGTGTCACTGTTCTTCAAGTGCGATCGCTGCTGACGGTTCACGTGTTCGTGGGCATGTTGGTGATTCCCCCGATTCTCGTGAAAATTTCCAGCACGACGTGGCGCTTTGCTCGCTACTACATCGGCTCGCCGGAGTATCGCCACAATGGTCCGCCCCCGATCGCACTGAGAGTGATCGGACCGTTCGTGGTGGTGCTGACGGTCGTCCTCTTCGCAACGGGGGTGCTTCTCCTGCTCGGCCCGACTGGCTGGCGCGCTCAGATGCTCCAGCTTCACCAGGCCAGTTTCATTTTGTGGTTCGTCGTCATGGCAGTGCACGTGCTCGGGCACCTCGGCGACATGGCTCGACTCTCCACCAAAGACTGGACACGGCGCACTCGGGGGCTCGTTTCGGGCTCGCGGGCGCGGCGACTCTTGACCACCCTGAGCCTGCTTGTCGGACTCGTACTCGCCTTCATGACCGTCTCGCGTGTCGGCCCGTGGCTGCACGGAGCCTGACGACCGTGCCCACGTCCACTCGCCATCGTGAACCGAGCCACGCGTTGCCCCCGTCGAGACGTCGACCAGTGGTCAGCGCGCGCATGCAACGGATCTATTGGCGCCGACGCGCCCTCGTCGCACTGGCTCTGATAGTGCTCATTTTCTTCACCTGGCTGGCGTTCTCGCTGGGCGGCGCGTTGCTCAATCCCGCACTCGGCAGTTCGTTCAGTTCGCGCTTGGCGGAATGGGGGCGCGCCCACGGAGGTGCCAGCATCGTGAACTGGGCGGAGAACGAGTGGTACAGCCACCATCCGCCCCCCGTCGGCGGCACCGTGCCGCGCGGCGAAATTCGCGTCCCCTCGTCCGTGCCCGTCACGATCGGAACCTCGGTCCCGCACCTTGCGACCCCCGCTCCCCTTGTGCCCTTCGCGTCGCCAGCGCTGCCCGGCGAAGGCGAGTGGTCCCCCGTAGGCCGCCGGGTTGACGGCGTGCCGGCGATCTACGTGACGTCGCTGCGCCCCGACGCCGTGCACACCAGTTACGTCGTGGGAGTCGCCTGGATGGACACGAAGCTCCTCAGCGCGACGCTCTATTCGGGTAGCTCGATCCCGGGAGGCGGACCGTGGCCCGATACGGCGCCCGTGCGACCGAAGGCCGCGCGCAGTCTCGTCGCCGCTTTCAACGCGGGCTTCCTGATGAATGACGCGAACGGTGGCTACTACACCGATCACAAGATGGTCATTCCGCTTCGTGTGGGCGCCGCGTCGTTCGTCGTGTACCGAAACGGCACGTCGAACATCATCGCGTGGGGCCCGCACGATCACGTGACCGGGGACATTGCCTCCGTGCGCCAAAATTTGAATCTTTTGGTCGAAAATTCGAAGCCCGTTCCCGGACTGCGCGCCGCAGATACTTCCCAGTGGGGCGCCACCGTGGGCAACGCGGTCTACGTGTCACGCTCCGGCGTCGGCATTACGGCCGACGGCGCGCTCGTTTATGTTGGCGGTCCGGGACTCAACATCACCGATCTGGCGAACCTACTGGTGCGCGCCGGTGCGGTGCGCGCCATGGAACTCGACATCAACGTCGATTGGGTCAACTTCTCCTACTATTCGCCGTCGACGCCAAAAGCGTTCGCGGCGTCGACCAATGGCACCGAGCTCGTGAGTTCTATGACGGGATCACCGTCGCGCTACTTCGAGTCGTGGTGGGCCCGAGACTTCATCACGTTGTCGGCGCGATCAACGAGCAATAAGGCCAAATCGTGACCATCTCTAGCCCCACCCGACCCGTCGCCCCGTCCGCGACTCCAACGGCGCGCCGCCGACCCGGCCCGGCCCCGGCCCCCAGGGTCACCGATGCGTTGACGGTGATTGCGGGGATCGGTCTCGGCCTCGCCGTGGCGCTCGCCTTCTGGGGCGAGTCGCTCGGGGCGCTTCGCGAGCCAGGCGGTTGGGTTACGCTGGCGGCCCGACTCGCCGCCCTTGTCGGCACGTATCTCTTGTTATTGATGGTGGTACTGGTGTCGCGAATCCCGTGGCTGGAGCGCAGCGTTGGCCAGGACCGTTTGGTGCGATGGCATCGACGTATCGGGGGCTGGCCGATCGTGCTCATCGCCCTGCACATCCTTCTGGTGACGTGGGGCTACGCGCAGGCGTCAAGCGTTGGTGTTCTCGTGCAGTTCTGGACCTTCATCGTGCACTACCCGGATATTCCCGAGTCAGCTGCGGCCTTTATCATCCTTGTGACCGCGGGGGTCCTGTCGGCCAAGATCGCACGTCAGCGACTTAAGTATGAGACCTGGTGGATGGTCCACCTCTGTCTCTACCTCGCCCTCGGCCTCGCTCTCTTTCACCAGATTCGCATCGGTGTCATGTTCCTCACGTCTCCGGTCGCTCGTTGGCTATGGATCACCATCTGGCTCGTTGTGGTCGCCTCGGTACTGAGCTTTCGCATTGCCCTACCAATATGGAGGAACCTGCGTCACCAGTTGCGCGTTGACTCGGTGGTCAAAGTGGCGCCCGACGTCTACTCCGTAATTGTCAAGGGCCGTCTGCTCTCGAGGCTCGCGGTATCAGGTGGCCAGTTCTTCCAATGGCGCTTTCTCGCTCCGGGTCTCTGGTGGCACGCGCATCCCTACTCTCTTTCTGCACTTCCCCGGCCACCGTATTTACGCGTGACCATCAAGGGTCTCGGCGACCAGAGCCGCGCGGTTGCTCGCCTGAGGCCCGGCACACGAGTCATCGTCGAAGGTCCCTACGGAACGTTCACTCGCCACCGACTGCAGGCCGGTCGCGTCGTGCTGATCGGGGCTGGCGTCGGCGTCACGCCGCTTCGCGCACTGCTCGAGGATCTTCCATCGTCGACCAAAGTCACCGTTGTCGTCCGTGCGCAGAGCTCCGCGCACGTCGTCCACGGAAAAGAACTCGCCGAAATGGTCGAACGTCGCAAAGGCCGCTACCACGAACTCTGCGGGCCTCGCGACGAGGTGCGACTTGACGAGCGAACGATGCGCGGTCTCGTCGGAAACTTGCACGACGCCGACGTCTACGTCTGTGGCCCGAGTGACTTCACCGACGAAATAGTCGCCACGGCGAGACGCCTCGGTGCACGCGTTGATCGTATCCACCTCGAGACGTTCTCGTTCTAGCCATGGTCGAGCGCCGCGACGAACTCGCACCCGAACGGAGGCCAGGATGAAGCGACCCGCGCTGATACTCTCCGGCACCGTGGTCGGACTCGTCGGCCTCTTGGGCTATCGTGCCCTGACCCCTTCACTGACTACCTTCGTGGTTGCGCCGAACGCGTCGAGCACGTCGACGACGGTTCCGCCTGTTACGACCACGACGGCCGCCCCTCCTCCCCGGAGCCCCACGACCACGACGGCACCGACCACGAATCAGACGACAACGACGCGCGTGCCCACGACGACCCCACCACCCACGACAACGACACTTGCGCCCGCCACCACGACCACGACGGCACCGACCACGTCGCGAAGCGCCACTGGTGAACTAGTGAACTACATCTACGGGGTGCTTTCGGTGCAAGTGACGACGTCTGGCTCAAAGATCACGAAGGTGGCGATTGGCTCGATCAACGACGGTGGAAATTATCGATCGCAATCGATCGACCAAATGGCCATTCCCCAACTCGAACAACAAGCGCTCTCCTTACAGAGCGCCCACATCCAGGGCGTCTCGGGGGCCAGCTACACGTCCGCCGGCTTTAGTCAGTCGCTGCAATCAGCGTTGTCCAAGTTGGGACTGTGAGCGAGTTGTCGTCCTCCGAGCCCGCGCGCCATCGCTTTCACCGTGAGGTCAACGTCATGGGCACCGTCGTCACCATCGACCTCTTTGGTGAAGATCACCTCAGCGAGTTTCACGCCGCTCGGAGCGTCGACGCGGCCGAGCGAATCTTGCGAGAGGTCGACGAGGTATTCAGTACATGGAAGCCGCAGAGCCCACTGTCGCGACTTCGCCGCGGGGAACTCACCATCGCCGAGGTTCCGGCCATGGTCGCCGACGTCTTAGATGAGTGCCGTACCGCGAAGCGTCTTTCGCGCGGCTGGTTCGATCCGTGGTCGATGCCGGGCGGGGTTGACCCGACGGGACTGGTAAAAGGTTGGGCGGCCCAGCGTGCGCTCGAGCCTCTGCGGGAGTTGGCGCTCACCGGTGCGCTCATTAACGCGGCGGGTGACATCGCGAGCTTCGGCGGGCCCGCGGGTGGCGAGTCGTTTCGCCTCGGCATCGTGTGGCCCGGCGATCTACAGCGGCTCGCGTGCGTCGTCGAATCACCCGGCGCCGTCGCGACGTCAGGAACATACGAGCGAGGTAACCACCTCGTCAATCCATTCACGGGGGCCGCCGTCGCAACGGCGTCGGCAACTGTGACCGGTCCCGAGCTCGGACTGGCCGACGCCCTGGCGACCGCACTCGCGGTTGCCGGTCGCGCGGGACTGGAGTTTTTCGGTTCGCTCAAGGACTACGAGGGCCTGGTGATAGAAACCACGAACAACGTCTATACGAGTGACGGATTCGCGGTGGCAGAGACGCTGCTCGGCGAGCGACCGTCGTGACCACGACCCACGTAACCGCCACGGGCCCGTTCCGAGCGCTGCTCTCGGCGATGCGCCCACTGCAGTGGGTAAAGAACTGCCTCATCGTGGTCGCGCCGGCGGCGGCGGGCATCCTCACTCACCCGACGGTCCTTCGCCAGACGGCCCTCGCCTTCATCGCTTTTTGCGCAGTTTCCTCGGCCATCTACCTGCTCAACGACGTCCGCGACATCGACGCCGATCGCCACCATCCCACGAAGCGATTCCGAGCGATCGCCTCGGGAGACTTGTCAACGACCACCGCCATTGGTTCGGCGCTCGTGCTGCTGGGGGTTGGATTCCTCGTCGCACTGTTGGTTGCTCACCCGGGCCAACTCCTGATCGTGCTCGCGCTCTATTTGGCCATCACGCTGGCGTACATCTACTGGATCAAGAACATCGCCATCGTCGAACTCGGCGCAGTGGCGAGTGGCTTCTTTCTTCGGGCCTACGCGGGCGCCGCCGCCACGCACATTCCGGTCTCCACCTGGTTTCTGGTCGTCATCTCATTCGGTGCGCTCTTTCTCGTGGTCGGCAAGCGCGCCAGCGAACTTAAGTCCGGCGGCGACGTCACCGCCCGGCGAGTCCTCGCGGAGTACAGCACCAAGTTCTTGGACTCGGTACTCACCATGTGTGCGACGATCGTCGTCGCCGGGTACTGCCTGTGGGCCTTCAACGCGTCCTCGACGGGACTTTCGGCCAACCATGACGCCACCGTGCCCACCCGCCTGAGCGTCGTGCCGGTCGTCTTCGCGGTGCTCTTCATCATGCGCTCGGCCGAGGCCGGCGACGGTGCTGCACCCGAAAATCTGATATTGCACAATCGCACCGTGCAGGTTCTGCTCGCAATTTGGGTCGTGCTCATGGTCTTCAGCGTTTACCAATGAGCACGGTCCTCGTCGGCTGGGGCGGGAGAACGCCCGGCGTCTCAACGGTGCGAACACCGCAGAGCGAAGACGACGTTGCGCGTGAACTTACGTCGGGCGAAGCAATGATTGCTCGTGGCTTGGGGCGGAGTTACGGGGACGCCGCGCAGTTAAGCGGCGGCGTGGTACTCGCGAATCGAGGCCTTTCGCACATTGGCCCGATCATCGAGGGTGTCGTGACGGTGGGCGCCGGGACCTCCATTGACGAACTCATCTCGAACACGCTGCCCCAGGGATGGTTCGTCCCGGTCACCCCGGGCACTCGTCTCGTCACGATCGGAGGGGCCGTGGCGGCGGACGTGCACGGCAAGAATCACCACGTCGACGGATCGTTCGCCAACCACGTGCGCTCCATGCGCCTGGTGACGCCCGAGGGGACGTTTCGGGTGTCGCCCAACGAAGAGCCGGAACTATTTTGGGCGACGATGGGCGCGATGGGCCTGACGGGCGTCGTCACGTCGGTCGAACTCGGTTTGACATCCGTCGAAACGAACCAGATGATCGTCGATACCGATCGGTTCGACGATCTCGAGAGCGTCATGAGCGAGATGCGTGTGCGCGACAGCGACTACCGCTATTCGGTGGCCTGGGTGGACTGCATGACGGCGGGCAAGACAATGGGCAGGTCGGTCTTGACGCGCGCTCGCCACGCCAGCGCCGACGAGGTTGAGCGTCCGCGTCTCGATCCGCCAGGTCCCGCGACATTGTCGGTCCCCTACCGCGCCCCGTCATTCATCTTGAACGCGTGGTCGGTTCGTGCCTTCAACGAACTCTGGTATCGCCGGGCGCCGCGACGCCAGGTTGAGGCAACAGTGCCACTCGGCACTTTCTTTCATCCGTTGGACGGAGTTCGCGACTGGAATCTCTTGTACGGCAAACGAGGGTTCGTGCAGTACCAATTCTGCGTGCCCGACAAGAATTCCGACACGATCGCCCGTGTCATCGAGCGCCTGAGCGGATTACACCTGGCGAGCTTTCTCGCCGTTCTGAAGCGTTTCGGTCCGGCTAACCCCGCGCCGTTGTCGTTTCCTCTCGAGGGCTGGACGTTGGCGCTCGATCTTCCCGTCGGTGCGGTGGAACTTCCCCCTCTGCTCGACGAACTCGACACTCTGGTCACGCAAGCGGACGGGCGGGTCTACCTGGCCAAGGACTCGCGACTGCGTCCCGAGTACGTTGCTCAGATGTACCCACGGCTCGATGAGTTTCTCCGTGTGAAGTCCCAGGTCGACCCGCACGCCCGGTTAACGAGTGACCTCGCTCGACGCCTCGGATTCGTGAGCGGGTAGTGATGGAAAACGCCTTCGGTCAGCCCCAGAACGTCGTGTTGTTTGGTGGCAGTTCGGACATCGCGCGGGCGATCACCAAGAGACTCTGCGCCGCGCGAACGCACACCGTCATCCTCGCGGGTCGCAATGAAACACTTCTCCAGGTCGCAGCCGACGAGGCCGACGAGTACGGGGCGTCAAGAGTCGGCACGGTTCTGTTCGACGCCGAGCAACCCCAACACGCCGCCGCCACGGTGCGAGAAGCGTTCGAAAAGGTGGAAGATCCCGTCGACCTCGTCGTCATGGCCGTAGGTCTGCTCGGAACGCAGTCGAGTGACGAAAACGACGCCGTGGCCGTGGCCCGACTCATCACGGTCAATTTCGGCTGGCCCGCCAGCGCGCTCGCCGAAATTCGCCGTCTCCTCATTGCCCAGGGTTCGGGACGGATCCTCGTCATCTCCTCGATCGCCGCGGTTCGAACGCGCCGCAGTGCGTACCTCTACGCGAGTGCCAAGGCGGGGCTCGATCGCATGTGCGGCGGTCTCGCCCAATCTCTCGAGGGAACTGGGGTAAAGATGCAGGTCCTGCGACCGGGCGTCGTACGAACAAAAATGACCCGGGGTCTCGCGGAGCCCCCCTTCACCACGGGAGCGGACGAGGTTGCCGAGAACGTGATGCGCGCGCTCGCTACTGACGATGTCGTGATCTGGAGTCCGCCGATCCTTCGTTACGTGGCCTTTCTCATTCGACACCTGCCGGCGGCCCTTTGGCGTCGAGTCGCCGATCGCGCGTAGCGCCGCTCACAACTGCACCGTCGCGCCGTGCACGAGGCGCTTCGTTCTTGACGGTGCGTCAGGGTGAACACGCGATCGAACACACTGATTGGTAGCGGGTCTACTCAGAGGTGAAACGGCGCAACCATCGATCGCGCAGTTCTCGCTTGGCCGAGCGGTGCGACGTGCAGGAGCGCCTCGGTCGTCTTCAAGAGTGAGTAGTGGGTAAAGCGGATGCTGACTCGTTGCCCTCTGGGCGTCGACGGCGCGATGACCAATGTCGGGACTTGATTGGACGCCATCGAGTCATTCTCGTCAAACGTGATGAACAGGACCAGGGACCTCGTTTGATACTGCGTGCTCTGCACGATGAGTGGGACGTACCGTCGCAGCCACGCGTCGCCGGTCGATACCGGGCAACTATGCATGTCATCGCAGATATTCGGCACGATCATGGTGAAGCCCGCGCTGAGGTTCAACGGAAGGCTCAAGGGTACGTCGTTGCTCCCACACGACGACGCAACGCCCGTGTAATAGACCGCGGGATTGTGTCGCGCGGCGTAACTGCCACTCGTCACGTGATCGCACGAGTTCGGCATGGATTCAACCAGGGCCCTCCAATTCGACCCCAGTTGCGAAAAGATGCTCGGCGCGCTGAGTGGATGCGAACTTGGCTCTGCGTCGTCACTGATTCCCTGGGTGGAGCCTGACGTGAGGGCGACGTAATTCGGCAAACTCGGATGCGACACCGCGTAGTAGTTCGTGGCCAGAGCGCATCGCGACGCGAGCTGGTTGAAGTACGGCGCACTGGGTGAGCCAACCACTGAATAACCAACATTCTCCAGCATGATCCACACAACGTGGCTGTACTGCGCGGTTCCACCAACGCCGCACGGAGAAGTCGCGGGAATCTTCTTCGAAGTCGCTCCACTAGATACCGAGGCGATCGAACTCAGCAACAGCACGATCACCGCGAACCCGCACGTCAACCTACGAATCGTCACGGTCCCATTCTGGCTCTATTTGAATTGACGCGGGGTTCAGGGTTGGCCGCCGCGACACTCGATCGACTCGTGGTGCCGAAGGGTCGCAACCACCACGAGTACGAACGAAAACTCGTTGAACGCAGCACTCGCAACATAACGATTCTTTATGCCGTGACGTGACGCAGCAGCGCGGTCAAGGTTTGAGTAAACCACAGGCCTCGCGAATCGCGTAAAAGAGAATCACGTAACCAGCAACGGGATCAGCCCACCACCAACCAGCGAAGACGTTCAACATGAGGCCCGCAAGTACCGATGTGGCGAGGATGCCGTCGATCATCGTGACGCGGCCTTCCGCCGTGAGCACCGGATTATTCAAGGCCGCTCCAATTTTTGCTTTCTGCGTCGCGAGTACGAACATGGCAATGGCCGTCATCGAAGTCCAGGCGATGCCGATCGGGCTGTGATGAGGCCGGAAGCCTACTGCGAGGACAATGGTGCTTTGCACGGCCAAGTAGACAGACAACGCGACAAAGGCCGAACCAATCATCCGTATTGCCCTGTGCTGTCGGGTTTGTGCAACGTCAGCGAGTTCCCAGAGCACAACGACGGACGCGCCAATCTCGATGACGCTGTCCAATCCGAATCCCGCCAGAGCAACGGATTTTGCCACTATCGCGGCGTATGCGAGAACAATCACGCCAACCACATTCCAGCCAAGCGTCGTCATCTCGAGCTGGCGTCCACGTCTCAGCGGAAATACGTGACCACTTTCCACGCGCCCATTAGTCACTGAAACACCCTAGGACCTGCGATCGCGGAATCCGCGTGAGTCTCGAGGAACATTTTGGCCACGAAGAAAAACTTCGACCTAGTCTCGACGCACCAATGGTGAATTCCCCACCGGATTATTGACCTCGGCCTCGCGATAGCGCGCTGAAGATGAGCCCGAGAACGCAACCGTGATGTTGCACCGGCCCATTGTCAACTGAGTCGCTGCATTGATTCGTCTCGATTCGCACGGTCCGTAGCTCCCAGCGTCGCTCAATCCACCACAGTGTTCACAAGTATGTGAAACGTCTCACCTGATGGCGAAGCCGTCGCCATGCGGCGGTTGCTATCGTTCGTCGTAATGGTTGACGTGACCAACGAGGACAAAAAGCCGGTTTTTGCGACCGACGCCGTTGTGCGGTGGGCGATCGTCGCGATTGAATACGCGATCGTGGCCAGTCTGCTGCTCGTTGCCGGCATCGTCTTGGTGCGCACCGTCGTCGATTTCCTGAGCCACTGGGGGGCATTCCCCCAGTCAGTCGTGGCCGGCATCGACGGCATCCTGGTGGTCATCATCCTGCTCGACATCGCCCACACGGTGTTTGGGCATCTGAGAACCACGGTGTTTCCGGTGCGGCCCTTCCTCATAATTGGCATTCTCGCCGGCGTACGAGACATCCTCAGCTCCTCCGCACACCTCACTCTTAGTAGCTCCCTGGCGCAAGCCAATTTCAACGACACGCTCATTTCGCTCGGCGTCGGTGTCGGCGTCGTGGTCTTCCTTCTTCTCGGACTGCTGGTCCTTCGCTTCAGCGAGCACACCGGAGAAAGTGACTTCTGACTTCGGGCCCGCAGGCGTCCACGCGGCTTTGCGGGCTGAGAATCGGACACTCCTGGAATAACCTGTAGCAATTCAAGTGAGTTCGCCGTGGCCCAACCTCGTCTAATCGATCAATTGCTCGTACACGCGCGTATTGATTTACGACCGTCGAGCGCACCACCATCTCTGGTGCGCCTGGGCGCGGTCACACTGCTGTGCGTCTTTGGCTCCCTCGGCGCGGACGCTGGTCTCGTTCGCCTCGCCGGCACGATGTTCCCGGCAATACGCGGCTACTCGCATTTTCACCCGTATGACTACGGGACGCTGACCGTCATTGGCGTGCTCGCGGCGTGCGCGAGCTGGCCGTTGGCCGTCAGGGTATCGTCAGCGCCGCGGTCGCTTTTCTTTCGTGTGGCGCTCGTCGTGACTGCCCTGCTGCTGGTCCCCGACGTGTGGTTGCTCGTAGGGCACGAACCAGTGAAAGGAGTACTCGTGCTGATCGTGATGCACTTCAGCGTCGCGCTGATCACCTATAACTTGCTCATCCGCCTAGCCCCCGCTCGCAGCGTCATCGCTCACCTTCCAACCAGTGACGAAAATCCGTCCTCTCCCCAGCCAGATTCGCCGACGGACGAGGGCATTCTGAAGTGGGACCCTGCACGCGAACGAGTCGTGCGATTGGTGATGTTATGGGCGGTGGCACTCGAGTTCGTGACGGGTCTGCTTTCTATCGTGTACGTGCCCATTGGCCGACCCGATGGTTGGATCGTGAGTCGCGGAGAGGCGCTTTACCTGACCCACGCACTCCTCGGGGGGTTGTTGACGCTCGGAGTGGTCGCCATGCTGGTTCGCACGTCACGCCGTAATCGGCGGTCGTGGATGGCGGCGGTCGTGGGGGGATACGGCGTGTTCCTGAGTGCTGTCGGCGGCATGATGTGCGTCGAGCACCCTCTGCGCCTCGCAGGAATGTCCCTTATGTTCCTCGGCGCATCGGTCGCTTTCTTCGCCTACCTGACGCCAAGTCTGGCCAGCGCGCCGACGCCGCCGCCAGGCTGGAACGCCACGGACGTTCCCTAAGGACAACTCCCGCATTCGTTCGGGGACATTTTGGCGCGTCGACGACATTCAGAATTGTCGCGTGTTCGAAGTCGCCCTCAGATTGAGGTGAAAGCCTCCAACGCCGGTGGTTTGGGGTGACCGGCGTTGGAGGGAGGGTGCGGTTGATGGCACAGCCACAACCAGATCGTGGTGGAGTCAGGTGCTTAGTGCGGCCCAGCGACATGAATCTCCTTCATCAGTAGTAAGCGAAACCAAAGTGCATCGATTTACATATCTGGACTTTCTTCTCCACGACTACTTCAACGAGACGCCCGACTCAGGGTGAAAGAGGTGAATTGCCTCACTCGACGCGCTCAGTGTCAGAGAGTCCCCGATGGTCAACGGCGTGCGAGCGTCAACGATGGCGACGAGCTCGTGGCTGCCCGACGTGAGGTGAACGTGTTCGTCGTTCCCGAGAAACTCGATGACGTCGACCGAGGCGCGCAATTGCATACCGAGGCCAGTACGCGCTTGATGATCGATGTGCTCGGGGCGCACGCCCAGGACCACGTCGCCCACACCAGCGCGGCGAATCATTGCTTTCTCGTTCTCGTTGAGGGTGATGTCCAAGTCGCCCCCGGAACTCACCAAGCGGACATCCCCATCAGTCGAATCGACGTGCATGGGCACGAAGTTCATCGAGGGCGATCCAATAAAGCCCGCGACGAACTGGTTCGCCGGCCGGTCGTAGAGCTCGCGCGGTGAACCCACCTGTTCGAGCTTGCCCAGGTTGATGACCGCGATGCGGTCGGCCATCGTCATCGCCTCGACCTGGTCGTGGGTCACGTAGATCATCGTCGCGCCCAGACGGTGGTGCAACCGAGCGATTTCGGCGCGCGTTTGTACCCGAAGCTTGGCGTCGAGATTTGAGAGGGGCTCGTCCATCAAGAAGGCGGCGGGGTTTCGCACGATGGCGCGACCCAGGGCGACGCGCTGGCGCTGGCCGCCCGAGAGCTGGGCCGGCTTGCGATCGAGATACTGCTCGAGGTCGAGTATGCGCGCCGCGTCGGTGACGGCGACGTTGATCTCCTCCTTGGGGACCTTACGCAACTTGAGGCCGAAACTCATGTTGTCGAAGACGGTCATATGCGGGTAGAGCGCGTAGCTCTGAAACACGAGGGCGATGTCGCGATCACGCGGCGCCAGATCGTTGACCACTCGATCACCGATTTCTATCTCCCCACTGGTCACCGACTCGAGTCCGGCAATCATGCGCAGCGCGGTCGTCTTGCCACAGCCCGACGGACCCACGAGACAAATGAACTCACCGTGAGCGACGTCAAGGCTCACCGAGTCGAGCGAGAGCGCCGCGTTGCCGGCGTACTGCTTGGTCAGTTCCTTCAGGGTGACACTGGACATTGGACCTCACTCATTTGACGGCGCCTGCGAGCACGCCACGGACGAAGTAACGCTGGAAGGAGAAGAAGACGACCAGCGGCACGAAGATCGACACCACGGCGCCCGTGGAGACAATCCAATAGTTTGCCGCGAGAGATCGGGTCTGGTCGTACAGGAAGATCGTGAGCGGCGTGTGCACGTTGCCGCCGAGGAACACCAGCGCGACCAACAGGTCGTTCCACACCCAGATGAACTGGAATATCGCCAGCGACGCGATGGCGGGCAGCGCGAGCGGCAACACAATGCGGTAGAAGATCTTCCACTCGCCCGCGCCCTCGATGCGCCCCGCCTCGAGCAGATCCTTGGGGATGCCCGAAAGGAAATTGCGCATGAGAAAGATGCCGAACGGCAGCCCGAAGGCGACGTGGAAGATGATGACGCCGGGTATCGTCCCGTAGGGATTGAGCCCAAAGAGGTTGCCCAACTCCCGATAGAACTGAACGACGGGAATGAGGGCCACCTGCAGCGGAACGACCATCAGCCCCACGATCACCAGGAAGATCATGTCTCGACCGCGCCAGAAACCGAACACGAGGCTGTAGGCCGCCAGACTCGATATCAGCGCGACGAGAATCGTCGCGGGAATCGTGATCTCGAGCGAGGTGACGAGCGAGTCCAGCACGCCGCCCGTGGTGAATCCCTGGGAAAAAATCGTGGCGTAGTTGTGAAGGGTGAGTTCGGAGGGGGCGGTGAATACCTTCCACCAACCCGACTGACCAAAGAGCGACTCCGGGCGCAACGAGATGACGAGCAGCGAGATCGTGGGGACCAACCAGAAGATAGCCACCAACCCGAGCACCACATTCATCGCGAACTTCGGCACATGGAGTCGTTTCGCCAGCGCTGCGGACCGCCTCTCCTTCACGGGAGTCTCCTTGGACATGAGTGTCATCCTTTGATCTTCTTCAAGTTCCAGAGCATGATCGGTACGACAAGAAGAAACAAGATCACCGCGATCGCGCTCGCGATGCCCGAATGGATGCCTCCCGTGAAGCCGTCGTTATAGATCGACAGCGCCAATGTGGTGGCGGGACCTTGAGAGGACCCCGGCGCCATGTTCAAGATGATGTCAAACACCTTCAAGACGTTGATGACCATGGTGACGAAGACCACCGTCAACACGGGCGCGAGCATGGGAATCGTCACTCGCCGAAATTTCTGCCACTCGGTCGCGCCGTCGATCTCCGCGGCTTCGAGCACTTCTCGGTTGAGCGCGGCGAGACCAGCGCCGATCAAGACCATGGCGAAACCGGCCCAGATCCAGATATACGAGATGATCATCGCCAGGTCGATCAGAGGAACACTCAGCAGCGACTGAGCGGTCTGGTTAAGCCCGCTGGTCGGAGTAATCGACTGCGATCCAAGCCAGAAGGTGCCTTCGAAGGCGTTCTGGAAGTTCGAGGCCTGTATCTGCACGTGATAGCTACCCGCAGGGACATGCGAGAAGCTGAAGTCGCCGCTCGAGTTGGTCACGGTCGAGGCGACAGTGGACCCCGTCGAACTGACGAGGGAGAGTCGCAGGTTTGGCAGCCCGTGCTCGTCCGAGACAATCGTCGTCGTATTCGACGTCTGCGACGGCGAGAAGTCATTCCACACCAGTCCGGAAATTCCGCCGGCGATCTTCTGGGGCGCTATGGGTGTCGTCGCGCCGAGGGTTTGCAGCGTGACGGCGCTGATTCTCGTGAGGCCCATCATTACCGTGCCGCCCGGATGAACCACGGACTTGCTGACCAGCGTGCCCCCCGTGGCCCCGGTCGCATTGAATGAGGCCAGGGTCGCGGCCGTCTGGCCGATCGCGGTATTGAGCGGATACGCCCCCGGCGTACGGAGCCAGTCACTCACGGTCTGCTCGAGGGCGTTCACGACGCCAACGTGGGGATCGAGGTCGAAGATGGTGCGCCAGACAAGCGCGGAGGCGGTGGTGCTGAAGACGATCGGCATCACGATGATCGCCTTGAAGGCCGTGGCCCAGCGAATTCGCTCGGTGAGCACCGCGACCACGAGGCCAATGAACGTCACGAAAAATGGAAAAACCAGCACCCAGACGATGTTGTTCTTGAACGCGGTCAGAATCGCGGTCGTCGAAAAGACCGACGCGAAGTTGTGAAGTCCGACGAACTTCGTCGCCGTCTCGTCATAGAGGCTGAATCTGATCGTCGCGATGGTCGGGTAGACCACGATGGCCAGGAGCCAAATTACTCCCGGCGCGAGAAAGGCCAGCGAGACCCAGTTCCGGCGCAACCAGCCGCGCGGGCTCGATGGCCTCGATCTCGGTGCGACGACGCTCGGACCCTCGACCGTTATCGACGTCACTGCGTCAGCGCCTCGTGCTGAGCGCCGGTCCACCCCCGCAGGAAGTCAGGGGTGGACCGGCAGCAAGAGCCGCGCCCGGTTCCGTCGAGATCACGAGGACTCATCGCGTGGTAATTCTTGTGTGGTTAGTGGCCGAGTGCGGTTGTTGCCTGCTGATCCATGAGTGCCTCAACCGTGGTGACGTTGGCCGCCGCCGGATTTTGTAGGACGTTCAACATGTCCGCCCACAACTGGGGTTCCCAACCAACCTGCAAGTCGTCGAGGCTGAACACAAACGCCTTGGCGGAGGTCAGGGCCTTGGCGTCGGCCTTGGCGACCGGGTCCGGGTAAGAACCAAGCGGCACTTTCTCATTGGCCGATGCGAACCCACCGAGGTTGGCCCAGATGTCCGCCGCGCTCGGCGAGGCCAAATACTTGATGAGTGCCTTGGCCTGAGGGCTCGACTTGAGCAACATCGCCACGTCACCTGATCCCTGAATGTCGTTCACGTAGGCGCTGCCGGCGGGAGCCGGGAAGTTGAACGTGTCGTAGCACGGCGTTGCGGTCGCGCTCAGGGTACAGGTGCTCGCGTTACTCGGCGTGTAGTTCGAAGGTACCGATGTCGTGACGAAGTCAGCCTCGAACACCATCGCGGCCGTCGGAGATCCCTTTGCGGGGAACACGCCGCTGACGCAGTTCGGGAACGAACCATCGGCCAGAGCACCCTTCATGCCGCCGAGCAGATTGTCACCGCTCGGACCGACCAGGGCGGCCAGTTCGGCGAAGGTGTTGGTCACGTCGGGACTCGACCACTTCATTGTGTGGGCCGCGAGCTGGTTGTAGGCGGCCGCACCGTTCAGCTTCAGGAACAAGTTCTGGAAGAGGTCGGCGACGGGCCATCCAATGTCGGTGCACAGAGAGACCGGGGCGTACGTGCCACCATTGGCAATCGTTGCCTCGTCCGCTACCAACTCGGCCCATGTGGTCGGCGTCGACGTAATGCCGGCGGCCGCGAACACGGCGGGGTTGTAGTAGACGGTGTTCTTGTTAGCCGCCTTGAACCACACGCCGTACAACTTGCCCTTGTAACTGGCCAAACTGCTCCAGGCGCTGCCGTAGTCCTTCGTTTCGCTGCCAATAATTTTGGCCAACGGCTGGATGGCGTGCTTGGACGCGAGGGTGTCCAAGGTCCCTGGGTCCGGAACTAGAGCCACCGCGGGCGGCGAACCGCCGGCGACGGCCGCGTCGAGCGCGGTATCCATGTTGCTGCCCTTACCGGTGTATTGAACCTTGATGCCCGTTGAATCCTCGAACGGCTGCAACACCGCCTTGAAGTCCTGCTGTTCGGTGCTCGTCCACTCGGCCCATATCGACACCGAACCTCCGATCTTCTTCGACGCTGCCAAGGCAGGTCCATTCGACGCAATGATGGTCAGACTGGCCATGGTCGTCAAGGCCACTGCGGCCATCAGAGCCTTGCGAGACGCCTTCACCCTCTTAAATAAACTCATCTTCCGTTTCCTCCGTCTGTAGTTCGTGTCTCATTTATGAGACCAGTCCCTCTCCACCATGGAGAATGTGCAGGCCGTTGGGGCCCTCCACGACGCCATACGGCTTGGTGGAACTGTTCCTCTTGCTCCCCAGGGAACTTCCTCGGGGGACAACTTCGAGAGAGAGTTCCTCTCGGTGAGGCTTTACGATTTCGCCATTGAGTAGCGAAACCATCTTTGACGCTCCCTTGATCCCGGACTCCAGCAGTGGCTGGTTCACGGTCGAGATGTCGAGAATCGAAGAAATATCCAGATTGTCAAAACCAATCACGGCGCAGTCATCGGGGATCCTGTATCCGTGTTGTTGGGCCGCCTTTATCACGCCCACGGCCAAGGTGTCGGAACTCGCAAAAATCGCGGTTGGACGATGCTTGCCCAGTTCGAACAGCGCGCTGGTCAGCGCCGCAGCGGCCTCCGAAGAGTGAGGACCGCGCGCCACCAGGTCAAAATCTGGTTCTATGCCGGCCGCTTCCAAGGCCGTCAGATACCCGGTGTAGCGATCTTCCGACGACGTCATGCCCAAGTCGGTGTGGGCGTTGTCACCAATGAATCCAATTCGCCGGTGGCCCAGCGAGAGGAGGTGTTCCGTCGCCATTTTGCCGCCCGCCACGTCGTCGATGTAGACGCAGGGAAATTTTGGCAGGCTGTTGTCGACGAGGACGAGTGGGAGATTGAGTTTCCTGATTCGCGTCACGCGTTCTTCAGGAATGCGCAGTGAGATCGAAATAATGCCGTCGACGCGACGCTGGTCGGTGATGGATGAAAGGTGGCGTTCCAGCTGCGCCGGATTTTCGACGTTGAACACCACTGCATCGAGGCCCGCGTCGCTCAGGACATCAATCACGCCCACGAGTCGCGCCATGACCGACGGTCGGGTGATCACCGACACCAGAATGCCCACGGCATCGGTTCGTCCCTTCGAGAGCGACGAGGCACTTCGCAGCGGGCGGTAATCCAGACGCTCCATCGTGCTGAGGACGCGATTGCGGGTGGCTTCGCTGACCTGATCGCTGCCATTGAGGACGCGCGACACCGTACCTACGCCCACGCCGGCCTCGGCGGCGACGGTGTCAATACTGATCGGACGCTTGCTCACTACAACTTCCCCCAACCAAAATGCGGTACCATTTTCCCCAAACCGGAACCGGTTCCACAGGATGCTACAGAGCACTAACATCTCTGTCAAGTGCAGCGGGGGGTTTTTTGTATTCGATGATCTGGTGAAGGTGCTCCGAGAGAAAAAGTCCATGCATCGCGAGGCGCAACGAGTTCGAATTTTAAAAAAGGGCGAAAATAAATCCTTCGCGAGTTCTAGTCAGTTCCATTTTGTTGCAGTCACGGTGTTGCAAATATTGAGATAAGAAGGAAGATTCATGATTGTCGATGAAAGAGAGCACGGGCAGATTCTTGAGTCGATTCACCTGCCGAGTCTTCTCGAGTCGACCGACGTCGACACCGAGGCGTCACTGCGGTGGTGGCACAGAGCAGTTATTTACCAAGTCTTTTTGAGAAGCTTCGCCGACGCCAATGACGACGGCGGCGGCGACATCCCAGGACTGATAAGTCGGTTGCCGTACCTCACGGACCTCGGCGTCGACGCGGTGTGGGTGTCGCCGTGGTACGTCTCGCCAATGCTTGACGGCGGCTACGACGTGAAGAATTATCTTGACGTCGATCCCCGCTTTGGTTCACTCGAGGATGCTAGAAACTTGATTGACGAGTGCCACGATCTCGGGCTGCGAGTCGTGCTCGATTTGGTCGCGAATCACTGTTCGAGCGAGCACCCCTGGTTCCAATCGGCGCTGGCCGCTACCGCGGGCTCGAAGGAGCGGGACTGGTTTTACTTCAAAGATGGTCAGGGGGAAGGGGGAAACGAACCGCCGAACGACTGGAAGAGCATCTTTGGCGGGCCCGCGTGGACCCGGACCCAGAACCCCGACGGCACGCCCGGTCAGTGGTATTTCAACCTTTTCGACTCCAGCCAGCCCGATCTCAATTGGAAGAACGAAGAGGTGCTGACACACTTCGACGAAATTCTGCGGTTCTGGTTTGACCTAGGTATAGACGGTTTCCGACTCGACGCCATATCAGCAATTGGCAAGGACGACGATTACCGCGACATGGGCTTTGCCCCCGACGACCTGTACCGACCCGACATCTGGGGTCCCGTTCCGTTCTACGACGCCGATGGCGTGCACGACGTCCTGCGCCGGTGGCGCCGCTTGGCCCAGGAGTACCCGACCGAGAAGTTCTTGGTCGGCGAGGTTGTCGTACGCGACGTTGATCGACTGGCCCGGTATCTGCGTCGCGACGAATTGCAATCCACTCTTTCTTTCGACCTCTGCAAAATCGTCTGGAACGCCAATGCGTTTCGTCAAATGATCAACACGCTCCAGAGCGCATGTCTAGAGCATCGTTCGTGGATGACGTGGACGCTGTCAAGTCACGATGAGAAGCGCACCGCGTCGCGCTACTCGCAAGACGGCCCCGCCGAAGGGGTGTTGGCCGACGTCACCCAGACCGGACGCGAGCGCGCCCGTTCGGGGTACCTACTGGCGTTGGCCCTGCCCGGCTCAGCGTGTATCTATCAAGGCGAAGAACTTGGACTCTGGGAAGTCACAGACATCCCCAAGGACAAGTTACGAGATCCCATCTACTTCCGCACTGGCAGGCAGGATCTCGGACGTGATGGTTGTCGGGTACCGCTGCCGTGGAACACGGATGGGGACACCCTGGGTTTCAGCGCGAGTCATGCGGCCTGGTTGCCACAGCCGCACGGCTGGGCCGACGTCAGCGTGGCGGCGCAACTCGAGGACGCAACGTCAACGCTGCACTTCTTCACGTCGGTTCTAGCGTTGCGGGCAGCTATCTTCAAAGACGACGAGTGGGAAATCACGTGGGATCCCAGCCCAACAGGCATTCTCGTCTTACGACGCGGACCTGACTTCCGCTGCGTAGTGAATTTTTCGGGGGAATCCTGGCCGATTACCGAAAATGATGAGGTGTTAGCGTCAACCTCGCCGATTGGCGACGCACGAGTGATTGGCGTCAACAATGGCGCATGGTTGCGCACGCGGCGATAGCAGTACGACGAACCGATACGTTTAAGAACGTCAAGCATTCGTAAAAGGGGACTCGTGGACGACAGTGTGATCATGGTTGGAAATTTCGTCGATGGTGTCGTGAGGACTGCATCGTCCGGGGAGGCTATCGATGTTCTCAATCCATCGACGGGCGAAAAAATCGCGCAGATCAACGCCTCATCAGCTCGTGATGTCGACGACGCCGTGCAGTCTGCGGCCCGCGCATTTCCTGCGTGGAGTCAACTGACACCGGGCAAACGCTCCCAACTCCTGCATCGCGTTACCGACCTTTTCGAACGTGACCTCCAACGATTCGCGGATCTCGAGGTCGCCGACGCGGGAAAACCCTTGACCGCGGCGCGTGAAGTTGAGTTTCCCGCAATCGCCGACGCGCTGCGCCACTTCGCGGGCGCGGCCCGGACGCTGTCGGGCCAGAGCGGCGGCGACTACGTCACCGACCACACGTTTTATCTGCGACGTGAGCCGCTCGGTGTGGTCGGTGCCATCACGCCGTGGAACTATCCGCTCTGGCAGGCGATTTGGAAGATTGCGCCCGCGCTCGCCGCCGGCAACACGATTGTTGTGAAGCCGTCGGAGAATACGCCACTCACGACCGGCGCCTTCGCCGAGCTCGCCGCCGAAGTCCTCCCTCCAGGTGTGCTCAACGTTGTCCATGGAAGGGGACAAGTTGCCGGTGAAGCCCTCGTCGAACACCCGCTCGTCGCGCTCGCAACGTTCACTGGTTCGTCTCGCGCTGGGCGACGCATCGCCGAACTCGCGGCGAAGACGCCAAAGCCCGTCATCCTCGAATTGGGCGGCAACGCGCCGGTCGTGGTTTTTTCCGACGCGGACCTCGCGCACGCGCTACCCGTCATCGCGAGCAGCGCCCTTTATAACGCGGGGCAAGACTGTACCGCAGCGACTCGAATTCTCGTCGAGGACCATGTATTCGACGAGTTTCTCAATGGTCTCGTGGCGCAGTTCCAAGGTTTCAACCCAATGAACGCCGCCGACGCGACAACGATACTTGGGCCACTCATCTCGCCCGTCCAGCGCGAACGTGTCAGTGGCCTCGTCGACGACGCCCGAGCAAGCGGTACCGTCGTGCTCGGCGGCCGCGCACCCGAAGGGCCCGGCTTCTTCTTCGAGCCAACCATCGTGACCGGTCTCGATCAGCGTCATGCGTTGGTCCAACAAGAGTGTTTCGGTCCGGTGGTCACCGTGCAGCGATTTTCCGGCGAAGACGAGGGCCTCGCACTCGCCAACGGCGTCGAATACGGGCTCGCCGGATCAGTATGGACTCGCGACGTCGGGCGAGCGTCGCGATTTGCCAACGCTCTTCACTTCGGGACCGTATGGATTAATGACCACCTGATCCTCGCGCCCGAGATGCCCGTCGGCGGTTTCCGTTCATCTGGTTACGGCAAGGAGGGCGGCGTCGCGGGTATCGAGGAGTTCACTCGTCTAAAAGAAGTCATCATCAATATGCGTTGACGCGTGGCTCTCATGGAGATTGCCTATCTCCGAGACGGCCATCAGATGCACGTACGAATGCGGGCAAAATGATCTGAACGCGGATCAATTTTTCGATAGCACCCTTGGACATGTAATTTTTATCTTATGAACCCTCCCCCTACTCTGACGAGCGACTCGGGTCTATCCCTGCCGGCAATCGGATTCGGCACCTACACCCTCTACGGCGACGGCGGGGCGAATGCCATCGCCGATGCCATTCGTGTGGGTTACCGACTCATCGACTCCGCCGTCAACTATGAGAACGAAGAGGCCGTAGGAGATGGGGTACGACGCTCGGGCATCGCACGTGACGAGTTGATCATCACGTCAAAACTTCCCGGGCGTCACCACCGTTTCGATAACGCGCTCAACTCCGTTCAAGAGAGCGTCATGAGGATGGGACTCGAGAACATCGACCTCTACCTCATCCACTGGCCCAACCCTCTTGAGAATCACTACGTCGAAGCGTGGAGTGCGCTCATAGAGGCACGAAATCGCGGACTGGTCCACGACATTGGCGTGAGCAATTTTCTGCCGGCGCACTTGGAGCGACTGCGCGTCGAGACCGGTGAACTGCCCGCGGTCAACCAAATTGAGTTGCATCCCTACTTTCCTCAAGCCGAACTCGTCGCGTATCACCGCGAATACGGGATTCTCACTGAAGCGTGGAGTCCTTTGGGTAAGGGCAGTAATCTGCTTACCAACCCCGTCATCACGGCCATTGCTGACGAACACTCGGTCACTCCGGCACAGGCAGTCCTTGCCTGGCACGTGCACATTGGCGCGATTCCGATACCTAAGTCGCACTCGGCAGAACGCCAGCGAGAAAATCTAGATATTTTCGACATCTCACTGACCAAGGACAACATTGATTTGATCGGCTCGCTTGCACGCGCCGATGGGCGCATCGAGAATCAAGATCCCGCAGTGCACCAGGAATTCTGATTTCGCCGCGCGAATGTCACGGATGACGAAGAAAACTGGCAATTCGACATGACGACGGGCTCGAGGGTGGAAGACGCGGGTGCGAACTGGGCCGGGACGTACCGTTACGTGGCACATAACGTCGTGATGGCCACTTCTATCGACCAGATCGCGAATCTGGTCGCTGAAGGCGGTCGCGTCAGGGCTCTCGGAACCCGGCACTCCTTTAATGACATTGCCGACACGACGGGAACACTCATTGACGTCAGCGCTTTAGGTTTCGATCCGAGTATCGATGAAGATCGTTTGCGCGTAACGGTGCCGGCCGGAATGTCCTACGGCGCGTTGGGACGTTTCCTTCACGCGCGTGGTTGGGCCCTCGCCAACATGGGATCGCTCCCGCACATCTCGGTCAGCGGGGCTTGTGCTACCGGAACTCATGGCTCGGGCGCGGGCAATCAGAACCTGGCGGCGGCGGTCTGCGGAATTGATCTCGTCGCGGGGCGCGGCCAGCGAATCTCGCTTGACGAAACCGACGCACGATTTCTTGGTGGTGTGGTCGCCTTAGGTGCACTCGGGATCGCGACCTCGCTCACCCTTCGCATCGAACCGACGTACGACGTGCGCCAGGACGTCTTCATCAATATGCCGTGGGGGGATCTCAACAAACTCGACGCGATCATGAATAGCGTGTACAGCGTCAGCCTCTTCACCCGTTGGAACGGCGTCGTCGACCAGGTGTGGTTGAAATCGCGTATCAGAGAGGGCAGCCCCGAGCCAACGCCGCCCGGTAATGCCGCGACGCCGGCGGCCGGCAAGGTGATGTCGCCGGCCGACGACGGCCACGACAACACCACCGTGCAGGGCGGCGTACCGGGTCCCTGGAACGAGCGCCTTCCGCACTTCCGCTTCGACGAGGTACCGAGTAACGGCGACGAGATACAGAGCGAGTATTTCGTCGCGCGCGAGGACGCGCTCGCGGCCCTTCGTGTGCTTGAACCGATTGCCGGCGATTTCGCGCCCCACCTCTTGATTTCGGAGTTGCGGTCTGTCGCCGCGGACCATCTGTGGCTCAGTCCCGCCTACGAACGCGACTCGCTGACGATACATTTCACATGGAAGAACCAGCCCGACGCAGTGCGCCGTCTCTTGCCACGTATCGAAGACGCCCTTCGACCATTTAGTGCTCGCCCTCACTGGGCGAAGTGGTTCTCCATGGACAAGTCAGGGATTCCCGCCCTCTACACCCGACTGCCTGACTTCATTTCGCTCGCAGACGAGCTTGATCCCGACGGACAGTTCCGAAATGAGTATCTCTCGCGAATCGTTGGCCTTGACTGAACGACTCAGGAACGTTCGTCGAGGCACGAACAAACAGGCGTTGCGCACGACGGGCTCCAAACTCACCCGCTTCGCTCGCGTGCATACCAACGGTGCGTCATAGATCCGAAGGTGAAATGACAAGCAAAAGCAGTCCACGGATTTATCTCGTCGTAGTCAATGCCAGGTTGCCGCGACTGGTTTAGGCGCGACGATTGTGCAATTTCTTGAAGATGTACCCTTCAGGTCGGACGACTAATGGACAGTGCGGTGTGACGACCGAGGATCTCGAAATCAGAATCGTTGTGAAGTATCGGGACGTCGGCTCGGATCGCGATCGTGGCGATGAGGCAGTCGATTAACTTCCTTACCGTCTCTCCCCCTCGACGACAGACACGGTAGAGGGATGCGGCCTCCTCATAGTCAATCGATTCAGTTACTAAGAGTGTGGCTCCAGCTAGTAGTCGTCGAAGATCATTAAGGTGCTTATCGTCACGAGCGCCCGCCAGAATCTCCATTCGCACGGGCTCGCAAATTGCCATGTCTTCACCTAGAAGTTCGTCAACCCGCACGCACACCGAACTGCCGGTGTCACGAAGGAATTCAATCCACGCTGATGTCTCAATCAGGACCACTAGACGCGCGACTCGCGCATCGCCTCAAGATCCCCATCCCAGCCAGAGCCCCGAAGTGCCCGAGCATCTTCAACATTGAAGGGCTCAGCCGCCACCAACCGCAACGCGAAATTGATTGCGTCTCGCTTCGTTGAGAGGTGATACCTGCTCATTACGACCTTGCAGGCGACATCATCGATATCGACATTTGTGCGTCCCATACACATATCATACACCACGCCTCTCGTATCTCAGAATGCGGACCAGACCCCGCAAGTTCGCCCGAATCGATTCGAGGTCGCTTTCGGTGAAACTCGAGTGCGCTTAAAGGTCCTCGTGACAACACAACCGTCGCTCCCATAGCAATAGTTGACCGGGAATCTCTATGGCGACAGTCAAGAAAATTCGAACGTTGACGCCACCTCGTGTTCGAGTTTTAACGCGACTGATTTGCAATGAAACCGTGCCAGAAGAACCGCGCTCTCATTCGATGGGTCGCTGAGATATCGAAGCTGGCTGACGTCCTGACAGCAGCCACGCCCCGACGAAAGCGGCGAGGGGCATGACAACAAGGATCAGCAAGAGATTCGCGATCGGCACGCTCGTAAGCGATGACAGTCCGTCCAATTTGCTGGTACGGCTGAAGGCGATGAGGGCAATGTAGGCGCCAACCGTCCCGATGACGGAACCGAGTAGCGCGAGCGCGCCCGCGGTCGACGACGTGATGGTTCTGCGAGTACGACTACTGGCACCCACGGCCGTGAGGACCCGAACGTCACTCGCGGTCTCACTGCGAATGAGGCCAATGGTCATCGACAGAATGCCCAACGCGAGCAACACGCCCACTGCCGTTGCCCAATTCACGATCTCCTTGAGAGACGGGATGCTCGACTTGGTCTCGATGTACATACCCGCAGTAGAGGCCGACGCTCGAGCTTCGCTGATCTGTGACGCACTGAACGGGTGGGCAGCCTGAATGAACCAACCGGCGATATTCGTTTTTAAGTGAAGCTGGCGTACCGCATATTGCGTGATGACCGAGTTCGGGGCCGACGTACCTGACGGCAGCTGACTTACCTGCTGAATCTTCGGGTTGTTGAGGCACTCCCCTTTAGGACAAGGATACGTCACGATGTCTCCCCGACCAGGGGCGCCTTGCGCAAAATAGTTGCCGTAGACGAGCTGCATGTGACTCATCGTCGACAAGCCCGGCCGCATACTGAGCACGTCGGCAGACTGCTCGATCGAACTTGAAGGGATACCAAACGCACGAAGGAGTTGCGGCGTGGCGACGTACAATGGCCCCGACCAACTGCGCCCCGCAGCCGCGTGCTGGGGTGACGCACTGGTTGTTTCTAACGTGACGACGGTGTGCGTACCCAACGCCGCACCAATAGAGCGTGCCTCTTTGGCCATTGCCTCAAGATCACTCTTCGTGAGCGAACTTTGGATTTTCCCATTGCCTGGCCCGCCCGGGCCGTACGGCCCGTTCGGCGTGTAGACAATCAACTGGCTCGACGTCACGTTCGGTCCGGCATAATCCAAGACGTTGCCGAATCTCGCGGCCGAGGCCACACACACGATGACCGCAATGAGTACCGCGAGGCTGATCGCGCCGAGGGCCGAACCCGAGCGCGCCCGATACCGAGCGAGGTCTCGCAGGGCCAACCGCACCGAAATCGGTGCCCGGCGTGCGATTCGTGGCAGTGCGCCGAGCACGAAGGGGGCCAAGAGCACGAGGGCGACGGTGAGCAAAATGAAGCCGAAGAGCAATTCGGGAACACCGCCGCCGTTGCCGCCGCTGGCGCCCGCGTAGCCCAACAACAAGAAGGCAATCACCAGAAAGACGACGCCCGGCACGGCGGTTCGGTGCGACTTCATTGGCGGTACCGGACGCCCGGAGAGGGCGCTCACAATTGGCTGTGCGGCCATTGTCCGCGCCGGTCGCTTGGCCGCCACGTACGAGGCGAGCACCGCCAACAACATCGAGGCGACAATGACGAGCCAGGGCAGTTGGAATACTCCCACGCTGTGGTGCGCACTCGCTTCGAGTGAGGGCCGATAGGCCAACCACGCGACGAAGCCCACGACAAAACCAATCACGGCGCCAATGAAACCCACTATGACACCGTTGGCCCGCACGACCAACCGGATGTTCCGGTCGGTCGCTCCGAGCGCGCCGAGCATGCCGATCGAACGCAGTCGTCGTTGGGCGAGTACCGTGAATCCCGCCACGGCCACCAGCCCAATCAGCATCATCGCGAGGGTGGCGAGTGCGAGCGTGATGGTGTCCGGATTTATGACGTTCGCCTGCGCTGCTGACGATGGCGTCTCGACGTTTCGACCAATGGAGGACGGACTGCGCCCAGGAGCGTTGAACAACACGGTGACCTGCGACGTCGACGTGACCTGGCCCGGTGCCACAAGCGCGAACTCGTCGAGCAAATTCTCCGGATTTTCTACCGTGCCCACGACGCGCCGTGACTGACCGTCTTCGTGCCACGTACTTCCAATGGAGAGATGCAGGGTAGTGAGCACATTGGGGGTCAGCGCCACTTCGTTCGAACCCGTGGGAAAGTGACCCGACAGCAAGGAGAGCATCGGTTGGCCGAACGCACCGTGTGGGTTCTGGGCACGCAGCTCGTACGATTCGATTGATCCGGGGATGGAAAGCCGCTCGTTTTCGATCACGTCGACGGCGCCGAAGCGACGGTGCAAAGAGGAAACGGCACTGTTAATGTGCGACACGGTGCCCGAGATGGTGTCGAGGTCGTGCGCCGTGCCGAAGCCCGCCGTCACCGGCATGGGCGTATTGATCGAAACGCCGACGCCGACAACGGTGACGGCGACCGCGACCGTGATCAGCGCCATGATGAGAAGCTGTTGACGCCACTCTCGACGCGCAAGGCGCCACGCCCAACGCACCATGGCACGTCGCGCGGGTGCGCCGCCGTTGGCCGGTCGGTTCGTGGGTAATTCAATGCTCATCAGTGTTCGGTGTCACTCGCTGGAGCGGGATCGAGCAACGATTCGGGACTGGGGGGCGCCATTGTCTGGTCGACCACTCGCCCGTCGCGCAGGAACACCACGCGATCGGCCCACGACGCCAGTTGGGCGTCGTGCGTGACGACTACCGCCGCGACACCGCGATGACAGGCGGCGAGAATCATCCGCATGACGCCCTCACCGTTCACCGAATCCAGCGCACCTGATGGTTCATCGGCGAGTAACAGCTCGTGTTCACCCACGACGGCTCGCGCGATGGCTACCCGCTGGCGTTCGCCACCCGAGAGCTCGTCGGGGTAGCGATTGGCCCGGTCGAGCAGACCCAGTTCTTCGAGGGCCGTCATCCCGGCCCCGTGTGCCACTTTCTGCGATATCCCGTCCAACTCCAGAGGCAACGACACGTTTTCGACCGCGGTCAGCCCCGCCAAGAGATTGAAGTCTTGAAAGACGTAGCCAATGCTGCGACGTCGAAGGCGGGCGCGATCGTCGCGCGACATTGTGAGCAGGGACTTGCCCGCAACGACGACGTCGCCGATCGTGGGTTCTTCGAGGCTTCCCGCAATGGTGAGCAGCGTGGACTTGCCTGATCCACTCGGCCCCATCACCGCCACGAGTGCTCCGCGCTCTACCGACAGGTCAACGTCAGCGAGGGCGTGCACTTCGCCCGCGCCCTCGCCGTACGACTTGCCTACTTTTAGAAGTTCCAGCACGCTCATTGTTAGAGACCAACCCTCCGCCGATACTTCGGCATTGTCGATAGTGATGTGTCGTTTGATTCAAGTGACGCCCGCTTGAGTCGACCGTCGGCCACATCGAGCCAGCGAACGACAGAATCGAGCCGGAAGAGTTCCGCGTCGACCGCCAAAGCAAAACCCAGGTCCAACTCGGACTCGTCCTCTTTCAAGCGGGTCCACTGCTGCATGAGCTCGACCATGGCCCGACGGTGCACCTGGATAATCTCGTGCACGTTGACGCCCGACATACGCGTCGCCACCAAGACCTTGATCACCAATTCATCGCGAGGGGGCAGCGACAGATCTGGCGGCGTGCGCAGCCACTCGGTCAACTCGACTCGGCCTTGGTCCGTAATTCGGTAGTCCCGTTGACGATCATCATCAATGGCGTTTTCACATTCCACTAATCCGTCGCGCTCCAAGCGGTTGAGGGTGGTATAGACCTGGCCGACGTTCAGCGGCCACACTTCGCCGGTGCTCGACTCGAATTCCTCTCGTAGCTGCAATCCGTATTTGGGCCCCTCATCCAATAGGGCGAGCAACGCGTGGCGAACACTCATAGCGGTCCTCTCATTGAGTAGATACTGAGTATCATACTGAGTATATAAAGGCCCGCAAATGGTCATCGTGAGTTCCTTCCCTGAGACCAGTTGTCCAAACCATACGACAAGGACGCGGACGTAACTATCAGGGAAGACCCTGATTTAACCCCTACAGTGACAAACATGGCCAAGTTGGTGTACGCAACAATCATGTCGTTGGATGGTTTCACGGCCGATGAGGATGGCGACTTTAGCTGGTGCACACCCGACGAAGAGATGTTCGCCTTCATCAACGACCTCGAGCGACATTTCGGCACCTATCTCTACGGGCGCCGGATGTACGAGACGATGGTCTACTGGGAAACCAATGGCGCCGCCGACACTGATTCACTCACGGAGCGCGACTTCGCAGAAATGTGGCGGGCGGCCGACAAGATCGTGTATTCGAGAACGTTGACCGAGGTATCCAGTGCCAGGACGACAATCAAGCACGAATTCGAACCTGACGCTGTTCGACAGTTGAAGGAGTCGTTAGGGCACGACCTCTCGATTGGCGGCCCGAATATCGCGAGTCAGATGATGGCGGCCGGACTACTTGACGAAATTCACCTGTTCGTTGCCCCCGTTGCCATAGGGGGCGGCAACCCCGCGCTCTCGCGCGATTTTGCTTCGAAGTTAGAGCTACTGAACGTCGACCGATTCGCGAGCGGCGACATTCACCTGCACTACCGCGTGAACAACTGAACTAACTGCAGACCTCGCGCGTACTACTGAAGGCCGTCCAAGAGGTCGAGCATGTCCTCCGCGTGCTCTTCTTCCATCGCGAGAATTTCTTCCAGCATTCGTCGCGTGGTTGGGTCTCCGTCGCCGAGCCAGGCGATGATCTCGGTGTAGGCGGCAATAGCCACTCGCTCGGCGACGAGGTCCTCACGGATCATTGCTTCGAGTTCCGATGAATCGTCGTATTCGGAGTGACTTCGCTTCGTCAGCGTCTTGGGGTTGAAGTCCGGCTCACCGCCGAGCTGAGAGATGCGCGCGGCAATCAAGTCAGCGTGGCCCTCCTCTTCCCCAGCATGCTCGAGAAACTCCTCGGCGGCGGAATGCGCGTTGATTCCCTTCGCGGTGAAATAGTGGCGCTTGTAGCGCAGTACGCAGACGAGTTCGGTGGCGAGCGCTTGGTTTAATACGTAGAGAACTCTTTCCAAGTCGGCGCCGTAGGCATCGGTCACTGAACCCTTATCCATGTGCTCACGGGCATTCGCGCGCAACGTCTTCACGTCCGTTAGGAAGTCTTCCATCGTGTCCCTCTTTCTACCTTGGGTGTCGATGCCAGGTTACGGCGAATCCCACAAATGCCACTTGACAACGCCTGGGGTATGCTAGTATGTTACTCAAGTAATGAACCAAGGTACTAAGAGTGGGAAGCGGGTAGTTAACGAAGATGGCCGGACTCGATGAAGGCACACCGTTATTCATACAAATCGCTGAACGCCTGGCCGACCAGATTGCCGACGGCACCCTGGCCGAAGGCGAACGGGCTCCTTCAACGAACGAACTGTCCGCCTACTACCGGATCAACCCGGCTACCGCGGCCAAGGGCCTGAACGTCATGATCGACGACGGTCTCCTAGAAAAGCGCCGCGGTATTGGAATGTTCGTGTCCGTGGGCGCTCGCCGACAACTGCTCGAGAATCGCCGCAAGCAATTCGCCGATCGTTTTGTCGACCCCATGGTCGCCGAAGCCACCCGGCTCGGCATCAATACCGACGAGTTGGTGGCACTCATTCGCGACTCCAACTCCACCCAAGGAGGAACCAACTCATGACATCGGTCATCTCGGTAGACGCACTCTCGCGTCAGTACCGCGGACAGCTCGCACTCGACAACGTCACGTTCACGGTCGAGTCTGATTCAATCACCGGGCTGCTCGGGCGCAACGGTGCCGGCAAGACAACGCTCTTGCGCATCGTCGCCGGCCACGAATTTGCCACTGCCGGAAAAGTGAGCGTCGACGGCGCAGACCCAGCGACCAGTCAAGCCCTGATGCGGCGTATGGTGTTCGTGCGCGAGGACCAGTCCTATCCAGAAATCCGAGTTGGTCAAGCACTGAGAGTGGCCTCGTGGTTCCACCCGAACTGGGATAGTGACCTCGCCGCATCGCTGATTGACGAATTCAATTTGCCGGTCGACCGAAGGGTGAAGAAGCTTTCCCGAGGGATGCGCTCGGCCCTGGGTATCGTGATCGGACTCGCGGCCCGAGCTGACATCACGCTGTTCGACGAGCCCTATGCGGGCCTGGACCCGGTGGCGCGCCAGATCTTCTACGACCGGTTGCTCGCCGAATACGCCGAATATCCGCGCACGATCTTGCTGTCAACTCACTTGATTGACGAAGTGGCGGGGCTGTTAGATCGTGTCCTGGTACTCGACCAGGGTCAACTGGTACTGGACGCGGAGACTGACGACCTTCGTGGCGCCGCGACTTCTGTGAGCGGTCCCATCGCCGCGGTCGAGGAGTTCTGCGCCGGGCGCACGGTCTGGAACCGGCGCCCCGTAGCGACGCACGAAACGGTGGTCGTCGCCGGCGCATTTGGCGACCACGACCGCGCTCGGGCGGCTTCGATGCGTCTCATCCTCGAACCACAAACCCTCCAACAGGTCGTTGTACACGCGGCCCGCGCTAACGCGACGGACACTCTTGAAAGGACAAAAGCATGAGTACGTGGATGAAGGTCGCCCGCGCACACTTGGTGGGCGGATTCAATTTCTTCGCCTACCCGTGGATGATCCTGGCCCTCGATTTCGTGATCGCCATCGTGGTGAACGCCGCCGTCGCCGGATCGAAGAACGGATACTCCGGTGCGGTCTTCGGCATCTACGCGGCCTTCTTAGCCATCGGGGTGATCAGCGTTGTGCGTTGGCTCCCCTTTGGACTGGCCGTGGGTATCAGCCGGCGCGCCTACTTCATTGGCGTCGGGTGGCTGGCCCTCGCCCTGTCAGCGGTCGACGGCCTCGCACTCACGTTGCTGCAAGGTTTGGAGAGTGTCACCAATGGCTGGGGCTCGAAACTGCACTTCTTTCGGGTGCCGTATATTCTCGCCGGTCCTTGGTATCTCACGTGGTTGACCTCGTTCGTGCTGCTCACCGTGTGTTTCGTCTGGGGCATGTGGTTCGGCATTGTCTATCGGCGCTGGAATCTTTTCGGTCTGATGGCGTTCATCATCGTCCAGATTCTCTTGTTGACCTTGGGGGTAGCGATTGCGACCACGGCCCACGCCTGGACATCAATCGGGCACTTCTTCACCACCTTGAGCGTGACCGGTCTGACTGGTCTCGTCGCGTTGCTTGGTCTGTTCTTGTTCACCGGAGGGCTCGCGACCATTCGCCGTGTCACGGTCTGATTCCTGCCGACCCGCCAACGCGGCCCGTACACTTCACGGTCGTCGCCACTGGGTGGTTTCACTCGCAGTGGTGGCGTCGATGACAGCAACAATGCTCAGCGCGACGGCGGCCAACGCGTCGAACCAAGCCGCATCGACGCCACCCTCCGTGGTGAACGTCCCAATCCAGATCGCACACACCAAACTTGGCAACGTTGCGTATCGCGAGGTTGGTGATGGTCCGGCCCTCGTGCTCATCATGGGTTACGCGGGAACGATGCAAACATGGGATCCCCACTTTGTTGACATGCTGGCGCTTCACTTTCGCGTCATCATCTTTGACAATGCGGGCATCGACGGTACGGCAGCACTCCCCTCGCCGCTCAGCATTGATGCGATGGCCAACCAGACGGGAGCGCTGATCACGACACTGCATCTGAAGGAAGCGAATGTCCTGGGTTGGTCCATGGGCAGCATGATCGCCCAGGCGCTCGCGATCCGCCACCCCAGCCAAGTGCGCCGTCTGATTCTGTTGGCCACGTTCCCTGGTCTCGGCAACGCCGACCAGCCGTCCCAAAAGGCAGTGAACGCGCTGACGAGCGGCAATCCAGCCGCCACGCAGGCCGACCTGTTTCCCGCGAATCAAACTCTGGCCGCCCAAGCGTTCGACGGGAGCCTTGAGGCCTACCCATCCGCTCCGTCAACGTCCGCGACGGTGATCGCGGCCCAGAAGGCCGCGATACGCTCTTGGTTCAATGGCCGGGACCCAACGGGTCACAACGCGGATCAGATCTCGGTCCCGACCTTCATTGCCGATGGTGCCAAGGATCATATCGACGCGTCCGTGAATGACCGGGACGTCGCTGCTGAGATTCCTGGGTCGCAACTGGTGTTGTACCCGGACGCGGGTCACGCATTCCTATTTCAAGAGGGCGAATCCTTTTTCTTCAGAATCCGTACCTTTCTGTCCGGGGTACCAGTACCGCTTGACCGATCCCAATTTCGCCAGCACTACTTGGCCGACTACAAGTTGACGAACGCTGCGGGCACGACGTGGGTGGCGGGTCTCAAGAAACTGACGTCCAAGTCAAGCCCTCAGGACCTCGCACATCTCGACCTCGGGCTCGCAGACGCCGAAGGCGCGTTCGACGACGAATTGCTTAACTTTGGCGAGACCGGTTCGCTCGGCACGTCCGTCGACAATTTGGTCACCGCCGACGAGTTCGTAGTGAGAGATCTGCTGGCCTTCGGTGTTCAGAGCGGACCGCAAGCTAAACAGTGGGCGATCACGATAAAGAGGGATGGCAACGTTGTACTTGTTGGCGAGAACGTGCTGCGTCATCAACTCGGGTTGTCACCAATCACGGTGCCCACGACAACAACTACAACCACCACGGTCAAAAAGACGACCACAACGACACTGAAGTTCTGAGGGCACGTAAAGCTTTCGGTGTCTCGCTATCATCTAGACGCTCCTACCTTGCGCCGTAGGGTGGATGTGTGTCCCGAAGAATTGAAAAATCACAGATTCGTCGGCTGAGCCTCGCACTCGGCTCGATACTGACACTTGCGACGTTCATTAATGGCGGAACCGCGTTGGCGGAAAGTTCGGCTCCCGGCACAACGATCGTTGCCGTCGTGTCCGTGAGTTCGACATCGGCCGCGTTGAGTTGGTCGGTCTCGGCAACCACGGATCCCATCGCAGGATTCATAGTGTCGTCAGGACCCGGAAATGAACTGGCCGAATTTTTTCCTCCCGCCGACACGGGAACGCTGTCGGGACTCACTCCTTCGACCGCGTACAACTTGACTTTCACGACGATCTACCTCAAACCGGTGCCCGATGGAGCAGACATAACCAACAACATTCTGCTGACCACCTTGGCGCCGGGCACCTTGCCACCGACGACGACACTGGCGCCAAAGCAATCGACCATTACTTCAATCAAGTCGGTCACTTCGACTTTGTCTGCCGCAACCATTCGGTGGGTTCCGGCTACGTATCCTTCTCATCCCACGAAATTTGTAATCGACATATTTTTAAAAGGGAACCAGGTGCGAACCCAATCCCTTGGCCGTTCGGCTCGCGCCACGACGATTCGTCATCTCAAACCCCGAACGCACTACTCGATCATTCTTTTCACGTACTTGGGTACGGGGGCAATCAGCACCTTCGGCTACGTCATTACCAAGTAGCGAACCACCAACCTCACAACTCGTGTCGCTCAGGTCGACAGCCTGCCGAACTTCAATTTGCTTACCTGGTTCTTCGAGGTTCCCGGTGTCCTGCCCGTGATCATCTCGCTGTTGGGACTCGAAGTCATTACTCGGCATCAAGTGGGCCACGTCGCTGCGTAAGCCCTCTCCAATCCGTTGGCGCTCAGCCAGAAAATCAATTCGGCGAGTGCGCTCGAGCCCGTGAAATTAGAACCCTGAGGTACGTTTAGATGCGTTGATTCCGGGCGAAGATAATTCTTCAAACTCCTGACCAACGGGCTTGACTCTCACCCTGGGGGAGGCCGCATACTTGGTGAGTCGTGCAATCCCGCACGACGACGAGGGAGTATGAGACGTGCAAGAAATCAGCATCGGCGAATTCTCGAGGCGCTCGCTCTTGTCAGTCAAGGCACTTCGCCTCTACGACGAGATTGGTGTGCTGTTGCCGGCACGAGTCGACAAAGACTCGGGCTACCGCTACTACGACGCTGCGCAGTTCGAAAAGGCACGAATTATTGCGATGCTACGTCAGCTCGACTTTTCGCTTTCGGACATCAAAGTGATGCTGAGGTGCGATCCAACTGATGCCGCAGCACGCATCGCGGAACAGTGGCAGAAATCCGAAGTGATCCACGACGCGCGACGCGACCTCGCTGCGTACCTCGTCAATCAGCTCAGTGGAAAGAAGTCCATCATGTACGAAGTGGCAACCCGAGAAATACCCGAGCGCACCCTGCTCTGCCTCAAGCGCAACGTCGACGAGCAAGGCGCGTGGGCGCTCGGCAAGGAGTTCATCGCAATCCTGCGCGAGCGACCGCTTCCGAAGATCGAAGGGCGCGAAGGAGCCGCGTTCTCTATCTATTGGGGCGAAGTGAGCGCCGACAGTGACGGCCCGGTTGAATGGTGCAAGCCAGTTAACGAGCATGATGCGACAGCGCTCAAGCCGCAGTATCCCGAGCTAACGCTGCGCACCGAACCGGCGCACCGAGAGGCCTTCGTCGCAATATCGGCGGGCACCGAAGAGAGTGGTGCCCAGTGGCAACTCGCCTCCGAGGCGCTGGAAGTCTGGGCGATCGAACACGACCTCACACCGGAGCGTCTCGCGATTACGCCCGAGGACCTCGGTCTACGGATCACCTACCTCGCGAGCGAGCCAACCACCGAGACGAGCGTCCCCGACTGCGACTTCGCGGTGCCGTTCGCACTGGCGGGCTGATCTGTCATCGCCCTCGTCGGGATGACACATCAGCCCACGTAACTCTTGGACGCGACACAGAACTCATTGCCCTCTGGGTCCTGCATGACCGTCCAGTTTTGGGTTCCGCCATTAATGGCGTGCACCGCCACGATGCTGGCCCCGAGTCCCACGAGCCGGTCCACGGCTCCGGGGTCCTTATCAATGAGGTCGAGGTGCATGCGGTTCTTTGACGTTTTCGATTCTGGGACCCTCTCGAAAAACCAGGCCGGCTGCGTGCGTCCCGGGTCACTAATACCAATAGAGCAGTACCCGGAACCGCCGCCCGGATCCAACGGTCGATCAAGGGCTTGGGACCAGAAACTCCCCACGACAAGTGCGTCATCGCAGTCGAACGTGATGTTGCCTACTCGTACGGACACGGACGCCTCCCAGTGTGAGAACTCTTGTCGCACCATTCTGACCCAGTGCGACAATCACGGTAGCAATCCATGGACCGCTTCGCGGCGCCCGCGCACGTAGACACGTGACTCAGGCGTCGCGTGTGGCCATTCGCCATGCGCCGAGTCCGGTCCAGACCACAATCCACGCGACGATAACGATCACCGCCACGGTGGTCGACTCAGAGACAAGTTGGTTACCGCCCCCGCCGCCGCCACCAAAGACTGCGGGCAGTCCCGCCGGCTCGATATGGGCCATCGCAAGTCCAACCAGCGCGCGCTGCGCGTTGATGAGGTGCGGAATCCCAACACGAGAGAACAGTGGCGTGAGAATTATCTCGTAGACGATGAGCAGCACGACGGGCACGGTGCGCTGTCCCATCAGCGACGAAAGGCCGAGTCCGATCAAGAAGCCGATAATCGCCCACAACTCAACCCAGAGTCCGGTGTCGATCATCAATTTGAGTGGCGGCGAGAGAAAGGTGGTGGAGTAACTCGAGTAGTTCTGCTCCGCGGACCTGATGGCCTGCGCCCGAACCTCAGGCTTGGTTGCCCGAGTCGCGGTGGTGGAATTGGACTTGTTTGTCACCACGAGAATCTCGTTGTTCGAACCACAGGTGATAAAGGTCCCGGCGGGCGGTCCCTTGTATCGATAGCCCATGTTGCAGATGGCGCTTTGGGGGTGCTGCTCGGCCCACGTGACGAATCCTTGACGGCTGAGTCCGGCCGGCAGGTTGCTCACCCCATCGAAGCTCAATTTCGTGGGCGCGGCGGCGACACACACCGAGCAAACAATGATGACGCCCACCGCGACGACCGGGACAATGATCATGAGTCCGGCCGGGATGCGCGCGAAGTAGAGCGACAGCCGCGAACGACCGGTGACGACGAGATGGCGAAATACGCCTTCGGTGAGGTCGACGGAACCGGCGGTGCAACCGAGCGTCGCCGCCACGATGAAACCGAAGATGTACATGATGCCGGCAATCAGCGTCTCAAAGATGCTGTACCCACCGGCGGGCCCGTAGGAGTGGGGCGCCACCGCATGCGCAATGAGGCGTACCGCGAGGAAGATCGTGGGTATCCCAATGTTCACGGCCAGCAGAGCAATCATGAGCCCGCGGCGCTTGCGAAGTTCCATGAATCGGGTCATGACCATCGCGCCCGTTGGTATGGGAGAGCCGCGACGGCTCTTCATCTCGGGGGCGATCGCGAGGTCGGCTGTCGAGGTCATTCCGGGGCCCCCAGTCGCGTCGTCACTTCGAGGAACCACGACTCAAGGGAGGCCTGGTTGAGTTCAAGGCGGTAGACCGAAAAGTCGGCGTCCACGAGGAGGCGGTTGATCTCGGCGACGACCGAGCGGTCCGAACCGGCGGCCAGCGACATCGTCAGTCCGTCCGCCTCGACCTCGATGTGACCACCGAGATTCGTCCCGGCGAGCAACTGACGGGCGGCCTCGGGCGTGGAGCACTCAATGTTGACCTCCATGTCGGATCCGGAAAGCAGTTCGTTGATTGGACCTTGGCGGATGATATTGCCGCGGTCGACGATGGCCACGGCGTCGCACGTTCGCTCAACTTCGTCGAGCAGGTGTGACGACAGCACAACGGTGCGACCTTCGGCCACGAAGGACCGTATCATCTCGCGCATGTCGTGCATGCCACCCGGGTCGAGCCCGTTCATTGGTTCGTCAAGAATCAGTAGTTGCGGGTCACCGAGCAGGCACGCGGCGACACCGAGTCGCTGGCGCATGCCCATGGAGTACTTGGCCACGCGGTCGTCGGCGCGGGTGGACATGCCTACTCGCTCGAGGGCCGGTCCGATCCTCTCGCGCGCGGCGGTTTCTCGAGCGGCGGCCAGGATCTGAAGATTCTGTCGCCCGGTGAGATGGGCGTGAAATCGTGGTTCGTCGACAATGGCGCCCACGCGCGCGAGCGCAACGTCACGGTGTCGCGGTACCTCGTAGCCGAGCAGCGACATCGAACCCGCGTCGGCGTGCGTCAGGCCGAGCAGGACTCGAATGAGGGTCGTTTTGCCAGCACCGTTAGGTCCTAGGTACCCGAACGCGCAGCCGCGCGGCACCTTGAGGTCGACGCCGTTGACCGCAACACTGGTGCCGAAACGCTTGGTGAGGTTGTGCGTCTCGACCGCCCAGTCGCTCTCTCGCGCCCGGTTCGCCGGACCCTCGTCCACCGCAGTGACGCTCATTGTCGACTCCTTCGCCGCGGCGCCCGGTGAGCGCTTTCGTGACCATGGTAGGCAATCACTTCGCCGAAAGGAAATAGGGGTAAACCCCGACAACCCTTACGGGTGGTGCCCAGGTGAAGCTAATCGCAACGCTGACCGACGCAACCGGGTCCACCTCGCATTGGCGGTCTCGACATGGACATGGACTCATCAGTATGGAGAGTCAATCTGAAGTGCGCCGCGAATGCCATCGCGGATCGCGAGCTCTCCACGGTCAGTATCCTGAGCCACGTGGCACATGTTCTCCAGATAGAAGATCTCTGCCGCCGATTTGGAACAATCACTGCCCTCGACCATCTCACCTTCGAGGTACCCGCTGGCCAGGTGGTGGGGTTTCTGGGACCCAATGGTGCGGGCAAGACGACCACGATGAGGGCGATCTTCGGTCTGACGGATCTGGATGCCGGCACGATCACGTGGAACGGTTCCGTCGTGGGCCAAGCAGTGAGACGGCGCTTCGGCTATATGCCCGAGGAGCGCGGTCTTTATCCGAGCATGCTCGTCGGCGAGCAACTTCAATACCTTGGCCGACTGCACGGGATGACTGCGATCGACGCCTCGAACGCGACGGCGACCTGGTTGGATCGCTTGGGAATCGCCGATCGAGCCGGGAGCAAGGTCGAAGCCCTCTCCCACGGGAACCAACAGCGCGTGCAACTAGTAGCCGCGTTGCTGCACGGTCCCGAGTTAGTGGTCTTGGACGAACCGCTCGCCGGACTTGATCCCTCGGGGATCGACGTCATCGGTGAGGTGCTCGCCGAGCAGGCCCGTTCCGGTTGCGGCGTGATCTTCTCCAGTCACCAACTCGACCAGGTCGAGGACCTCTGCGAGTCAGTGGTGATCATCGACCACGGCCACTTGGTGGTGGCCGGCCGGGTGGACGATTTGGCCACGAGTGGGCCGCGACGACTGGTAGTGCGCGTCGAGGGGAACCGCTCCGCTTCCTGGGCCGAGGGAGTCGCCGGGATCACGGTCTCCCAAGTGAGCGGGGGCGAGGTTCGACTCGTGCTCGACGCCAGCGTCGACAGCGACACCGTCTTAGAGTTGGCCCGGAGTGCCGGGCGCGTGACCGAATTTGTCTTCAAGCGCCGCCGCCTTTCCGAACTCTTCCGAGAGGCGGTGCAGTGAAGTTCATCGTCATTGCGCTCGTGGTGGTCGTAGTGGGGGCCGTGCGGTTCGGCTTGCATCGACGACACCAATCCAACGCACCGCGTGAGGTCCGCACGGTACCGAGCCGACTCAACAGTGACGTCGGTTTAATCGTGACTCGAGAAGTGCGAGAGAGATTCCGTGGAAGATTAATCAAGATCACGACGCTGTTCATCCTGCTCGTGGTAGCGGCCGCCATCGTCATCCCCACACTTCACAACGGCAAGGCGAAGCCCCAGGAGGTCGGCATCGTCGGGACGCTCTCGTCATCCCTGCGAGCAACCGTCACCAGTTCCGCCAAAAGCGCCGACGTCACCGTCCGCTTCGTGCCCGAATCCAGCGTCCAGAATGCCAAATCCGGCCTCCATTCGGGTCGAATCAACGCCGCGATCGTGAACAGTCGTGAGTTGCTGGTGAAGAGTCCGCTGGCAAGTACTGACAATTCGTCGGGCACCCAACTGGTTCGTTCGATTGCCGAGAACCTTGGCATCGCCGAGGCGTTCCAGGCGGCCCAACTTTCACCCGCACAGACCGAGACACTTAAGACTGCCAGGGCGCTGCCAATAGAGAGCGTTGAGCAGGGAAAGAAGAGTACCGGCAAGGACACCAGCGAGACCACCTCGTTGATCGGCATAATCCTCATCTTCGTCATGCTCAATCAGTACAACACCTGGATCCTGTTCGGGGTAATGGAGGAGAAATCCAGTCGGGTCATTGAGGTGCTGCTGTCCGCGGTGCGTCCCATCCAACTGCTAACCGGAAAGGTGGTGGGTATCGGTCTGGTGGCGTTGGCGCAAGCCTCGCTCGTCGTCGCGTTCGCGCTCGTCTTGTCCAAATCGGTGGGCTCAAGTCTCCTGCACGGCTCGGCGCCACTCGTCGTCGTGAGCACGTTGGTCTGGCTGGTGCTCGCCTACGCCTTCTACAGTTGGGTCTACGCCGCCGCGGGCTCGATGGTCGAGCGACAGGATCAGGTGCAAAGCTTGATACTCCCGTTGAGCCTCCCGATGATCTTCGGCTACATCATGGCGCTCACGGGGGCCAGTTCAGGCAGCCCCAGCGCGCTGCTGAAAGTGCTCGCGTATCTACCTCCGACGGCCCCGTTCGCCATGCCGGTGTTGGTGGGTTTCAGAGCCGTGACGTGGTGGGAGTTTCTCGGCTCGGCGATCATCAGCGTGATATGCACGATCGGCATCGCTCGAGTAGCGGCGACCGTCTATCGACGATCAATCCTCCGCACGGGCTCGCGGGTTCGTCTGCGAGAGGTGTTGAATCCGGCTCGACGTTGAATCTCCATCTGTGCCGACGGCCCCATATCGTGTCGAAATCAAATTCGATGGCCCAACGTTTCGGGAGGGCAAACATCTACTAGAAGTTTCTGTACTTGTTTGAGTACGAGGTTGACTGACCATGGTCATGATTTGGTGCTTAGAGTGATCCGTAATGTCCCCCAACGTGAAGCGCGAAATGATGAGTGCTTTGGTATGTGGCTTGTTGTTGGCCGCGTGTCGCTCCACGGCAAACTCGCAGAATGCTCCGGACAACCAACGCCAACTTGAAACTGCGGCGTGCAAACTCATCAGCGCCACTCCGATTCTGACACCGACCTCGGGAAGTTTCGAAGCGATATCCTTACCGACCTCAACGTTGCGTGCTCTTAAGAAGACGGACGACAGATCTCTCCAGAAGGTGGTTCGCGCCTACCTCGCGGCCGCAAACGTGCAGAACACTGCTGGCATGATTCGCGCACTCAATGACGGGGTGGGGGTATGCCACGGTCTGGGTTTAAAGACAGCAACGTAGAGGGTGAAGTGTCCACGATGCGCTCAGGTTTTCGTGCAGCAGTAAGGCGCTTGTTCCCGCTAGACCTCAAACCGTGACGATGTCGTTACAGGTCCCGATCATCGGCTGTACGGCGTAGCTGGAGCGCCAGGCTGGGTATGACGAAGGACGCGAGGAAGATTGGTAGAAAACTCTTTCCGGTGCATCGGAAGGCGACGGTTTGACTCTCGGCGGCGTCGAAGGTCTGACGTCGGCTGGAGTTTCGGCCATTGCGAACTTGCACGGTGTGACGCCCAGGTTCAATTGGTATCTCGATCGTGTCGTTCATTTCGAGCGATCCGGCGGGCTGACCGTCAACCTCGATGTCGTACGTGCCACGTCGAACCTCGACTCCGATTGCTTTATGCGTCAGTTTCAGCGTCGCGGCCATCTGGCCTCCTCTTATTAGGCGTAGAGAAATGTTAAACGGTTCTCCTGCGGGAAACTCCATCCAACCCTGGGCAGTTCCCAGTCCCGACGCAACAGGAACGCCGCTTGGCACTGTCGTCGGAGCTGATTCGTGCGAGTCCTGCTTTTCTTAGAAGGTCCATAATCACCTGATCAACATTGCCGATGAGATGCTGGACGTTCCAATATCAACTCCTCACGTCCTAGCGCCAGCTAGTCAGGTTTCGGGTTGAAGTCCCTTGAAGGCCAATCGGACGGCTTGTACGAAAGTGAGATCCTCGCCCGGACGGCATCACCGTGGGCACCCACACGCTCGCCAATCCCGACCTGGTCGTTCGGATCAAGTCGGGAGCACCGCTCAACGAAGCCGATCGGTCCACCTTCTGCGCCGACGAGCGAGGGTACACCGACTATCCAACGCGGGGAACTATTTAGCTTCTCCGTCGGTCCATTCCCCAGTGGACAGAAGTCAGCTCTGAGGCAGCGAACTCATGATTCCTCGGTTTAGTGAAATAGCCAGTTGACTATAGTTTTTGCATGGAACTGGCCGCCAAGCTGCAGTTAAAGCCTCAACAGCCCTTAAAGGGCGTGGGGACCCCGCACTCGGTGTCATCCGAGTTGGCCGAGCTCGACAACGTGAGCGACAACCAACAGGAAGCGGCGCTGCTCTTCTTCATTACCGACCGCGCGGCCCTAGAAGTTCACCGCGAACAGATCGTCGACGCCGCGTCCCGAGACCATCTGACGTGGGTCGCGTACCCAAAGGCGGGACACCTTGGCACCGACCTCAACCGGGACTCACTGGCCGCGTTGCTGAGCGAAAGTGGCGTCCAACCCGTCCGCCAGATCGCCGTCAATGAAGTGTGGTCGGCGTTACGATTCCGTCCGGGTCCGCGCAGGACCAGTCCCAAAGACGCTCACAATGCCCGAACCGCGCCGCTGCGAGCGAGAACGAAACCCGAGCGCGCCTAGGAGGGTTTCGCAGCATTCACTGGGATTCATTCGGGCGGGTTCGCCAGCGCGGAAGGCAAAACCGAGCGACAAGATTGTTCGAAATCGCATGTAATTTGTTCCCGGCCCAGGACAGTACATCACTGGCGACGAGAATCAGCGCCACGTTTCGTGTCAACTAGTAGAGAAGGATTCACCGTGTCTAGGCCCACCGCCGCAATTCGATCAGGGCTCATCGCCTCGATCGTGTTCGCCTCGCTGCTGTTTTCAGTTCCCTCCGCAACCGCCTCGACCTTCAGTGCCCGCTCGGGCGACGTGAAGGCGACCTTTAGCGTGTCGGGCACGTTCCCCCAGGCCAAAAATGGTCGTCTCACAATATTCCGGTCGGGCAAGGTGGTCGACCACGTTGCGGTGAGCTCGCAGTGGTGCGATCACCAATGTTGGCCCAATTCGGTTTCCTCCAAACAGTCAGTGGTACACGTCGTACGTCTGGCCCCCCACGGTCCACTCGACATCGTGCTTGACCTCTACAGCGGCGGCGCCCACTGCTGTGCGATCGAGCAGGTGTACTACTTTGACTCCTCGACGGGCAAGTACAAAAAAGTCGAGCACAACTTCGGAGACCCCGGAATCAAGTTGGTGCCGCTCGGCAAGGGTGGCACTGACCTCTTCCTCACCGCTGACGACCGCTTCGCCTACGCCTTCACCGACTTCGCCGCGTCAGGGATGCCAATTGAGATAGATAGCTTTTCCAACGGCACGTTCCAACGGGTAACGAAGGAGTTTCCCCACCTCATCGCCAAAGATGCGACGCAGTATCGTGTGGCGTTCTTCGGCGCTGCATCCTCGAAGTATGACGATACCGTTGGACTCGCCGCCGCGTGGGCCGCTGACGAAGACATGCTGGGACACGTATCGCTCGTGCGTAATTTTCTGCACCAAGAGTCTCGAGCGGGTCACCTCAATAGCGCCCTTTCTCCAATACAACCGAGCGGCGCAAAATTTGTGGCGGCGCTGCAAAAGTTCCTGCGACACAACGGCTACCTGAGTTAGTCCCTGAAGGAGGTGGGTCGAAGCTCAGATAGATGACTCCGCTGTCACTGCTAAGTCACCAGGCGTTTCATAACCGCGTTGCATCAAATAGTGCGCACAACCGTCTCGCCTAGAATCTCTGAGTCCCCGAAAGTTAAGTGAGAAAACATGGCTTCCGTCGTGCACAGTGATTCACTAACCAAGCAATACGGCAAGGTGTTGGCCGTCGACGATCTGTCATTCAAGATCGAGGCCGGCACCATCACAGGATTCCTGGGACCTAACGGCGCGGGCAAGACGACCACGTTGCGAATGCTGCTGGGACTGGCGAATCCGACCAGCGGCCACGCCACCATCTTCGACGTGCCCTATACCCAACTGCCAACACCGGCCATGCGCGTGGGTGCGGTGCTCGAAGCGACCGACTTTCACCCGGGCCGGACCGGACGTGACCACCTTCGAACGCTCAGTTACGCCGCAGGAATGCCGGACTCACGGGTTGACGAAGTACTCGGACTCGTTGAACTCACGGCGGCCGCCAAGAGGCGCGTCAAGGGCTACTCGCTCGGCATGCGCCAGCGCCTTGGTCTTGCCGCCGCGCTACTTGGCAACCCGGACCTGCTAGTACTCGACGAACCGGCGAACGGACTCGACCCCGAGGGCGTGCGCTGGCTGCGCGATTTCCTGCGCGATTTTGCGAAGGGCGGGCGCACGGTACTGGTCTCAAGCCACGTGCTGGCCGAAGTTGCCCAAACCGTCGACCAGGTGCTGATCATCAACCACGGCCGGCTGGTTACCGAGTCGTCGCTCGACGATTTGACGGCGCGCGTCGGCGGTGCGGTCCGCGTGCGGAGCCCTCAACTCACCCAATTGGCCGAGGCCCTGCACCGCGACGGAATTGAATCGTCCGTGAGCAATGATCACGCGTTGCTCGCACTGGGCACCACCAATGAGCACGTGGGCGACATCGCGCTAGCCGCCGGCATTGCCATCCACGAACTAGTGACGGAAGGTTCATCACTGGAAGAAGTCTTCCTCGACCTGACCTCAGGGGAGGCATCATCATGAATCAACTGCGCGCCGAACTATTAAAGATCCGGTCGACGAAAACCACCTTGGGGCTGTTAATCGGCCTCGTGTTGTTGGCTCTCTTGTTCACCATTCTCGCCGGGACATTGACGCCCACGAACCAAATGCTGGGCGAAGCGAACGAGATCCAATACCTGAGTATTGGTAGCATTGCGGGCGTCTTCGCGGCTTTGGCCGGCATCATGCTGGTGACCAGCGAGATTCGCTTCGGCACGATTCGACCTACTTTCCTCTTCAATCCAAATCGAAACCGACTCTTCTCCTCCAAGATTTTGGCGGGTGCCATTTCCGGTTTCGTCTTTGGCCTCATTGGCGAAGGTGTGGCCTACGTGCTCGGTCTGATCATATTGAAAGCTCGGAGTATTCCCTTTGCCTTGTCAGCGGGCAACGTCACCGAGTTACTCGTGGCGACCATCATCGGCACGGCCCTATGGGGCGCTCTCGGTGTCGGCCTGGGCAGCATCGTTCCCAATCAAGTGGGCGCCGTCATCTCCTTGCTGGCTTGGGGATTTGTCGTCGAGAACCTGGTCTTTGGACTCTTGCCCTCGGTCGGGCGATTCTTGCCAGTCCACGCTGAAGACGCAATGTCTGGCCTCAGCACCACGGAACAACACCTATTACCTGTCGGGGCTGGATGGCTCGTCCTCATTATTTGGACCGCAGGGCTCGCGGGTATTGGTCTCACAATGTTCAAGAGGCGCGACATCAGCTGATCCTTGAGTTGTTCACCACATAGCGTCCAAGAATCTGGTGAGGCATGACACCTGAAATCGCGAGACGATTATGCGATACTTCGCACCATGATTTATCTTCTTGCGGTGACAGTCAGCGCCGTCTTTGGTGGCGTCGACCAGTATCTGGGTAGCATCTCGGCGATCCCGTGGCTGCCCGAAATCAGCCTGCTGTCAGCGCCGTGGCTAGTTTTACCTTTTGTTTTTGCGTGCACGCAGCGAACACCCCGTCGCGCGATCATCATCGCTTACGTTGCCACGACCTCGGCGCTCATCGCGTACTTCATCATGACCTTGACGCCAATGGAAAACGTCCACCTGAACGGAAGTCTTGGACCAGTGTTTGCGCTTCTTCATTCTGAAGCTCATGTGATAGTCGGTGCCGCGGTCACTTCACCGCTCTACGGCTATCTCGGTTTTCGATGGCGAACCCAGCGGGCGTGGATGAGTGCAGTACTCGTCGGCGGCGCTATCTGCCTTGAACCTCTCGCATCGGCGTCCGTAGGACGACTTCCACAATTCCCGGAAGTGTGGGGTGCGCAAATTGCAATCGGTCTTCTCGTCTCGGGATACTTCGTCTGGCGAGGGACTCACTTTCGACGTGAACTTCTGGCACGACCTCTCGAAGGTCGATAGTTCCACCTCATCGAATCGCACGAGAACAACTGCGAAGTGCGGTTCCACCGCGCCATGAATAGGTCTCTCGTATCATCACGAGGGTGAAGTACGACCTTGAATCGGACCTTCGGCTAGATCCGAGGATTCGGACAATCCTCGCGCGTTGGCCGCAGGGACCCGAGAGCAGCGTGTCTACCCGCGAGGAGTTGCTCGCCCAAGCCGCGTCACCAGCAGGTGTGGCTGCGCTCAAGACCGAGGCCGAGTTCATGGACCAGTTCAACAGTGAAGAGGTCGCTCCTTCGGCCGGTCTTTCGATCACCACGCGTGACGTCATTTCTTATCCCGACGGCAACACCATCAAGTTGCAGGTCATCCGTCCCGACAATGACGAGCGGTTGGCGTGCATCTATTACGTTCACGGCGGTGGGATGACGTCGCTCTCGTGTTACAGCGGCAACTACGTGGCGTGGGGCAAGATCCTGGCCGCGAAAGGCGTCGTTGTCGTGATGGTGGAGTTTCGCAACGCCGTGAGTGCCTCATCGGTGCCCGAGGTCGCTCCTTTTCCGGCCGGACTCAACGATTGCGTCTCTGGGCTCAAGTGGGTCCACGCCCACGCGGATGAATTAGGCGTCGACTCGACCAGGATCGTGGTGTCGGGCGAGAGCGGCGGCGGGAACCTCAGTATCGCGACAGTTCTCTCGCTGAAGCGAGACGGACAACTCAACCTGGTGAGTGGTCTCTACGTGCTGTGCCCGTTTCTCACTGGCAAGTGGCCTGACGAGCGGTATCCCTCATCGTTCGAGAGCAACGGGATCTTGATAGATCTGCACGGAAATCAAAGCGCCGTTGGTTACGGCGTCGAGGCCTACGAGCGTGGCGACCCGTTGGCGTGGCCCGGATTCGCCACCGTTGATGACGTCGCTGGCTTTCCCAAGACCGTGGTGAACGTCAACGAGTGCGACCCGCTGCGAGACGAAGGTGTGGCGTTCTACCGTTTGCTACTCGCCGCTGGCGTTGGCGCACGAGGACGCGAAGTCCTCGGTACCATGCATGCAACCGAACTCCATCCCACCCTGTGCCCGGAAATCACGCAGGCTACGGCCAGCGACCTTGTCGCGTTCGTGAACGACTAATCAAATTCTCATACGACTTCGACTTCCGTCAATGCGGCCGTGTCGACGTCAAAAACAAATCCTCGAATATCTGAAGCCTCAATGAATGGACTGGAGCGTAGCGTTGCGATCGTAGAAACAACGTCGAGTTCGACGTCACGGAAGGCACCGAGTCGAAATGGGACGCGACTTTCAAACTTTGAAGCGATCCGATTTTGCATTTCTTCCTCTTCGAATGTCTCAAGCCCGCAACGCGTGTGATGAATCACCATTACCTCTCGGGTTCCCAAAAGAAGTTGACTGAGCAAGATTGATCGAATTACGTCGTCGGTGGCGATCCCACCCGCATTGCGAATCAAATGCGCGTCTCCCAATTCAAGACCGAGCGCATCAAAGAGGTCGAGTCGGGAATCCATACAAGTGAGTACTGCGAGCTTACGGCGGGGCTCAGTTGGCAGCGACGGATGCGCGACGCGCTGCGCGTAGAAAACGTTGTGTTCCAACAATTCATCAATGACGCTCATCGCCCGAGTTTAATAACTCACGACTATTGAAAGCCGCCGACAAACGCAACCAAAATTATCTAGACGTCGACGTTTGTGCCTTCGCCGCCGTAGCCGCTTCGAGGGCGGCGATCGCGTCACCGACGGTCGCCCCGCGGCACGCCCCACCCGTGGCGTATTCAGCGAAAGCGGACGCTTGTCGACGCAGCGCCTCGAGTTGCTCCCTTTCGCCATCCTCGGGTTTTAAGAATTCCAGTAGCACGTGATCTCGGGTGCCAAAGACTTCAACGCTGGCCATGTCGCCACCCGCGTAGTGGCGCCCTAGTGACACGAGAACGACCGCACCGCCCGACAACGACGCGAGCACCTGGGCGCTGTCCGGATCGAAGCCGTCCTCGAGCGCGACCCCGCTTGGCGCCGCCAGGGCGAGCGAGTGCGTGAAATCGCCCCCAATCAACCAACGGGCCTGATCGAACTCGTGTACGCCCATGTCAACGAAGATGCCGCCACTTCGAGCGCGAAAGGTCGTAGCCGGAGGCTCGCCATCCCACTGCAAGCACGACACAGAGAGCACTTCACCAAAGTCACCATTGGCGATGCGCTCGCGAAGCGTCTGCAGTTCGGGCACAAATCGGCGCCAGTAGGCAATCTGCAGCGCCACACCAGCAGTCTCGACAATGGTCTGTGCGTGGCGAGTGTCATCGGGCGAAATGCCGCACGGCTTCTCGCACAGTATGGGCAGTCCGGCCTCGGCCACTTTGCCAATGACGTCAACGTGAGAGTCACTGGGCGTCACGATCAGGGCACCGTCGATCCCGCCGGCGTCGAGCATGTCGGCGAGCGACGAAAATCCCTTGGCGCCAAAGGCGCTTTCGACGTCATCGCGAAGTGCCTCGACCGGCTCGGCGACAGAAACCACCGCGACGTCAGTCGAACCCTCCAGCGCTCGAAGGTGCGTCTGTCCCATCCGCCCCGCGCCGATGAGTCCCAAGCGGAACGTCGGCGACCTGACGCTAGAAGCCACGACTCGAGAGGTACTGGCGATTCGCCTGCTGATCGGCAATGGCCTTCGCGAAACGCTCGGCCGTCTGGGGGAAGATGTCCTGCTCAACCACCATCCAGCCCTCGAAGTCGAGGCGAACAAGTTCGTTCAAGATTCCGTCAATATCGACGTCACCTTCACCTAACGCGCAGAACACCTCGCGCGTCCAGATGGCCGGCGTTGGTTCGTTGTCCGCGATGACTTTGTCCATGCGCGAACGCACGGCGTCCTTGAGGTGCACGTGATTGATGCGCTCGGGCGAAGTGCGCAGCACTTCGAGCGGATCACCACCGCACACAAAAATATGTCCCGTCTCGAGGCACAGCCCGACGTCAGAGATCTCGAGCACCTTGTTGATCTCCCACGTGGCCTCGACGAACGTGCCCGTTTCGGGGTGAAACGTTGGCTCGTAGCCGCGATCGCGACAACGCGTCAGGACATCGTTGAGCCCAATCTCGAAGGCGGCCCAGGCTTCGCCGTCAAGTCCCAAGAGTGGATCCGAATGACTGCGTCCGGGTAGCAGGCGACGCGTGTCGCTACTCGCGTCAGCTATCGTCGGGCGCGGCCGAGGTCCGGGCACGTTGTCGACGACCGCGTCGAAGGTGTCGAGCATCGCGTCGAGATCTGGATAGAGCTTCTTCAACTCGTCGGGATTGGAGAATGGGAACTCCAAGTAGGCGCCCGCGAGGCCGAGGTTCCGCTGCGCTAGCCGCTCGGCGAGGACTGGTCCGTCGCCGAGGTAGCCAACGGGTCCGAGGTCAATGCCGGCGTAGCCCGCGCCGCTCACCTCGTCGAGCACGAACTCGGCGTCGGGCACGTTCGGGTCTATGCCCACCGTGAGTTCGAATGCGCCGTAGCTGATAGGTGCGTTGGCAACGGTGATTTTCATGTGATGTCCTTCTCTACTTTTCTTGGTTGGTACAACGAGACCTTGGGGGATAGACGTTTAGGCCGCACCCGTGAACTCCGAGGGGCGATCCACCGGAGCCTGGATTCGGGCACTGTGGATGATGGCTTGACACAGCGCGATGTCGTGGTTGGCGTCAGCGCCGTTGGTGGGCACGGCCCCGCCCCTCATGACCGCGTCGTAGAAGACCACCAGTTCCTGCTTGAACGCACTTTCATAAGACGTCACTTCTTCGGTGCGCCACGAGGACGCGCCGCCCGGTTCGCCGCCCTCGACCGAGAGCATCGTCGGCGCGTTGCGTAAATACGGCGATGGGAAGGTCAGCACGACGCGAGCGTTCGACGCGTACATCGCGAACTCCATCGAGTAGCGCGTCATGTCGGGCGTCTCGAGCCAGTGGATCGACGCCGCGGTGTCGCCGTAGTTGAGCAGCACCGTGGCCATGCCCTGGCGCAGGTCGACAAAGTCAAGTCGCTCGGGTTCTCCCAAGACCGCGCGGATCGTGTTGATCTCGTGGACCATGGTGTCGAGCAACACCGCCAAGTACTGATTGACGAAGAACGGATCATCCGTGCCAATCGCAGCAATGAGACGGTCGTCGGAATCCTTTTGCAGTCGCGCGATCACGTCGGCAGCCACGTCGCTCGGCGGCGGGGTCAACGGGTAGTGACGGACGTACGGCAGGAACGGCGACTCCGTCGTCGTCACGCGAAACAGTTTGAGTTGCGGTAATTTCGCGACTTCCTCTTGGAAACGCGCAAAGGCTGGGTCGTAGCGCTTGGAATATCCGACCATCAACGTCACGTCGGCGTCGCTAGCGGCCGCAATCATCGCGGCTCCTTCTTCTACCGAGAAGCACAGCGGCTTTTCGGTAAAGACGTGCAGTCCGCGTCGGGCGGACTCAATCGCAATCGGCGCGTGGCTACCTGAGGTGAGGACCATCACCGCATCGAGCGGCTCCTTAATCATCTCGCGCCAGTCGGTGTAGACGGACGACACGCCGTATTCCTGCGCGCAACGCGTCGCGTTCTCGCGCGAGAGGTCACAAATGGCGGCGATCTCGAATCGGTCGCTCAACTCGCGCAGGAAATGCAGGTGCATCACCTGGCCAATGATGCCCGTGCCAATCACGCCGACGCGCAACCGGCGACTCACGACGCGGTCCCTATTCTTGGAAAACCGAAATAACGCACGTTCATTTTTTGCACGGTGACGACGCTACAGCACGCCACAGGTATGCGGTCATCCCTTGACACCGCCGCCAAGCACGAAGCCCTCACGAAAGAGTCGGGCCGACGCGGCGTAGAGCACGAAGACGGGGATGCAGAAGACCAGCGAATAGGCGGCGATGTTGCCGAATTCCACCTTGGGCAACGTGAGGAAGGTGTAGAGCGCGATGGGTGCGGGCTGCTGGGAGTTCGAACTGATGAGGATCAGCGGGACGATGAACGACCCCCACGCATTGACGAAGCCGAAGATCGCGGCCGCGGCGATGCCTGGCATGGCGAGCGGGACAATAACGCGACGCAGGATCTGCAACGTGCTCGCTTGTTCCATCCGGGCGGCCTCTTCAAAGTCAATCGGTACGGCGTCGATGAAGTTCTTCATGAGATAGACCTCGAACGGCAATGACGTGACCGAGAGGAAGACCGCGGTGGGAAAGAGACTTAGGAAACCGAACCTCGCGAATATCTCGTAAACGGGAATCACCATGATGGTGAGCGGCACGCCCGAGGAAAAGAGAATGAAGAGCAGCAAGGGACCCTTGAAGGGAATCTTGCGCCGCGAGAACGAGTACGCGGCGAACACCCCGGCGATCGAGGCAATCGCCGTCGAGATGACCGCCAGGATCACGCTGTTAAAGAGCGAGTGCAGCAGGCTGCCCGTCAGGACGTGTTTGAAGTTGATTAAGGAAAAATGCGGCCACTCAATGCCCCAGGACGCGTGCGAATCAACCGAGGCCAGCAGCAACCAGAGCATTGGCGCGACGAACAGCAGTCCGATCCCGCCGAGCACCGTGTTGGTCGTAAGACTGCGCAGGGCGGTGCTCTGCGTCGGACGATTCTCCGGCGGGAGAACCGGAGAACCGTCCGCGGAGGTCTCGAGTTCGGGCGGGTTGCCCGGATTGGTGTCCATGTGCGTCGTCATGATCTGGCCGCAATACGCACGTAGAGAACGCCAAATATCGAAGCGATGATCACCATCACGTTGCCAATCAGCGCGCCGTACGCCAGGTTGTTGAACGTGAAGGCCTGTTCGTAGGAGTACAGGGGCAGGATGTTAGTCGCCGTGCCGGGACCGCCCTGGGTCATTATGTAGATCAGCGAGAAGTTGGCCAGCGACAGCAGGGCCACGAGTAGCACCACCGCAATGATGGTGGGGCGCATGAGCGGCAGCACGATCAAGCGGAAGCGTTGCCAGGGCGAGGCGTTCTCCACCACCGCGGCTTCAATGGCTTCGCTCGGAATATTGCGCAGCGCGGCCCCCATGACCAGCATGCAGAATCCCGTCATCGACCAAATATTGGCGAGCGTGACGATCAGCAGTGGCGCGTTGTCAAGAAAGTTCGTACTGTGCAGTCCGGTCAGCGTGCCGAAGGTGCCGCCCCCGGTCGTCGACGCGTACCAGGTCATGCCGGCGGTGACCGCGGGCATCATCCAGGCAATCACCACGATGCCGCCCACGATGATGCGCATCCAGGGACGGGCCCGCATCAACAACGACGCCAGGCCGTAACCAATGACCACCACACCCACGATCGAGCCGGCGATGAAGAAACCGGTAGTCCACAGCGACGTCCAGAACTCGGTGTCGCTCTTCATCCGCACGAGGTTCTGCGTGCCGGTGTAGCCCCACTTGATCGCCGTCGGCCCGACCAGGGTGAGGTTCGTGAGACCGAGATAGACCGCGTAGCCCATCGGTATCAGAAAGAGCACCGCGAGCAGTCCGAACGCGGGTGTCAGTAACGCCACGCTGCTCCACTGGAAGCGTGTCTTGTCGTGACGGGTCTTCCAGAGGTCGCCCACGTGAGGGGCGGCGGCGGCGTCAGAAAGAATCGCTGTCACCGTCACCGCCCTCGACTCACGTAGTTACTCTCATTCCTTTTTCAACTAGGGCAGCGTGGTAACTTCGCTGGGTCCTAATTGGTTGGTGACGTACTGCTTCAGTGTGGCCATTGCCTGGGCCCCGGTGGTGCTCGGTGTCTGAGCGATGGTTCCGCTCACCTGCTCCATGCCCTGAACCCATACGTTGTAGTTGGAACTCGACGGTAGTTCTGTCGAGTACGGCAGCAACTTTCCGAACTCCTCGTTGAACGGAGCCGCGAAGTTGGTGTACAGCGGCACGGTCCAGTCGGTCTGCACCGGAGGAACCCAACCGGCCCAGTTGCCCGCGTCAATCAAGTTCGTTGACTGTTGGGCAATGTTCATGAAGTTCTCTGCGGCGGTTGCCTGCGCAGCCGAAGCCCCGGAGGAAATGCCGTAGTCCCAACCACTCAGTGTCGACGCGTAACCCTTGCCACTCGCGGTCGGTAGACCGGCGACGCCCATGGCGGTCGACGCCTGCGCCCAGTACGGGAAGCTCACTTGCTTGGTCCAGTTGCCACCAATGAAGTTCGCGCTCACCGCAATACCCAGCGTTCCCTTGAAGAAGTCCGTTGAGGGAATGTTCGGCGCGTTGTTCGGGCTGAACAGCTGTGACGTCGGCGCACCCAGGCCGTCGGCAAAGACGGTGTGGTAGAAGTTGAGCGCCTGCAAGATTCCTGGGCTGCTCACCACCATTTTCCCGCTCGACGTCTGGATTGTCGGTGTGCTCGATCCGGCCAGCATGTTCAAGATGCCGTAGCCCGCACCGTTAGGTCCGGCGGCCGTTCCGGCATTGAGCCACAACGGAATCACCTTGGGTTCGGCCTTCTTGATGGCCTGGGCCGCGGTGATGATGTCCTGCCAGTTCTTGGGCTGCCACGGAAGCTTGATCCCGGCCTTGGTCAGGATGGCTTTGTCGTAGTACAGACCCACGTTGTTCTCTCCTGAACTGACGGCGTAGATGTTGCCCTTGATCAGTCCCTCGTTCTGGATGACCTTTGGATACTCCTTGAACCACGATGTCGTGGCCAAGTACTTATTCATCGGCATCAGGTAGTCCGTCGACGCGTAGAGCGCAATCTCCGTAGACGGGAACTGCGCCAGCGTTGGTGCCGTTGACGCCGTGTGGTACAGCAGCGCCAACTTCGTCAGGAAGTCCGGCTCACCACCCTGGACCGCAACCAGCTTGACGGTCACGTTCGGGTACTTCGCCTCGAATTCCTTCTTCACTTGACCCCACCACGTGGTGCCCAGTGGCGTGGTGTCAAACGTCGTGTTGGCCGCGTAGGCCACCGAGATGGTGACCTTGCTCGCCGCACCCGCCGTCATTGCGCCGCCACCCAACGTGATAGCCGTGCCCGCCATAGTCATTACTGCGGCCCCGGCGATCAACTTATGTAGTGATGCTTTCTTCATGATTTTCATAACGTAGTTAATCCCCCTAGTTGGACTTTTTCTAATCTCCTTGACGCCTACTGCGTGGGCAGCCTCCCCCTACCTGATACTGACTTTTTCTCGTTCTGAGTCCCGACGCAGCAGACTCTTTCGAGACTCCACGTCAAAGAGCAAGACACGATCTGCATTAAAAGCAAGTTCCACCTTTTGTCCGTGCACCGGTAGTGGCGTGCGCGGCAGGCGAGCAATCACCTTCGTCTCGCCCACGTCAATCGTGGCGAAGACTTCGGTGCCGGTGTGCTCGACAATGTCGATCACCCCATGGACGCGTTCACTCTCCGGACCGGACTCACCCGCCAGGTGTAGGTCGTGGGGACGAATGCCCACGAGCACAGATCCTCCGGGCGCCAGCCCCTCGATCCGGCCCGCTATCTCTGAGCTCAGTTTTGTGCGCACGCCAAGGCATTCAATGATCGCGACGCCTCCGGCGACCTCAAGCGTGCCCGGTTGGACGTTCATCTTTGGTGAACCAATGAACTCGCCCACGAACACCGACTCGGGATACTCGTAGAGATCGTTGGCGCTGTCGACTTGTAACAGCACGCCATCCTTGAGGACGGCGACCCGGTCACCCATGGTAAGAGCTTCCACTTGGTCGTGGGTCACGTAGACCGTGGTGGTGTTTTCCAGCCGATTGTGCAGTCGTATTAACTCGGCGCGCATCTGCACGCGCAGCGCCGCGTCAAGATTGGAAAGCGGCTCGTCCATTAGGAAGACCTGCGGCTCGCGAATGAGCGCCCGTCCGAGCGCCACGCGCTGGCGCTGGCCACCGGATAGCGCCGAAGGCGACCGATTGAGGAGTTGTCGGATCCCAAGCAGGTCCGCGACCTCGTTGATGCGTTGGTCGAGATCCTTCTTTGGTTCCTTGCGCACCTTGGGGCCGAACGCCAGGTTCTTCTTGACCGTCATGTTGGGATAAAGCGCGTAACTCTGGAAGACCATGGAGACGTCGCGCTGACCAGTGGGAAGGTCGGTCACGTCCTTGTCACCCATCCAGATTCGACCATGGCTAGGGCGTTCCAATCCTGCGAGCATCCGTAGTGACGTGGTCTTGCCGCAGCCCGACGGCCCGACGAGCACGAGGAATTCACCTTCGCGAATTTGTAGGTCAAGGTCCGAGACAACGGCATTGCCCTCGAACAGTTTCCAGACGTGATCGAAGCGCATTTCGTTCAAGGGAAGCGCCCCCGATCAGTTGGCGCAGTGAAATCGAGACGCGTGGCCAACCGTATGGGTGTCCGACTCGTCACTCGCATTTTCACCGCTCCCCTATGCGCACTAACTTCGCTCCAGCATTGTCCCTGCACCGCCGCGAGTCCACAGCACCCGCCTGCCGTTTCGTGCGACTGTAACCCAATTAAAACCGTATGTCAATAACTGCTATCAATAGACATTACATAGCTCGATCTTGCTCAAAACCCTCGGCGGCGACCGTCGTGAGCAGCGCGTAGCGCGACGCGCGATAGACGTGCTGACCAAATTCGATCGCCCGTCCGCGTTCGTCGTAGGTCGTGCGTTCCATCGTCAGCAGTGCCGTTCCCTTGGCTTCGTTCAGCAGCCTCGCTTCAACAGTGGAGGCGTTCTTCGCCGAGATTCGCTGGGTCGCACGACCAGGAAAGACACCGCTGGCGCGAAGCAGCTCGTAGAGACCGTGACCCTCGAGCATCTCACTCGACAGGGTCACGAGCGAGGTGGGAATGAAGTTATGCATGAGCGCAATCGGTTCGTCGTCGCCGAACCGCAGTCGCTCCAGGAAGATCACCAGCTGGCCATCGGCGAGACCTAAAGCCTCTTTCACCAGGTCAGATGCCTTGACCACCTCATTATGAAGGATCTTGGTGGTGGGCCGTCGCCCGGCGACCGCGAGGTCGTCGAAGAGGCTCGTGAGTTTGACCGAGCGGTTGACCTTCTCCTTCGTGACGATGGTCCCCTGGCCCCGGCGTCGCAGCACGAGACCCTTGTCAACGAGGTATCGGAACGCAGCTCTCACTGTGGGGCGCGAGAGACCGAGGTCTTCAGCGATCTTGACTTCGTTCTCCAAACGGTCGCCCGAGTCGAGATTGCCGGAGTGGATTTCGTTCTCGAAATGTTGGGCCAGTTGGAAGTAGAGCGGGACGGGGCTGTTGCGATCCAACACGATCGTCTCGAGTGGATTGTACGTAGGTACCGCTTGTCTGGCCATGTGTGTCCCCCGTGCGTGAAACGCCAACACCCTATACCAATTGCGCGTCGCTACTGCTATTGTTCTGACATATGCGTCCGACCACGTGTTTTTTACGCTTTCTTTGCGCTCCTCGCGCGCGACGTGAGCGGCGTCGGGATGGCCCAATCGTCGTACATCCACTCGCGATATGACCGAACCCTTCGACGTACTCACGATGGGTCGTATTGGCGTTGACTTCTATCCCACCCGGGCGGGACGACTGAACGACGTCAACCTCTTCGAGAAGTTCCTGGGCGGGAGCCCCACCAACGTCGCAGTGGCCGCCGCTCGCCTGGGCAGTCGAAGTGCGGTGATCAGCCGCACCGGTCCCGACCCCTTCGGCGAGTTCATCCACGATGCACTGAAGAAGTACGGCGTCGACGATCGATTTGTCACCGAGTGTCCGGGGTTTCAGACACCGGTGACGTTCTGCGAGTTGTTTCCACCCGACCACTTCCCCATTTACTTCTATCGTTCGCCCAAGGCGCCCGATCTGGAGATCTACGTGGAGAACCTCGACTTGGAGGCCATTCGGTCAGCCACGCTCTTTTGGGCGACGGTCAGTGGCCTGTCGGTTGAACCCAGTCGCTCGGCCACGTTGGCGGCACTACGCGCGCGTGCTCACCGACACCCAACCGTGCTCGACCTTGACTACCGACCAACGTTCTGGGACGCACAAGATTCGGCCCGCGACGCCGCACGCCAGGCATTGACGCTCGCGTCGGTCGCGATCGGCAATCTTGACGAAGTGGAGATGGCGGTCGACTCGCGCGATCCGCACGTCGCCGCTGATCGTCTCTTACAACTCGGGGTTGAATTGGCCATCGTCAAGCTCGGACCCGACGGCGTGCTCGCCAAGACCCGTGACGAAACCATCGAGGCGCCGACGGTCCCGGTCGACGTTGTCAACGGTCTCGGTGCGGGCGACGCGTTCGGCGGGGCGTTCTGCCACGGTCTGTTGGCGTCGTGGCCCTTGGAGAAGATCATCCATTTTGCCAACGCCGCGGGAGCCATCGTGGCGTCGCAATTGGCCTGTTCTGACGCGATGCCGACGTTAAGTGAGATTGAAGAACTAGTTGAGGGAGTGAATCGTGCGTAGCGAAGATCAGCAATTACTCATGGAGACCCGATTCACGAATCCCGCCTCGATTGCGACCCTGGCCCAGGACCGACAGCTTCGCGCCCCGCTGGACGGTTCGAGTCGACTTCTCATCATCGCGGCCGACCACGCGGCGCGCGGGGTGTTGAACGCCGGGAATCACGAAGACGCAATGTGGAGTCGATACGACTTGCTCGACCGGCTCACCACGGCACTCGGTGTCCCCGGTGTCGACGGAGTGCTGGGGACACCCGACGTGATCGAAGACCTGCTGATTCTTCGCGCGTTGGAGAACAAGTTCGTCTTTGGTTCAATGAATCGCGGCGGTCTGCCCGGTGCCGTCTTCGAGATGGACGACCGCTTTACTGGCTACACGCCGCACTCGATCGTGGAATCGAAGCTTGACGGCGGCAAGATGTTGCTGCGCATCAACTATGAGGACCCCGGTACGGTCACGACGCTCGCCGCGTGCGCCGACGCCGTCACCCAATTGGCCGCCTCGGGCAAGGTGGCCATGTTGGAACCGTTCATGAATCAACTCGTCAGCGGCAAACCTAAGAACGTACTCACGACCGAAGCGATCATTCGCTCGATGGCCATCGCCAGCGCGCTCGGCGCGACGTCGGCGTTCAGTTGGCTCAAGATTCCCGTCTTAGAAGAGATGGAACGGGTCGTGGAAGCGTCGACGCTGCCCATCGTGTTGCTCGGCGGCGAGCGCAGCGAGCAGCCCGACGAACTGTTTGCCAGGTGGGAACGGGCACTCAAGCTGCCGGGCGTTCGCGGGCTCGTGGTGGGACGCAATCTCTTGTACCC